>ENA-UPXM01000710-UPXM01000710.1-activated-sludge-metagenome-genome-assembly--contig:-NODE-710-length-46921-cov-48.541480_pt1 | contig 46921 bp, 45 predicted proteins | sample MGYA00238178_ERZ772708 | MGnify/ENA primary metagenome ERZ772708 (study PRJEB29002, sample SAMN05720212) | activated sludge metagenome | isolation source: anaerobic digester from wastewater...
CGGATCGACGGATCGCGGGAGTTTGCGACGTTCAATCGAATCATTCTCCCGATCATGAAGCCCGCCCTAGCCACCCAGGCGATCTTCTCGTTCGTCGGTTCCTGGAACAACCTCTTTATCCCGTTGATTCTCCTCACCAACAAGAAAAAGTATACGATGCCGATCATGGTCAGCTTGCTGCGGGGAGACATCTATAAAACGGAGTACGGTTCAGTGTACCTTGGTCTTTCCCTGACCGTTCTCCCCCTCTTTGTTATTTACTTCATGCTTGCCAAATACATCATCGCCGGTGTAGCGCTGGGAGCGTTGAAGGAATAAATTGGCTGCTGTGTGTCCCGCAACAACCCCTCCGAGGGACACACAGCAAACCTTTTATGAAGTATGAATGTGTTGAAGAAGGAGTTGTACATATGAGCATCCACCGCGAAAAGGCGGCAACATTACTGAAAAAAATGCATCTCGAGGAAAAAGTCGCCCAGTTGGTATCGGTCTGGTTTGAGATTCATGACGAGCAGACCATCACCGTCCGCGAAGCGATTCCTACGTATAATCACCTGCCGAATCCCATGGAAGCCGCTTTGAAGTTCGGCGTCGGCCAGCTCACCCGTCCCTATGGAACAATCGCCAATGATCCGCAAAAGCAGGTGAAGGTGATCAACAAGATTCAACGCCACCTTGTTGAAAACACCCGTCTCGGCATTCCCGCGATGATCCATGAGGAGTGTCTGAGCGGAGTAATGAGTGTCGGTGCGACGGCATTTCCCTGTTCGCTCAACTATGGCTCGGCATGGGATACCGAGTTGATGAAAAAGATCGGAATGGCGATCGGGGACGAGCTGCGCTCAATGGGCGTTCACCAAGGCTTGTCGCCGGTTCTCGATGTCTCCCGGGATGCCCGTTGGGGGCGTCTGGAGGAGACGTTCGGCGAAGACCCCTATCTCATCGGCGAAATGGCGATCGCCTACATCAACGGTCTCCAAGGGAAGAACCGTCAGCCACTTGCCACGCTGAAGCACTTCATCGGCCACAGCGGCAGTGAAGGCGGAAGAAACCATGCTCCCCTGCACTCGGGAATAAATGAACTGCTTAATACCTACGGCCTTCCCTTCGAGAAGGTGCTGAAACACACCGCCGTCGGGGGTGTGATGCCCGCCTATCACGACATCGACGGAATTCCGTGCACCTCCAACGTCGAGCTTGTCGTCGACCTTCTTAAAAAAGAGTGGGGCTTTGACGGACTCATCGTCGCCGACTATGAAGCGATCGCTCAACTGGAAAAGGACCACCATGTAGCGAAAGACCCCGCTGAAGCGGCGGCCCTCGCCTTGAAGGCGGGAATGGACATCGAGCTTCCCGGCTTCACCGTCTTCAAGAAAGGATTGATTGCCGCCTTTGAACGCAAGCTCATCACGATGGAAGAGATCGATCGGGCGGTTATGACGGTTCTTACCGAGAAGTATCGTCAAGGAATCTTCGACAACCCCTACATTGATGAAGAAGGTCTTGAGCTAAGCAGCGACGAACATCATGCACTGGCCGTGGAGATCGCTCAAAAGTCGCTCGTCCTGCTTAAGAATGAAGAACTTCTCCCTTTGCAGAGAGGTAAGAAGATCGCCCTCATCGGCCCTTTGGGCAATCATCCATATGCAATGTACGGCGGCTATACCGCACCGGTCCACCTTCAAGGTTCCGCCAAGTGGGAAGAGACCGTTCCCAAGAGAAGCAAGACGATCAAGGAAGCGCTCGAAACCTATGCCGAAGTCGAGTTCCAACCGGGATGCGTCATCTTCGAGTCCTCAATCGAACGGTCGATCTTCTTCCCCGGGGAAGTCGAACAGCAGGACGGTCCCTTGGCGAAAGTTCCTTCGACCGATACCAGCCGGATCATCGATGCGGTCAAGACCGCTCAGAATGCCGATGTCGTCGTCCTTGTCGTCGGAGATCTGGTCGGCCTCTTCCAGCAGGGAACGACCGGTGAGGGCAGTGATGCCAACACCCTCAGGCTCCCGGGAGTCCAGGAGGAGCTGATGGAAGCGGTGCTTGCCACAGGCAAGCCCACTGTCGTTCTTCTCGTCAGCGGTCGGCCGTACACCGTCAACAGCGCGGTTAAACGGGCCGGAGCGCTGGTGGCAGCATGGCTGCCCGGCCAAGGCGGTGGAGAAGCGATTGCCCAGACTCTCTTCGGGGAGAAAAACTTCAGCGGCAAGACCACCCTCTCCTTTCCCTTCAGTGCCGGTGCGATGCCGTATACCTACAATCACAGCAAGAAATCCGGCGGTCTGCCCCGCCAAAGTGCGTTCGGTGCCCGATATCCGTTCGGATTCGGTCTTTCCTACACCTCCTTTACCTACCCGGTAGCGAAGCTCAAGACTGATACGGTAGACCTTGACGGCGAAGTCGAGGTGCTCGTTACGGTAAAGAATACAGGTGCCGTCGATGGTGAAGAGGTCGTGCAGCTCTACATCCACGACCGTCACGCTTCCTTGGTGCGGCCGGTAAAAGAGCTCAAAGGGTTCGCTCGAGTCCCGCTCAAAGCAGGAGAAGAGAAGACCGTGACCTTTACCTTCAAAACCGATCTCCTCTCCTTCTACAAGAACGGAAAGCGGATTCTTGAAGGAGGTGAATTCGATCTCTTCATCGGATCGTCAAGTCGGGACATTCATCATTCCTTCCTCTTGACGGTCAAGGACGGAGTGCGAATCCTTGATTTCAATTCATGGAATGATCGCTCACAGGTGATGATTACATAAACGCAAAAAGCAACCCATGCAGAAACACCCGGCATACCGCATGTCGGGTGTTTCCCTGTCAAAGCATCGGAGCTGCGATCTTGAGAATCATCCCACCCAGTCTTTGATGCCAGGGCCGAGCTTTGAGAAGCTTGGTCGTAATCGGTTTACCCAACATGATCGTACGTTCGATATCTTCATACACGTGCTTGATTGCCGAGGAGCCATAAAGGACGATCGCATTTTCGAAGTGAAGATAGAACGAACGGTAATCCATGTTGATCGTCCCGATGATCGCGACATGATCGTCGCTGACGAACATTTTGGCATGGATGAATCCGGGGGTGTATTCATAGATTTTCACCCCGGCTTCAAGGAGTTTGTAATAGTTCGCCCGCGTAACGAGGAACACGCCCTTCTTGTCGGGGATGTAGGGAGTCACGATTCGAACATCCACTCCGCTTTGGGCGGCGATCTTCAAAGCGGTCAGCATCTCATTGTCCAACACAAGGTAGGGGGTCGTGATATAGACGTAGCGTTTGGCCATGTTGATCACCTGGATATACGCGTTCTCCGCTACGTTGTGACTATCAAGGGGATTATCCCCGAAGGGCTGGACGAAGCCGTCGGTCTTCGCCGTAATCGTTGGCTGATACAGGGCGAACTGTTCGGTGACTCCCGTTGAAAAGGACCAGAGCTGAAGGAACATCTGGGTCAACGACCAGACCGCATCGCCGGTGATTTTGACCGCTGTATCTTTCCAATGCCCATATTTGATCGTTCGATTGATATACTCATCGGCGATATTCATTCCGCCGGTATATCCGATGTTCCCGTCGATGACGATCACCTTCCGGTGATCGCGGCTGTTGAGGCGGCTGTTGAGGTGGGTGCGTAAAGGGTTGAAGGCGACGACTTCCAACCCAAGGCCCCGAAGCGTCCGATCGTAATGGCTGGGGGTGGTGAAGATTGAACCCACATCATCATACATCAAACATACCCGCACTCCTCGCTTTCTTCGTTCAAGAAGGATTGAAAGCAGAAGGTCCCACATTTCACCTTCAGCAAGGATGAAAAACTCCAAGAAAATAAACGATTTTGCCTTTTGAAGCTCGATAATCACATCATCAAACCACGCTTCCCCACTGGCGAAATAATCGACTTGCGTGTTGACATGCACTTGATTCCCGGTGATCGAGCAAATAAATTGCGCTTGACGAGCAAGCGAAGGGGAATAGGATTCCAGGGCTCGAATCGGCAAGAGATCGCTGTACAGAGCATCCTTCATTCCCTTGCGAAAGGAGAAGTCAAGCTCTTCGACGCGCGCCCGCAATCTTCGATTGAGCTTATGAGTGCCAAAGAGGAGATAGAACAACCCGCCATAGATGGGAATGACGATGAAAAGGAACATCCATCCGATCTTATAGGCCGGGTTCAAATCGCGGGTAATGACGAACAGACTCATCAACACGCTGAGGGCGGAAAGCAACTGAAACCACACCCCATACGATTGGGCATAGATTCCAATGAGGACAAAGAACCCGATTTGGATGGAAATCAAGAGGAAAGAGATAAAGAGACGGCTCGTAAGAAACTTTAATATCTTTCTCATCGCGCCTCCCTATATGCCACTATATCATGCTAAGGGCGAATGCTGAACTCACAACCGCAATATTGCTGGCGGTACAGACCATATTCCCTGCTGAGGATATTTGACCGCTCAAATCCCCCCTGTTTTTTAAAGTCAATCGCTTCAAAGCGCTCGTACTGCTTTCCAACAGCAAAGATCGTCGGTGAATGCTTGAAGCGGCTGACCGTGAGCGTCGTGGTGAAGTGGTCGAAACCCAATTGAATAGCTTTGGCGTTAGCCTCCGCCAAATTGTAGGCGAAACATTTCCTGCAGCGCTCTCCGCCTTCCTGTTCTTTTTCAAACCCCCGGATCGCCTCGAGCCACGATTCGTGATCATAGATTTCCCGGATTACCTCAAGCTCATATATCTTTGCGACCTTCATCAACTCGTCAAAGCGTTTTTGGGCTTCTTCAAAGGGGAAGATGTTGGAGTTCGAAAAGTACAGGACGGGATTCCACCCCTCCCCGAGCATCCGCTCAATGCTTGATGTACTGCATGGTCCACAGCATGCATGAACCAGGATATCACGTCGTTTCATCATTGCACCTATCGTAGAACATCGCCCATCCGCTCTGCAAGAGGAGTGCTTGTCTCACCCCCACCGTTCAGATAGAGTAAAGAGGATGGGGGTACGTATGAAGAAGAACCTTGGCTTATACATATCAATCGCAGGTACGATTCTTATCGTCGCTCTGCCGATTTCCCGGACTGCAAAGCTCATCATCCTTTTTGGAGCTTTTGCAGGCCTTCTCTTTTATCGAAGAGGTGTCCTGTACTTTGGAAAAGCGAATAAAAAGCTTCAAAGCGGAGCGTTGGATGAGGTATGGGTTCTCTATCGAAAAGCATTGAAAGCCGGAGTTGCACCCAACGTCCGAATCGCCATTGCAAGCATATTCATCCAACGGGGCGATGTCGATGAAGGAAAAACCATTTTGGAGTCATACAAAAACCTCACGAAGGGACAAACCAAGGAGCTTGATGCAATCGTCGGCATTCTCGATTCGATGGTGCACTGGATCGAAGGAGATACAAAAGCCGCTCTAAAGACAGTTCGGGAGGTCTATGAGGCGGGCTTCAGAGACAGCAATCTGTTGGTCAACTACACCACCTTCGCCTTGGTGGAGCGTAAATGGAAGGAAGCGGAAAACCTCCTTGATGAAGCGAATGAGAAAAATATCGTCAGCGCCGGACTGATCGATAACCGGGCATGGCTGGCGATCAGCAAAAATGAGTGGGTTGAGGCGGAACTGATTCTCACCGATCTGATCTCCAAAGGTCCTCGCTTCGCCGAACCCTACCTCCACCTGGCCCAAGTAAAAATCCACTGGGGCCTCATCGGTGAAGCGATCGATCTTCTCGCCGAAGGATTAAAAAAACCGTTCGTCAATACCTCCGGGATAAAGGCTGCCTATATCCAAGATCTCCATGACCGATTGAGCGACCCGAAAACCCGGAGAAAAACCGCCATGGAAATCGATCAGGACCGCCTCGCCGTTGCCTCCGGTCAAGAGGTCAAAGCAATCGACCGGACCTTTGAACCGGAAGAGGGCTTGATCCTTTCCGGATTTGCCAAACGACCGGCGGGACGAAAAAAGCAAAAAGTAGAGCCTGAAGAACAGGGTCCAAACTTGGAGCTCACTGCCGAGGATCTTGCCTATATCGAAGCTAATGAGGAACGGTGAAGTATACGCCCCAAATCGGATTCCGGCTTGCCTGATCCCATCCGCCATAGAGCCGGACACCCAGTTCGGTGATGCCGAGCAGGCTGATCGTCGTTTCGGCCTCGAAGCCCACCGAGAAGAAGAAATCACCGTTGAAGAGCAGGTCGGCAAATACTCCTACTCTGCTGTCCTCGAAGAGGAACATCTCGCCGAAGGTCGGCCGGTAGGACACCGGCTGATACCCAAACCCGAGGTTCACCACGGCCAGATACTTCGAAGGATTGCTTGAAACGGTAAGATCGTGCCCTTGGGTTATGAGCGGATCGTGGTTCGTTCGAAACCGATCGGAGATGAAGAGCGGTACATCGCCCTTGCCATCCAACGCGAACCGGACGCTGGTCTTCCCTTCAAGATAGATTCCGATAAACGGATCGCGGATTTTCACACTCCCGTACGGGTTGAGAAAGCTTCGAACCCGTTGATAATCCCCATACGCTTGATAGGCGAGATCCACCGAGCCTTTCTCCAGCCATTTTAAGCTTGGCAGTTCGAGCGTGACGGTGCTCGTCGCCAGACAGGTCGATCCAGGGAACGCCTCCACGTACCTGCTGTTCCTGTCGTTGAAGAGCCCTTCGAACGTCTGGCTTATCCTCAGATCGGCGATCCTGCCAAGCGAATACCGCCCCTCAAGCAGCCCATCGTAGGAAAACAGGAATCCCTCTTTCCTCGCGTCATAGAAGACCCCGCCCCCGAAAGCGACCCGCCAATGGTCGAGAAAGTAGTAGTACAAGCGAGTCTTGATCGCGGGGACGGTGCGCATCTGTCCACTTCGGGCCCAGTTGAACGCAAAGCCCCCGTTCAGCTCGAAGCTCAACGCCTGCCTGGACGCCGTATAGGAGATTCCTATGGTGAAATCATCGAGGAGGTATGGCCGCACCTCGCCGGCGAGGGTGGACCACAGTCCGATTCCCAGCAGCTGAGGATCATCAAACCGCCTAAGGTGTTCAAAGGCGGCGTATTGCCGATCGGCGGCCCGGATCGCCTCATCAAGCCGTTCTCTTTTTTCGGCAAACGAGGATACGGAAATTCCCCTCTTCAGCCGCCCCAGTGCTTCGCCGTTCGCCTGTGCCGCTTCATACCCCTTCTCCTGAAGATACAGAACTTTGGCAAACTCCATGAAGGAGATCGACTCGACGTCGTTTCGGATCCAGATGAACGAATCCTCCAGCGCCTTCATCTCCTCTATTCCCCTCCGTCGCTTGGAGATGTCGATCGTGACGTTCAGAATCGTCACCGGGTTGTTCAGGTTCAGCTCCTCATTTTCGTAGAAGGTCGTGGAGAGGATGATCGAATCGGTGAATTCACCGGCGATTCCCACGGGAACCAGATTGGTGATTCCCCCGTCGATCAGGCGATGCCCTAGGTAGGAGACCGGGGGAAAGTAGACCGGAAGCGCGAAGGAGGCGACCAGCACGGTGTAGAAGTCCCCCTCGCTGATCTGGATCTGGCGTTTCGTTACAAGATCCTCAGCGGTCACAATGATGGGGATCTCAAGATCTTCCAGACGGAGGTCGCGTCCGAGGATCGACGAGATCCGCTCCAGAAAGCGGGAAGAGTCGAGCAAGCCGCCCTTCAAGGGGAGCGCCAGATCGAAGAGCGTTTCCAGACTGGTCGAGGAAGTAACCTCCAAGATTTGATCGGGAGAAAGGCCGGCGGCATAGAGCAGGCCCACGATCGAGCCCATCGAGTTGGAGACGATGAAATCGGGCACAATCCCGATCTCCTCAAGATACCGGAGAACGCCGATATGGGCGAACGCCCGAGCCGAACCGCCGCTGAGCACCAGACCGATCGGTTCGCGAATCCCGCCGGTTCGCTCTTCGATCCGCTCGACGAACCGCTCCTTCCCATACCGGATCGGCAGATCGGCAAGCATCAAGTCTTTCGCAGAGATACCGATGGTAAATAGTAAAACAAAGATGCTTGCAAGAATCTTCTTGAGCATGTATCTCCTCCGTGAGGAAACCTTACCCCATCAAGATCCAAATAACAACAAACAATTGATGATTCCACTATCGCTGTTGCTTTTTTACCATCCTTTTGGTAGCATGATTCTCACCGCGCCGGCGTGGTGAAATTGGTATACACGTCAGACTCAAAATCTGATGGATGAATAATCCGTGTCGGTTCGACTCCGACCGCCGGTAGAAACAAGGTTGCTCAGGCAACCTTGTTCTCATTTCCGATACTTCTCGATGTTTTGCTTGTGTTCTTCGTAATCGACGGCGTAGTGAATCCGCTTATCGAAGCCATGGAGATAGTAGAAATATGGGGTCGTCTCCGGATAGAATGCGGCATGCAGAGCCGCTTTGGAGGGGGCGGCGATGCCGCTTGGGGGCAGGCCCGTCTTTCTGCGGGTGTTGTACGGGGTCTTCTGTTCCAGAGCCTCGACGGGAATCGGGTTTTCCCAATCATCCAACTCATACCGGGTCGTCGCATCGATTCCGAGCGGCTCGTACTTCTCAAGACGATTGTGGATCACCGAGGCGATACCTCCCATTTGGCTTTGGTCCTGAGTCTCCGCTTGGATCATCGAGGCGATGATGATCAGCTCTTCGATGGAATATCGATCCAACAGAGGTGAATCGCTCAACGTCCGAACGACCTCCTCGGTGGCGAAAAACATCGAAAGAGCGAGATCCCGGGCGCTTCGTTCTCCTATCTCGACCGGATAGGTTCCCCCCAGGAACCACCCTTCGACAAACCTCAGCCCATACGCCGAACCGACCTCCCGGGCGGCCTTCACGAAAGCCCCCGGTTTGCTTCCCGTCCGAACGGTCAACATCTCATCGATCTGCTTCAGGGTATATCCGGGATAGACGAGCAGCTCCAGAACCCGACCGGTAGAGGAAAGCGCTTTGAGAATCTCTTCATGGGTTGAGTTCTTTCCGAGGATATAGGTGCCGCTCTTGAGCAGGGAGGCGGCTTGCCGGCTGACGACATAATCGAGAAAGTGCTTCCGGTCATCGATGATCCCGGCTTCCTCAAGTATAAAGCTTACCTCGGTCGCACTCATTCCCGCCTCGATCGTGACAGCGACTACTTCATCATCAAATGGAGCCTTGCGCGAGATGTTCCACCCCACCGCTCCCATCCCGGCCAGGATAACGATCGCCAACAAAGAGATGAGCAGAAGCTCCTTCATCGGCCTGCGGTATCCTTTGCGCTTCCCAATCGGAGGCGGAACGATCGGCTTTCGCAACGCGACCTTCCCTTCACTCTTATTCTTAATCGGCGGATGAGGTTTTACGGGTTCCTTCTCTTCATCATTCCGTTTCTTAGGCGGAACCTGAGACTTCTTCTCCCCTATTGTTACTTTCATTGAGCGCGTAGTGACGTTGGAGTTCTTCGAATCAGCCATCGTTGCCGGTTCCTTCGAGCATGCGGATCAAGGTCCGTCGTTTGGCGATGGCGGAGTTGAGCTGGTCGATTTGGGCGCGGAGGGCTCCGATCTGGTCGGCGATATGCTCAATCTTCTGCTTCTCGATCTCAATCTGAGCCTCAAGCTCCTGAATTTTGATCCGGTTTTGTTTTTCCTTGATTTCACCGCCTAATTGTTTGATTCGAGTTCGATGCAAAGTGATTTGCGTTGCGAGAGGGTTTTGATCGCCTTCGTGTTCATACATCTGTCGCCCATAGGCGATCGCTGCTTCTTCATACGCCTTCAGAGCTTTCATCCGACTTTGGTTGTATGTTTCAAGACGCAGCCAAGGTGTTGGAACCTCGCTGTTCTTCAGCTGATCAAGGGCGCTTTGGTGAAGGGCGAGCTCCTCACCCAGAAGGTGTTCTTTGCTTCGATACTCCCGGACCTGCTTGAACAGCTCCTTTCGAGCTTCACTTCGAAGCTCCTCCTCAAGATGCCTGGTGAGGATTTCTTCCCCCAATTTCAGAAACATCCGTCCGAGAGCTCGCCGGTGCAAGTGGGCAAAGACGGGAGCCCCGGCATTTCTCCGTTTTCTGACCGCTAGAAACGGGGCAAGAGTTTTGGAAAGCTCATCGGAGTATGATGCGTTTCCATACGCTTCGTAGGCAATCGCGCCAAGCTGCGCGCAAAGCTCTTTTTTCTCCTTCGAAAGAACTTTAAGATCTTTCTGAACCTGCTTCAGCTTGCGGCTCCGGTCTTCAAACTGTTTCAGTGAAAAAGTCAGCTGCTGATAGAGTTCCTCTTGAATCTCGTACTCCCGTTTCTTTTGCAGAACCTCTTGAGCGGAAGGGCTATCGTCCGTTGCCGTAGCTTTTCCCAAATCACCATAGAGTGTACGAAGATCCCGCCGATGCTCTTCGATCGCACGGGAGAGGCGCTGAATCTGGCTTTGCAACGTACTCATTCCGAGTCATAATACCACAATCAAAGTGCATCGGCAAAGTAAGCATTCCTTGACAAAGGAAGATGAGGTTGAGTATCCTTAAATACACCTATTTCGACCTTATTTTCTTTTGTGTAAGGCGAAAATTCATGAAGCGGGAGAGCTTTTTTCGTGTACTGCTCATCCCCTTTTTTTAGCCTTCTTTCCTGAAGGCGAACATTTTTATCCAAGGAGCGATGTGCATGAGCAACGAAACAAACAGCACACAGGAAGATAAGGAATTGATTGAATCCACAATCCAATTGCTTGTCACGAAAGTCCACGCCGACTCCGAACCGGAGGAGCTCGAAGCGCTGGCGAAAACCATCAAAAAGCAGGTTCCCCTCTTTACCCGCAGATACTTCACTGCATACCTGCTCCGGGAGATTCTCAAAGCCAACACCCCCCAAAAAGCCCCCGCCCCAAAGAAAGCCCCCGCGCCCCAAAAGAGCGTCCCTCCCCAGCCTCGGCGAGGAAGTCAGAATCAACCCCTTCCCGAAGGCGCCCGGACCCTCTATCTGAATATCGGCAAGATGAAACGCCTCTACGCCAAAGAACTGAGTGAGCTGCTCCAGCGGGAGCTTGGAATCAAGCGGGAAGATATCTATAGCTTGCGAATTCATGACAAGTACTCGTTCATCTCGATGAGCGAACAGCATTGCGAAGAGGCGATTTCAAAACTCAACGGAATGGATATCAAGGGCAGAACCGCTGCAGTCTCCTATTCCAACCGGGAGTAGTGATGATCCTCAGACGATTGGTTGTTGGTGAATATCAGACAAACTGCTACATCCTCGGGAGTGAGGAGACGAAGAGTGCCTGGATAATCGATCCGGGAACCGATGGAGAGCTGATCATCGATGAATTGACCTCGTTGGGTCTTACTGCTCGGAGCGCTCTGTTAACGCATACCCACTATGACCATATCGCTGCCTTGACCCGCCTCAAGGAGCACTATCCGGATATGGAAGTTCTTCTGGGCAAGGAGGACGCGAAAGGCCTCGATTATGAAGTCATCAAAGCAACCATCCTTGATCGCCGCTTCTTCACCATTCATGAAGAAGCGCTCAAACACCTCCCCAAGCCCAATGACTATCTTATCGACGGACAATACCTTGAGGATTCGCGGCTGTCCGTCATCGCCACGCCCGGCCATACCCCCGGTGGGCGCTCCTACTACCACAGGGAAGGGCGGTTCATCTTCACCGGAGATACCCTCTTCGCCAGAGCGATCGGGCGAACGGACTTGCCGGGCGGGGACTACCCCACCCTGATCAAAAGCTGTTATCGGATTCTGGAGCTGGAGGATGATGTACGGATTCTCCCCGGTCACGGACCGACAACGACAGTCGGTGATGAACGACGAAGAAACCCGTACCTGTAAAGACGACGAGAGGCTACCTGCGTAGGTAGCCTCTGCTGCTCGGTACGCTCCGATATCATCGTCGACCGGGTTTCTCCTCGGCGAGCTTACAATCGACACAAAGAACCGCGTATGGAATCGCCCGAAGGCGTTCTTCGGGGATCTTCTTTTGGCATTTCAGACACAGTCCATACTTTCCGTTATGAATCCGTGAAAGGGCGTTATCGATTGAGCGAAGGCGATTGGCTTCATGCTTGTTGATCGCTTCCATCTTTTTAAAAGCGATGTCATCGGCAGCAATGTCGACGCTGTCTTTGCCGCCCATCGCATTGACCATCGATTTGAAATCGCTGTTATCTTCACTCATCTTTTCAAGCAGCTCTTTGCGCATCGTTGTGAGCAGTTCTTCCATTTCATCAATGAATGTATCAGCCATTACTTCCTCCTTCGCCAATGTTTCCACACCAATGAAATCAATGTCCTATAAGATGGGTGTAAGAGGCGCTTCTGTCAAGCTCTGCCCTCAACTTTTCATGCTAAACAGGACAATTGTCTAGAAAGGATACCAGAACATGACGTTCCGTGCAAATCGAATGTAGAGAGAAGCGGCGACAAAAAGGAGGGTAAGTCCAAGGGCGACCCAATCCCGGGGGCGAAGGGAGCTCTGCATGTACCACGTCCGTTTCTTCAGCCGGGCAAACCCGCGGAGGACCATCGCATTGGTAATCACTTCGATCCGATCCAAACTGAAGAGAACCAACGGGGCGATGATCCGGGCCATTGAAGAAAGACGTTTTCTCAACGGCGCATTTTTGGAGATATCCACCCCCCGAGCCATTTGAGAGCGAAGGATGTTCACATACGTCTTGGTTACCTCGGGCAGATATCGAAGCGCCAGCGAAACGGCGTAGCTCACCGTATATCCGATCCCCAACCGGTTCAGGGAGGAGGCGAACTCCGAAGGATGGGTGATCGAGACGAAGACGAGCGCCACGGGAAAGAGCGTAAGATATTTGACGCATACGACGAACAGGTAGAAGAGGGTTTCCCTGCTGAGGGCGTAGCGCATCATCTCGTTTCCCAGAAGAAGGGTCTCCGAACCGAGGTACACCACCCCCTGCTTCGGAGAGAAGAGGAAGATGAAGATCGCGTTGAGGACGATGACGCCGAGGATTCCGATGATGTACGGAAGGAACTTTCGCAAAGGAATCTTGGTCGCCCACAGCAGGTAGAATGAAAAGCCAAGGGCAGGCAGAAGAAACCGAAGATCGAACGTCAGCAGGCAGAACCCGATCCAAAGTCCGAAAAAGGCGATCTTCGTTACTCCGTTGAAGGAATGAAGGTAGGAATCGGTGTCCTCCCAGCTGAGAGCGAAACCGAACTTCCGCCCCTCCTTGACGACCTTCTTGCCGACCTTTATCTCTTTTTTCCGCTCGGTGAGGGCAAGCTTCCGCTTCGGCAGCCGGATGACCTCGACGCTCGGGGGACGTTCTTTCCGTTCCTCCTGCACGAAATGTTCGATGAAAAGCGGAATATCGGCGATTCCCAGATCTTTGGCCAAGTGATAGAGACTTGTTTCTTTGAGATTCGCCCGGGAAAGAAGATCCGGATTGCTGAACACCTCGCTGGTGGGCAGATCGGCAAGGAGCTTTCCCCCGCTGAGCACGAGCGAGCGGGTCGTATACTCCAGCGCCAAATGCATATCGTGGGTGATGAAGAGAATCGTAAGCCCGGTCTTCTCATTCAGCTCGGCAAGGAACTGCATCAAAGCGGTGTAGTGAAGGTAATCCTGAGCGCTGGTCGGTTCATCGAGCAGCAGGATTTTCGGATCGGTGACCAGAATCGAGGCGATCGTAACCCGCTTCTTCTGTCCATAGCTGAGCGCACTGATCGGCCAGTGGTGATACTCACGCAATCCACAGAGCCCCAGCACATCAAGGACCCGTTCCCTGATCAGGGCCTCCTCATAGCCTCGTTGCCGGAGGGCGAACGCCACTTCATCGAACACCAGATCGTTGCTGATCATGTGGTTGGGGTTCTGCATCACAAACCCGACCAGATCGGAGCGAGCTCCGGCCGAGTATCCGGCGAGGTCAATCCCTTCAAACGATATCGATCCGCTGTCTTGGCGTAACACGCCCATGATCAGCTGAGCCAAGGTGGACTTGCCCGCCCCGTTGTTCCCCAGAACCGAAATCATCTCGCCTGAATGGATCGATGCGCTGATTCCCTCCACAGCCATGACCAGACCGTCGTATGAGTAGCTCAAGTTTTCCAGCCTGAGAAGCACATCCCGCTCTCGAGCCGCTGAGTCCTTCTGTGAAACCGCATACCAATCATGAATCGCCTCCTTGACGGAATCGAGCTTCACTCCTTCATAGGAGCTCAGGTCGCCCGCCCTCTTCAGATCGCACCCGGCCATCCTCAGCGCCGTGATGTAGAGCGGCTCGCGGAGGCCGAGGGCGCGCAGCGTCTGAGATGCGAGGAGCTCCTTGGGTCTCGTATCGCTGACCAGCTTTCCTTCCTGCATCACCAGAATCCGATCCACCTTCCGGTGCAGAACCTCCTCCAATCGATGTTCGATGATGATGACGGTCTTGTTGTGGAGGGTGGCCAACTCGTCGATCATCTCGATCGCGAGGGCCCCCGTCGCGGGATCCAAGTTCGCCAGCGGCTCGTCGAAGAGGAGGATGTCCACATCATCGACCAACACCCCCGCCAGGCTCACCCGCTGTTTCTGTCCGCCGGAAAGCTCTTGGGGCGAATGGGAAAGGAACGATCCCATCTTCACCACGTGGGCGATTTCAGCAACCGTGGAGTGCATCTCCCGTTGTTCGACGCATTGGTTTTCCAAAGAAAACGCAATGTCTTCAGCGACGGTTATTCCCACGAACTGCGCATCGGTATCCTGCATCACCGTTCCGACGCGTTTGTTCACCGCGTACATATCCCCATCTGCAAGATTCAACCCGCATATCGTGGCGTTTCCTTCAATTTTTCCCTTGAACGCGTGGGGAATGAGGGCGTTGATGCAGTAGCCGAGGGTGGATTTGCCGCTTCCGGAAGGTCCGGCGATAAGGATTTTTTCTCCCCGGTGAATCGAGAGATTGATATGCTTGAGCGTCGGCTCGCTTTGAGCCTTATAGGTAAAGGAAAACTCCTTGAAGGAGATGAGAACTTCGGCCATGGCGAAAACCTGCACTGCATGGTGCAGGCACATGTGAGCTTCTTACGCTTTTTCGTCTTTTTTCAGATCCCGACTGCTGGCGTTTCGGCGGGCAACGAGGTAGAGCAGAAGGGTTCCAAGTGTCGCGATCATCAACGTGTTGGTGGTCGCCGCAAGAATTTGTTGAGTAAAGACCTTATCCAACGGCTCGGTATACAGCAACGCATCAAGCAAGGCACTGACCAAATAACCGAGGAAGTTTGCAACGAAGGAAATCACAATGAAGAGAAGAATCTGCATTCCGGGAAGATTCCCTTCATGCACGCAATCCTTGCTCCAATACTTGAAAAGCCCGATCATGACTCCGACAAGACCACTTCCGAGGACCCACGTGAACCACACGCCCCACCCCATGAAGAGGTCGGTGATCCAGTGACCGAGGAATCCTACCAAAAATCCAACAATCGGTCCGTAGAGTGCGGCAAAAAGTCCCAAAATCGCCATCGCCGGCTTTAAGGTGGTGTTGGCGAAGATCGGCACCCCAATCATCCCACCCAGACCGTAGAGGGCCGCCCCAATCGCCACGATTACGACAAATCGTACCGGATCCAAACCTTTTGCTTTTGCCATCTTGATTCCTCCTTATGGCGTATCGTATTTCGAAAACGTTATCTTCCACCCCTCACCCGTTCCGATCGAATAGGTAGAGGCGAAATTTCCCTGATTCAACGCAACTGCAATATTCAAGAGGCTGTTGATGTACATCAACGCTTCGCCCTTGGGTACGTCGGTGAAGGCCTTGCACAGCCTGAGCGGATACCCATAGACGATTCGGTTGTCCTTGGTGATCCGCACGTGGAGATAATCGCCCCATGTGACGCCGATCTCCTCCAACAAATCTCCGTTGATATTGGTCCAAAGTGATCCATACCGCGTATCGAGAATATCGATCGCTCCGATGATCGTCTCCCCCTCGCGGCGCTGCTCTTCCACTTCGAGCCGGATGAACTCTTCAAGAACCGGCCCGCAGTCCCTGAAGGCGAGCTCGCCCGAGGCGAGCCGGGCTCCGTTGTACGCATACACATCCCGTCCGAAGAACGTATGGCTCTTTTGGCTGCCCGCCAAGCGGTTTGTTTCGACGTGCAGCTCCCGCACCTCCTTCAGTCCGATCCGCCGTTCGATGTGCGTAAGCGTCCCGTTATCGGGAGTGACGACGATGTGTCCGTCATTTGTCAACGCGACGAGGGATTTCCGATCAGATCCGACTCCCGGATCGACGACGCAGACGAAGACCGTCCCCGGCGCCCAATACGGAAGGGTCTGGGCTAAGCGGTAGGAAGCCTCCCAAATGTTGAATTGAGGGATATCGTGGGTCAGATCCTCCAGTTTGAGATCCGCCGAGACCTGATCGGCAACACCGTGCATTGCGCTGACCGCTCCGTCGCTACTGCCGAAATCACTGAGAAATACCACCGTTTTCCGCATCGTCCGCATCTCCCCTCTTTTCTTTGAGCGCCCGATCGAACCTTCTTGCCACGATCAGTAATCCGACACTAAAAGCGGCTACTGTCAATCCTACCACAACCTTGATGAAGACTGAACCCTCCCACAACACCCCGAGGAGGGAAAAGCCGGCTAAGATCGCCAATACCAGAAAGATGACCGGTCGCAAGATCACGATGTCAAAAACTCCTTGATCCGATCCATCAGCTCACCGTACGTTGTGGTGAGAACGAGATGGGGGTAGCTTTCGATGATCGTCTTCGGTGCTCGGAAGAGACATCCTTCATCCGCTTCCAAGATCATCTTCAAGTCGTTGTAGGAGTCCCCGGCGGCGAACGTCGAGAAGTTCAGTGCTTTGAGGGCCTGCACTGCATGGAACTTTCCCTCCTCTTGGCGCAACTTGTGACGGGCAATCATTCCGTCTTTCACTTCCAGACTGTTGCACCAGATCGTCGGCCAATCCAGCCGGGCCATGAGCGGTTTGGCAAACTCCACAAACGTGTCACTGAGGATGATCACCTGAGTCAACGACCTCAGCTCATCCAGAAACGCTTTCGCCCCTTCCATCGGTCCCATTGAGGCGATGACCGCCTGAATATCCGAAAGCGTCAACGAATGCTCCTTGAGGATTTCGATTCGGCGGCGCATCAGCTTGTTGTAATCCGGCTCATCCCGGGTCGTCCGGCGCAGCTCTTCGATTCCCGTTCGCTTTGCCACGTTGATCCAGATCTCCGGCACCAGCACCCCTTCCAAATCCAAACAGACAATCTTCATATCGTATGCTCCAATTGGCTTTAGTATTGCAAAGAGTGTTCACCTATGCAAGAGCGAACACGATCCCGAGGAGGGCGGCGGTTTCACCGAACACCTCGACGCTTCCCAGCACATCGCCGGTGATTCCCCCCAAACGCTTTCGGGAAATCAGGCAAAGGACCGTCGTGCTGAGGACGATCCCTCCAGAAGCGGCAAGAACCGGGATCGCATAGGGATTATGTAAAACAAACAGGAGCAGGAGAACCAAACCGACCTGAAGGGTGGGAAGCAGGGCATGATGCCACTTCGCCCTACGCACCAACGAAGAAGCCATCCCCTCCCCTTGGCGGGCGTAGTTCATCAGTGAAGCCGCCCACACCTGCGCCAACCGGCCCAGAGCGGGAACAAGGATCAGCATGGGGGGATGTTCGACCACGTCGAGGAGAAGCGAATACTGCAGCAAAACAACGAGGATCAGCGCGATCGTGCCGAACGCCCCGATATGGCTGTCCCGCATGATTTCCAAGGATCGTTCTTTTGTAAAGCCGCCACCCAGTCCGTCGGCAAGATCCGCCACGCCGTCATAGTGAAGGGCCCGGGTGAAATATACTCCGGCGATGAGGACGAGAACGCTGCGAATCGGGGCGGAAAGTGGAAGCAGGGCAAAAAGGCAGGAGATACAACCCAGAAGAGCCCCCACAATGGGAAACCAGAAGAGGGTCCGCCCGCTCTGCTCGATCTCCTTGCCGGGGATGCGGAATCGGGTAAGAAGACGAAGCGCGCTTGCCAGGCTCATGGCAGTGTTCCTTTGATCGCCAAGGGGATGCCCGCCATGAGGAGAACCACCCGATCCGCCAACAAAGCAAGCCGTTGATTCATCCACCCCGCCCGGTCACGAAAAATCCGGCTCATCGGATCGGCGGGAACGATCCCCAACCCCGTTTCATTGGTCACCAGAATCAGCTCGCAGGGGGGATCATCCACCACCCGGTACAGCTCCTCAAGATATGCTTCAAGATCCTTTTCGTAATGCATCAGGTTTCCCAGCCAGACGGTAAGGCAATCGACGAGGCACACCCGGACATCGGAGGGAAGGTTCATGATCCGCCCGCTCAGCTGAAGAGGCTCTTCGATCGTGATGAACTGCCCGCTTCGGCGAGCTTGATGAGCCCTGATTCGCGCCTGCATCTCCTCATCAAACGCTTCGGCGGTCGCCAGATAGACCCGCTTCCCGCCGAGGGATCGAGCGTATGCTTCCGCCCACGTGCTTTTCCCGCTTCGTCCACCCCCGATCACCAAGGTTACCGGGTTTTTCTTCCCTTGTCCGCTCATGGAGCACCTCCATCGATCCTTCAAAACTTTCCTGGTCAAACACTTCAAGAGTGACCACCCGTTCGATCCCATCTTCCAACGAAGCAAGCAGATCCAAGAATCGATCGATCTTCTCCCGATCGCCCCGATGAAGACCGAGGTGATCCGTCCCCTCGTTCACCCCATGAAGATGAAACACCCGGCACCGGCTTGCATAGCGCTTCACATGGTCTTCCACATCATACCCCATCAGATGAAGGTGTCCTATATCCAACGTTACACCCAACCCATAACGACTGATGATGGAATCGACCAGATCAAGCGGATAGCCCAGCGTCTCGATGCCCAGCAGGAGGGGATCGACTCCCGTTCTTTGCAGCAGATCGATGACGCTTTTCTCACTCTGAATCAGCCAGGTGCGCACATCCTCGGCGGGAATCGGCCCGTACCGCTCGGGAGCGAGATGAAGGATGTACCCGAAGGGCTTCAAAACCCGGGTTTGTTCTATGATCCGGCTGATCAGATCGACCGAAGAGGCGCGCACCTTTTCATCCCGTGAGCCCGGACGGGCATCCACCGGCAGATGGATCGTATAGGTAAGATCATATTCAGATGCCAACTCATTCAACCGGTCGATCTCGGCGGTGTTCGGAATATTTGAAGCCTCGGGAGTTTCAAACAACACAAGCTCGACATCGTCCACTATCGGAGCGAGATACCGGACATTCCCGCCCAGCGTATCCTCGATGATGTAGCTGGTGGTTCCGAGTCGGATCATAGAAGACCCTTCGACCGGAGAATGGCGGTGGAATCGGTCACCTCCGCCTGCTCGAACTCGCTCATCTCCCAGAGGATGTGGCTGGCTTGGCGAACGATCGGCCACGCAGTCAGCGCCCCCGTCCCCTCGCCGAGGTACATTCCGAAATCCAGGATCGGCTTTGTGCAGCCGAGGGCTTCCAAAAGGATGCCGCTGCCCTTCATCCCCGAACGGTGGGCAAAGATGAAGTTCTGTTTAACATTCGGATCAATCATCGCTGCAACCAATGCAGCGGCGCCCACGACGAACCCGTCAAGGAGGATCGGCTTCTCCGTCGTATATGCCTCCAGGATTCCTCCGACGATCGCCCCATGTTCAAACCCGCCGAAAGCGGAAAGAACATCCAAAGGATCCCGTCGGGTGTGGAAGGCAAGACCTTTTCGAATGACCTCGATCTTATGGCGAAGGTCCGGTTCGCTGAGCCCCGACCCGCCGTCCGTCACATCCTCGGGCTTCCGATCCAACAATGCAGCGACGATCGCCGATGAAGAGGTGGTGTTCGCCACCCCCATCTCGCCGAAGCCGATCAGATCGGCACCGGATGAACGGGTCATCGCTCTGCCGACCTCGATGGCGGAGGCGCATTCCTTGTCGGTCATCGCCTGCTCATGCAGAAAGTTCTTCGTTCCGAACCCCACCTTCCGGTCGATCACCGACGTGGAAGGATCGAACGATCCGGCGACCCCGACATCGATTATTTTGAGATCGACCCCGTTCAGCTTGGCAAAGAGGGTGCACGCTCCCCCGCCGGAAGCGAAGTTGCGGGTCTGCTGCCAGGTTATCTCCTGCGGACTGTAGGTAACTCCTTCAGCGTGGATCCCATGGTCTCCGGCAAAGAGCAGAAGGGAGAACGTATCAAGGGGACGAGGATAAAACTTGGCAAGCTGCAGGGCGAGGTCGCCGAGAAAGCCAAGAGAGCCGGGTATCATCGCTTTTTTGAGGAGGAGCTTCCGGTAATCCATGGGCATCATTGTAGAGCGGGCCCACTAGCATGACAAGCCGTAACGAAGTACACTCACCGTATGAATCAAGGAATCTACCTCGCCCTCGACGGGCTGACCGGTGCGATCATTTCCGTCATGGTGGTGGCGAACACCAATCTGGGGCATGCCACGACGATGGGAGTGAGCCTCCTGGTGAATCATCTCATCGGCTTCACCCTCGTCTCGACGATCCTCTTCTTCGGGCGGAACAACCCCGCGATCGCCGGTCCGAAACAACGAGCCCCCTGGCCTCTCTACCTCAACGGGATGCTCGGCGTCCTTATTCTCAACTTCAACTTTCATTCCTTCACCGCCCTCGGTTCCTCCTTGGCGATGGCGCTTACCGTCTTCGGTCAATCGGTTCTTTCCCTTGTATTTGACCTCAACGGATGGTTGGGGATGAAGAAGCGCTCTTTCTCCCCGAAGAAAGTGCTGAGCCTGGCGGTCAGCGGCCTGGGAATCGTCGTGATGGCCTCCAAGGGCGTCGGCTCGTTTTCATGGATCTACATCCTCATCGCCTTCGCCGCCGGTGCGATCACGATCACCCAGATGATCCTCAACTCCACCTTCGCAATCTATAAAGGCCCGATGAAAGCCAGCCAATGGACCTACATTGCCGGCATGAGCGCCGCGGTCCCCTTCTACTTTCTCACTCGGCCTTCGGCGACGATCGAAGGATTCGCCAGATTGCCGGGCGTGCCGTTCATCCAAATCATCGCAGGCGGCGTCCTCTCGGTGACCGTCCTGATCTCCACGGCGTTCGTCATCGTGAAGCTCCCGGCGATCTACTCCGCCCTGCTTCTCTCGGCGAGTCAGATTCTCGCATCGGTGGCGATCGATGCGTTCTTCCTGAAGATCTTCTCCCCCAACCTCCTCTTCGGAGCGCTCCTGATGCTTCTGGGGATGGCGGGCAACCTGCTTGCCGATCGTTCTACCGGATCGAAAGAGAATCCTTCTCAAGAAGGAGAAACCCTTCCTTGATGAGCTCCTCAATAGATTGAGCAAGGTATGTTGAATCATACTCTTTCAAGATCTCGGTAACGGATGAAAGAGCGATCGCCCCCTGTTCGGCGACACAATGAAGAAGTGCCGCCCGGACTTGGCGCTTGGACCCTTCAAACCGGCTTTGTTTCGCATAGTGGGCGCTTTTGGTGTTGGGATTCGGAACCAGGGCTTTGAGCAGCACCCCGTAATCCATCAGCGCGTAGTACCAGGAACGGGGATCATCAATGAGCACAATGAGCTCACTGAGGATCGCTTCCAACGCCCGGTCATGGACATCGGTCTGATCGGGGAAATAGTAATGCAGCAGAACCCGTCGAATATTCGTTTCCAGATAGATTGATTTTTCTTGGTAGCAGAAGGCCAAGAGGGCTGCTGCGGTGGCTTTTCCCACGCCGGGGAGCGAGCGCATCACCTTGTAGTCATTGGGAACGGTCCAATTCCATGCTTCGGTCATCTCGGCGGCTTTCTTCAGATTCAACGCCCGCCGGTTGTATCCGAGGCCCTTCCAAGCGATGAGGATCTCCTCTAGCGGAGCGCGGGCGAGGGCTTTGAAAGAGGGCCATTCGGCAAGGAAATACCGGTATTTGTCGACCACCCGGGATGTTTGGGTCTGCTGAAGCATCACCTCGCCAAGGAGCACCGAATACGGATCGTGACGATCGCGGAAGACGAACCGGCGTCCCCAATCCCGGTAGAAGGTCAAGACTGTTTCAATCAATACATCATAAGAGGGGTTGGATGACAGGAGATATCTTCGGGCATCCTCTTCCATAAGCGAAGGAAATTCAATCATTTCTTTTCGCCAAACTGCTCCGGAAGGACAAAGTCACCCATATTGACGGATTCTTTCGCCATCGAGTCCTCGCTCGATTCATTGCCCTGCTCGCCGGCAGGCTGTTCAGATTTCCGGTGCTGGGTCCGCCGTTGATAGCTCTTAAGGGCTTTCTGGCGGGCCCGCTCCCGTTGGTAGCTTTTTCCACTGCTGATCATGATCGCAAAGGGCCTCAGGCTCTTGATATTGGCGAAAAGAATCTGCATCACGCTGGTCAGCGGAACGGCGATGAACATCCCGACGATCCCCCAGATATACCCCCACAGGGAAAGGGCGACGAGGATCATGAACGGGGAGAGGTTCAGCTGTCCGCCTTGGAGGCGGGGATCGATGATATTGCCCAGAATCACCTGAGTGCTGATCGTAAGCACGGCGACCAGGATGATGTTCGTCCAATCCGGAGCGAACTGAACCAACGACATGAAGATCACCACGGAGGTGATCACGATGCTTCCAATCGAAGGAATAAAGTTGAAGATGAACGCCAGGACTCCCCACAGCGAGGCGAGATCCAACCCGGTGAGGAGGGCGGAAAGGTAGAAAAACAACCCGGTGAAGAAACTGATGACGATCTTTATCACCAGGTATTTGGAAATCTGGCGGGTGATCCGTTCAAACATCACCGCCACCTTCATCCCTTTGCCTTGGGGAACCGCCGCCAGAAGCTTGGGAACCACGCTTTGCCGCTCGAGAAGCAAAAACAGAAAGAAGATATAGACCAGGAGCGCCAATTTTGTGATTGAGAAGAATTTGTTGGAGATCTGCGTCAGGCTGCTGATCGCCAAGCTCGACCAGTTGACCGGCAGCAAGGTGAGAAAACTCGTCGAAGGGGGTACCTCGACGAAGTTGTTCACCATATCGGTCAAGAGGCGGTCGAGACTGATGATCTTGTCGGTGTAAAAGGGGATCAATCGGACAAGGGTGTCAACCGTCTTGACAATGAACCATCCCGCCGCCAACAGAAGGAGAAGCATCAGAGCCATCACGAAAATCGTTGAAATGAGCTTCGGGACGTGAAGCTTGTCCAGCCGCCGCAAAAGCGGGCTGAACATCAGAAAGAAAAAGAATGCCAACACAAGTGGAATCGTCACATCCTTGGAGATCTTGAGCGCAGCCAAAACCGCCAACGTTACGATAATCCCGAGCATGATATGGATATAGCGATTACCTACCGAGGTGGATTCATTCATGGGCATACTATAGACCAGCTTGGATAATCCTGCAATATCTGGTACACCTGAGCTATGACGCACCCCAGCAGACTCGATCACATTCAAATCGTTCTTGTCGACACTCAGGATGGAGCAAACATCGGTTCCGTCTGCCGGGCGATGAAGACGATGGGAATAACCCGCCTAGTCATCGTTGGCGAACGGGAGTACGAAGAAAACCGGATTCGAACCCTGGCTCTTCATGCCGGCGACGTCTGGGAGAATCGAGTTCAACATCCAACGCTCCAAGAAGCGCTCAAAGAGAGCAGCTACACCGTGGCTGCCACCAGAAGAAGAGGGAAGTTTCGAAAGCACACCTTTCTCTCCCCTCTGCAACTCGCCGAAAAAATTGCGCATACCGAGGGCACGGTCTCGATCGTCTTCGGACGGGAGTCGGACGGGTTGACCGATGAAGAGGTCGCCGCCTGCGCTCAGGTGGTATCGATTCCCACCAGTGATGCGTTCCCATCCCTCAATCTCGCCCAAGCGGTCCAAATCATCACCTATACCCTCTTTGAAGCACACCTTCCCCACCCCACCGGTCTTATCCCGATCACTCAGGAGCGAGCCCAAAGAGCAAGCGATGCGGCGGTGGACGCCCTTTCCGAGATCGGGTATTTCAAGCTTGATCAGGAGGAGCTCTGGACGAGACGGTTTCTGAAAGATGTGTTCACTCGCGCCTCGCTCAGCGAGAGTGAAGTGCAACGGATGGAAAAACTCTTTACCAAGATGGTTCGGATCAAAATCCATAAGAAGGAGAAGCCCGATGAGCAAGACCCACCCGTTCTTTGACCCGATGCCCCGAATCGTCGCCCACCGGGGTGACAGCGGCTCCTTCCCTGAAAACACCCTGCCCGCGTTCGAATCGGCGGTCTCCATGCAGGTCGATGTGATCGAAACGGATGTTCACATCAGCAAGGATGGACACATCGTCATCTGGCATGATCCGACGCTGGATCGAAACACCGATGCCTCCGGACGAATCGAGGATCACACCCTTGACGAGTTGAAAACTTTTGACGCGGGGTACACCTTCACCGTCGATGGCGGCAAAACATTTCCGTTCAGGAACAAAGGAATTCGCCTCGCCACCCTCGAAGAGGCGTTGGAAACCTTCCCCGCCATGCGGTTCAACGTCGACCTGAAGAGCAGGGAACCGGAGATCGTGGATGCCTTCATCGATCTCATCAGACAAAAGGATGCCTTCGATCGGGTGATCGGAGCTTCCTTCCATTTGAAAAACCTTCAAGCGCTTCGAAGCAAAGAGAAGCGAATTCAAACCAGTCTGACGACCCTGGAGGTGATTCCGCTCCTTACCAAGCAGAAGCTGGGGCTTCTTTCATCAAAGAAACAAAAAGGACTCACGATCTTCCAGATTCCGCCCCGTCAATGGGGAATCGAGGTAGTGACTCCCCGCTTCGTGGAGATCATGCACAAACGGGGAGCGATCATCCAGGTGTGGACGATCAACGAGAAGGAAGAGATGAGACGATTGTTCGCCATGGGGGTCGATTCGATCATGACCGACCACCCGCAGCTGGCGATTGAGGTTGCAAAAGAGCTCGGCTTGCGTTAGACCATCACCTTTTCGAGGGCTTTGAAGTAATTGTACGTTGAAACCTTCAGCTCGCCGCACGCATCTTCGTCACACACGATGATCGCCTCTTTGTGGAGCTGCAGGGTCGAGATCGGCCATGCCTGAGTAATCGGCCCTTCAACGGCGGCATACAGCGCCTGAGCCTTGTTTGCTCCGCTGATGAGAATCATCACCTCCTTGGCGCTCATCACCGTCTTTACCCCGACGGTAAGGGCGTACCGGGGAACGAGATCGATTTTATTTTCAAAAAACCGGCTGTTCGCCTGACGGGTGTGTTCGGTCAACGTCATCACCCGGGTTCGACTGTCAAATGAAGAGTACGGCTCATTGAACGCGATGTGTCCGTCACCGCCGACTCCGCCCAAAAAGAGGTGAATCCCGCCAACCGCCTCGATCGCTTCTTCGTAGCGGAGCGATTCTTCTTCCAGATCCTTTGCCATCCCGTTGGGGATGTGGACATGCTCTTTTTTAATATCTATGTGGTTGAAAAAATTCTCCCACATGAAGGTGTGATAGCTTTGCGGATGGTCGCTTCCCAAACCGACGTACTCATCCATGTTGAAGGTGATTACGTGCTTGAAGGAGACATACCCTTCCTTGTACAGAGCGATCAGCTCCTTATACGTTCCGACCGGCGTCGATCCGGTAGGAAGTCCGAGCACAAACGGACGATCTTCGGTGGGATGAAAAACGTTGATTCGATCGGCGATAAGCTTGGCCGCCCATTTGCTCATGGCAAGAAAATCTTTTTGAATAACTACGCGCATACCCTGCTCCTTCCACTTCATCATAATGGCAAACCAAAAGGGAGGCAACTCACCGGGCATGGGTGATGATGCCGCCGGCGAGGATGAGGTCATCCTTGTAGAGAACCAGAGATTGACCGGGGGTCGCGGCGTTCACCCCTTCGGGAAAAAAGGCGACGATCGACCCGTTTTCCTTCCGATGTGCGATCGCTTTCTTCGGTCTTCCGACGCTTCTGATCTTCGCCTCCACCTCGACCTCGCCTTCGATCACCCCAAGACTCCCGAATACGACATCGGTCGCTTCGACCTGATGCTGAACGGTCTCATCGACGAAACCGACGACCACCTCATTGGTGGAGGCCCTCAGCTCCAACACATATAACGGGCGCTCGGCGGCGATTCCGAGGCCTCTGCGCTGACCGATCGTATAGTGCCAAATTCCTTTATGCGTTCCAAGAATCCGTCCGTCTCGAGTGATGATCGCCCCTTCCTTGTCCTCCACTTCCAATAGATCGGTGTAAGGGCCGTCGTAGAAGTCCTGGCTTTCTTCTTGATCATCACTTACATGTCCGTGTTCCTTCAGAATGACTCGGACTTCATCCTTGGCAAGCTCTCCAAGCGGAAACAGAATCGTCTTAAGCTGCTCTTGGCTGAGACGATAGAGGAAATACGATTGATCTTTCTTCTCATCCTTCGCTTTCCCAACCGCCCACCGCTTCCCTGTATGAACAATCCGGGCGTAGTGTCCGGTTGCGAACTTGTCGAATACCAGGCCGCTCTTTTTGGCGTACTCGACCATCGCTCCGAATTTGATCCTTTGGTTGCACCACACGCAGGGGTTCGGAGTTTTTCCGTCAAGATACTCATCCTTGAAGTTGGAAAGAACCTCCTCCTCGAAGCGGTCACTGAGCTCCAAGGTGTGATGTTCGATTCCCAAGCGAGCGCACAGCTCTTTGATCCTTTCGATATCCTCGCTCTTGTCGGGAGCGAAGCAGGAGACTGAATCGACCGGTCGCTGCAAGTGAGCGCGGTTGGACCAGATCGTCATCGTAACCCCGATTACTTCATGACCCTGATTCTTCAAAATATACGCGGCGGCGGAGGAATCGATTCCACCGCTCATCCCGAGCAATACTCTCATCTCTTCTCCTTAAGACAGCGAAACCGCCCTGGACTCCAAGGCGGTTTCGAACAGTCGAGGATGACGGGACTCGAACCCGCGATCTACGGCGTGACAGGCCGTCGCGATAACCAACTTCGCTACACCCTCAATGCAAGATGAACGCTACACGATTGCTCTTCTTTTGTCAACAGCTTGAAAAGAGCCCCTCACGGTTGTCAAGAATTGAGCAAGAGTATACGCTAAGCCATCATGATGAAAACCGAGATCGCACCGCTTCACTCCAAGCTTCTCCATACCCTCAGGCTTCTGCTGAGGCCGCCCACCATGGCTGACAGCGAAGCGGTCTTCGCCTGGTCGAGCGATCCCGAAGTGACCAGGTATCTGCGCTATCAGACCCACAACTCGATCACCCATACCCGCAAGATCGTCAAATCGTGGATTACCCAAGCCAAAGACCCCTACTTCTTCTTTTGGATCATTGAAGAGATTTCGACAGAACAAGCTGTTGGGTCGATAGGGATTCAGGTCGTCTCGTTCAACGACAACCACGGGGAAGTCGGCTATTGCTTCAATCGTTCCGTCTGGAACAAAGGGTACTGCACCGAAGCATTGAAAGAAATTCTTCGCTTCGGATTTGAAGAGGCGCGCTTCAACCGAATCCAGGCTTCCCACTCCACCAACAACCCGGCAAGCGGCCGGGTGATGGAAAAAGCGGGGATGATGCGGGAAGGCGGTCCGATGAAGGATTTTTACAAAAGCTTGCAGAGCGGCTATCAGGACACCTACCTCTACGGCATCACCAAAGCGGCGTGGCGCCTCTTGCACTGAGCACACGGCGCTTCTATACTTCCACACAGGAGGATATATGCAAGCTTCAATTCTGCGCTTTTTACATCGGATCGCAACCCCGTTTCTGGATCTGCTTGCCAATGGTGCAAGCTTCTTTGGTGAAGAAACCTTCGTCATAGCGATCGTTCTCCTGGTCTTTTGGAATATCAATAAGCAGAAAGGCTTCGCCCTCTATATGAACGTCCTCACCTCGGTCCTGATCATGGGGATCCTCAAGGCGGTCGTCCGGGCTCCTCGGCCGTTCGTCGTTCTGGAAGAGATCGCCGGCAAGCGGATGGAAACCGCCACAGGCTACTCCTTCCCGAGCGGGCACACAACTACCGCAGCCTCCTTCTACACCTCCATCGCCCTTCTCCTGAAGAAAAGAATATGTTCAATCATCGCCGCGATCATGATCGTTCTCGTCGGAGTGAGCCGCCTCTATCTCGGTGTTCATTGGCCGAATGACGTGTTCGCAGGTCTTCTCATCGGGGTGAGCATCAGTTTCCTCCTCTATCGTTGGTCTCTTCAGCTTTTTGAGGATCGGGTGCGCCTGGTTCGTTTCAGCATCCGCTACGGTCTTATCGCCACTTTTGTCTCCTTGATTCTTTCCGTTCTGCTGAATATGGAATTAGTCGACCCCGTGGCCTTCAATGACCTGATGAAAACCCTTGCACTCGCCGGAGCCGGGTTGCTCGGCTTTGGATTTGAAGAGCAAATTGTTCGCTACAGAGTCGAAGCATCGCTGACGAAGAAGATTCTTCGCTATCTCCTTGGAATGGGGGTGGTCATCGCCATCATCGCCTCGAAGGCCCTCTTCCCGCCCTCGATCTACGCCATCAGCTCCTTTATCCGCTACAGCCTCGTAGGAATCTGGGCGACGGTGCTTTTCCCGATCACAGGAAAAAGTCTCCACCTGTTCGATGATGAACGATGACCTTCGGCTCAACCTTGTAGGTGATCAGAAACCGGCGAAGGCTGAACATCGAATCGAGATGACCGTCACACTGTTTATGGAAGATCCTGCCGCACATCAATGCATCATCCAAGGCATGGTGGGCGTTGTACTCCATCCCGAAGTAATCGACCAGATATGACAACCGGTAACTGAGAAGGTTTGGCCAGATCCTTCGGGCAATCGTCAGGGTGCACAGGTAGTTCATCTCCTTGGCCTCGATGTCGTAGGCTTCAAACGATCCTTTCAGGACGCCCATGTCGAAGACCGCGTTATGGGCGACCAGAAGGTCGCTTCCGATGAACGCTCGCATCCTCGGCCATACCCTGTCAAACTCGGCGCTGGCCAGACACTCACCTTCATCGAGATTGTGAACCGCCGTCATCCCCGGGTCAAAATAGGAATGCTTGGGGCGAAGAAGCGTGTAAAACTCCTCAAGCTTCTGCCCATCCTGGTCAAATCGAACGAGAGCAACGCTTGCTCCGCCACCGGGATAGCCGTTTGCCGTTTCAAAATCGATCGCAGTGTACGTCATTCCTCTTTCCCAACCATGATCGAAAGGATCGTCTCTTCCGTCTTGCCCATTCCTTCTTTCATCAATCTGGCAAGAAAATCGATCGACTCCTGGCTGCTCATGCCGACGATACCGCTTTTTCCATCCGCCCCCACCCCTTTGAGGGCGAGCTTTACCGCAAGATGAGCCGCTTCGACACAGGAGTAGATTTTAAGAGCACACGTTCCTTTTGCTCCGTCGCAGATGATTCCGGTGAGGTTCCCCACCATCGTGTTGAACGCCATGTCCATCTGCTTCTGGGATCCCCCAAGCAGATACACCAGGGAACAGGCAGTCCCGATCGCCGCGGTGAACGCCCCGCACAAGGCACTCAATCGACTTTTATGCGCGGTGAGCGAAAGACCGACCAGCTGGCCGACCAGCAAAGCCCGGGCAAGCTCTTCATCACTTGAACGCAAATGCTCCGCCACTGGCGCAAGGGGAACGGTCAAGGTGATCCCCTGGTTGCCGCTGCCGCTGTTGATCACCACCGGAAGGGGACAGCCGGCCATTCGAGCGTCGCTTGCCGCGGCAGCCAACGCGGATCCCCGCTTGAACGCTTGATCCAAGCTTTGCAGTTCTTTCTCACAGTCCGTGAAAATCGTTTTGCCCACCGTCAAACCGTACTCGCTTTCAAGCGAATGCCGGGCAATCGAGAGGTTCGTCTCAAGAGCGTTAAGCACCAGCGCATGAGCTTCAGGCGGCGCCTCTTCAATCCAGGAGAGAATATCCGCCAAGGTGGATTTCGAAAGAATCACCTCGTCCACCTCTTCCAAGGTAGCGGAGCATCCGTCCAAAGGTAATGACAGGAGCACTTCCTCATCCTTCACCAGCTCGCTGAAGCGTTCGTGTTCGCCACTGATTGTTGCTCGTGCGAAGTGGTTTAAGCCAACCGCTTCGACTTGGATATACAAGGAAGGCACGTCTTTGACGATGGTCAGGGAGACGGGAAATCCCTCCGCCTTCGAAATGACGGCCTCATCGATCGTGGAGAGGATGTTCAACCCGGCCTGGATATCGGCGATCGCCGCTCCGAGCGCCACCGCCGCTTTGAGACCTTTCAACGCGGTGTTGGGAATCCCCACCCCCATTGCATTTTTCAGCATTTCTCCACTTGTTGAAACGTGCAGACGTACAGGATTCTCACCGAGGAGCTCGGAAGCTCTGGCAGCACAGAGCGCTGCGGCGGCGGGTTCGGTACACCCCATCGCAACGCGCATCTCTCTCTGCAACACTGATAAATATCTATCCATAAAACCGATAGTATCACCTGACGGGCACCGAGCCAACACCCTAGCGGGGAACATCGGCGATAAACAGGGTTCCTTCAACATGTAATGTATAGCTGCCCAATCCCGCTGCGACGACGTGGCAACTGCCCTTCTTCAATCTCCGCTCTTCGCCCGCTCCTTTGAGCACTGTTTCGCCTTCCGTCTGGAAAAGCAGTTCGATGGAGAGCCGTTCATCGATCTCATAGGTTCCCGAGTGGAGAACCATCAGATGAAACTCTTCGGTGGGAGTGAGAAGATGGACCCGTCCGCTGCGTCCGATGAGTTGCCGAGTCAATTCAGCGGGCTTTCCAATCACTTCAACGATCGAAAACAGTTCATGAAGATCCACTTTTTTGGGCGTCAATCCTCCTCGAAGAACGTTGTCCGAATTGCTCATCACCTCAAGGACGACTCCTTTCATATAAGCGTGCAGAACTCCAGGCGGAATGAACAATCCTTCACCGATATCCAAATGAACCACGTTCAGGAAGAACGGAGCCAACAGGCCGGGATCGAGCGGATAAAATGTTCGACAGTATTCAACGATTCCTTTCTCCGTCAGGAATGATCGATCAGCGCTCTCAAGCGGAAGATCTTCCAAGGAAAGAAACAACTCATCCAAGACGGTTTTCAGGTCCTTTTTTTCCAAGGTGTAGAGCGCTTCAAAGAAGCGACGGATATGTCCATCTTCATCACCTTCTTCATCAAGATACGAGAAAAAAGTCTGAAGAGCGGAAGGGATCAATCGTTTGAGCCATGCTCGAATCTCCTTAAGCGGACGAAACCCGCTTAAAGCGGTAACCGGTTCAAGAGCGTAGCCGACCTCTGCTTTCCGGTTGGGATCTTTGTAGTTCCACAGTTCTTTATGAAGGCGACTGCGCAGGTGTTCTTCCTTTGCCCATCCCTTCTCCGCCTGCTTCTTGTTGGGGTGAACCTGAATCGACAGGGGCTCCCCGATCGCCAAGACTTTCAAAAGCAGTGGAAGCTCCTCGCCGAAGGTAGCCAGGTGGGCTTCTCCCAGCCAATGCCGGGTGTCGGAAGCAAGAAGGTTCTGAAGAGTTTCTCCCGTTTCAACTACTGTCGCCATTCCGTCCGGGTGGGTTCCAAACCACAATTCAGCTTTGGGTTTGCCATCCTCCTCAACTCCGAGCAGGGAAGGAATCGATGAGGTATTCCCCCATGTATGGTCTTTTATCACACCGCTGATCTCAACAATATTCATGGCTCCTCCACACTGTGAGTATAGAGGAGCCATGAGCAAAGAGAAAGCTTTGAGAGGATTATTTGAAATATTTCGGCATGAGATACATCGCCCCGGCAAAGAGCAGGAGCGCGACGATCCAAGCGACAAGAACGCTTAGGAAGATTCCGCCGACGATGAAGGCGATCGCGGTTATGACGGCGATCGTCAACGCATAGGGCATCTGGGTGGCCACGTGCTCAAGATGCGGACATCCCGCTCCGGTGGAGGAAAGGATCGTCGTGTCACTGATCGGGCTGGCGTGGTCACCGAAGACGGAACCTCCAAGAACCGCGCTGACGCTGATCATCGCCGCGTTCAGCAAGGCCGAACCGTCGAGTCCCTTCGCCTGGGCGAGACCGACGGCGATCGGCATCACGATCGGAATCATGATCGCGAACGTTCCCCAGCTGGTCCCGGTCGAGAAAGCGATCAGAGCGGAGAGGACGAAGGCGATCATCGGGACAAGAGCGATCGGGAAGCCGCCGCCTACGACCACATCGCTGAGGTAGGAGGCCAACCCGAGTCCGCCATCCTCCGGCGAGGAGGTGATGACCGTCCCGATCGTCCATGCCATCGTCAGGATGATGAGGGCGGGAACCATCGATTTGATTCCTTCGGTCAGGGCGTCTCCCGCTTCGCGGAGCGTGAAGAGCTTTCGGGCGAGGTAGTAGACCGATGTGATCGACAACGTGAAGATGATTGCATAGAAGAGGGCCATCGATGCGTCGGTGTTGTTGAACGCATCACCGAGGCTCATCGATCGAACCGCCTGGCCGTACGTCTCGATTCCGTCGCTTCCGATCGCCCCGAGGTAGGTCGTGACAGGAAAGAGGATGACGCTGGAGAGGATCAGCACGATGAGCGGAAAGAGCATATCAAGACTCTTCGCCTTATCCGCCTTGTCGGTGCCGACATCTTCAATCTCACCGGGGGCCGCTCCATAGTCCTCGTTGTACAGCTTTCCGGTTTCCTTCGCATAGGCGATCGAGCGCGCCATCGGTCCGTAGTTCCGACCGCTGAGAATCGTGGTGATCACCATGATCAGCGTAAGGAGCGCATAGATATTGTAGGGAACGGAGCGAAGGAAGAAGGAGAACTCACTGACCCCCAATACTCCAAAGCCTTCGGAGGATTTCACGATCGACATGACGGTGATGACCCATGAGGAGATCGGAACCAGAATGCACACCGGAGCGGCGGTCGAGTCGAGCACATACGCAAGCTGGGCGCGGCTCACTCCGTTCTTGTCGGTGATCGGGCGCATGACCGTTCCCACCGCCAGGCTGTTGAAGTAGTCGTCGATGAAGATCGCCAGTCCGAACAGCCAGGAAACGACCAGGCTGGCTTTCGCTGTATGAAGCTTTTGTGCCGCCCACCGACCGAACGCGTGGGTCGCCCCGGTGCGGCTGAGCATTCCGACCAGACCGCCCAACAGTGCGCAGAAGAGCAGGATCCGGATGTTCCACCCGTCATTGAGCGAATCCGCAAGCATATCGGTCAGGTTGATCAACGCGATGATCGGGTTGCCTCCCGCCACGATCAGCGTTCCGCTGAGAATTCCCAGAAACAGGGAAGCGATGACATCCTTGGTGATGAACGCCAAGGTGATCGTCAACACAGGAGGAATCAACCCCCAAATGCCAAAGCTCGTCATGATGACCTCTCGATTGTAGTGGTTTTTGTACACAATAGTACAGATTCGGAACAAAGTATAGTCCAAATAACAAAAACTCTGCTTTCAACTCAAAAGGTTATTATTACAACAATGCCACCCCCGAAGGAGTGGCATCACATGAGCATAAGAATCGCTTAGCGTGAAAGCAATCCGATTCGCACCGAGAGGGCGTCGATCGGCTTGTCTCCAAGGTTCTTGCCATACTCGAGGGTGTAATACGCCACATCGACGTGGAAGACGAAGAGATCCAGACCGAGTCCGACCGAATGATATCCTCTGCTCAAGCCGTAGCGGAGATCGAGGATGTTCAGCACGCGCAGCGATGCTCCAATCCTCGTGCTGTCCCAGAACGCCCGGGTCAGGTCATCACCCTGCTTGCCGGCCAGTTTCCCTGCATCGATCACGTCGAGGGAAAGCGTCGGCGTGAGCAGGGAACCGCCAAAGGCCTGACTCCACGTAAGCCCGAGATCGAAGCGGAATTCGGGAACGACTTCGAACTCCTCTAGGGTCGCAGGATTATGCCCCGCATTACTCGAAAGGCTCTGACCGAAGTTCTCCAACGCCCAGTCGTCCAACGAAGCATACGCCGTCATGTGCTGCGTGGCGTTGATGTTCCGCGCAACCGCCGAAACGCTCAGTCCGAACGGACCGTTGACGTTCATCCCGATCGTGATCGGCATCGACCAGCCGGCGATCAGCGGCGTCTGGTTGAGGAAGACTTTGGCAGGATCACTGGATTCGTCATTCATCATCCCGATGATCGTATCCGCTCCGATCTGTTCAAGGTATGCCTTATAGGCAACCTGAACGCTCGCTCCCAGATCGATGTCAAGCCACTGGGGAAGAACCGGGATGTTGAAACCGAAACCAAGCGTGGCTGCGGCGGTAGCCTGAGCGATGAGCTTGGTGGAGGTCATGTCCGTTCCCGTCTTATAGCTTATCAAGCGTTCCTGAGCCTGAACCGAAAGGCCGAGACCTCCTGCGTTCAGCGTAAGCAGGCTGACATCCGTCGTCAGAACGTCCCCATGTCCTTTACCGATCGTCTTCAGGAACTCCTGAGCGGCTTTGATTTTATCATTATCATCATCGGAGGTGAGATAATCGATCATCGGGCTTTCCAGAATCTTCACGACGTTGTAGGCGGTCACGGTTACGGCAGGTATCGTGAATTTGAATCCGCTTCCCGGAAGGTTCGCCGGGTTCAGCAGGAAGCTCTCCGAATATCCTTTCATCCCCAATCCGGCTCCGCCCATCGACAACGACCAGATGTTCGTCCCCGTGAACGGCTGGGCGGTCTGCTCGTACACCACGTTGTCGGGTCCATAGGTTGTAGCCAACAGTGGAGTGACTCCAACAAGCACGATCAATACTATTACAAGGAATCTCTTGTTCTTGTTCATATCACTCCGCCCCCTCAATCCTTAAAGATCTCATCAAAACTAAAGTCATCAATCGCCTCATCAAACAGACCACCTACAGCGGTGAATGAAACGATTCCTTGTAAGGTGGCTTTGATGGTTTCTTCCAGATTTTTACCTTTGAGATAATCACCGAAACCTTCATAAATCGCTTTTGCTTCATCTTCCTCTCTTGGAGGATTGATTTTAAAACCTTCCATGTCCTCAGGCTTTATACCGGTTACAAATGCACGATCATTTGCAGTAAGGAAATCCTCAATCAACGTACGAGAGCTCTTGCTCTTCGTCTTGAGATACTCATCATGTTCGGTAACGGCGACGGCAAGCAGATACTTGATGATCGAAGAGAGGTCAATATGCATGGCGTTTGCAAATCTGTGTCTCTTCATCTGTTCTGCGTCGAAACCAAAGCCGAATGCATATTCGAGCGAAGAACGGTAGGATTTCGTCATTGTCAGGAAGGTCCGATACATCTTCGGATCGATTTGAACCCCATCGCCAACGATCTTTGCTCCCATCATCTTGGTTACGTCTCCGGACACTCTGAAGAGGGTGGGTATAATATCCTCCAGGAAGTCGTCATCACCCCCATCACGCGCCTGAATTCGGTTTCTTCCCTTGCCACCGATGTTTTCAAGAAGCTCTGTCAGATCCAGACTCCCGGTGAAGTCGATGGAGGAAGCGCCGGAAAGCTCTTCCGCCATCTGAGCGGCGAAGAGGGCATCGTCGACGATTCCCATTACTTTGTTGATGCCTTCCTCATTGAGAGTTCCACCATCGAATTTCTTTAGATCTCCATCTTCAGAAAGCCCCGTAAGCGTGTCAACGGTATTTTTGACCATGTCGGTCATCAACTGGAGCATCAGCATGTCGCCTTGGGTGAGCTCGTCCTCATCCTTGATCTCGGGAAGCTTGAGATTATCAAGGAAGTCTAACTTGTCGCCTCCACTTTCAGTCTTGATACTTTCTAGAACCGTATTGAAGGCACCGACCGTTCCTTTCGCCGCTGCTTTCTGCTCATCGGAAGCCGGTTTTTTCATCTCTTTTTTAAGCTCTTCTTTTTGTGAAGGCGAGTTGAGCGCTTCCCCCAGCTGATCCTTCAGTTCTTCTTGGGCATCTTTGGATTGTGGAGCAAGGAAGGTAGTATTTTGATTAATATCTGGATTAGCTGAAAGGTCTACTTCAACCCCGAAGACAGTATTCGGAATTTTTTTCTCGTCATTGACTTTACCTTTAGACTCCTCGGTATTTCCCAAACCGGCAATCTGATTGCTTGCCGCAGCGGCGTTGGCCGTGTTGGTGGGTGCCATTCCCGAATCAAGGTAGGCGTTGTTGCCCATCGGCTTTAAGAAGCCGACTACGCTGTTGCGCATATCCTGGTCACAGCCGATGAGAACCAGCGCAAGCAATGGGATAATCAATATCGGCATAAGTAATCGTTTCACAGTCTCCTCCTTAAACGAGAGAACATGCTCGGTATCTCGTTCCTTCTTCATCAATGAAGAACCAATACACACCTTTTCCGGGGAAGCGATCCCCTATATGAAAATCAATCTCCACAGATAATCGTTACATAAATGAATTCAGCTGTCTACGGAAAAAACCCTCTATCTATAAAAATATATATAGAGGGGAGAATGTTGTTCGAGTTGGATTATTTCTTCTTGCTGAAGAAGAGGCTGGTGACCACCTTGAGGTTCGCTTCCCTGTTCTCGTCGTCTCCGGCGTACAGGAGATTGATCCGCTCTTTGTAGAATTCAATGGTCTTGTAACGAACCAGTTTCATCGTCGAGTTCACCAGTCCGTCCGCTTCGCTGAAGGGTTTTTCAATCAAGGCGAACCGGCTCGGCTGCCACATCGCGGGAATGGCGGTCGCATGTGGTTCATACGATTTCAGATCGGCGATGATTGCATCCAATGTTGCTTCAGGCGTCGACAATCCTTTTTCCTTAATCATTCGCTTGACTATATCTTCCTGAAGGGTGACCAGCGCTGTTGTGATCGCCTGGTGGTCGTTGTACACCATCAGCTGGTTGATCGAAGCGACGTTGTTTACCATCACCTCTTCGACCTCTTCGGGGCTGTATTTTTCCCCATCCTTGCCGATGAGCAATGCTTTCGCCCGGCCGGTTACGACCAGGAAGCCGTCTTCGTCGTAGTAGCCCAGATCCCCGGTCCAAAGCCAGCCGTCCCTAAGCGCCTCGGCGGTCGCTTCGGGGTTCTTGAAGTATCCCTTCATCACGTTGTCGCCGCGAATGACGATCTCGCCCCGCTGCCCTACCTTGGCCTCGGTCTCGTCATCGACCATGATCCGGCACTCGATGTTGTGCAAAACCATTCCGCTGCTTCCGAACTTGTAGCGTCCCGGGGAATTGGAGCAGATGATCGGGGCGGCTTCCGTCAGCCCATAGCCCTGATACACCGGAGAACCGATCGCCGCGAAGAAGTGTTGTTGGCGCGCTTCCAAGAGCGCTCCGCCGCCGACGCAGTAGAGGAACTTGTTTCCGAACACCTTTCGGAGTTTAGGGAAGACTAAAAGATTGGCCAAGTGATAATGGAACCAGCCTTTGAATTTGCTCCCTTTATTGAAGCCGTCCCCGTTGCGGGCGATTCCGGCCTCAAGACCGCGTTTGAAGATCCCTTCAATAAACGGCCCCTTGGCGGCGATCCCCTGGGTCATTTTCTTCATGAATGAACCGGTGATTGAAGGAACCGTCATCAGGAAAGTGGGATTCAGCTCGACCAGGTTTTTCGGAAAATTTCGGATGATGGCGGCATTGGAACCTCGTGAATCGACGAAGTGCAGCGTGATGCCGCAAACCATCGAGGTATAGATTCCCACCGTATGGGCGAAACTGTGATCGACGGGCAGGATGATCAGGGTCTCGAACGTTCCGTCGGGAATCTTGAACAGCTCGACCGCTCCCTGGACGTTTGCCCAATAGTTGAGGTGGGTCAGCATGATCCCTTTCGGATTGCCCGTCGTTCCGCTGGTATAACAGATATTGATCGTATCATCTTCCTTGATCTTCGCGATCGAGTCACTGACCAGCTTCGGCTTCTTTTTCAGAATGGCTTCGCCTTTTTTGAGAATTTCAGGCCAGACGACATAGTCCTTCCCTTCCTTCCACTTCTTTTCTTCCACGTGCTTCGCAAGCCGCTCGTCCGGGGCGTCAAGATAGACCAACTTCACCGGATGGTCGAATGAAGGGAATGCGGCCGCAACAAGCGCCAGCGTGTTGGAAGAGACTGCGAGCATCACCGCTTCGCTGTGGTTGATCCGAAACGCCACTTCTTCAGCGGTAAGCTTGATCGAAAGGGGAACACTGACCATCCGGGCTTTCAGCGCCCCATGCTCAAAGGTTACCCATTGCCCTTTTCCTTCACTGAGAATTCCCACGCACATTTGGCTTTTGACGCCGTCCTCGAGAAGGAACGCCGCAACGTAATCACTGTCGAGATTCGTCTGCTTGAAGGAGGAGGGAACCCAGCCTTGATCAAAGCGGGTGTTTGTGTACGCACGGTCTTGGTATTTCTCCGCTGCGCTCTGCAAAAGGGAGACAATTGTTCGTTCCATAGTGCTCTCTCAACCTGTTTGTTTTTAATATATACATTATTATAATTATTGTCGAAAAAAACAAGATGTTCTTCTCTTTAATTCATTTGACCTATACATCCACCGAGGGTGAAGGAAACGACTCTGTACCACTTCCATTGAACCCCTTCTAGTAGTACACTGTATCAGTAACACATAAAAACAGGAGGAATGTATGCCATATACTGAACCGTATGACGTATTGGATGAAAAGACTCGTGATATTTCGCGGGCAATCACCAGTTTGAAAGAAGAAATTGAAGCAGTTAACTGGTATAACCAGCGGGTCTATACGACAAAGGATCCCGAACTTGCCGCCATCATGGCGCACAACCGGGACGAAGAGATCGAACATGCCTGCATGACGATCGAGTGGCTTCGAAGAAACATGGACAAGTGGGACGAAGAGCTCAGAACCTACCTCTTCACCGACGGGTCGATCATTGAAGCGGAAGAAAGCGCCATGGGAAAAACGGGCAGCTCCGCTGCGAAGAGCGGCTCATCGCTTTCCATTGGAAATCTGAAGAAATAAGGAAGGAATACTATGGATATGTTCAAACGAAACCTCGCTCCCCTCTCCAACCGGGCATGGAGCGAGATCGAGGAGCGGGCAAGGCTCGTTTTGCTCTCGCGCCTGAGCGCCCGCAAGGTCGTTTCCGTCAACGGGCCTCATGGACTCGATTATACGGTGCTCAGCGAAGGCCGGCTCTCCCTCGTTGATGACAAGAGCACAGTAAAGGCGGGAATCTACAACGTGCTGCCGCTGACTGAAGCCCGAGTCCGCTTCACCTTGAACAAGTGGGAACTGGACAACCTGGAGCGCGGGGCGAAAGACATCGACTTCGACAGCTTGGATAAAGCCCTCGATCAGCTCGCTCTTTTTGAGGAAAACGCGGTGTATCACGGCTACGCTCCGGGTACTATCAAAGGACTGAAGGAATCTTCCGCCCACAAGACCCTTGAACTTACAGGCGATACCAAGGAGTTCCTCGCAGCGATCGGAGAAGGCGTGATTCTTCTGAAGGACAGCTTCGTTGACGGCCCCTACTCCCTCATCGTTTCAAACGAGGTCTGGGTACGTCTCCACAAAGAAGCGCAGGGCCAGAGCCTCAAGGAGCGGGTAGAGCGCATCATCGGCGGCGAAATCGTCCTCGCCTCCGCGATCAAAGGAGCGATCCTCGTTCCCCACGACAGTTCGGACCTGGAGCTCACGATCGGTCAGGACTTTGAACTCGGCTACGAGAGCCATGACACCAAAGAGGTCACCCTCTTTGCCACCGAGTCGTTCACGTTCCGGGTGATCGAACCCAAGGCGATCGTCGTATTCAAGTAATCGATTTGCAGGATAGACGGAGAAAGACCCCGCTCACTGAGTGGGGCCTTTCTTTGAGCGCCAGAAGGGAATCGAACCCTCGTCTCATGCTTGGGAAGCACGAGCACTACCATTGTGCTACTGGCGCAGTGAACCTACTGTAGCAGAATCGGGCATTGATGTAAATCATCTCCACCCATCAAAGGAATCTCAGCTGTATTGTCTTTGTGATAACAAATCTGATTGAAAGCTATGATCGTCTGATGGAATTTGGGAAGAAACATCTCAATGATGTCTTCACGCTGGATGGCATCCAAAGGGTAAGCTCCAGAGACAAAATCTTGCGTGAAATCATTTCAAACCTGCTCATGCATCGTGATTTTTCCAGTGGCTATGTTCCTAAGCTCGTTATTGAGCGGGATAAGATTACAACAGAAAATGGGAATCTTGCCCATGGACACGGCAACCTGAATCTGAAAACATACAGGCCATTCGCAAAGAATCCGCCGATAGCAAAGGTTTTCCGAGAGATCGGACTTGCTGATGAGTTGGGAAGCGGTATGCGAAACAGCTATAAATACACGAAGCTGTACTCCGGTGGAGAGCCTGTCTTTACAGAGGCGGATGTCTTTACGACTATTATTCCTCTATCCGAAGCTGCAACAGCTACGGTTGGGCCGACTAACCAAGATACCCATCAAGCCACCCCCCAAGATACCCATCAAGTCACCCCCCAAGATCCGGAGCAAAGAATATTAGGATTAATCGACTTTTGTAGTACACCACGAAGTAAGCGTGAGATGATGGATCATATTGGTCTTACCGATACAAAGAATTTTAGAGAGAGATATCTTGTTCCTTTACTTGAGGCAGGGAACATTGAAATGACGATACCTGATAAGCCGAACAGTCCAAATCAAAAGTACAGGAGGAAACAACTTGATCGCTAACCAATCAGGACAAGAGACCAAGTTTAATGGAGTGTGCGTGCATTTCAAGGCGCCAATAGTGATGGTGCTTTGAAAAGCGCAAATCATCTTCACCCATCAAAGGTTTGACACCGGAGCTTGAGTGGGGTAAAGTCACAGAAGATAAAATAATGAGGAGGCATTATGGCCACAGTAACACTGAAAAACATCTCAAAGGTGTATGACGGTGGAGTCAAAGCAGTTGACAACGTCAACATCGAAATCAAGGACCGGGAATTCGTCGTTCTCGTCGGCCCATCCGGATGTGGAAAATCCACAACCCTCAGAATGGTCGCCGGTCTTGAAGACATCACTTCCGGTGAGCTCTACATTGATGACAAACTCGTCAATGACGTCCCCCCGAAAGATCGTGATATCGCGATGGTTTTCCAGAACTATGCGCTCTATCCGCACATGACCGTCTATGACAACATGGCGTTCGGTCTGAAGATTCGAAAGTTCCCCAAAGACGAAATCGACCAGCGGGTACGCGAAGCTGCTAAAATTCTTGAAATCGAAGAATTGCTCGATCGAAAACCGAAAGCACTCTCCGGTGGACAGCGCCAGCGCGTTGCGGTAGGACGGGCAATCGTTCGTAAGCCGAAAGTATTCCTTTTTGACGAACCGCTTTCCAACCTTGATGCAAAGCTTCGCGTTCAGATGCGCGCCGAGATCTCTTCGTTGCACCACAGACTGCAAGCAACGATGATCTACGTTACCCACGACCAGGTCGAGGCCTTGACGATGGCGGACGTAATCGTAGTCATGAAGTTCGGTGTCATCCAACAGATCGGCGGACCGCTCGAGCTGTATAATCACCCGGCGAACAAGTTCGTTGCCGGCTTCATCGGAAGCCCCCCGATGAACTTCCTCGTAACGCAGATCGAAGCGGACGGCGATGCCATCTATGCAAATGAGGGAACCTTCCGCCTGAAGGTAACCGCCGAGCAGAAGAAGTATCTCACCCCGTATGTCGGCAAGAGCGTTACCTTCGGCATTCGCCCCGAAGACGTCGAGTTCCACCACACCAAGAAGGACGGTGAGACGATTGACGGTGTCGTAAGCGTTGTCGAACCGCTGGGAAGCGAGACGCATGTCTATATCACGACAAGCAAGAGTCAAGTCATCGGTAAGATCGAGCCGAACCTCGTACCCGCACCGGATACGAAGATCTCCTTGATTCCCAATATGGCGAAAGCCAAGTTCTTCGATCTCGAAACGGAAGTCGTTATCCAGTAGACTTCGGAGACACCTTCAAACATGCAAAGAACCGGCCGGATCGGCCGGTTCTCTTGTATCCATATATCTTCAATCACCTTGTTGCCCGCTGGTGGGCGCGAATGTCTTCAAGGACCAGATAGCATGCGGGATCGAGCTCGCGGGCAAGAGTCAATACCTTCGGAGCATCCCGACGCCGAACTTGGACAAACAGTAGGGACACCTCGCCATCCCGCCCCTTGCCCATGAATTCCGTGAGCCGATAGCCGTTGGAGCGAAGATGGTCGGCGACCTCATCACCAAGGGAGGTGAAAACTTTCACGACCTGTTCGCCGATGAGCAGCTTTCCTTCCAACGTGATGCCTACGAACGTTCCCGTAGCAAAACCGAGAGCGAACGCTAATGCGGTAATCGGTTCGGAAAGGTCTTGGAGCACCTTTGACACGGCGAAGACCCAAATCAGGTTTTCAATAAAAGCAATTCCGAACGTAATCGCCCGTTTACCTCGAATAATCATCACTTGGCGAATTGTTGATAATGAAACATCAACCACTCGGGCGCTGAAAATCATCAAAGAGAGTAATAGCGTTTCAGTAGTAATCATAACACTTCCTTAAAAGAGGGCAGAATAGAGGGCAATCGCAGCCTCTTTTTGTTTATTCTGGGGGACCCCGAGCAGCAGAGTATTCGGTGAACTGCCAACACTGAGGAACATTAGTTCAATCCCCTCTTCGGCAAGCGCTCCGGTGGCCTTCGAAGTCAGTCCTTCCAGCCGACTTGAGCCCTCACCAACCACACCTGTAATTGCAATATCGGTAGTAACGGTTACTTCGTCAAGCTCAAACTCATCTTTAAGGCGAACACAGAGGGCGGTAACGATCTGCTCATTCGCCTGGCTGGAGTCAAAATACCACGCAAGCGAATCGATTCCCGATGATGTAAATGTCGGATGAATTCCAAAGACATGGAGCATTGTCAACATCCCCTGACGGATTCCGACCTTCTTCAGCAACAGCAATTTTTGAACCACGATGCGGGTATATCCCGCTTTGGCGGAAACGCCCGCAAGCGGTGTGTTGGTGTAATCACGGGTTGCTCGAATCCAAGTTCCCTCAGCGGTCGGATCATTTGTATTCTTTACATTGATTGGAATCGAATGATGAAACAACGGAGCGATCGCTTCCTCATGGAACACATTCGCCCCCACTCCCGCAAGAGCCCGTACCTCCTGATAGGTGAGCTCTTGGATTACTTTCGCTTTATCGGTAAGCCTGGGATCGATCGCATAGATTCCGGAAACATCCGTCCAGTTTTCATAGACATCGGCATCCACCGCCCGAGCGAAGACGCTTGCGGTAATATCGCTGCCACCGCGACTGAAGGTTTTGATAATACCCTCACTGTCGCTGCCATAGAATCCCGGGACCACGTAGCGCTTCTTCGGATCGATCGCCCGGGCGATTTTCTCATAGGAGGAGGAAGCCACTGTTCCGTCGTTTTCGATGGTGATAAGATCCTGTGTATCCAAGAACTCCCATCCGAAAAAGGCGGCGACCACTTTCGCTGAGAGGTATTCCCCCCGACTTGCGGCGTAGTGACTGCCGGCACCTTCATTAATCTCCGCTTCAATACGCCGAAATAGAGGATCGAATTCGGTCCGATCGATCTTCAAATCATCCAAGATCGTGCTGTAGCGTTCGACGACCTTTTCAAAGATCGGTTTGCACGGTTTGCCTTGATCGACCAAGGCGGCGCACCCGTAGAGCATGTCGGTGACTTTCTCGTCATCGGATCTTCGCTTTCCCGGAGCGGAGACAATTACGATCGTTCGATTGGGATTACTGTCGATAATCTGCTTGATCTTCCTCAGTTGAGCGGCATCTGCAACTGAGCTGCCACCAAATTTACATACTACCATCTCGGACTCCTGTATGAATTTATGGGCGTATTGTAGAGGAGGCAACGTTCTTGTTCAAGACGAAAACAAAGGGCTGACAAGGTCCAACGGTAATGCTATCGTGATAGCAACGAGGTATATAATGCAGGACACACGCCGATCGATCTTTGCTTGGGCTTGGTATGATTGGGCAAACAGTGCGTTTGCCACCACGGTGATGGCCGGGTTTTTCCCCGTGTTCTTCACCGCATATTGGGCTGTTGGGTCCTCCGCCGAACAGGGGACCTTCTTCCTGGGAGTCGCAAACTCCCTCGGTTCGCTCATCGTAGCCCTTCTGGCTCCGTTTCTCGGAGCAATCGCCGACTGGGGAAGCTACAAAAAAAGAATCCTCACCTTCTTCACCTTCCTCGGAGCGGTAATGACCGGATCGCTCTTTTTCTTGAAAATGGGGTCGTGGGTGCTTGCGGTCCTGTATTACAGCCTTGCACTTGTCGGCTTCAGCGGAGCGAACACGTTCTATGACGGACTCCTTCCATCCGTCGCCTCGGAGAAGAAAGTCGATTACGTCTCTTCACTGGGGTACAGCCTCGGTTACATTGGTGGAGGACTCCTGTTTTTGGTGAATGTTCTGATGTACCTCAACCCCCATTGGTTCGGCCTCCCCGATGAAGCGACAGCCATCAGAGTAAGCTTTGTCATCGTCGGCATCTGGTGGTTGGTCAACACGATTCCACTATGGCTTTGGGTGAAAGAAGAAAAGGTGGAGGGTGAACTCACCGTCCGTGAATCAGTAAAAAAAGGACTGCGACTGACGGTCAACACGATAAAGAGCTTCCGCCAGCTTAAGACCGTTGCAACCTTTCTTCTTGCCTACTGGCTCTACATTGACGGAGTCGACACGATCATTCGGATGGCGGTAAACTACGGAACCACGTTGGGGTTTCCCAGCGAATCGCTGATTATCTCCCTGCTGATCACCCAGTTCGTTGCGTTCCCTTCCGCACTGGCATACTCCTACTTCGGAATGAAGGTCGGAACAAAAACCGCCCTTAAAGTAGCGATCGGGGCATATACCGTGATTGCGGTCCTCGGGTATTTCATGACCAAGGTGATTCACTTCTACCTCTTGGCGGTTGCAATCGGGCTGTTCCAAGGAGGTATCCAAGCTCTCTCCCGTTCGTATTATACCCGGCTCATCCCTAAGGAACAAAGCGCTCAATTCTTCGGGTTCTTCAACATGCTCGGAAAGTTCGCAGCGATCATCGGTCCTTTCTTAATGGGTACGGTCACCTTGCTTACAAGAAGCAGCCGGGCGGGAATCATCAGCCTGATCATCCTCTTCATCCTTGGGTATTTCTTCTTGGGAAAAGTCGACGAGGAGAAGGGTAAGGAGGAGGTCAAAGCATTCATTCAGAGCATTGAGATATAAAAACTCAGCTGTGAAAGTGGTTGAACAATCTCATTCAACTCGGTATTCTGTTGGCATATCTACCCTATTATACTGCAAGGAGGTGCGAGTCGTGGATACATGTGGCAAACATGCAAGTATATCCGATGACCCTCTGAGTAGAAGCTTCTGCTTTGGTGTTTTCATGCACCGTCATCGTTGATGCTTGACAGTTCCACACCAGTCTTCGTCTCCAATATATACGATGGAAGAACAGTTTGAGCAACTCAATGAATATGTAACGAACCGCAATTGGCACGCTCTGCAGACGGAAGTCTCCCATATGCAGGAGATTGACGTAGCCGCCTTCATTGAAAGCCTTCCTGCCGAAGCGGCGCTGATGGTCTTCAGAGCCCTAAAAAAGGATTTGGCGGCGGAGATCTTTGCAAACTTCAGCTATGATCAACAGGAGCTGCTGATCGGTGCAATCACCGATCAGGAGCTTCAACACCTGATGAAAGGGCTCATGATCGACGATGCGGTCGATATGATCGGGGAATTGCCGGCGAATCTTGTCAACCGGATTCTCCGCCACACCTCGCCAAAGACCCGAAGCCTGATCAACCAGTTCCTCCTCTACCCCGAGTTCTCCGCAGGGTCGATCATGACCGCCGAGTTCGTCCAGCTGAAGAAGGAGATGAGCGTCGGACAGGCGATTGCTCATATCCGAAAGGTCGGTGAAAACAAGGAAACCATCTATACCTGTTACGTCACTACCCAGAACCGGATGCTTGAAGGAATTGTTTCCGTTCGAACCCTGCTCCTTTCCTCCGATGAAGAGATCCTTGAGACATTGATGGATCCCGATTACATCTCCGTCACGACAACGGACGACCAGGAACACGTTGCAGATCTCTTCCGCCGATATGACCTCTTGAGCATCCCGGTGACCGATCATGAAAACCGACTGGTCGGAATTATCACCGTCGACGACATCATCGACGTCATTGAAGAGGAGAACACCGAGGACTTTCAAAAGATGAGCGCCCTGATCCCCAGCGAAAAGCCGTACCTGAAAACCGGAGTGTTTGCCTTGGCGAAGAACCGGATTGTCTGGCTCATGGTCTTGCTCTTCAGCGGAATGATCACCGGAAGCATTCTTGCCCGTTTTGAAGATGCATTCCTGGTTGTACCGATTCTTATTTCTTTCATTCCCATGCTTACCAACACGGGAGGAAACGCCGGAAGTCAGAGTTCGACCTTGATCATCCGGGGAATGGCGGTGAACGAGATATCGATGAAAGACTTAGGCACGGTTATGTGGAAAGAGATTCGGGTAGCCCTGATCGTAGGATTCATCCTCTCCTTCTTTACCGCCCTACGGGTCTTTTTCATGAATGGTGAGGTGATGGTTGCCCTCACCGTCGGAATAGCGCTTTATGCAACGGTGATCATGGCAAAAACGATCGGCGGCATCCTGCCAATGATCGCCAAAGCGGTTCATTTGGACCCGGCGATCATGGCCGCCCCCCTGATTACCACGATCGTCGATGCGTTCAGTCTGTTCCTCTATTTTACGATCGCCCAGAAGCTCCTGAACATCTAACGGATGAGCAACCAGATAGTGGCTTGTTCAGAATAGTATATTGATTGAGGGTTGAACAATCGTAATCAACTTGATACCCTGTTAGCGAATAAACACTATCATAACTACAAGGAGGTGCGAGTCGTGGATACATGTGGCAAACATGCAAGTATATCTGA
>ENA-UPXM01000712-UPXM01000712.1-activated-sludge-metagenome-genome-assembly--contig:-NODE-712-length-46903-cov-6.711300_pt1 | contig 46903 bp, 38 predicted proteins | sample MGYA00238178_ERZ772708 | MGnify/ENA primary metagenome ERZ772708 (study PRJEB29002, sample SAMN05720212) | activated sludge metagenome | isolation source: anaerobic digester from wastewater...
TTAAATCAGGACGAATATTGATATCAGTATATTGATATTGACGTTTAGTTTCTTTTTGAATTCCGAAATCAATGACTTGGTTCAAAATATCAATGGCGCTACCTAAATTTTTTGCACTTGCTAAACCCTGACTTAAATCTACGCCAATTACGATATCCATTCCTTTGTCTTTTAAAGGTTTAGAAGGATAGTTGATGGTCATTGCTCCATCAATATATAGTGAATCACCAATTTTCACAGGGTCCATTAACGATGGAAAGGCTGAACTTGCCATGATTGAACTCACCAAATCGCCTTTTTCAAAAGTTTCCATTTTACCACTCTCCAAATTAGTTCCAATACATAAAAATGGGATCGGAAGTTTTGAAAAGTCACTGATTGTAGATACGTTTTTGAACAGTTCCTTCAAGAGGTAAATGTTTTTTTGACCTGTAGAAATTGCTTTAGGCAAAACATTTATTTTACCTTCTTTTACGGGAATAGAAATGATATATTTATCTACCGATTTATTAAAAAATGAAGTCTCTTGTCTTGTTTTTTTATTGGCAATGATACTGTAAAAGTCTGTATCCATTACAATTTTTTCAATTTCTTTCCCGGAATACCCAGAAGCGTACAGACCACCGACTATTGCACCCATACTGGTCCCAGAAATGTAGTCGATTTTCACTCCCAACGAATCGAGAACTTTTAATACTCCGATGTGAGCAAATCCTTTCGCACCACCGCCAGAAAGCGATAATCCAATTTTTGCGTTTTTTGGAACGTTGAATCCTTCTTTTACCTGAGCGGTCAGGAAAAGGTTGCATAGGATTGCTAGAAAAAGGAACAGTTTTATTTTCATTTAATCTTTAATATAAATTCTTTTAACTCGACGAGAAATAGAAGTTAATACTTCATAAGGTATTGTTTTACAATAGTTTGAAAATTCCTCAAGCGAGGGTTTATCGTTAAAAATGATTACTTCTTCGCCCTCATTTATAGATTCATTGCCGATATTGATCATCATCATATCCATGCATACATTTCCGATGATTGGGAAAAGTTTTTGATGAATTCCAACTTTCCCAACTTCATTGCCGATCAACCGCGGAATTCCGTCTGCATAACCAACGGGAATTGTGGCGATCTTGGTAGTATTTTCAGCCTTAAATTTTCTGTTATAACCAATAGAATCTCCTTTTTCCACCTCTGAAATCTGAGAAATCACCGTTTTAAAACGGACCGCATTTCGCAGCTGTTTCTTTATTTTTTGATCCGGTGAAATCCCTACCATTCCTATACCAATTCTTACCATATCATATTGAAAATCAGAATAATTAACAATTCCGGAAGAATTTAAGATATGCCTCATTGGTCGGTATTGCAATCCTTCCATTAACTTTTCGGAATTCTGTGAAAAAGTTAGAATTTGATCCATGGTATAATCCTTTTCATTTTCATCATCAGCAGAAGACAGATGGCTAAAAATTGATTTTACCTCTACATTCATGGTATTCAACTTTTGCTTGAGTTCAATTAACTCATCAGCTTTAAAACCAAGACGGTGCATTCCTGTTTCCAATTTTATGTGAAGCGGATATTTTCTCTGAGTACCTTTGTGCAAAAGCTGTTCATTAAAAAGATCCAAAACTCTGAAACTATATATTTCCGGCTCCAAGTTATAGTCGATAATACTGTTATAGCTGTGTTGTTCCGGATTCATCACCATTATGGGTGTTGTAATTCCATTTTTACGCAAGTCGATTCCTTCATCTGCGTACGCAACACCAAGATAATCAATATGATGGTGTTGTAGAAATTCTGCAATTTCATATCCTCCCAAACCGTAAGAATACGCCTTTACCATTGCCATCATTTTGGTTTCAGGTTGAAGTAAAGATTTGTGGATATTGATGTTATGAATAATAGCATTTAAGTTAACCTCTAAAACCGTATCATGCTTTTGTAATTCTAAAAAAGTTTTTAAACGATCTGTTTCAAATTTTCGGGCTCCTTTTAATAAAATTAATTCATCCTCAATTTGGTTAAGTTGTGTGCTTTCAATGAGTTCGGTTGTATTATTAAAAGTAAAGGTTTGAGCTGTAAAAAGGTTTTCAAAATTTACGATTTCTTCGCCAATGAGAAATACTTTACTGAAATCTTGCTGATTTGTTAATTCTGCAACTTCATGATATAATTTTTCGGAATCTTTTCCTTCTACGAAATCCGTTAAAATGAGGGACTTTTTTGGCTTGTTATATTGATGAATGAATTGAAAAGCAATTTTCAAAGAGTCCATGTCTAAATTGTAGGAATCATTGATCACCAAATTATTTCGCAGTCCGTTTACACTTTCTAAACGCATTTCAACAGCTTTTAAGGCGTTGATCTTTTTAGTAATTTCTGCATGGTCAAATTTCAGCTCTTTTAATAAGGTGATCACGCACATTGCATTACTTAGGGTAGCTTCATCTCGCTGTGAAATTGGTATTTTAAATTCCTCGTTGAAATATTGAATGATCAACTCCTCTGAAGTTCCTCGCCATTCATTCCTGATGTGAACATTGTTATGACTTTCAAATCCGAAAGATATTAAATTTTTACTTGAATAAAGATTAGTGATAAGATTGTACACTAGTGCATTATCACCATTAAAAATAATTGTCTTTGAATGTTTAAAAAGTGCAATTTTTTCTTTGATGAGTTGTTCTTCCGTTTCAAAATTAGAAGCGTGCGCGGAACCGATATGAGTGAGAACTCCGATTTCTGGAGAGAAAATATTTTCTAATATTTCCATTTCTCCAAGTTTCGAAATTCCTACTTCAAAAATTCCAAGCTCATCTCTTTCAGTAATTTCCAACAGTGAAACAGGAAGCCCCAATTGAGAATTAAAACTTTTCGGACTTTTTACCGTAATAAACTCATCAAAAATACTTTGGTAAAGCCATTCTTTTACAATGGTTTTTCCGTTACTGCCAGTAATTCCGATCGTTTTAAGCGGAAATTGCTGAAGATGGTATTTTGCTAGTTTTTGAATAAATTGAATTGAATTTTCAACAATAATCCAAGTTACGTCTTTAAGGTTGGGAAAATAATGTTCACTGATGATGATTTTTACTCCTTTTTCAACGGCAGATTGTATGTATTTTTCCCCAGAGTTTTTTGAAGTATTGATTGCAAGAAAAGCAATGTTCGAACTGGTGTAAATATTCCGAGTGTCAAATTCAATTGTTTTGATGAGAAGATCATCTGAACCAATCAGTTTTGACCCCGTGATTTCGGCAATATTTTGGGTTGAATATTTCATTTTTTACTTGTTCAAAAATTCGTCATTGAAAACCCTTCTGCTTACCGCTTCATAACTTTCAGTTTCTCCGAGCTGTACAAGATCTTTACTGGCAGAAATTCTTCGAGAATAATTAGCAAGATTTCCTGTTCTTTTGCAAATCGCATGTACTTTGGTCACATATTCTGCAGTCGCCATTAAATTTGGCATGGAACCAAAAGGACGACCCATAAAATCCATATCCAGACCGGCAATTACAACACGTATTCCGCTGTTAGCTAGTTTATTAGCAACTTCTACCACACTCTCATCAAAAAATTGTGCTTCATCGATTCCTACAACATCACAGTTAGATCCCAGCAATAAAATTTCATTGGGACTGTCAACAGGAGTACTCCGAATTTTGTTTTGGTTATGAGATACCACTTCTTCCTCCGCATATCGCACATCTAATTTAGGCTTGAAAATTTCTACATTTTGTCCTGCCATTTCTGCACGCCGTAAACGCCGGATTAATTCTTCGGTTTTCCCAGAAAACATTGAGCCGCAGATAACTTCCATCCAACCGCTTTGTTTTGCATGATTAATTGTATTTTCTAAAAACATTTGTTAAATTAGCCGTAATATTTAAAGCTCAAAAATAAGGAAATTTAATAAGACTTTATGATGCAAAACCTTCAAGATATACAAGAAAAAATTTTTTTTGAATCAAAGAATATTCTAGATACCCTTTCGAAAATCAATTCTAAGGAAGAATTACTTTCAAAACAAGATTTGTTTTCTGAAGTTGCTGATAGAATTGCCTTTTTAAGGATTTTAGAAAAGAATAAAGACAGCTTTCAGCAAATTGCTGAAAATTTTGAAAATCGGGAAACAAATGAAAATATAAGTCGATCCGAAGACTTGCTATCCGATTCACCTTTTGAAGAAGATGTGATTGAAGAAGAAGTAATGTTTACCACCGAAATCAACGAGATTGATCATTCTTCAGAGCACTCAGTGCATGAATTGGGATCCGAAATCAAAGATCCATTTGTCGAGTATAATGCTCCGGAATTATCCACTCATGAAAATTCAGATTTTGAGGAAGTCAGTCATGATTTAGAAGATTTTGTGGTCAATGGTAATTTTTCTGCAGATAAAGAAATCCCATTGATTATCGAACAAGAAGAACTTGATTATGCGGAACGAATTTCTCAGAAAGAAAAAGATTTTTTGGAGTCGGAAGATCGACGGAGAAAAATTGTAGAATTTGGGAGAATAGAAACTCCTCCAATCATTAGTGAGCAAATTTCGGAGGAAAAAGTGATAGAGGCCAATCCAGAAAGGAAATTTAAATTGGCAAATATCAAAGGTTTGAAAGCTGTTCAAAATTTATTTGATGATGACCCATTAGCAAATATTGAGGAACATGCTGCAGAAACAAAATCCAAAACCGTCGATTCTGGAAGTTTATTAAAATCCAATATTCCCACAGATTTCATGGAAGCTCCCAAAAAGCAGCACGAATTCAAATTGGATTTCAATGATAAAATAGCATTTACAAAATATCTTTTTAAAGGCGATGAAACTGATTTAAAAAATACAATCGACCGATTAAATTCTTTTCAAAATATCGAAGATGCGCGACAATTTCTGAGTGAAGTGTATTATCAAAAAGATTGGAGCAAAGTTGATGAATACGCCCAAAGACTTTGGAGTCTGGTCGAAAATAAATTCTTATAAAAATCTTTTCATTCCCAATATTTAAGCGGCTTTTTTGCAGTAAAAGTCAGAATCAACAAATTTAAGATGACAAAAAGTATTTCAGATTTTCAAAATGTCTTTTTCATTGGAGTTGCCGGAGTTGGCATGAGCGCAATCGCCCAATATTTAAAAGGAATTGGGAAAGAAGTTTCCGGCAGCGACCGATATTTTCATCCCGATGAATACAATAAAACCAAAGAACAGCTCGAAGCAGAAGGAATTCATTGTTTTCTGCAAGACGGAAGCGGAATTTCTGAAAATACCGACTTAATCGTAGTTTCCACGGCAATTGAAGATACCGTTTTTGAAGTTCAAAAAGCCAAAGAACTGGGTATTCCCATTATCAGAAGAAGCGAGCTTTTGGCCATCATTGCAAAAAGTAAAAAAACCGTTGCGGTTGCCGGAACTTCCGGAAAATCAACAACATCTGCAATGTTATATCAAATTTTACTTGATGCAAAATTGGAACCGAGTATTATTTCTGGAGCGGGTTTAACGAGCATCATTAAGCAAGGAAAAATTGGTAATGCTGCCGTTGGAAAAGGAGATTGGCTCATCATTGAAGCTGATGAAAGCGATGGTTCTGTTGTTCAATATGAACCGGAAATTGGTTTGCTTTTAAATATCGACAAAGATCATCAGGAAATTGATGAATTAATCGAATTATTTACAATTTTTAAAAACAATTCGAAGAGTTTATTTGTTGTAAATCAATCAAATACCTTGGCAAAAACTTTGTCGGCGAATCTTGAAAACGATTTTGCATTTGAAGATGAAAATGCAGGGTTTTCTGCAGAAAATTTTCATCAAGAAGGATTTTCCTTAAATTTCGAAGTTTTAAACCAAAAATTTCAGATGAATTCCATCGGAAGACATTCGGTAGAAAATGCAACGGCTGCAATTGCAGTTGCACATCAAATCGGTGTTGATTTACAAACATGTGCCGAAAGTTTGGCCAATTATGAAGGAATTTATCGGCGCCATCAAATTCTGGGGCAAAAAAACGGAGTTTGGGTGATCGATGATTATGCACACAATCCTGCAAAATGTGCAGCTTCAATAAAAGCTTGTCAACCTTTGGCGGAGAAAGTGATTGCTTGGTTTCAACCGCATGGCTATAAACCGACAAGATTTTTGAAAAACGATTTTATTGAAGAAATTTCAAATGCGTTAAGACCACAAGATGAAATCTGGATGAGCGAAATTTTCTACGCAGGTGGAACTGCTGTAAAAGACATTTCTGCAAACGATTTAATTGAAGAAATTAAAAGTAATGGAAAAAACGCCCATTTTGTTGAAGACCGAAATAATTTGTTAGAAGCCTTAAAGCCTCAACTGAAAGAAGGAACGGTTTTGCTTTTGATGGGAGCAAGAGATCCTAGTTTGGAGGATTTTTGCAAAAATCTCTATGAAAATCTATAAATGAGCGGAATCCTATATTTTGTTCCAACTCCGATTGGAAATTTAGAAGACATGACTTTCAGAGCGGTAAAAATTCTGAAGGAAGTCGATTATATTTTATGTGAAGATACCCGAACTTCTGGTTTTTTATTAAAGCATTATGAGATATCTAAACCACTGAAATCGTATCATTTACACAATGAACACCAAACCACGCAAAAAGCTATTGATGATTTAAAAAACGGGCAAAACCTCGCAATTATTACTGATGCAGGTACGCCGGGAATTTCGGATCCTGGTTATCTTTTAGCAAAAGCAGTTTCCGATGAAAATTTGGAAATGCAATGTTTACCAGGAGCAACTGCTTTTGTTCCGGCTTTGGTGGTTTCTGGTTTGCCGAATAACGAATTTCTTTTTGCAGGATTTTTGCCTCAAAAAAAAGGCCGTCAAACCAAACTCAAGCAATTAGCGGAAGAAAAGAAAACCATTATTCTTTATGAAAGTCCACACAAGATCAATACAACCTTAGAACAGATCAAAGAATTTTTCGGGGAATATACAAAGGTGAGTTTAAGCCGCGAAATTTCTAAAAAATTCGAAGAGACTAAACGCGGAACAGTCAATGAGTTAATTGACTTCTCCAAAAGCAAAACTTTAAAAGGTGAAATTGTTTTAATCATCAATAATGTAGAGCAAAAAAGCGATGATGAAGAAAAACCATTGTCTAAAAACAAATACAAAAACTTAGAAAAATAAACGAAAATATCATGGGATTATTAGAAGGGAAAGTTGCCCTCATTACCGGAGCAACCAGAGGAATCGGAAAAGGAATTGCAGAAGTCTTTGCAAAGGAAGGTGCGCAAGTTGCCTTCACTTACGCCGGTTCTGTAGATAAAGCGAAAGCTTTGGAAGAAGAATTGGGAAAAATCACAAAGGTGAAATCTTACCAATCTGATGCATCCGATTATGATGCTGCTCAACAGTTGGCTGCAGATGTGATCACCGATTTCGGGAAAATTGATATTTTAATCAACAATGCGGGAATTACACGCGATAATTTAATGCTTAGAATGTCGAAGGAAGATTGGGATACCATTATCAAAGTGAATCTGGATTCTGTTTTCAACCTCACAAAAGCGGTCATCAAACCAATGATGAAAGCAAGAGCAGGTTCGATTATCAATATGACATCTGTGGTTGGAGTAAAAGGAAATGCAGGACAAGCCAATTATGCGGCTTCAAAAGCGGGTGTAATTGGTTTTTCAAAATCGATCGCTTTAGAATTAGGCTCCAGAAATATTCGTTGCAATGCCATTGCTCCCGGATTTATCGAAACTGAAATGACAAGCGCGCTCGACGAAAAAACCGTTCAAGGATGGAGAGAAGGAATCCCTTTGAAACGCGGCGGTCAACCGGAAGATGTTGCAAATGCATGCGTTTTCTTAGCAAGCGATATGTCAACTTATATTACGGGACAAGTTCTGAACGTGGATGGAGGAATGTTGACCTAAAATGAAAATCGTCCAGAATATCATCTTATTCTTATCGATTATTGTATTCATCGGTTTGGTATATATTTCATTTTTTAATGTTTATCAAACCGATGATTATATTTTCTCTTACACTACGCATCAATTAGGATTATTCAATAATATTTTTGATTTTTATTCGCGATGGGGCGGGAGATATTTTGGGTATTCACTCAGTATGTTGAATCCCGTTGCTTGCGATCAATGGGGAATTTTGCCAAAAATTTATCCAATTTTTTTGCTATGCTCATTTATTGCGGTTCTTGTCCTCAATATCAATTATTATTTTAAATTTTCTGTTTTAGAATCAGTAAAGAAAGGGTTCTTATTTTTTTTCTTTTATACTGTTCTTTTAGTAAGTATTTCGGAGCATTATTTCTGGATTACGGGATCCAACATCTATTTTCTTCCGTTTATTTTATCTGGTCTGTTATTGTATAGTATTGGTCAATTCCATCGTTCCCATCGTAGATCATATTTTTATCTTTCGTGTTTACTCATCGTTCTTTTAATGGGTTCTAATGAGATTTTAGCGCTGCTTTTATGGGGTTCATTAATGATGTTTTACAGCCAGAACAGAAACAAGCAGAATCTCACTTTAATTTTGTTAGGAACTTCCTTTTTATTAATCAGTTTTTTAGCACCAGGAAATTTCAATAGATTAGTAACTTATGATGAATCATTTGCCACCAAATGGTTTAAAAGAATTGCAATAATGGGGGCAAACTCGACATATATTTTTATAAAAATTATATTGGTAATTCCATTATTTGTAAAAATTTTTGAAGAGGAATTAAGTGCGGTTTCCAAGAAGGTAAATTTGAAAACAGCAGGTAAAATGTGGTTGATTTCATTTCTACCGCTCATTTTTGTTGCTTTTATTTTTAATACGATTGGACGGCAGTTTGAAAGTATTATGATATTTTATTTAGGTACAAGTGCCGTTGTTTGGATGTTTCTTTATGAGCAAATAAAAAAATATTGGTGGATCAGTTTAATTGTCATTTTTTTACCTTCAATCGATTTTTTCCCTCCAAAATATTCAAATTTTAACTTAAACTATAATTTGAATACAATTATTGAAGAGGTTTTCCAAACAAATTTGCATGCATATCATACAGAAATCAGAGAAAGAATAGAAACAATTGAAAACTCAAAGCAAGATTCTTTGATTTTACCTAAGATCCACCACCTTCCGAAAGTATTATATTTCGAGGAATTGCCCACGATAAAAGAAGAAGGGAATTATGTGAATGACCAACTTCAAAAATATTTTGATAAAAAATCTATTCGCATAGAAGAGTAAATTATTCGAGGGCATTGAATAATTTTTTAAATAAAAAGCTGAAATGAATTTCAGTTATTTTTAACCGCCAAAAATTTGATTTTCCTGTTCCGAAACCCGTATAAAAGTTGTTCTTTTTGAGAGTTCGCGCAATTGAGCAGCACCCACATACGTGCAAGTAGAGCGCACTCCGCCCAAAATATCTTTCACTGTTTCTGCGACTGCGCCTTTATAAGAAACCTTTACCGTTTTTCCTTCTGATGCGCGGTATTCTGCAATTCCTCCGGAGTGTTTATCCATCGCTGTTTGAGAACTCATGCCGTAAAAAAGACGGTATTTTTTTCCGTTCTCTTCTACAATTTCGCCCCCACTTTCGTCGTGACCGGCAAACATTCCGCCCAACATTACGAAATCTGCACCACCACCAAAAGCTTTCGCGATGTCGCCCGGAATTTTGCACCCACCATCGGAAATAATATGTCCGCCAAGTCCGTGAGCAGCATCTGCACATTCGATGATGGCCGAAAGCTGCGGATAACCCACTCCGGTTTTAATTCTTGTCGTACAAACCGAACCTGGTCCAATTCCGACCTTGATAACATCTGCGCCGGCTAAAATAAGTTCTTCTACCATTTCGCCTGTTACAACGTTTCCGGCGATGATTGTTTTGTCTGGAAAAAAACCTCGCATTTTTTTAACAAAATCTACAAAATGTTCGGAATATCCATTGGCAACATCAATACACAAAAAATTAATTTTTGGATGTGCATTGACAATCTGCTGAATTTTTTCTTCATCACCGATTCCAATTCCGGTGCTTAAAGCAATATAATCGTAGATGGAATCAGGTTGACTGGCTAAAAAGGCAGTCCACTCTTCTAAAGTATAATGTTTATGAACCGCCGTAATAATTTTATCTTTCGAAAGCGCAATTGCCATTTCAAAAGTTCCCACGGTATCCATGTTTGCGGCGATAATTGGAACTCCGCTCCATTGTTTTTTGGAATTGACAAAATTGAAATTCCGTTCTAAACTTACCTGTGAACGAGATTTCAAGGTGGAGCGTTTCGGTCGGATCATCACGTCCTTAAATCCTAATTTGAGTTCGTTTTCTATGCGCATCTTTTTGAGAGTAAATTTTATTAATTTAAAATAGGAAGTTATATCCTATTCCATCATTTTGCGAAGGTGTTCTAGCTCTTCATGGGCCGTCAAATCGAATTTAACGGGAACAATTGAAATATAGCCATTTGCCAAAGCGGTTTCATCAGCATCATCACCGGTATCCATATTATTGAAATATCCAGTTAACCAATAGTATTTTTTGCCGTGAGGATTAATTCTTTCGTCAAAATTTTCTTCCCATTTTGCATGAGCTTGCCGACAAACTTTCACGCCTTTGATTTCGTCTTTCAACAATTTCGGGATATTCACGTTGAGAACCACGCCTTTTGGCAGAGGGTTTTCTAGCACTTTTTTCGCAATATTTTGTATGTATTCTTTGGCCTGCGAAAAATCAGCATCCCAAGAAAAATCGAGTAAGGAAAATCCGATCGCTTGCAATCCTTCTACACCGGCTTCTACCGCGGCACTCATGGTTCCAGAGTAAATGACGTTGATTGAAGAATTAGCACCATGATTAATTCCCGAAACGACCAGATCTGGTTTTCTCGGCAGAATTTTATCCAAAGCAAATTTCACACAATCAACCGGTGTTCCACTCAAGGAGTAATCTTTCTGTGGTCCATCCAAACTGATTTCTTCAAAAGTTAAAGTTTGATTAATGGTAATTGCATGACCTTTTCCAGATTGTGGCGAATCTGGCGCTACTACAACTACATCACCGATTTCGTTCATGAAATTTACCAAATTTCTGATTCCTGGTGCCGTAATTCCGTCATCATTGGTGATTAAAATCAAAGGTTTTTGCATATATTTTATAGGGTTTTCACAAATTTACTCAAAATAATAGTGTGCAAATATAAATAAGGTATTAATTTTGATACTTTGTAAAATCCTGTAACAAATAGGGGAAATTCTTAACAAATTAGATATTAATTAATTATATGTTCAAAAACTTAAAACTCAATACATTATTGCTTTTCATTCCGCTCACAAGTTTGGTGTTTTGCTTTAATTCTCCGAAAAATGACGATGAAAAAATGTCAACAATAATGGTGAGTGTAAAAAATACGCTCAGCTATTTACATTATTCCCCAAAAACTATTAATGATGCTTATTCCAAGGATGTTTACAAGCATTATTTTGAAATGGTAGATTCCTCCAAAAGATATTTTTTGCAATCTGATATGGATGAATTTGCAAAACACGAAACCAAGTTAGATGATTATCTGAATCAGGGAGACCTTGCTTTTTATAAACTGACAGTAGATCGGCTTTATCAAAGAGTGGATCAGATTGATAAAATTACTCAGGATATTCTGAGCAAACCTATCAATTTAAATGAAGATGAAACGCTGATTTTAGAACCGAAGATTAAGAAAAATGCGAAGAACCAAGCGGAACTTTCGCAGGAATGGAAAAAGTATATCAAGTATAATATTTTGCAGGAAATGGAATCGTTGACCGCAAAAGAAGAACTGCAGAAAGAGAAAAAAGATTCTGTACAGAAATTTAATTTGAAAGACACCATTAAACTAGAAATCTTAACGCCGGAAGCAAAGCGAATTAAAGCCACTGCAGAGGTGAAAGACTTGGTAACAGACACTTTTAGAAGATTTAAGAAAAGAAATAAAATGGACTGGTTTACAGTTTACATGAATGCTTATACTGAAGTTTTCGATCCGCATACCAATTATTACTCCCCAAAAAATAAAGAAGATTTCGATACGCAATTCACCGGAAAAGTAATCGGAATTGGCGCAATAATTCAGGAAAAAAGAGGATATCTTTACTTAGGCGCACTCACAATTGGTGCTCCTGCCTGGAAATCCAAACAACTTTCAGAAGGTGATAAAATTTTGAAAGTAAGATCGAAACCGAATTTAGATGCGGTAAATGTGGTTGGAATGTTATCTGATGAAGCGGTGCGACTCATTCGTGGTGAAAAAGGAACGAAAGTAACTTTAACCGTTGAGAAAAAAGATAAATCGATCAAAGAGGTGACAATGATCCGTGAAGAAGTTGCCATTGAAGATACGTTTGCAAGAAGCATAATCATTAATTCTGCAGATGGCAAAAAATACGGCTTGATCAATTTGCCAAGTTTCAATGCTGATTTTGAAAATGCAAAAGGAAGAAACGCTTCTGATGATATTAAAAACGAATTGCTTAAACTGAAACCTCAAAATGTTGACGGAATCATCCTTGATTTACGAAATAATGGTGGCGGAAGTTTAACCGAAGTCGGCGATATCATGGGATTATTTATGAATGCAGGTCCTTATGTTCAGGTAAAAGATGGCAACGGAAAAGTGCAAACTTTGAAAAATAAAACCAACGCGCCGCTTTGGACCGGACCATTAATTATCATGCAAAACGAACTTTCTGCATCGGCGTCAGAGATTTTGGCAGGTGCGATGCAGGATTATGGCAGAGCTGTGACGATCGGTTCTCCGCAGTCTTTTGGGAAAGGAACCGTGCAAACATTTGTAGACCTGAACAGATTTTTAAATACAAATGATGATTTCGGATCTTTGAAGTTGACCATTCAGAAATTTTATAGAATTACGGGCGAATCTACCCAAAGAAAAGGAATCGAGTCCGATATCAAAATGAAGGATTTCTATACCTACGCTGAAATTGGAGAACGATATGATGATTATGCTCTAGCTTGGGATAAAATTCCGGCAGTACCTTATCAAGCTGTCAATTATTTTTCTGTTCAAGCTTTACAAAAAGGGATCGAAGCACGTCTTCAAAATAACAAAAACTACCAATTGATTCAGGAATCTGCGCAATGGAAGGAAAAATTAGATAAAGAAGAGACGATTTCTTTAGAACAAAGCAAATTTAATGCAGTAATGCAAGCAAGAAAAGCCCAGATTAAAAAATTCAAAGGGTTAGATAAGTTTAACAACGGACTGAAATTTACGCTTAATCCAGATGAAGCGATTCGAGAAAAAACCGATGAACCTTTCACAAAGAAAACGGAAAACTGGACGAAAAATCTTCAGCGTGATTTATATCTGCAAGAAGCCGTAAACGTTGTCGCACAAATGAAATAAAGGATTGAACATCCAATTAGATATGAACCATCGGAATTCCGGTGGTTTTTTGTGTTGAATACCTTTCAGTCTTCAAAATCTACGGTTCGGTGGAAATTACTTGATAAGTGCGTTCTCACAGAATACCTTTACACCATCAAATAACACCAACAATTAAATTTTAACACCATGGAAACATACGGCTTTAATCAAGATCAAAAATTAGTTCAGGCTCAAAAAAGAGTAAAATGCATAAAAGGGTTTTACATTCACGCGATGGTTTACGTATTTGTGAATGCGTTTATTATTGCAGGATGTGCGGTTGATGATTTAAATAATTTAAAAACATCTGAGCCATATATGACCGCTTTGTTTTGGGGAATTGGTTTGGCTGCACACGGAATGTCAGTTTTTGGGCAGAACTTTTTATTCGGCACCAATTGGGAGCAAAAAGAAATTCAGAAATTTTTAAATAAATAATTTAAACTTTTCATTAAATATTTAAATTTACAAGATGGATACTAAAGATATTAAAAGGCAGCTGAACATTTCTCTTTGGATCTCGTTTTTTACAGGAATTTTCTTTTTTACCATTTTTACCAACGACAAGAACTTTCATAATTTTTTAATTTGTTTCTTAGTTTCATCGCTTTACTCTTTTGTTTTGGGATTTGGTAATTATTATTCCAACAGCTATCTGAACAAAAAATATTCCTGGATCGATAATACCAAAAGACGGATCATTTTGGGTATTTTATCAACCGTTTTGGTCAATGTGATTTTGGTGATTATCTGTAATTATTTAAATTTCATTGTTTTACAAAAAAACAATCCAGATCATTTTTTTAGCGGTCAGTTGGGATTTGTAAACTGGCTCATCATCAACATTGCTCTTTTGATTTCTGCAATCATGCACGCAAAAGGGTTCATGGAAGAATGGAAAAAATCCTCCAGGAAAGAAGTGGTAGAACAGAAATTGATTGCCAAATCTGCGAACGCGCAATTCGAAAGTTTAAAAAATCAACTCGACCCGCATTTTCTATTTAATTCCTTGAATGTTTTAAGTGCTTTAATTGATGAAAACCCTAATCAGGCGCAAAGATTTACCGCCTCGATGTCGAAAATTTACCGCTACGTTTTGGAGCAGAAAGATAAAGAACTCGTCACCGTAGAAGAAGAAATTGAATTTGCAAAAACGTATTGTGAGCTGCTGAAAACGCGTTTTGAAGATAGTGTGAGTTTTGATTTTATGGTCAATGAAGCCGCCTTGAAATCTTATGTAGTTCCACTTTCGTTACAATTGCTGTTAGAAAATTGCATCAAACATAATTTTGCAACATCAAGCAAACCTTTGCATATCAAAATTTTTACGGAAAACGGATTTCTTTTGATAGAGAATAACTTGCAACAAAGAGAACAGGTAAAAGAGAGCGCTGGAATCGGACTTTCGAATATCGTGCAGCGCTACTCTTTACTCACGAAACTCAATGTATTTATCGAAAAGTCAGATGATTTTTTCAGGGTAAAAATACCCATGTTAACTCAGAAAGTTTCAGCCATGAGTTCACAACCCAGCCAAGAATCAATGGCTTATCAAAGAGCCGCGAAAAGAGTTCAGGAACTGAAGGGATTTTATGGCAATCTTATTTCTTACTGTCTCGTCATTCCTTTTTTAATTTTTGTAAACCTTTACACTTCACCGCAATATTTATGGTTTGTTTGGCCCATGTTAGGATGGGGAATAGGTTTAGCGTCGCATGCTTTAAAAGTTTACGGTGTCGGAAGAGCTTGGGAAGAAAAACAAATTCGAAAAATTTTAGACAAAGAACAATCAAAATAGCAACATCATGGAAAATTTAACTCCTAAAGAAGTCGATTACGCAATCGCAAAAGAAAGGGTGAAGCAGATGAAAAAATTCTACACCAGTTTAGCATTATTTATCCTTGTGTTTGCGATTTATGCGGCAAGAAAATATTATAAAACGGGTGAAATTGCCTTTTTAGATTTTAATAATTTCTCGGTATTTTTTTGGATTTGGGGATTTATTTTAGCCCTAAAAGCGTTTAAACTCTACATCCTCAACCAAAGCTGGGAACGAAAAATGATGAATAAAGAACTTAATAAATAAAACCATGGAAAACTTTAACGAAAATAATATCAAATACTTAGAAGCTCAAAATCGGGTAAAAAAGTTGAAAGGATTTTACATTCATGCCATTGTTTATGTTTTGGTCAATCTTTTTATCCTTGCGCAAAATGTAGAATCGGGGGAATCGCTTGCAAACCTCAATAATTACTGGACTGCAATTTTTTGGGGGATTGGTTTGCTGGGACATGGAATCAGCGTTTTCTTGCCTAATTTGGTTATGGGAAAAGATTGGGAAGAGAAAAAAATTCGGGAGTTAATGGATAAAGACAAATAAAATAATGAACGCAACAAAGAGCAATCGTCTATACAATTAGATGGCTACAACTACGCTTTTCTTCCCGCGTTTATCGATTTATTTTATCAAAAAATAGGTAAACCGGAAGTTGAGAAAAAAAATTTATCAACGTTCAGAAGATCGATTAGATACAAATCACTTTTATTTATTATTTTTAAGACATGATAAAAACGGTCATCATTGAAGATGAAAAACCAGCAGCAAGAAAACTCGAAAGATTAATCAGCTTATTTCCTGATTTGGAAGTAGTTGCAATGCTTCATTCTGTGGAAGAGGGTTTAGAATGGTTTCAGAATAATGCACATCCGGATCTGATATTTTCAGACATTGTGTTAGGAGACGGTTTGTCTTTTGATATTTTTGAAAAAATTCCGACCAGGAGTTTTATAATTTATACAACGGCTTTTGATCAATATACTTTGAAAGCTTTTAAGTTGAATTCTATCGATTATCTTTTGAAACCTATTATGGAAGAAGATCTCGAAAAAGCCATCAATAAGTTCAAAAGTTTCTTACCTTCAGAATCAGCTAATAATTCCTTGGAAATCAAATCTTTAATTAAAGAAGATAAGCAAAAATTATCCCGAATTTTAGTAAAAATCGGGTATAATTTAAAGATCGTTCAAACGGATGAGGTTTCGTGCTTTTACAGCGAAAATAAAATCGTGTATCTTCAAACGAAAGAAAGAAATTATCCGACTGATTTTACCTTAGACGAGCTTCAGGAACTTTTGGATGAAAAGAAATTCTTTCGCGTGAACCGTCAGTTTATGATCAATTCCAATTTCATTAAAAACATTCATACTTCGCCGTATTACAAAGTAGAAATGGAGTTTCAGCCGGAAGAAGAAATCACCGTAAGTCGCGATCGCGTGAAGGATTTTAAGGATTGGCTTTCAAAATAATTGTTCAAGTCAAAATCAGAATTCGACCTCTTTTTTCAGTAAAGCCTTACTGATTCTGCCACCAAGATTTCCGGTTCCGCGGGCGACGATTATTATTATTATTATTATTTTGTGGGGCATTTGTTTATATGAGAATAACTTTATTAACCAACGGAAGAACTTGAAAGAAAATGGAAAATTGCATCTATTAATATTTACAATAGATAGTTTTATTAAATTAAAGTAATTTTCCATCGATAAAAAAACACTTCACTAATCATCCAATCTAGTTTTTGGAGGTAGTTAGTTTGTCAAATCGCTCAATAAATTTCTTATATTTCTAAAAATTTTCTGAGTAGTGGTTTCAGATGGTACCTCTATTATATCATTTGTGTTAAAACGCCCGAAAATGTCAGCATCAAATTTTGAAACAATTAATATTTCAGATGTAGGAATTATAATCCCTAATTTGTCATCAATTTCTTTTTTTCTGTTATTTTCAACATAAAATTTAATTACATCAGTGTATTTAGTCGTAATATCTATAGTTAAATTTTCCTTATCACGATATCCGCTAAAATTTGGTATAATTCTTATGTGAGATTCACCTAATGGTTCGGAAATCTTGTTAACATAACCGATATAAACTTTGTTGCTTTTTGTAGTTATCATTAATAATTTATCTTCATCTTTTTTCTCGCTTAGAGAATACCAAAATAAGCGATCTAGTTGTGTTCCAAAATTTCTGATTGTAAAATCATATGCGAATTTTCTTGAGCAGAAAATATTTAGAAATTTTGCGAGAGGATAAGAAATAATTAATATTAATATTGAATGTTTAAACCCAAATACAATACTATTTTTACCAATGATATTGTTGACAAGAATACTAAAATATGTTCTGTACTCAACTAAAGGTTTTGAACAAAATATAGTGGTTTGTGATTTTAAAATGTAGAAATCTAAGGGAAATGCCAAAACAGAAATTCCCACAGAACATAACATAGAATTAAAAATTAATCTTTGTCTGTCTACACGAATATTGTAAAACCTTGTTAAATTAAATGTGAAAAGAAATATGTATCCTGCTAGTAGGGGAAGGATAATAAGATCTAAACGGGGCATTAGTCAGCGTGTGCAAATTTTCTTGAATTTGCTTTTTTGAAATTATGCAGTGATTTGTCTAATTTCTCAATTAGTTCTAGTGCCTCTTTGCTGTCATTAAATAAATCTTCACTCTTCATATAAAATGCACCAGAAGAAGTTACTCTAACCCTATTAATGTCAGACTTTCTAGTTCTTTCAAACCAGATATTGATGTTTTTTAAAAGTTTCATATGAATTACTTAATTGTTGTAAATGTACAGATTGATAGACTAATAAGCAAATTTATTTTTAGTTGAAGATTGTATTAAGGTTAATTAGTAATATTTTATATTTATCATCCATTGTACACATTTATAATTGGTGCGATGATTTCATTGTAATTACATAATTGCAAAGAAAATTTTTACGAAATCACCCCACTTCCCAACAATTCCTCACCATCATACCACGCAGCAAACTGTCCTTCTGCAATCGCAGATTGGGGATTTTTGAATTCGATATACAGTCCTTCTTCAAATTGGTAAAGCGTTGCTTCTTCCAAAGGTTGTCGGTACCGAATTCTGGCTTTTACGTTCATCGATTCGCCATTTTGCAAACGCAGATCTTCACGAACCCAATGAACCTCGGAGTTTTCTATTTTCAAAGCACTTCTGAACAATCCCGGGAAATTTCTTCCTTCCCCTACAAAAACGATATTCTTGTCGATATCTCTGGAAATCAAAAAGCAGGATTCTGCATGTCCACCAATTCCCAAACCTTTACTTTGTCCGACCGTGAAATAATGCGCACCTTGATGTTTGCCAATTACTTTTCCGTCAGATTTTTCATAATGAATTTTTTTAGACAGAAATTCCAATTCTTCTAATTTTGAAGAAAAATCAGGTGTTTCTTGGTGAAAACCATCGAAATCTTTAAAAATCTCTACAATTTCTCCTTCTTTTGGCTCCAGTTGTTGTTGAAGAAAAGTCGGCAAACTCACTTTCCCGATGAAACATAATCCTTGCGAATCTTTTTTATCTGCCGTAACCAAACCCATTTCCCGCGCGATTTCCCGAACTTCAGGTTTCGTCAAATTTCCAATCGGAAACAATGATTTCGATAGTTGATCCTGATTCAATTGACACAAAAAATAAGACTGGTCTTTATTGTTGTCAGCTCCTGCTAAAAGATGAAAAATTTCGTTCCCATTTTCATCAAAGGTGGAGTTCACTTGTGCGTAATGTCCCGTTGCAACTTTCTCAGCACCAAGCGATAAGGCTGTTTTCATAAACACATCGAACTTCACTTCGCGGTTGCATAAAACATCAGGATTCGGCGTTCTTCCTTTTTTATATTCGTCGAACATATAATCGACAATTTTTTCCTTGTACAATTCGCTCATATCAATGACTTGATACGGAATTCCGAGTTTTTGCGCCACCATCAAAGCATCATTGCTGTCTTCGATCCACGGACATTCATCTTCCAAAGTGACCGATGCATCATTCCAGTTCCGCATAAAAAGCGCGACTACTTCATGACCTTGTTTTTTCAGCAAATACGCTGCAACACTGGAATCTACACCTCCAGAAAGTCCTACTACAATTTTCATATGTTCATTTTATAAAGCATTTCAAGGATGCTCTTTATTGAGGATGCAAATTTACGACAATAATTATAGATTCACTCAGGAGCAACAAGAGTCTAAATCTATCGAAGACCAGTCCCGCTTTCCACTGTATCTTTTTCTTTTTTCTTGAAAAAAGAAAAAGGATGCCGTTCCAATCGGGGCTAAAATAAAGTTTTGGTCTTCTTTCAAAAGACGCAATACCGTAAAAATAGTAACGTAAAGTTGATTCTATAAATGATCGATCACCTAAAAAAGCTTAATTTAAAGCCTCAAAAGATGTTTCTTGAAAATTCAAACTTCTATCTTTATAAAGTGTCGATTTTTCTCTGCAGTCTCAAATTAGAATTCTATTCCTGTTTTCGTTATAATAAGGAGTAATCTGATTTGGATGATAGATTTAGACCAAATAGTAGAAGATTTTTCAGAAAGACAAGAGATAAAAACAGTTTGTCAAATCACCATTTTTTTCAGAAATGGTGATTTTAGATCTTTTTATTAGGTAAACCTTCCAATTTAAAAACGGGTTTCGACTTTTTAGATTGAAATGATATATTGAACAAATTGAAAATGGGGATTTTGAAATAAATAATTTTAAATAAAATATCGATTGGAATCTGTCGCTTTTTCCTTATTCTGAATTTTTTGGACCAAGATTTCTGCCGCCTTTAATCCCATTTTCAAACCATCATTTTTCTCAAATTCATAATTAGAATTTAAGTATTTCGGAAGAATGCCTTCGCTAATTGCCACTACTTTAATAAGATTTAAATCAGATTTAGAGTTCATTAAGGCAATATGAATTCCTGCTAAAACTTCATCGCTCATTGCAAAAATTGCATCATATTTTTCTGTATTCAATAAGTTTTCTACCAATTCCCGTGCTTGTTCGGAGGAGTCGGCATAGATCGAATGACAAATTGTGCTTTTGTTTTCTGTCATGATTTTCATAAATCCAGCTTTCCGCTTTTCGGTGATGCTTAAGTTGGCGCTGCCAAAAACAGCCAAAATGTTTTTACAATCCATGTCAATTAATCGGAGTGCACATTTTTCGGCACTTTCCTCATTATTGAAAACCACTTCATCATAATCATTCTGATCAATACTTTTATCGAAAACGACAATAGGAACCTCCAAATCTTGGGCAATCTTGAAGTGATCGAGATTTTCGGTTTCTGCACACAGGGAAATTAAAATACCATCCACTCTAGAATTAGAACAGGTTAAGATATTTTCACCTTCAATAGCCACACTCTCTTCGGAAGAAAGAATAAAAAAGTTGTAGCCTTCTTTTTTTAATTTGGTTGAAATACCATCTAAAATAGCAGGAATAAAAAACATCGATATTTTTGGAACGATCAAACCAATCACTTTGGTAGAATTGCGCCGAAAGTTGATGGCAAAATCGCTTGGATGATAATTGAGCAATTCTGCAACCTCTCGTACCCGTACTTTTACAGAATCACTAATATCCGGATGATTACTTAAAGCCCGCGAGACAGTGGAAGTACTCACTTGAAGCATTTTTGCCAAGTCTTTGATGGTTGTTCGTTTCATTTCGAGGTTTTACTGCAGTTTTTGGAGAAGGGTATTAGAGATATTTTTTTAAATCTACGGTTAATCTTATATTAAATTTAACTCTTTAAGTGTTAAATTTTGTTAATTTTTCAAGAAGTTACCAACCGCAACCGTTTGCACAATCGTTTGAGTTGTTTTGCACAATGAGTACTGTTTCCAAAAGGGGTTTTGGTAAGTCCTAAAAATATAGATTTACCAAAACAAAAATTATTATTATGAAAGGTCGCCTAAATCAAAGAAAAATTTTCTTAGTGGGAACGTTAAGTATTGGAGCGTTTATGTTTGCGCAAAACACCGAAACAGACACCGTGAAAACAGCATCGATTGATGATGTGGTAGTGACCGGAAACGCCAATCCAAAAGCATCTATTAAAACAAGTATTTCTATTTCTACCCTAAAACCGAAGGATATTGAACAAGCTGCTCCTAGAACTACTGCAGAAATATTTCGAACCATTCCAGGAATTCGTGCAGAATCTTCTGGTGGTGAAGGAAATAGTAATATCACCGTTCGTGGTGTTCCTGTTTCTGCAGGTGGATCCAGATATTTGCTTATCCAGGAAGATGGTTTACCGGTGCTTCAATTTGGGGATATGGCTTTTGCAACTCAAGATCAATTTACGCGATTCGATTCCTTCGTTTCTCGTATAGAAGCAGTTAGAGGAGGATCTGCGTCGGTTTTTGCAAGTAATTCTCCGGCGGGAATCATCAACTTTATTACCAATACAGGTGAGAAAAGAGGAGGGAGTATTTCCCAAGAATTAGGAGTAGATTATAGAAATTACCGAACCGATTTTAACTATGGAACTCCAATTAATGATGATACTTTCGTGAGTGTAGGTGGCTTTTTCCGCGCAGGAGATGGTGCAAGAAAAACCGGATTTAACAGCAATGTTGGCGGACAATTCCGAATGTCGTTCATGAAAAAATTTGAGAAAGGTTATTTCCGTGTTTATACCAAATTACTCGATGACCGAACCGCTGCTTATATGCCAATGCCGATCGGCGTTACAGGAACAAACGAGGATCCTGTTTACAAATCTTTACCAAATTACGATGCGCTTACTGGTGCAATGCAAACCATTAACTTACAAAAAGACAGAGCCATTGGTAGTGATGGAAACATCTTAGAATCTGATTTATCTGATGGAATGCGATCGCTTTCTAAAAGTATCGGTGCAGAGTTTTCTTATAACTTCGACGGCGATTGGAAAATAGATAACAAAATAAGATATTCTGCAAATAGCGGTCAGTTTTTGGCTCCGTTCCCTGCAACAGTAGGAACATTTGCCGAAGTTTTGGGAGCGCCGTACAGCAGTGCAACGTATGCCGGAACAAACACCGCAATTGATCAGAACGCCATTTACATGAGAATGCACTTGTTTAATACCAAACTGAACGACTTCAATAATTTTACCAATAATTTTAATCTATCTAAAAAATTTGGTGGTGTAAAAGCAAATGTAGGATTATATAAAGCCTTGCAAAATGTAAACATGTCTTGGCAGTGGAATACCTATTTGCAAGAAGTAAATGGATACAACGCCAGATTACTAGATGTAAGAAATCCAGCCGGAAATTTATTGACAACTAACGGTCTTTTGGCATACGGAACTCCTGCTTGGGGAAATCTAAACAGAAATTACGATACAAAATATGATATTACAGCACCATTTGCACAAATAGAATTTAAAGCAACAGAGAATATTTCCATTGATGGTGGTGTAAGATATGACCTCGGGAAAGTAAGTGGATCTTTTGCAGGCGGAAGCGGATCTATCACCAAAGATATGAACCAAGATGGAACCATTTCTTTGAATGAACAAAACGTTTACGCTCTCGGATCAAGCATAACTCCAGTGAAATATGAATACGATATTTTCTCTTGGACTTTAGGAGCAAACTATGCAATTAATAGTAAAAACGCTCTATTCATCAGAGGAAGCCAAGGTGGAAGTGCCGCTGCAGATCGTATTTTATTCTCCAGTTATAACTATACCAATAGCAGTGATCCAGGTTTAGAAGCGGTGAAAGTAAACAAAGTAACCCAAGTTGAAGGTGGATACAAACTAAGAAGCACCAACTTTTTTGTTAACACCACTTTGTTTTATGCAGGAACAGAAGAATCCAATTACGAAGCGACCACCCAAATTGAAACCAAAAATAAATACAGATCATTCGGTTTAGAATTAGATGGTTTCTACAAATTAAATGATTACATCGATTTCAAAGGTGGGTTCACTTACACGAATGCTAAAATCACCAATGCGAAAGACGAAACGACGATTGATAATACTCCGAGAAGAACACCTCAATTCATGTATTCCTTCAATCCCAACGTAAATTACAATAAATTTTCTGCCGGATTTTACCTTGTTGGCGTGACCAAATCTTATAGCCAAGACAATAATAAGTTGGTAATGAATGGCTACACCGTTGTAAATCCGTATTTGTCTTACCGTTTAACCAGCAACATCAATCTAAGTTTGAACGGAAATAACGTCTTCGATGCACTGGGAATTACAGAAGCAGAAGAAGGATCGATTCCAGCAAATAATATTGTTAGAGCCAGACCAATACAAGGACGTTCCATCAGTATGAGTATTAAACTTGATTTGTAAGATCATTTATAATTAGATTTTTAAATAAGTTGATTTTTTCATGAAAGTGGAGCGAGTTTCTGCTCCACTTTTTTATCCTAAAAAGAATGTATACAGAGAAAGCGTTACAAACTATTTATCAAGCGATTACTCCAAACGGAATTCTCGCGTCCTCAATACAGAAGGACAACTACGCCAAAGTCTGGTCCAGAGATTCAATGATGACCGGGATTGTAGGATTGCTTATGCAAGATGAAAAAATAATTGCAGCCCATCAACATTCGGTGATAACGTTGGCAAAATATCAATCAGAAAACGGACAAATTCCTTCAAATGTTTCCTTTAATGGGAAATCGCCAGAAGTAAGCTACGGAAAGTTGGTTGGTAGAGTAGATGCAACCACTTGGTGGATCATCGGTGCTTGTATGCTCATCAAAAATGAAAAAAATCAGCAACTAAAGACCCAGCTTTTACCACAAATAGAAAAATCTTTTTCCTGCCTTAAAAATTGGGAATACAACAACCGAGGTTTGCTCTACACGCCGCTTGGCGGAAATTGGGCCGATGAATATATTACAACAGGTTACACACTGTATGACAATGTTTTGCGATTTTGGGCACTGCAATTGGCAGCAGAAGTTTATGAAAACAAGGATTGGGAAAAACAATCCCAACAGTTGAAATCATTAATAGAAACCAACTTTAAAAAAGACAACCTTCCTGAAGAAAAATACCATCAAACCGCTTATCAAAAAGCACCGGAAAAGCCTTACTATTTCTCCCATTTTTCTGCAAACGGTTATGAAACATTATTTGATATGGCTGGAAACGCTTTAGCTCTTTATTTGGATTTTAATTTTGATGAGGATGCCTTTGAAAACTTTTTGAAGAGTTTACATCAAGAATTTCAACATTGGATGTTACCGGTTTTCTATCCCATTATCAAAGAAGAAGATCCGTCCTGGAAACTGCTGGAAAACAACTACAGCTATGATTTTAAAAATAAGCCCTTTCATTTTCACAATGGTGGTTCTTGGCCAGTATTTTTAGGTTGGCTTTGTTTGGCGCTCAATAAGAAAAAGAAGACTGAAATAAGTAATAAAATTACAGATCAATATGAGAAATTATTGCAAGAAAACGACTTTCAATTTCACGAATATTACGCTACTAATGACTTAAAAGCAGAGGGAACCCAGAAATTGTGTTTTTCTGCAATAGGATATCTTTTAATGAAAATTTAATAAAAAGATGATAGGAGATCAAACTGATATAAAAAAAGAATATTTGATTTTAGCTAAAGAAGTGTGGGATCAAATAGAAAAGAAAATAGATACCAAAGCGGCGAAACTGGTCATCGCAATTGGCGGTGAAAGCGGAAGTGGAAAAACAATTTTAGCATCTGCTCTAAAAATAACAGGAGAGGAAAGAAACAAAAACGCAGCGGTGCTTCACCAAGACGACTACTTTAAACTCCCTCCAGAAACCAATCACAATGCCAGATTACAAGATATAAACGCGGTTGGTAAAGATGAAGTCCGTCTCGATTTAATGCAAGAGCATACTGCGTCTTTCAAAAACGGAGTTTCATCAATTATAAAACCCCTTGTTGATTATAAAAAAAATAGCTTTATCGAAGAAAGTATTAATTTCGAAGAGGTAGAAATTTTAATTCTGGAAGGAACTTATGTCTTAGGTTTACACCAAATAAACTGCAAGATTTTTATCGACCGAAATTTCCTTCAAACCAAGAAAAACCGAATGGCGAGAAATAGAGATCACCAAGATGAATTTGTAGAAAAAGTATTATCAATAGAACATGAAATCATTAAAAAATACAAAGGAGAAGCAGATATAATTGTAGATGACCAGTATAAAATTTATCATCCATAACGTGTAATTTCCAAATAAAAATACTCTGATGAACATCAAAAAACCCACACTCAATATATTCCAAATTTTTAATATGAATTTTGGATTTTTGGGTTTACAATTTAGTTTTGCTTTGCAACAAACCAATATGAGTCCCATTTATCGGTATTTGGGAGCTGATGAAAACAATGCGATACTTTGGTTAGCCGGACCAATTACCGGTTTGATCATACAACCAATCATCGGAGCGTGGAGCGATCACACTTGGTCGAAAAATTGGGGACGTAGAAAACCATTTTTTCTTTTCGGAGCCATCATTGCAAGCATTGCACTTTTCCTTATGCCACAATCTTCTGCACTTTGGATGGCGGTTTCGTTGCTTTGGATTTTAGATGCAGCCAATAACATTACCATGGAACCGTATCGTGCTTTTGTAGCAGACAAATTACCCACCAAGCAACATTCTCTCGGTTTCATTACCCAAAGTTTTTTCACTGGATTGGGTTCTACATTGGCAAATTTTACGCCCGCAATTCTCATTACTTTAGGTTTGGTAGGAATTAATGAAATAGAAGCCAACGGAATTCCGAAAACGGTTTATTGGGCATTTTCTATTGGCGCGGTCGTAACGATTGCTTCCATTTTATTTTCAATGTTTACCACCAAAGAAATCCCACCAACAGACGAAGAATTGGCACATATTGTAGCCAAAAAAGAAGGACGTTCCATATTCGCACTTGTTTTTTCTGAAATGAAATTGGCTTTTGCAGAAATGCCAAAAGTAATGATCCAACTTATTCCCGTAAAATTTTTCACTTGGTTTGCCATGTTTTGCTATTGGCAATCGATCACCGATGGTTTGGCTTTGAGCCTTTTTAATACAAAAGATGTGCATTCTGAATTGTACAAACAAGCCGGAGTTCTAACGGGAAATGTGAACGGAACGTACAATATTATTTGCTTTCTTTCTGCCTTTTTTCTGGTACCTGTTGCCAGAAAATTAGGAGCCGGCGTGACGCATTTTATTAGTTTAACGCTTGCTGGAATTGCTATTTTTTTTATGAGCAGTTACAGCAATGATGCGATTTTATTCTCGATACCCAATATTTTTTCCGGCGGCGTAATTCCTGTTTCACAAATTTATTTAATTTCATTGGGATTAGGAATTGGTTGGGCTTCAATGCTTTCTATGCCTTATTCTATGTTGTCTTCGGCATTGCCTTCTAATAGAATTGGAATTTATATGGGAATTTTCAATATGTTTATCGTTTTGCCGATGCTTATACAAACCTTGACAATGGATTTCGTGATGGAAAATTTTCTGGGAAACAACAAAATTCACGAATTACAATTAGCCGGTGTTTTCCTGATTCTCGGCGGAATTTGCACCTTATTTGTGAAAAAACATCAACCATCGGAAACGGTTTAAATCATTACCCGAAGAAAAAAATCTTTTGTTATATAAGGTCTTTCTCAATTTAAACAAAAAATCTCCCGAAATTCAGGAGATTTTTGCTTATTCAATAGATTTACATTAAGGTTTGTTCGCCAAAAAATATTCTGCTTCTGCTTTTCCCCAATTGGGATCCAATGCAGTTTTGGGTTTGTAAACTTTAAACTGATCCAGTGATTTTTGAAACAATTCCAGACCTTTCGTCTTGCTGCCACCAAACTGTTCCGGCGTGTAATAGGTATCTTCAGCTTTTAGCAAAGTGATGCGCGGATTTTCGGAATCTAATTTTTCAGCCTTTGAGAGCGCATCTGCAGCCAACATTCCTTCACTCATGAATCGAGATTGTGGATCAACCATCATTTTCAAACTGTGAATCATTTTCTGTAAAATTAAAAGCTCGGCATTGTCTTTACTTAAGCCCATTGCTAAATCCAGAGGTTTTTGCGCTTCAGCAGCAATTGCATCTAGTTCTGTCATTTTTCCTTCTCTCATTGCAATTCTTCCTTTTTGAATGTTTGTAAATGCCGCATAATAATAAGGCAACCATTGGTTTTTTTCTTTGTCTCCAATTCTTGTAAAATCATTTGTTAAGGCAGTAAACTCGTCAGATTTTTTTTGTTGTTCTACTTGCGCAATTTTATCAATCATCGCTTTTTCGTAAGAAGTTTGTGCGAAGGTGCTTACTGAAATAGCAAGCAACGCAGCTAAAAATAATTTTTTCATTGTTTTAAATTTTTAATTGTTATTCTGTTTTTGATGATTCAAAGATATTTTAAAAAATTTGCGGATGGAATAATTTCTTTCCGAACGGTTGATTTTGTTTTCTGACTCGTATTAAAGGTTATTGTTGATTGCATCTTCCGTTCTGTCGATCCCGAAGTTGATGAAAGCGCCGATGAAAATAAACGTATCCGTAGAAGGCAATATTGGTCGGCTTCGTAATCCATCATTTGAAAATTGATAACCGTAAATGTTTTTTTGTCCAAGCACATTATTAATCCCCAAAACGAGCACTGTAAATGCTTTCGCATCTTTTTTACCTAAAGCTGGAAGATAATTCAAACTGAAATTCAAAGCATTGAAATCTTTTAATTTTCCTTGCTGGTTCAAATGATAATCCCCGTTATTGTCTGTGGTGAAATTGTAATAAGGTCTCCCGGAAGTGTAGGTGTACGACACATTAAAACCAGTTTTCCAAGCGGTAACGAATTTTTTAGCAACAAAAGAAAGCGTGTGTTTGGCTGCAAAACTCGGGAACAGACTTTGATCATAATTCTGAAAATTTCTTTCCGAATCCAGAAAAGAGTAAGAAACCCAGTAATCAATGTTTTTAATTGATTTCTTGTCGCGCCAGAACATTTCGAAACCTTTTGCAAACCCATCGCCATTATTATTGATCGCAACTGGGCGATAACCTAAAGCTTTAGTTTTGATGAGGTCTGCGTAATTTTTGTAGAACGCTTCTAACCGGAAGTTGCGACCTTCCTCCGATTTTTGAAGCTGTAAAATATAATGTTCAGCTTTTTGATAGTTCAAAGGAGAATACCCAAAATATCTGTTTTCAGGATTCTGATAAAAAATTCCGTACGCTAAAGAACTCGTCCAGTTTTTTGAAATTCGGTAAGCCATTGCGAGTCGTGGAGCAAGGTTCCATTGATTCACTGCTGTAGAATATTCAGACCTTAAACCTACTTTAGCAGAAAAATTATTGCTAAATCCTAAATCTGTTTCTGCAAAAACAGAAGTAATTCCATCTTTAAAATCAATGGCGTTTGGCGAAAGTGCAACTTCGGTCGTTTCATTGGTTTGATTAAATTCAATTCCGCTTCTAATGGCAGAAATTTTATTAATTTTTCTTTCCAAAGTTGCTTTAGCATTGAAGTAATTGCCTTTTACTTGAATCGTATTCGGATTAATTTCTATGTTTTGTTCGAAGCTGTTTAAATCGATGATATTTGAATTAAATGTATAAGATCCTCCTAAATTGAGAAGATACTTCCCGAATTTTTGTTTGAAAGATAGGTTATGAAACGTGTTTTGTCCCGTTAAATTCGTGTTGTCGAAATCGATATTCGGTTCTAAACTTTCTTCCTGCAAACCAATTTTATTCGTATCGAAACTGCCGTAATATTTCAAAATTCCGCCGTTTTTATTTTTAATTCTAAAGTTGAAATTCGTACCGAAACTTTCCGGCGCTTTTGTGAAAGTATTATTGAATTTGATAACTTTCGTCATCAAGCCAAGATTCGAATAACTCGCAGAGATTCCGAACGATTTTGTTTTTTCGTCATCCACATTTTGAAAACCGACAGTAACAAAAATAGGAGATATTCCGAGATCAATGGAATTCCTTTCCGGAAAATCGATACTTTCCAAAGCTAAAACAGAAGAGAGCGCTTGACCGTAAACAGCGGAATATCCACCGCTTGAAAATACATTTCCTTTAAACAAAGACGTATTCAAACGATCCATCGACTTGATTCCAGGTATAGAGTTTCCAAAAAAATTGTTGACCAAGTTTCCGTCCATGAAAAATTTTGTTTCTGTTCCTGTACCACCACGAACGAATAAACCTTCAGTTTCCCCGATTTTCTGAACTCCCGGAAGGGTCTCCAAAGCAGCGGTTACCTGTCCGTTTGCTCCCGCCGTCGTATAAATATCAATAGGCGTTAAGAGCGTAGTTGCTCTTTTTTTATCACTGGCTTCGATCGAACCAGCAGAAATTACCACCGCATCAATCTCGGAAATCTGTTCCTTTAAATCTGCATTCGCTTCAATTGCTACATTAGAAATGGTGATGGTTTTCTCTACTTCCCCAAATTTCGGATTAGAGAAAAAGAGGATGTGATTGCCTTTTTCTGAAGTTTCAAAGGAATATTTTCCGTTTTCATCTGTTGTTGCTCCATCATACGTGTTTTTTAAGGTGACAGAAATGTCTTTCACTCCCTTATTTTTAAAACGAACGGTGCCCGAAATGGTGATTTGTGCACTCATAAAAAGGCTGAGTAAAAATGAAAGGAGTAGAAGTAACTTCTGCATGATGAAGGTTTGCATGATTGTAATTTTGATACAAATATAATACGGAATGATTTTCGCTGAAATAATTTTCTACTGAACCGTCGTAATTTCCTACTGAATTGTTTTTAATTCGTAGAAAACGGAATTGGCGTATCTTTATACCTTACTAAAATTAAAAAATTTTGTTATGAAAATTAATGCACTATCAATGCTTGCTTGCAGCGCAATTTTCGCTGTTTCTTGCACCACCGCCAAAAATTATAAAATAAATTCCAAAAGTGGTACGAACACCCAAGGAACTGCCGATTTCGTGCAGAAGGGTAAAAATGTAAAAATGGATTTGAATGTTTACAAATTAACCCCCGGAATTCACGCCGTACATATTCATGAAAAAGGGGATTGTTCTGCTACAGACGGAAGTTCTGCAGGAGGACACTGGAATCCTGCGAAAAATGATCACGGAAAATGGGGTTCAGAGCATTTTCACATGGGCGACATCGGAAATTTAGTAGCAGACAAAGAAGGAACTGCAAGAATTGTGTTCAATACCGATAAATGGTGTATCGGATGCAGCGATGAGAGTAAAAATATCGTTGGGAAATCCATCATTATTCACGCAGGTGAAGACGACTTTCATACCCAACCTACAGGAAATGCAGGTGGAAGAGTAGGTTGTGTAGAAATAAAATAATTCTATTTAAATATAATACTGATTCAGAAAAAGGAAAAACTCTTGCATTCTGAAGATGTTGTTTAATGCTAAATAAACCAAAAGAATAACTACTGTGGAATAGAGGAGTGTAAGTATTTTCGGGGAATTTTCATAGGAATAAAAAAGCCAACCAATCATCAGCGGAAATACGAAAACGAAATGACCGCCGTAAATGTAGGAAGTATGCAACCCAAATTTTAAGATGCAGTGAATGACAATATCTACGAAAAATGAAATCATCAAGATTTGGACATACTTATTTTTAAAATTTCTGAAATAACTCCAAAATACCAAAATAAGCACGATCACCACAAAAACATAAGGAATCCAGGAATGGTAAACTTCCATAAAAAGGGCTTTGTAAAAGAAGCCTTTTTTGTTGTGATAATCACGGATCGCAAAATCTGAAAACAACATATTCCCACCGAAAAACCAAGAACCAATCATGTCCCAAAGTGGCGTCTTCTTCGCGGTAGAAAATTTTTCGTACTGTTGTTCCGATTTATCGAGAAAGTTGAGGTATTTGAAATCGATTCGATAAAGAAAAAGCAGAATGAAAGCCATTACCGAAAGGATTACGCGACCGGCAACATTTCCAAATTTTCGCCAGTTTTTAAAAATATTTTTTTCAAAAAGCAACGGAATATAAACTTTTACAAAGTTCGTAACTGTTAAACCACCAATTGAAATTCCTGCTAAAGCTAATGCTACAGCGGGAATTTTTTCTTCCTTGCGTACTTTCAACGCGGCGTAATAATTGAAAAGGACAAGGAAAAGTAAAGTGTAAGTGTACGTTTCTGGGGTGAATGACAATAAAATAGTGGTGGTGAAGAAGGCGAAAAAAGACAATATCAACAACGAAATTTTCTTCGGTAACGCAATAATGTTTTTAAGATATTTATAAATTTGAATTAAACTTAAACTCACTGCAAAGTTGCTGCACCAAGCCAAAACCAAACGAAAAATCTCGTCTTTTTTACCGTCTGAAAACAAATAAGCAAATTCCCTCATCCAATTAAAAAAATAAATGGAAAGCGGATGCCTTTCAAAACCTCCACCTGTCATTACAATCGCGCGGTTATCAAAACTAAAATAAGCATCCCACGGAATTCTGTCATCGAAAATAATTCGATAATTCAGCGCTATTGTAGTTCCTAAAAACCCATAAACCGTTAGAAAAAAAGTGAACAGCAAGAGTTCGAATTTCGTTGCAGGGAAAACTGTTTTGAGAAGATCTGCGAATTTTTGTTTGAAAACCAAGGTAGAAAATTTCGACAAAAATAAGAAAATTTAGGAACTGCAAGACAGCATCGAACAACCACTTTGATTGTTGTAGATCGGCGGTCGTTTTTTAGAGAATTCCGGATAAATTTCTTGGTACGGATTTTCCAGCGCCAAAATAATTGTATTGAAAAGATCTTTTTTCCCTTCTTCCAGCTCGTTGATGCATTCAAATAGAAGATAATTTCGAAGGATAAATTTTGGATTGGTTTTTTGCATTAAGGCGACAGATTCTTCGCGAGAAATCTTGTTTTTTTCCAACCTTTCTTTGTGTTTTTTTATAAAATTTTCGAGGATTAAAAACTGATCATCAGTAATTTGATCATAAAATACGTTTTCAAAATGGGTTTTTAGATTTGAATTTTCTGTCCAACTTTCCAATTGATGAAAGAAAAGCGTGTGATCTATTTTTAAATCTTCCATTAGTTTTTGAGCATCGGTGAAAAACGGACCGTCACTTTCTAAGACTTGGTCGAATCCAAATTTTTTCGCCATCATGATATCGTGCTTTTCCCAAAACATTTCGGTGAAATCATTGAGAATTTTCTCTAAAATGGCTTCCTTTTTAATGAGGGGAAAAAGAGCATTTGCCAATTGCCAAAGATTCCACTGTGCAATTTTCCCCTGATTTCCGAATGCATATCTGCGACCCGGTAAATCGGTGGTATTCGGTGTGAAATTTAAGTCGTATTCATCCAGGAAGGAAAATGGTCCATAATCAATTGTTAAGCCTAAAATCGACATGTTATCAGTATTCATCACGCCATGAACAAAACCGACGCGATACCATTCTACCATTAAATCTGCCGTTCTTTCAGAAATTTTTTGAAAGAAATCTGCGTATTTATGTTCACTTTTCGAATCGATTTCTGGAAAATAATTCTCGATGGTAAAATCTGTAAGTTTTTGTAATGTTTCGATTTCTTTTTGGGCAGAAATGAGTTCAAAATGACCAAATCGCAAAAAACTTTCGGCAGTTCGAAGCATAACTGCGCCTTTTTCATATTCGAGATTTCCGTCATACAACTTATCACGCATTACTTTTTCGCCGGTGAAGGAAAGTGAAAGTGCTCTTGTCGTAGGAATTCCTAGATGATGCATTGCCTCACTCATTAAATATTCCCTCACAGAGGAACGCAAAACGGCTCTTCCATCAGCATTTCGGGAGTAAGGAGTTGCACCGGCTCCTTTCCATTGAAGTTCGGTTTTTTTTGCGTTTTTATTTTGAATTTCTCCGGCGTAGATCGCTCTTCCGTCGCCTAATTGTCCTGCCCAGTTTCCGAATTGATGACCTGCATAAGCGGTGGAGTATGTTCTTATATTTTCCGGAAGCGAAGCTGCGTTTAGAAAGGCAATATCACGATCATCTTCAATTTTTCCGAGACCGATTTCTTCGGACAGATTTTCATTGAAGGCGATCAATTCGGGATTTTTGAAATGTACAATATCGGTTGTAGCAAAAAGTATTTTTGGTGTTTGTCTTTGGCGTGGATTTTCAGAAAAATCTCCAGGAAAGATTTCTAAATATTGTTGCGTGATACGGTCTAAATTCATCTTTCAAAGTTCGTTAAAAAAAACATCCTTCCAAAAATTTGAAAGGATGTTTTCGATGAATATTATAAATCGGAGTTACTTGTTAAAATCGATATCTTCTCCGGTGTTAATGTTTTCGTTTACATTTTCTTCTTTCGTACCCTGCGATTTTTTCGGTCCGGAAGGTTGTACGACTTTAGGATTTTTCAGTTCTTCAAGGGTTTGTAAACCGCCGTCATCACCATATCCTCCTAAACCTTGTAAATCAGAGCAGTTTCCGGTCCAGTTGGAAGGTTTGATAAATTTATCATCGGGCGAAATACCCAATTCTTTGTCGGCCCAAACTTTTTTCATGTAGATCGCCCAAATTGGGAGTGCCATTTTTGCACCTTGTCCTTCACCAGTTCCCCAGAAATGGGTGGCTCGATCTTCCCAACCGACCCAAACGCCAGTGGCGAGATTTGGCGTCATTCCCATAAACCAACCGTCGGAATTATTTTGAGTGGTTCCTGTTTTTCCGGCAATTTCCGTAGATTTTGGAATTCCTTTTCTGCCTAATTCTCCTGAAGCGGTACCATATTCTGCAACACCTTTCATTAAATCAATCATCGTGTAAGCGTATAATTCATTCATTACTTCTTTCATGACTGGTTTCACTTCTTTGATGACTCTACCATTCGCATCTTCTATCCTCCAAATCATTTCGGGTTTAATGTAGTTTCCGTAGTTCGCAAAAGTACTGTACGCTCCGAGCATTTCGAAAATAGTAATATCCGAAGAGCCTAAAGCAATTGCATATTCGTTCGGCATTTCTTCCGTCACTCCTAGATCTCGTGCAGTTTGTATCACGCTTTTGGGAGTCGTCATTTCGATTAATCGCACAGCAACTGGATTTTTAGAATTTGCTAAAGCGTCGCGCAAGGTTAAACTTCCGCCAGAACCTTCTACAGTCCAAGTTCCTTTACGGTAGGTTGCATTAGAGACGGTAGAACAAGGGGTCATTCCTAATTTCATAATGGCAGTTGCATAAACGAAAGGTTTGAATGTAGATCCTACCTGTCTTTTCCCTTGTTTAATGTGGTCATATTGAAAATGTTGCCAATTGATTCCTCCTACCCAAGCTTTGATTTCGCCTGTTCCAGGAACCATCGACATTAAACCAGCTTGTGCAATCTGTTTGTGATACCGGATAGAATCCCATGGAGACATTTCTACTTCTTCTTCTCCATTCCACGTAAAGCGAGAAGTTTTGATCGGTTTTTTAAAATCAAGAATAATCGAATCTTCAGAAACACCCGCGTTTTTTAGCTGTTTGTAGCGGCCGGTTCTTTTCATCGCACTAAGCATGATGCTGCTGATTTGCTTATCGCTAATTAAATAAAAAGGTCTTTGTTTTCTATTTCTTTGTTCGGCATCAAATCTTTTTTGCAGATCTGTTAAGTGTTCTTTGATGGATTCTTCTGCGTAGCCTTGCATTTTTGAATCGAGGGTAACATATATTTTAAGACCGTCTTTGTAAAGGTTTAAGGTTTTCCCCGTCTTCTTTTCATAGTCTTTTAAATAACCATCAATTTCTTTTCTTAAATAAAATTTGTAGTAAGCAGAATAACCATCATCAATGGATTTAATTGGATGATAATCTAATGCAATGGGAGTTTCGATCGCTTTCTGGTAATTTTGTTGGTCTAAATAACCTGTTTTCACCATCTGATCCAAAACGACATCTCTTCGTTTTTTTGCTCGCTCCTCGTTCCGCATCGGGTTATTTTTCACGGGATTTTCGAGCATTGCAACAAACATCGCTGCTTCTGGAAGCGTTAACTGGGCGGTGCTTTTGTTGAAATAAACTCGGGAAGCCATTTCAATTCCGTTTGCATTGTAGAGGAAATCGAATTTGTTAAAGTAAAGCGTAATGATTTCTTCTTTCGTATATCTCTTTTCTAAACTCACCGCAACAACCCATTCTTTAAGTTTTTGGAAAACTGCAGTGGTTTTGTTCTGCGAACGGGATCCTGTGAATAATAATTTTGCCAACTGTTGAGTGATGGTAGAACCACCGCCTCGTTTTCCGCCGAATGCGACTGCTCTTGCTACAGATTGCAAATCGATACCGGAGTGTTCTTTGAAACGCTCGTCTTCTTTCGCCTGTAAAGCATAAATTAAATAAGGAGGAAGTTGTTTGTAAGTAACGGGTTGCGTTTTTTCTTTTTCGAATTTCCCCAAGAGTTTTCCATCGGAAGAATAAATTTCGGATGCTACATAAATATCGGGATTTTCGAGCTCCTTCACATCGGGCATGCTTCCGAAAAATCCTTGAGAAACACCAAAGAATAGGGAAGAGATTCCTAAAATCAAAATGAGAAGAGCGATCCAGATTATTCGGACCCATTTTTTCCAACCGGTTCTTTTAACTTTTTTGGGAGGAAGCGGAAACGTTTGCTTCGGTTTGTTTCCTGGATTTTGTTTGTTTTCCATAAATGAAATTACGGTTTTACAGTTTCTATTTTTAGACCAATATCTTCAATTCCTTTTAACTGATCGGCTCTCATTGCCTGAATAATTCCAATCGAATAATCACCATTTTTAGGGAATTTATAATTCAATTTGTACTGAAACAATGTTTCTTTGGTATCACCAAACCCTTTACCGATCCATTCGCCGTTTGGCTTTGCTAAAACATAATTTAAAGTATCAACACTTTTCTTTTTTGTTTGAGCATCAGTAGCATTCACAATAAAACGAATATTGCTGTACGGATAGTCATTATTGTTTCTTACAACGATTATAATATTTTTCGGATTTTGGGCATCATCAATCTTAAAATCAAATTTCTGTTGCGTTTTTTTGTCCCAGATTCCGTTGAGGTTTTTCATTTCTACTTTTTCCGATGAGCTATTGCAACTCATTAGACAAAATAAAACGAAAAATAGGTTCCCTATCTTATGTATTGTCATCACGTTTTGGCGGAAATTTCTTTTTAAATTTTTTCGGTTGTTGCGTTTGAGGTTGATCAGATTGGGCCTTTTGATTTTGAGCAGGTTTTGGGTTCTGCTGATTCTGAGGCTGTTTGTTCTGAGGCTGTTTATTCTGATTGGGCTGTTTTCTCTCAGGATTATTTGGCTTTCTCTCCGGCTGATTCGCAGTGGCCTTGTTATCAGGGTTTTGATTGGGTCTTTGATTGTTATTATTCGGTTTTTTTCTGTTTGAATTTTTTCCTGAATTTTTACTTTTTCTTTCGAAGCGGTCAATCGTATTTTCCTGAATTAAATCAACAGATCTAACCGGAATGTCTAGAACCTTAATATCCTCTAATGGCGCACTTTTCTGTCCATTTTTATTTTGGGCGATCATCTTTTTTACGTCCGCAACATCCAAATCGTACCATGCCATAGAACGTTCAACGTATGCAAACCACATTTTCTTCTTGAAAACGTCGATTTTAATACAAAATGCTTTTCCATTCACCGTATCAATCGTGGAAGACGAGGGAGGGAAATCGCTCAAAGCATCCAAATAACTGTCGAGTTCGTAATTCAAACAACATTTCAATTTTCCACATTGTCCTGCTAATTTCTGAGGATTAATGCTTAATTGCTGATAACGGGCGGCATTCGTATTCACCGAACGAAAATCAGTCAACCAAGTTGAACAGCACAACTCTCTTCCGCATGAACCAATACCACCAACTTTTGCAGCTTCCTGTCGGAAACCAATCTGCTTCATGTCTATTTTTGTTCGGAAAGTTCCCGCAAATTCTTTGATTAACTGTCTGAAATCCACTCGAGTATCGGAAGTATAGTAAAATGTTACTTTTCCGCCGTCTCCTTGAGATTCTACATCGGTGATTTTCATGTCGATATTCAAACCGTACGCAATTTTCCGTGCCTGAATTTTTATAGGTTCTTCCTTTGCGCGGGATTCTTGCCAAACTTCGATGTCTTTTTGATTGGCAAGTCGGTAAATTTTCAGCGGATTATCTTCAGTGACGAATTTCTTCTTCATCTGAATTTTAACCAATTCTCCTGTAAGGCTTACTACACCTATATCGTGACCCGGACTGGATTCTACTGTGATTACGCTTCCTATATGGAGCGGTAAATTGTTTACGTTTTTATAAAAAAATTTACGATCGTTCTTGAATCTTACCTCTACAAAATCGGTTTGCGATGTTGAAGGATTATTGATGTTAGAGAGCCAATCGAAAACGCTTAATTTATAGCTATTCCCGCAGGTATTTACACTTTCACAGCCATTTGCAGATTTTGTTCCGCATGAATGGGAAGAATCGCCGGATGTTTTGCATCCACAACTCATATTTTTATATATCTAATTGTTGCAAATTTAGTATAAATTTATTTTGTTTAATTCAATGTAGATATAATTTAAACAATAGTTTTTTAAATTTCAATGAATAAGCGCTATTCTTACGAATTAATTAAACAATTTGATATTATTATGCAAATCATATAATTTAAAACGCGGTAACTTTTTTGCTTTTACTTGCATTATTTAAATTAAACTAAGTTTTTCTTTTTGATTCAATTATTTGTAAAACGCCTTTAAATAAAGACTTATTTGATTATTTCCAGTATTCTAAATTTTAAACATGTTCAATAAATTGATATTTGTTTAAAAAAAATTATGATTTGTTAACAATTGTTGAAAAAATAATTTTATATTTGGCACATTAATAATGAATATATGAAAAAAATAGTTGTAACAACAGCACTATTGGCAGGGGTTTTATCTTACGCAGGCGGCTTTCGGGTTTCTTTGCAAGGAGTAAGACAGTTGGCAATGGCTCACACGAGCGCACATGCAGAAGATGCAAGTGTCACTTTCTTCAATCCAGCTGGAATGTCTTTTATTCCAAGTAAATTAAGTGTAGCAGCGGGTGGTTTTGGTGCGAAATCAATCGTCACTTATCAGAATTTATCTACTTTGCAGTCCTACGAAACGAATAACCCACTTGGAACTCCACTTTATGCTGCTGTAGCATATAAAGTGTTAGATAATGTTTCTGTCGGTTTTAATTTTTCTACTCCATTTGGAAGCACGATCGAGTGGCCTTCTGATTGGGCTGGAAGAGAAATCGTACAACGACTAGAATTGCAAGCATTTTATTTCCAACCGATGGTTTCTTTTAAATTAGCACCATGGGTTTCTTTAGGTGGTAGTTATATCTATGCAAGAGGGAGTGTAAACTGGGACAAAGCAGCTACGCAATTAGGCGGAACCCTTAACTTGAAAGATGATAAAGCAACCGGAAGCGGTTTTGGTTTCGGATTTTATTTCCGACCTAGTGAAAAAGTAGACGTCAGCATTGCATATCGTTCTCCTATTGATATGGAAGCAAAAAACGGAACCGTAAGTTTTGATATTTCTCCAGCATTATACCCTGCTTTAGGTCTAGATGGTTCTGGTAAGGATTCATTTAAAGCAACTTTACCTTTAGTAGATGAGTACACGATTGGTGTAACTTACAAAGTGACTCCGAAGTGGTTGGTTTCAGGAGATTTCAACTACCATGGATGGGATCGATATAACAGTCTAACTTTAGATTTTGCAAACGCACCTATTGGTAATCAACCAACAGATCCTACCGTTTTGGTAAGTCCGAAGAATTTTCAAAACACCCAGACTTGGAGATTTGGAACTCAATACCAAGTTACTGATATGATTGCTGCTCGTGCCGGATATTACTATGATGAATCACCTTATAGTGATGAAAATTTCCAAGCTGAGACCCCTTCTTTTGATTCCAACGTAATTACTGCAGGTTTAGGGTTTAAATTTGGTAAAGGACTCGGCGTTGATGTTGCAGGTGGACTTGCACTTCCGAAAAGCAGAGATGTTAAAAACGCTAATACTAGTTTTTATGGTCAGGCAAAAGCTAAAGCATATTACTTTGGTTTAGGCTTATCTTACAACGCATTTTAAGATTTAAATATAATTATGAAAAAAATATTAATTTCAACAATCGCTGTTTCGGCGTTGTTATTTACAGTAAGCTGTAAAACAGACTTTGATACCGATGTTAGTAGTATTGTAGTTTCAAAAGGAGATGCAAATTTTACCAAGTTTGTTTCAATAGGGAACTCTTTAACTTCCGGCTTTAGAGATGGAACTTTATATAGTGACGGACAACTTCAGTCTTATCCTTCCATGATGGCTCAGCAAATGAAACTTGCAGGTGGTGGTGCATTTGTACAACCAATGATGCCGAATAATGTAGGTGGTTTCACCAGCTTATTTGCCGCTTCGGGAGGTACTGAATTTTACGGAAAACTAACTTTGAAAGTTGTTAATGGTGCTTTAACACCAACTCCAAGTGCACCTGCAGCAGATATTGATATCATCGGAGGAGCAGGTAAAATGTTCAACAATATGGGTGTGCCGGGAGCAAAATCTTTCCACTTAGGAATCAATGGATACGGCTCACTCAACCCGTACTTCAAAAGATTTGCAACAAGCCCAACCGCTTCTATGATTGGTGATGCTGTAGCGCAAGCTCCTACTTTTTTCTCACTTTGGATCGGAAATAACGATGTATTGTCTTATGCAACAAGTGGAGGAGCAGGAGTTGACCAAACAGGAACCGGCAATAACCCGGCGACTTATGGATCAAATGACATTACAGATCCAGCGGTTGTTGGTTCAGTAATTAACGGTTATGTTACCGCTTTAACCGCAGGTGGCGCAAAAGGAATTATTGCAAATATTCCTAACGTAACTTCAATTCCTTATTTTACTAGAGTTCCAGCGAAACCAATTGCAGGTCTATCTGATGCTCAAGTTACCCAATTAAATACAGCTTACGCACAATACAACGGAGGATTAGGTCAGGCAAAAGCTGCAGGACTAATCACCGATGCAGAATATCAGGTAAGATTGGTTAAATTTACCGCAGGTGTTGCGAATGGCGCAGTGATCAAAGATAAAGATCTTACTAACCTTGCTGCTTTAGGACTGCCTTCATACAGACAAACTACCACGAGAGACCTTATCTTACTTCCTGCATCATCTGTACTAAATCCAACTGCAGGTGGTGGTACATCAGTTGCTCTGGATGATAAATATGTGCTTACAGAAAAAGAAACAGGAAAAGTTCTTACCGCAACAGCAGCATACAACGTTGCCATCAAATCAATTGCAGATGCAAAAGGTTTGGCCTTTGTTGATGCTAATGCTAAAATGATGCAACTTTCTTCTGCTTCTGGATTACAGTGGGACGGTGTAAAATATACCGCTACGTTTGTAACAGGAGGAACTTTCTCTTTGGATGGAGTTCACCTTACTGGAAGAGGTTATGCGTTAATTGCTAATGAATTCTTAAAAGTTATTAACCAAAAATATAAATCAACTCTTCCTATGGTAAATGTTAATTCTTACACTGGAGTTACCTTCCCATAATCAGTATTGAAAATATTCTTACTTTAAAACCACTTGAGATTCCTCGGGTGGTTTTATTTTTTTAAATTTGTGCATCAAAAAAAGTAAAAATGGCTGACCAAGCAAGTTATTTGTTTTCCACAAGAACCAGTAAAGTTTTAGCGGAAAGAATTGCCCACTTCTATGGGCAGGAATTAGGAAAAATCAAAGTACAAGAATTTAGTGATGGCGAATTCGAACCCGTCCTCGACGAATCTGTACGTGGCGGACGAGTTTTCTTAATCGCAAGCACCTTTCCACCAGCAGACAATCTTCTGGAATTGCTCCTAATGATCGATGCCGCAAAACGTGCTTCAGCAAAAAGCATCACCGTAGTTCTTCCGTACTATGGTTTAGCGAGACAAGACCGGAAAGATCAGCCAAGAGCACCTATTGGCGCCAAATTAGTAGCCAATCTGTTAACTGCAGCCGGTGCAACTAGAGTGATGACGATGGATCTTCATGCCGATCAGATTCAAGGGTTTTTTGAAATTCCTGTGGATCATTTGTATGCTTCAACATTATTTATCGATCATATCTTATCGCTAAATCTAGAAAATTTGACCATCGCTTCGCCAGATATGGGAGGAGCAAAAAGAGCGAAAAATTACGCGAGCCATCTCAGTGCAGAAGTCGTAATTTGCTATAAAGAAAGAAAAAAAGCAAACTCAATTGATGAAATGTTCCTCATCGGAGATGTAAAAGATCGAAATGTAATTCTCATCGATGATATGATCGATACTGCTGGAACTCTTTGCAAAGCGGCAGATATTTTAGTCGCAAATGGAGCAAAAAGTGTACGAGCAATGGCATCACACGGTGTTCTTTCAGGTAAAGCTTACGAAAACATCGAAAACTCGCAGCTTTCCGAAGTCATTGTTACAGACAGTATTCCTATTAAAACCGAGTTATCTTCCAAAATTAAAGTCCTTTCCTGCGCCGAACTTTTTGCCGATGTGATGAAAATGGTGCACGAGCATAAATCAATCAGCGAGAAATTTATTATTTAAAAAAAAATTGGTACATTTGCACCCTTAAAATTTTTATAATACATTATGAAATCGCCATTTTTGGTTTGCACAAACAAGCCTAGTAAAAGTAGGCGATAACATATGACAAATAAAAAATAAATTAATTTTTACATATGAAATCTATCACAATTCAAGGTACAAAAAGAGAAACCGTGGGCAAAAAGTCTACTAAAGCTTTACGTGATGCTGAATTAGTTCCTTGTGTTGTTTACGGAGGTGCTGAAACCCTAAATTTTTCTGCTGAAGAAAAATCTTTCAAAGGTTTAGTATATACTCCTGAAGCACACACGGTATCTATTGAGGTTGACGGAAAAACAATTCCTGCAATCCTTCAAGACATCCAATTTCACCCATTAACCGACAAAATTTTACACGCTGATTTCTATCAGATGTCAGATGATAAACCGGTGGTAATGGAAGTTCCTGTTGCTCTTACAGGTCGTTCGAAAGGGGTTGTTGCCGGTGGTGCAATGAGACAGTCTTTCAGAAAACTAAAAGTAAAAGCACTTCCTGGTAACTTGCCAGATGAAATCGTTGTTGATGTTACTCCTTTGAAAATCGGAAGTAAACTTTATGTTGGCGATATCAAAACCAATAATTTCACTTTTATGCATCCAGATAACGCAGTAGTAGTTGCTGTGAAGATGTCTAGAACTGCTATGAAAGGCGGTGCTGTAATAGAAGACGATGAAGATGAAGAAGAAACTGTTGTAGAAGGAGAAGCTCCAGCTACAGAGGAAACTAGCGCAGAATAATTTTCTCAAAATAATTATCAAATCCCGTCATTTATTTTGGCGGGATTTTTCTTTTTTAGAAGCAACAAGGTTTCGTCTCTGTTCCAAGGTAAGTCCCGCTCTACACTCTATCTTTTTCTTTTTTCGGAGAAAAAAAAGAAAAAGGATGCCGTTGCGATCGGGGCTATCAACAAAATGCGTTTTCTTTTACCAAAAATCCAAACCCGATTTTCGATAGAAAGAATATTAATTTTTTTGCCTACTTTTACCTTACTTCAAAACCCAAATGTGATTAAAAAATTATTTTATATTATTCTTTTTTGCACCAGCTCTTTTTTTCATGCGCAACAAAACGAAGAATTCATTTCAGTTAAAAAATATTTTGACTACCAACGTTTTATGCTCAATAATGAATTCAAGAAAAAATTCGATAACGAAGACAACACGTTTCAAAAACTGAACATCAAAAAAGATTTCTCCGAATTTATGGGTAAACTAGATAGTATTCAAAATACGGTGCTTATAGGGACTTTAATCAAGGTAAAAAACCGGGAAGATTTAGCAAATACAATGCATAAAAATTTTCGGCAAGTCTTCGCTGACAATCCCTCAATAAAGGAACTTGAAGAGGTCGCTCAATATCCAGGCGGATTTAATATCCTCCGGAAACAAGTCGCCGATTTATTCTATACCGAAGCTATTTTACCCGATCAAGTAGTTATTAGAACAGAAGTTATGTTCGTGGTAGAAAAAGATGGTACAATTAGTTCTGTACACGCAATAGGCGATCATTTTGCTTTTAACCGACAAGCAGAAATCGCGATGTACCTTTTGCCCGAAAAATTTTCCCCCGCAATCATCAACGGAACCGCAGTTCGCTACAGATTTCGGCTTCCCTTAGCAATGAATTTTGAATAGAACTAAAATTTGAAAAGTTGAATTTCCCAACATCCAACATCCAACATCCAACATCCAACACCTAACAAATGTTTACCGACGAATATTTCATGAAAATGGCGCTTCAAGAAGCCCAAATTGCCTTTGAACAGGACGAAGTTCCGATTGGCTGCATCATCGTTTCTAATAACAGAATTTTGGCGAAATCTCACAATCTCACAGAAACTTTAAATGATGTTACTGCACACGCAGAAATGCAGGCAATCACTTCTGCCGCGAATTTTTTGGGCGGAAAATACCTGCAAAATTGTACTTTATATGTTACAATGGAGCCTTGTGTAATGTGTTGCGGCGCTCTAACTTGGTCCCAAATTTCAAAAGTCGTCATTGGAGCGAGAGATGAGCAAAGAGGATTTATCAATAAAAACTTGCAACTACACCCGAAAACAGAAATTGTTTTAGGAGTAATGGAACACGAATGTTCGGTGATGGTAAAAGAATTTTTTAAAAATAAAAGATAACAGAAGTTCTGCGAGTCCCGAATTATTTAAGAGGTGTAAAACCTTTAATGGACAATTTTCTACCGTCAACTCATCAAAGATCTTTTCCTAAATAATACAATCCCTTCAACGTATGCAATCGGTCGGCAATATGAATTTTATCTGTTAAAGGCTTATAAACATGGGAAACTCCACCCGTTGCAATCACGAAACAATCATCGTGAACTTCATCATTAATCCGATCCACAAAACCTTCCACCATTCCCAAATAGCCGTAAACCATTCCGCTTTGCATGCACGAAACCGTGTCTAAACCAAGAACAGATTTCGGCTTTATCAATTCGATTTCCGGGAGCTGCGCAGTGTCGTGAATGAGTGAATTTAATGCAGTAATAATTCCAGGTGCGATAATAACGCCTAAAGTTTCCCCTGATTCCGACAAACAGCTTGCAGTAAGCGCCGTACCGAAATCAAAGATGATTTTCTTTTTGTCTGCAGGATAAAGATGATGTGCTGCAACCAAATTCGCGTAGATATCAGTTCCCATCTGCTTCGATTTGGGCTCTACATTCGAGGGCGTATTTCGATCGACAATGATGGGATTTTTGCCATGAATTTTTTTTAAAGCGCGTGTAATATCATGGGTTAGTTGCGGAACCACAGATCCGATGATGATTTTATCAATGTTTTCGGGATCAATTTTATGGGTTTGATACATCATCATAAACTGCATTTGCAATTCATCACTCGTTCTGTAAGGTTTGGTGTTGAGTATCCAGGAAATATCGCAGTTGTCATCATCGAACAAGCCGAATCTGATATTGGTATTCCCGATGTTAATAACGATGGAATTCATGTAAAATAATTAGTTTTTTCAAATTCTAAATTTTGGCTTTTCTGGCTTTTTACTCGTTTTTTTCCTTACTTTATTTCTACCATATTATCCGCCATATTCACATCCGCCAATCTTTGTGAAAAATCAATTCCTAAAGTAGAAATCTGCGATTTGTTGTAAGGAATGGTAAAAGTATATTCTTTTTGCGTCCATGGCCAATAATGTAAAGTCGTGAAATCGCCGTATATATCTTTCTTTTTCCAAACATGCGTCATGTTCAATGGAATCTGGTAATTGATGACTTTTTTGTCTTTCGTCAAAATTGAAAAATCAATCGGCATCGGAATGTTGCCATTATTGACCAAAGTAACCGTTGTAGAATTAGCGTCGTATTTCACCTCTTTAATTCCATAATCAATGGTTTTCGTCGTGTTGATCCAATAATTCTGGAACCATTTTAAATCCATTCCCGAAACTTTTTGTGCGATATGCATTAAATCTCGATCAGTTGGATGTTTCAGTTTCCACGTATTGTAGAACTCTTTCATGGTTACAGATAAATTTTGCTCGCCCATAATATAGCCGAGTTGTACCAGAAAAAGTTCGCCTTTCACATAACTTGCAAATGAATAGGCGCCTCCGTTATCATGGTGATCACCAAACCAAACTGCAGGTTCTTCGATTCCTCTTTTCACAAAATTTCTGTATGCGTTCAAAGTCCCAACAAACGGATTTGCAGTCGCAACTTTTGGCGGAAGAATTTGATGCATCACCAAATTTTCGTAATAACTCGTGAAACCTTCATCCATCCAAGGTCGCATGCTTTCGTTGTAGGCCATAATTTGTTGGTTCCAGGAATGTCCACCTTCATGAACCATTAAACCAAGTAAGCCTTCTAAACTATTGGCTTCTCCTAAAATCATGGTACACATTCCGTATTCCATTCCGCCGTCTCCACCTTGAATAAAACTGTAGGTCGGATAAGTATATCGTCCGAAGGTGGCGTTCATCAATTGAAAAAATTGGGTAATGTAAGGTTTAGAGTCGCTCCACAGTTTTGTTTTATCCGATTTTTGGTAAACATAATACACTTTTGGTCCGTCGAGTACGGTAAAATTTTCTACGGTATAATCTTTATCTGCAGCCCACGCAAAATCGAGCATATTTTTTGCGCTCCATTTCCAGGTTGCTTTATTTTTATCGTCGGTTTTAATGGTTGCTTTTTCGTCGTAACCTTTTACTTCTAGTGGATTTTCTAAAATTCCACCGGCTCCGATCACGTAATTTTTATCTATTTTAATGTTGACCTCAAAATCTGAAAAAGGGGCATGAAATTCTCGCCCTACATAATCAAAAGTCGCCCAACCGTCGTAATCATACTCTGCAATTTTCGGATACCATTGCGTCACGGTCATATCAATTCCTTCGCGGTTGTTTCTGCCTGAACGTCGAATTTGCATGGGAATTACAGCATCCCAATCCATTGTAAAAGTAGTAGAAGAGTTGGGTTTGATGGGAGTTGCTAATTCCACTTTCATAATGGTTTCCTGAATTTCAAATTTCAGGTCTTTTCCATTTTGTTTGATCCAATGAATGTTTTGTGCGCCTTCTTCCGTTTTGGGAATCGAAGCTAATCGGGAAATTCCGTCTTTCTGTAATCGTGAGTCACCGTTTTTTCCTTGTCCACCAACTCTTTGATCCATCATTGATCCTGCTTTAAAAGCATTCCAATACAAATGAAAGTAAACGACCTTCAGTTCATCGGGAGAATTGTTGGTGTAGGTTAAAGTTTGTTTTCCTTGGTAAGTGAAATTTTCTGCATCTACATCAATATCCATTTTATATTTGGCGGATTGTTGATAATAAGGATTTTGCTGAGCAGAAGAGAGGGAGAAGATAAAAGAGAAAAGAATAAAAAGTCGCATATTCATTTTTATATTTTTTAGAAATCGAAAGATAGGAATTTTTGAAAAAACAAAAGCTTTTCCGCGAGA
>ENA-UPXM01000719-UPXM01000719.1-activated-sludge-metagenome-genome-assembly--contig:-NODE-719-length-46643-cov-12.811647_pt1 | contig 46643 bp, 46 predicted proteins | sample MGYA00238178_ERZ772708 | MGnify/ENA primary metagenome ERZ772708 (study PRJEB29002, sample SAMN05720212) | activated sludge metagenome | isolation source: anaerobic digester from wastewater...
ATTCTATTTATATGACGCATCAACTTGTGGTAAAAATGCCGATAAAATGGCATAAATTAGAAAAATTAGTTTGGTTCGTTCATCGTTTGTTTATCAATCAGTATAATACGTGTTGGATTCCAGACTTTCCTAATCATGAGAATTTGACTGGCGAGTTAACTCATAAGTATAAATTACCAAAAAAGGCTCAATTTATCGGTATTTTATCTCGATTTTCATCGACTTTAGAAGTGTCTGGACATTCGCCTTACGAAACGATTGCATTAATTTCAGGTCCTGAGCCTCATCGCTCTATTTTGGAAAATAAACTGATAAAACATCTTCAAAAAAGTCTTTTCCCTTCACTGATTGTACGTGGCGTGCCTTCGCAACAAACCGAAGAAGTTAATATTCTTAACGTTAAGTTGCTATCGCATCTTGATACGCCTACGTTGCAAAGCTTAATTGCTTCTACTCCTACGGTCATGTGTCGTTCAGGGTATTCTACCTTAATGGATTTGGTTTCGCTCGATAAAAAGGCAATTCTCATCCCAACGCCTGGTCAAACCGAGCAAGAATATCTAGCCGAGCATATGAAAATTATGGGTTTTACTACACTTTCGCAAGACGAGATTTAGCTAAATTTCAGCCATTTTTGATTAAAAAAGTAAAAAAGCCAATTAAGCCAGTCGCAAATTGGCTTTTTTGCTTATTTTTGTAGTTTGAAGGTTTATTCAAGAAAAGCAAATAAATACTTGAGAATTGATTTAACTAAGGTCTGATTATGAAAGTTTTAATCGTATGTTTTTCTGGTATCAGCAATGTCGCTTCCATCGTACCTTTGTTAGATTCACTTCACAGGAACTATCCTCAGCATCAATTTACGCTTTTGAGTCGTTCTTTTTTATCTCCATTATTTGCTTCATTTGAACGAGTAGAGTTTGTAGGAGCTGATATTCGCAAAAAGCACAAAGGTGTATTGGGGGCTTTCAAGTTATTTAATCAATTAAAAAATGCTAAATTTGATGTTGTATTTGATTTGCAAGGTTCTTGTCGTAGTCAATTGATTGGATGTTTATTTAAACTATCAGGAAAACATGTACATACGCTTGATAAACAAAAGCATGAAACTTATCAATTGATACATCGTGGTGCCGATAAATATAAACCACTAAAAACTATTTTTGACCGTTATTCAGAGGTTTTTGCCAAGGTTGGACTCAAAACAGATGATGAATTTGCCAAGTTGCCATCAGCTTCAATGGAGTGTCGTTAAAAAATAGTCGATGTTTATGGTAAAAAAGAAGGGATTTGGATTGGTATTGCACCATTGTCCATAGCGCGAGGTAAAACGTTACCTTTGCGTAAAACAAAAAATGTGATACGCCATTTTGATAATCAGCCTAATACTAAGATTTTTTTGTTTGGTGCTGGTGATTTGGAAAATGAACTCTTAAGTGATTGGCAAACTATTTTTAAAAATGTTTACGCTGTGCACACGTCACTTCGGTTAGATGAAGAACTTGCTTTGATGGAGCAGTTGGATGTGATGGTGAGTATGGATTCCGGGAACATGCATTTGGCAGCGCTAACAGCAACGCCAGTAGTTTCAATTTGGGGAGCAACTCACCCATATGCAGGTTTTTTAGGTTGGAAACAGACGTATGATACGTGCGTCGGAGTTAATTTTTCGTGTCGTCCATGTACTGCACATGAGGACAAAAAATGTCACTTTGGTGATTATCGTTGTTTGGAATCTATAGCATCAGAAAATATTATAAAGAAAATAACCTATATACTCGAAAAAAAACTAATCTATGGGAAAAATTATTGCTATCGCTAATCAAAAAGGAGGTGTTGGTAAAACAACGACCAGTATCAATTTAGCCGCTTCATTGGCTCATTTTGGTAAAAAAGTCCTTTTAGTTGATGCTGATCCACAGGCTAATGCCTCAACAGGATTGGGTGTTGATATTGAAAAACAGGAAAAAACTATTTATCAATGTTTGATAAATACTATTTCGACCAAAGATGCAATTTGTAAAACCGACATCAACAATTTGGATCTCATCACTTCTGATATAAACTTGGTTGGTGTTGAAATTGAAATTGTTGATGCAGAAGACCGTGAATTGCATATGCGTAACGCCTTGATGGAAGTAAAAGAAGATTATGATTTCATTTTGATTGACTGCTCTCCATCGTTGGGTTTGATTACCTTAAATGCGCTTACAGCTGCAAATTCTGTTATCATTCCAGTTCAAAGTGAGTATTTTGCTTTGGAAGGTATTGGGAAATTGTTGCACACCATTAAATTATTGAAAAATAAATTGAATCCATCATTACGTATTGAAGGCTTTGTGTTGACCATGTTCGATGCACGTTTACGCCATGCTAATCAAGTAGCTAGTGAAGTTAAAAATCACTTTGGTGATATGGTGTTTGATACGATAATTCAACGTAACGTAAAATTGAGTGAGGCAGCGAGTTACGGACAACCTGTATTGCAGTTTGATGCAGAGTCCAAAGGAGCACTAAATTACCTCGATTTAGCAAAAGAACTCATAGAAAGAACTAAATAAAAATCAACATATAATGAAAAAACAAGCATTAGGACGCGGTTTAAGCGCATTGATTGATACTGATATCAGACCAGATGGCGGATCGTCTATTAACGAAATTGAACTTTCAAAAATTCATCCAAATCCTAATCAGCCTCGAACTCATTTTGATCAAGAGGCGTTGCAGGAGTTGGCCAATTCTATACGTGAAATGGGGATTGTTTCGCCAATTACGTTACGTCAAATGGACGACGATACGTATCAAATTATTGCAGGCGAACGACGTTATCGAGCTGCAAAGTTGGTAGGTTTAGATAAAATTCCTGCTTATATCAAAACAAACCAAGATGAGCAGCACGTGCAGTTGATGGCGTTGATTGAAAACATCCAACGTGAAGATTTGAATGCCATTGAAATTGCACTTTGCTATCACAAATTGATGGAGGAGTATAATCTAACTCAAGAAGGATTAAGCGAACGTGTTGGTAAAAAACGTGCTACAATTGCTAATTATTTGCGTCTGTTAAAATTGCCTGCCGGAATTCAATTAGCACTAAAAGACAAACGTATTGAAATGGGGCATGCTCGTGTGTTGGCAGGGATTGATAATGCTGTTGATCAACTCTCTGTATATGAACAGATATTAAAAGATAATTTATCGGTTCGTGCAACTGAGAAATTGGTACAAGATTCACCAGAAATAAAATCGGGTACACCTAAATCGGTCAAAAAAGGTGCTTCTAATAATGAACAATATAGTGCGCTTGCAGCAGATTTAACAGCTCATTTGAAAGCTAAAACTCAAATAGCGGGCACTGACAAAGGCGGTAAAATTACTATTGCTTTTAAATCAGAAGAAGATTTAAATCGTTTAATAGAAATTTTAAAACACGGGTGACACTAAATGAAACGGTCATTTTTGTTGATTGTAGGTGTTTTGTTGATTTTTTCTGACTTATGGGCAGAACCAACAGATTCTATTCGTACAGTTAATACGGATACAACATCACACTTTTTACAAACAGAAAAGCCGATTATCTTAGATTCGTTGACATTTGCTTTTGATTCGTTAGAAAAGAGTGAATTGGCGACTATTCCTGTGTTATTTAAGCCTGATCCTCAAAAAAGTTTGTGGTATGCTCTTATTTGTCCTGGATTAGGTCAAATTTATAATCGACAGTATTGGAAAGTGCCTATTGTGTATGGTGGTGTGGCCGCTTTCACGTATGCTATTTCTTGGAATGGGAAATATTATCGCGATTACTCACGTGGGTATAGAGACATTATGGATTCCGATCCTACCACAACAAGTTATGAAAACCTGTTGCCATATAGTATTGACCCGAATTCAAATGAAGCAAAAAATTTGATGAGAAACCGACAAAATACGTATCGTCGTTATCGCGATTTGTCGATTGTAGGCGCAGTTGTTTTTTATGCAATCACGGTTGTTGATGCATACGTTGATGCGCAATTAGCAGATTTTGATATAAGTCCAGATTTGTCTATGCAGGTAGGTCCTGCGTTATTTTCAACGCCTGATAGCAATAAGCCTAGTGTAGGTGTACAATTTAATTTTAATTTGTTTTAAAATACTACCAAATAAAGATATTATGAAGTTTTCTAAAGTCCTTTTTACCTTTGTCTCCTTATTTATTTGCAGTCAACTTTTTGCACAAACAGTGGTACAAAATACTTCACAACCTCAAGTAGATAAAGTCACACCAGATAGCATTGTAATTCCTGACGAATTTGTTGAAAGTTTAAATGAAATTGTACACAATTGGTATTTACAAAATGCAACATTGGCAGAATGTTCAAAAGATACGGGTTTTGTCACGTATCCCGATGAAGTTTATTCTCAACGCTTGCAGAAATTACCTTATGTAATGGAAATGCCATACAATAGCATTGTGCGCAGTTTGATAGAGGTGTTTGCTAAACGACATCATCAAGTGGAATATATGCTGGGTATAGGCGAAACTTACTATTTCCCTATTTTTGAAGCTGCACTTGCGCGATATAACGTTCCTTTGGAATTAAAATATTTGCCTGTTATTGAATCTGCCCTAAATGCGCGTGCTATTTCGAAAGCAGGGGCTGGAGGTTTGTGGCAATTTATGGTTTCTACGGGGCGTATTTATGGGCTTGAAGTAAACAGTTTGGTCGATGAACGCTGCGATCCTGTAAAATCATCAGATGCTGCAGCACGTTATTTGCGCGATTTGTATAATATTTATCAAGACTGGCATTTGGTTATTGCAGCCTATAATTGTGGACCCGGTAACGTAGCTAAGGCGATGCGTTACTCTGGCGGTAAAAAGGATTATTGGCAAATTTATCCTTATTTACCACGTGAAACTCGTGGATATGTACCCATATTCATTGCAGCGAATTATATCATGAACTATTATAAATATCACAACATGTGTCCTGTGCAACCCAATATTACTGTGGCAACAGACACGATGATGGTAGATACACGCATTAATTTACAGCAAGTAGCTGAAGTTTTGGATATTTCGATTGAAGAATTAAGATTTTTGAATCCACAATATCGTCAAGATATCATACCTGGTAACATTAAACCTTATCCATTGGTACTGCCGTTTAATCAAATTACGGCTTATATCGACAATAAAGACTCTATTGCTGCTCATCGGGCTGCAGAGTTAGTGCCACAAAGGACAAAAGTTGAGCCTTTATACGGTGGTTCTAGCGTCTCTGGCTCTGGCGAGGTAGTGTATTACAAAGTTCGTTCAGGTGATACGTTGGGTGGTATTGCAGCTCGTTATCGTGTTACGGTAGCACAGATAAAAAAATGGAATGGATTACGTGGTTCGATGATTCGCACAGGGCAACGTTTAAAAATTTATCGTAAATAATAACGTATGGAAAAAGTATATTATTCGATAGCAGAAGTGGCTAAAATGTTTGATGTTAATCAATCATTGTTGCGTTTTTGGGAAGATGAATTTGATCAACTCAAGCCAAAACGAAATGCTAAAGGGACTCGTTTTTACACAGCGGATAATATTGATACGATTAAACAAATTCATTATCTATTGCGTGTTCAAAAGCTTACCATTGCGGGTGCAAAAGAACGTCTTAAATCTAATCACGATAGCGTTGTTAAGCAACAAAAAATTCGAGAAAAGCTGGTTCGTATTCGTAAAGAGTTAATAGATATTCGTTACGAACTAAATCAAAATGAAGCAGTTAATGAAGAAATTTTAATACCATAAAATTATTTCATATGAAATTTAAGTCTATTGTTTTAGTATTTAACCTAATTCTCTTTCAAGTTGCAGTATTGGCGCAACCGAAAGCGAAAAACGTTATTTTTATGATTGGTGACGGCATGGGAATAAACCAAGTTTATGCAGCCATGACAGCTAATGGCGGTCATCTTAATCTTGAAAAATGTACAGCTTCGGGCTATAGTAAAACCTATTCTGCTAATAAATATATTACTGATTCTGCTGCAGGAGGAACTGCCTTAGCAACAGGCACAAAAACAAATAATAACATGCTTGGGGTGGCGCCTGATAGCGTAACAAAGTTGTGGTCGTCGCTCTATTTTGCTAAAGAACAAGGATTATCAACAGGTATAGTTGTTACAGTGTCAGTTACCCACGCAACACCAGCATCTTTTTATGCACATCAAACTTCTCGCAATATGAGACGAGAGATTACTCAAGATCTATTAAAATCTGATATTGACGTGATTATAGGTGGTGGGCTCAATAATTTCAATAAAAAAACTAAAGTACAATTTGAAGCTAAAAACTATCAAATAGTTGAAACCGAAGAGGGGTTAGAAAATCTTCGACAAGGCAAAGTTTTGGCTCTTTTAGCGTCTAAAGATTTGCCTTCAGCAAGCAAACGTGGTGAGATGTTGCCTAATTCGGTGGAAAAGGCGATTTCTATTTTATCGCAAGATACAGCAGGTTTTTTCTTGATGGTTGAAGGCTCTCAAATTGATTACCAAGGGCATGCTCGTAACACAACTGAGTTGATAAATGAGATGCTTGATTTCGACAAAGCTATTGGTAAAGCGCTCGATTTTGCAGAGCAAGATGGAAATACGCTGGTGGTAATTACAGCCGATCATGAAACGGGTGCGTTTACAATTCTCGATGGTAATTTTGAAACTGGCGAAGTAAAAGGTAAATTTAATTCGTTTTATCACACAGGGGTTCCTGTTCCTGTATTTGCCTACGGTCCCGGATCCGAACAGTTTAACGGCTGGCAAGAAAACACTGATTTTCGAGATAAAATCCTAAATGCGCTGAATATAAAGCTGTAAGAAGTTGTGTTTTGCCTATAATATTGTTAATTCCGCCGTTGTAATAAATTGTACACTCCGTCCAAACTGTTATTTTGTTGTCCGGCTGAAACTCACTTTTAAAGTTGCACTTTGCCTGTGTATATATGAATGAGGTTCAAATATACACGCATGAAACTGTTACTTTTTTGAGCAGAGTCCTGATTTGGTAATAATGAGTAACTACGAGTTAGCGTATTTTGCTTTATAGGCTAGCGCATACAGTTTCATCTGTTTTACCATGGCGAGTAACCCATTGGAACGTGTAGGCGATAAATGCTCTTTTAGACCGATTTTATCGATAAAATGTAGATCTGAATTGATAATTTCGTCGGGCGTGCATCCTGAAAGTACTCTAATCAAAAGTGATACAATACCCTTTACAATTACGGCGTCACTTTCACCGTGATAATAGATTAAACCGTCTTTATAGTCAGCAGTTAACCACACATTACTTTGGCAGCCTTGAATAATATTTTGCTCTATTTTGTCTGTTTCAGGTAAATTTCCTAGTCCGTTGCCCAATTCTACCAAATACTGATAACGATCCATCCAGTCTTCAAAAGGGCTGAATTCATCGATAATTTCTGTTTGTTTTTCCTCTAATGTCATTATTGTAAATTTCTTAATTATCAAAACGTAGTAATTCTTCCCAAAAATTTGGATACGACTTACTTACCACTTCGGGATGTTCTATTTTAATTGGCAATTTTAGTGAAATTGGCGCAAATGCCATAGCCATACGGTGATCGTCGTATGTGGAAATCGATATATTTTGTTCAGTTGGTTTAACGATGCCGTTCCATGCCAATTCGTTTTCTGCAGGTTCTGTTAATTCAAAACCACATTTGCCTAATTCAGTTATTAACGCCGCTACACGATCTGTCTCTTTAATTTTTAAACTCGCTAAACCAGTAAAACGGAACGGTGTTTGTGTCATACAGCAAGTTACCGCAAGTGTTTGCACTATATCAGGCTCATCACTAAAATCATATTCAAAGTGTTTAGACTTCTTTAACTTGATTTCAATTTCAGCCAATTCATCAATAAATTTAGTTGTTACACCAAAGTGCTGGAATAGCTCAATGAGTTTTGAATCGCCTTGAGTGCTCTCTTGTTTTAATCCAGGTAATTGTAATTTTCCTCTACCATGTATAGTTAGTAATTCGTACCAATATGACGCAGCTGACCAATCAGATTCTACGTGAAATGGCACACTTTTGTAGGTTTGTGGAGATATTTCTATAGTTTGATTTGAGAAAGTGGTTTTTACCCCAAAATCAGCCATTATTTGTTGCGTCATACGAATGTATGGTTTTGAAATAACGGTGTTAGTGAGGGTTATGGTGAGTCCTTTTTCTAATTTAGGGGCAATCATCATAAGTGCGGAAATGTACTGGCTACTTATGCTGCCATCTAAGGTTATTTGTCCACCCTTTAAGGTGTTTCCAACAATTTGTAATGGGGGAAAACCTTCTTTTTCGAGATAAGTGATGTTTGCTCCCAGTTGGCGTAAGGCGTCCACTAAAATCTTTATCGGACGGTTTTTCATACGTTTAGAACCAGTAATTGTCCAAATGCCTGGTTTTATCGCAAAAAAAGCGGTTAAAAAACGCATTGCTGTACCGGCAGCACCAATATCAATAGTTGATGATTTTAATGTTAAAGCGTCTAATAAAACGGTTGTGTCGTCACAAACAGCCAAGTTCTTTATAGCACTTTGTTTTTCACACAATGCATTAATGATAAGTACTCTATTGCTGATGCTTTTTGATGCAGGCAGAGCAATAGAACCTTTTAAATGCACGGATGGTGAAAAATGGAGTTTCATAGTTTAATAGCCAGGTGTAGCACTGTTTTTACGACCTTTCCAAACATCTTTCAAAAAAGTGGATGATGTTTGTCCGCCGATGATATAGATATAATTTTCTTTGTCTATAATGACAGATTGACCGAAACGTGGGATAAAGAGGTTGGGTAGTTGCGCTTTTTCATCAGCTGCTTTCCAACTCAATCCGTAGTCGGGAGACACCCACTGTTTATCACTTAATGCACCACTATCATTTTTACCACCAATGATCATTAGTCCGCCTCCATACTGTATCACGGAAACCTGTTCACGTGGTGTAAACCACTCTTTTTCAGCGGTTAAATTTGCCCAGTAAGAACCGCTTTCTGTACTCCAAACAGTACTTAATAATGTTCCTCCTGAATTGCGTCCACCAACAAGAAAAGCTTGCATTTTACCTGATGGCGCAGCATCCACCCAAACACCAAATCCGGAAACAGGAAAGTTTTCAGGTGCGAATCCGAGATTTTTCCAAGTTGTTTTATCGGACGATTCAAATACAACTCTTTTAGAGTCAACTGTACCTAACGCATAAATTTTATTATTCATGCTAAACAGCAAACAATTTAATTGGGCAGTTGGAGACGCTATTTTAAACCACGAAAAACCATCGGTACTACCGTATAATTCTGCATTGTGAATCAATAGAAATTCGTCTTTGGTTGTAATTAATCTCTCTAAACTTGCGGACAATGGAAGTCCTGTGACAGCTGTTTCTGACCAAGATTTACCATTTGTACTTGTGTAGTTTTTAAAATTGGTACTTGTTTTAACAAAAAAATGTATGGTATTATTGAATAAAACCGCCTTTTGTTCGATAGTTTCTCCTTGGTAAACTTCAGAAGTTAATCCTTCCCAACGATACAAATCGGGGTCCACTTGGTGTACATTCACTTTTACTGTATAAGTTCGTGTCGATTTTTTGTCAGTAGCAATCGTGGTAATTTTTATTGGGTTTCTAAAATCTAAGGTGTCTTTGCCCGTATAGCGTATGGTATCATTTAGATAGATGGCAGAAAGCGTGCCTCCAAAAATTGACGGAATAAGAGAGTCCACGTCCGATAAATAGGGCAGTGAATCCACATTGTAAATCAAATTATTATCGTTATCGATAGTAAAAGTTGCTTTACTCAATCCATTAGTGCTTGCACTTTTGAGACTAAATTTCGTGATAGTGGTATTCGATGATGCGGGAGTTGTATCCTCCGTTTTTGTACAAGATGATGCAAAAATAGCAGTGATTATCAGTAATACAATGAGGATTTTTTGTGGGTTCATAAGCAACATAAATTATATGAGTTTTATTAACTGCAAAAATAGCGAGATTTTACACTCTTCGTTAAATTAAATTGACAAAATTTGTAAAATGCCTAATTTGTCCGAATCAACCGGTTTGTCATCTTTTATTGCTTTGCTGAATGGGACATGTATAATTTTATCATTTACAACGCCAACCATAATACTGCGCTGTCCGTCTAATAACGCATCAACAGCAGCAACACCCATACGACTTGCCAAAATTCGATCGTAAGCTTTTGGCGAACCGCCTCGTTGTAGGTGTCCGAGAATGATTACGCGTACGTCATATTGAGGATACTCTTGATGAATGCGTTCAGCTAAGCCTTGTACACCGCCATTGGTAAGATTTTCCGCAACAATAACAATACTACTATTTTTAGATTTTCGGAAACCATTTTTAATTAACTCTTCTAGTTGATCTTCGGCTGTTAAGCGTTCTGGAATAATAGCTGCTTCTGCACCTGATGCCAAAGCACTATTAAGAGCTAAAAAACCAGCGTCGCGTCCCATAACTTCTACAAAGAAAAGGCGTTCGTGTGAGTTGGCAGTATCTCTAATTTTGTCAACCGCTTCAACGATGGTATTCATAGCTGTGTCGTAACCAATGGTAAAATCAGTTCCCCACAGATCATTGTCGATGGTGCAAGGAACGCCAACAATAGGAATGTTGTATTCTTGTCCGAAAACACGTGCTCCTGTAAAAGTGCCGTCTCCGCCCATTACAATCAAGGCATCAATGTTTTCACGTTGCATGGTTTCGTAAGCTACGCGGCGACCTTCTGCTGTACTAAAATCTTGACTACGAGCAGTTTTTAAAATTGTGCCACCACGTTGTATGATATTACTCACATCTTCCGTATGAAACTCTTTGATTTCACCGGTAATTAGTCCTTTGTAACCTCGGTAAATTGCTTTTACTTTAACACCGTTAAAAATAGCTGTACGCGTTACAGAACGAATGGCAGCGTTCATTCCTGGAGCATCACCTCCGGAAGTTAAAATTCCAATACAATTTATTTTATACATATTTCATCTGTTTTTTTGTTATTGATTTAATCGTTTATTTAATTCTTGAGCTACGTTTTCCATAAGCCATTTAGGAGTGGATGTTGCTCCACAAATTCCAATAGATTGAGCGTCTTTCAACATACTGTCTGTAATATCATTTATGGTTGAAATAAAATAACTACGCTTATTTACTGTTTTACACTCCTGAAAAAGCACTTTGCCATTGGAACTTTTAATACCACTTACGAATAGTACAACATCAAATTTAGTAGCAAAAGTGTGTATATTTGGAATGCGATTAGCTACTTGACGGCAAATGGTATCGTGATATGTCAGCTTTGCCGGCGGCAACAATTTTTCTTCTATTGTTTTAACTAAATCATTAAAGCCATCAACCGATTTAGTGGTTTGGGAAAATAGAATAATGTCTTTTGTAAAATCAATGTTTGTTAGTTCATCCTTGGTTTCAATCACGATACAATTTCCATCGGTTTGTCCCACCAAACCATTCACTTCTGCGTGTCCTTTTTTACCATAAATCACAATTTGTGCTGATGGGTTTTCAGTATAGGCAGTTTTTATTTTCTTTTGTAGTACTAAAACAACTGGACATGATGCGTCAATAACTTCGATGTCATATTTACGGGCTAATTCGTATGTAGAAGGTGGTTCACCATGTGCTCTAAATAGGATTTTAGAGCCACGAATCGTTGCCAATTCATCGTGACGAATGGCATATAAACCTTTGTCTTTCAGACGTGCCATTTCCTGTTCGTTATGTACAATATCACCCAAGCTGTATAACGATTTTTCCAGTGCGAGTGTTTCTTCGGCTTTTTCAATAGCATTGATAACGCCAAAGCAAAAACCTGATTTTGGATCTATTTCAATGTGTACCATCAGCTTAAAAATCTAAATTAAATCTAAAACGAATTCCCCAATTTATTGCATTAGGTGCATTGCGATGGGTTAAACGCCACACCGATTGTACCGAAAATAATCTTAAAATATTCGATATGCCTACACCAGCCTCCATGTAAGGTGTGTTTATACCAGAACTGTTTTCTGGTAATTCTAAAATAGTGTGGTGTTTATTACGCAATCCTCCATACGCAACTTTAAAAAGTAACTCTTCTCTTAAATTGGCTTTTTTAACCCATGGGATATGGTTAAAAATCCATCCACTGGTAATATAACAAAAATTACCCATAATGTAAGCATCGGTTAAAAATTCCATTTGGTTCATCAAGCAGAAATCATATTCTGGAAACCAAACCCCACGTGTTCCTCTGGGCGATTCGAGCAAGGGAAACGGTACGTCTCCAAATACATATCCGCTTTCGATGAGGTATTTTAACTTCCCAGAAAAAAGAGGAATGTTTTGTTTTACCGTTAACACTACTTTTCCATAAGGCGATTGTTTGTTTCCCACTTCATAATATCCGTATTCGCCTTGAATATTGATTATGGGATAAATGGTGCGCAGATAATAACGGTGAAAATAGTTGTTTAAACTTTTTTCTTTGAAAGATAAACGTAGTCCAATCGTTGCGGACAAGGATTTTATAGAGTTTACACCTATTCCATCTTGAACAAAAGGCATGCCGTTGTTACTAAAAAGCTCTTTGGCATAAAAAGAGGTAGTGAAACGAACACCTTCTTGCTCATAACGATAAGTAAGCGTGGCTTTGTGTTGTTGTGCCAAGTTGTCATACTTTGTAATACGAGATAGTGTTGTTAGCAAATTTTCAGTACTTCCCACCATGTTTTCGTTCACAAGTAGAACGTTTTTATAGCCATAGCGGATAACATCGTTGTCATAAAAAAAGCCAATAGTGTGTTTGTAATTTACACCAAATCGGGTTTGAAATTCACTACCATATTTCCATTGTTTATCACTAAAACCATAACCGACATAGCCTCCGATAGTAAAATTATTCATCATTTTTTGGCCGGTTCTGAGTGCTATTGTTGGACGAAATCCTTCTAATTTGTTGTAGCGAATCCAGTTTACAACAGGTCCGAGGTCTAATTTCCAGGCATGTACGTAGCCATTCATTACCAAATCAACAATATTCAATGCGACTTTCTGCAATTTACTTTTATTGATGCTGTCAATGGCATTTCGGAAGTTGGTTTCAGCTATTGTTAACGAATCATTTTCTGTAACACGTTTTGACGAAGGCGTCTCTTGTGTGTCAAATTGCGTGTTGGAATAGTTGATGCTTTTCTCGAACATTGTTGATATGCCGTTTTTTGTAGAATTATTGGCTATATCAAACTTAAAACCCATTGCAACGTGTTGGTTTGTATAATAAAACCGCTCATGTTGTAATTTTTCAAAGGTTTGCTCTACAATCAAACTGTGCATAAAGTTAATGTTTGCCGTAGTTGGCATACTCCCTCGTATATGAGTGATAGCGTATGTGGCGGAATCAATCCACATGTCGCCTTTAAATGCTAATTCTTTGTTGTTTTTTGGTCGGAAACGTATGTGATACGTTTTTCTATCAGCATTTTTAAGGCTGTCCATTAAAAAATAGTGGTAATATAACCTTCCTTGATTGGCTATTGGACTTATAAAATTGGATTGCAATATGGTGACGTGATTTTTATAGAAATTGATTTGTGGTGTGTAAGTGTCTAAAAAAACATGTAGCTGATTTTCTGGAATAATATTTAAAGATTTCTCGTTTTTTGTGATCAATTTTCGCTCTAAATTTCCGACACTATCACTATTTAATTCATCGGTTCTTTGTTCGTAGTAAACAGGAATTATTAGTAAGGAATCTTTTCCTCGGATAACGCCTTGTTGCATATCTCGGAACAGTTTACGTTGTAATGTGCGTTGTTTTATGTTGAAGAAAAACAGTTTAGTTTGGTGTTCTTCTGAGGTTGAGATATTGATGATTTTATCAGGATTGTTTTTATTCTTTGCGTTCAATACGTTACGCAAAATAGGCAAAGCTTCATTTTCACCAGGTACAACTATTACTTCATTCAAAACATTTTGCTCTTCTCGAAGCAAAATAGTTATCATTTGATTGTTGTTTTTTGAGATATTTACTTCTCTGCGTTTGTAACCTAATACCGATATGCAGACGGTTTTTTGCGGTTGAGTTGTACGAAGTAAAAAATAACCTTCATCGTTTGTGCTACTGCCTATTTGTGTGCCTTTGAACCAAACGTTGGCAGCTTGAATGGGTTCTTGATTTGCTGCATCAAGTACTTGACCAAACACAATAACTTCTTGTGCGAAGGCTATTCCTGCGCTCAAAAGTGTTGCAATGCAATATAAGAAGAGTTTTTTCAAAACTTATTTATTAGTGTTTGGGCATTTCTATCACTTCCAAATTTTGGATGTTTTTGCCGTCAATTTCAAAGCGGAGCACAGTGCGTACGTGATGAAAGCCTTCTAAGCCAGCAGCTCCTGGATTCAAGCAGAGCGTGTTGAATACTTGATCGAATTGTACTTTTAAAATATGTGAGTGGCCACATACAAACAGATCTGGTTTATACGCCAAAAGTTGTTGTCTGACCTCCTTAGCATATCGCCCCGGGTAACCGCCGATATGTGTTAGCAAAACTGAAACTTTTTCACACGTAAAATTCAAAAATTGTGGGTAACTGCTGCGTATCAAACCGCCATCAATATTGCCGTGAACAGCGCGTAGAGGTTTAAAGGAGGATAATTTTTGTACAACCTCCATGGAGCCAATATCGCCAGCATGCCAAATTTCGTCGCACTTGTTGAAGTGTTCAAATATGCGCTCATCAAGATAGGCATGTGTGTCCGATAAAACTCCAATACGTGTCATATTTGCTTAAATACAAATTGGTTGTGATCCATCAATACTCATATTTATTTGCAGAAATGCCATTTAATATAACATTCATAATTTGAGTGCGATGGTCTTTAATGTAGTTGCTGATGTTGTTGTTGATATAAGGCGTTTCCATGCCTTTGAGTGCGTATAAAAACATCATAGCTGCCCATTGTGTACTTTGTAGGCGAAATACGCCTTTTGTTGTACCTTCTTCCATAATTTCTCGTAACATGCGAATCTCTTTAATATCAACAGGACGTCGTGCTTTTTCAACTTCGTAAATGTTTCGAAAAAAGTCAGCACGCAAAGAGCCGTTACGCGTGATCGCCTCTTTTACGGCTTCGAAATGTACAAAAACGTATTCTTCTAATTTCTTTTCGGGCGACAGAGGCATACGCAACACTCCTTGTAGACGCTCTACCATTAAATCTAATTCGTTTTCGATAACAGCTAAATATACTTCGTCTTTACTGCTAAAATAGGTGTAAAGTGTACGGCGCCCCTTGCCTGATGCCACAGCAATATCGTTCATAGTGACATTTTCTTTACCATGCTGTGCAAAAAGTCGGCGAGCAGTGTCAACCAATAGTACACGGGTTTTTGAAACTTTTGGAGTCTTCATTTTGAGCATAAAATTACAATAGTGTGCAAATTTACATGTTTTATTTTAATAACTTTCTATAAAGTACTCAAAATTTTCTCAAAAAGGCTTAAATGTGCAAATTTTAGTAAATGTCTTGAAAAATAACCCTGATTTCAAACATTTTCTGTACCTTTGCCTCTCATTTGCGTATTTTGATACGTAATCTTATTCTGAAACCAAGTACTTATAATATCTAACTTCATTTTATGGATAAAAATTCAATTATTGGTATCGTTCTTATTTTAGCAATCATTATTGGATTCAATTGGGTGACTCAGCCAACGGCAGAAGAACAAGCTGCTCAGCAACGTTATCGTGATTCTATTGCCAAAGTAGAAGAGGCAAACAAATTAGCGCAACAGCTCATTTTAGAGCAAGAACAAGAGGTTCAACAGTCAACAGTGGTTGATACAACAACATTCTCTAAAGTAGCTGTGTTTGGTGATTTTGCCTCTGCTGCAGAAGGTAAAGAAGAATTTGTAACGCTCGAAAATGATTTACTCAAATTACAAATTAGCACAAAGGGTGGTTCGGTTTATTCGGCTCAATTAAAACAATATCAAACCCATGATTCGTTACCTTTAATTTTGTTTGAAGGTGATGAGAGCAAGTTTGCTTTTACATTGCTAACACGTAACAATCGTGTTTTGAGTACTGATGAGCTGTTCTTTGTTCCTCAAAAACAAACTTCAACAGCTGAAGAACAGACGTTGGTGATGCGTTTGGCTGTTGATACGATTAGTTATATCGATTTTACCTATACGTTGCCAACTGATGATTATATGTTGCATTTCGATGTACAAGCGCATAATATGGGCAACTATTTAGATCCTACAATGACGACGCTTGAAATGCATTGGAGTCAACGTATTCGCCAGCAAGAAAAAGGTCGTAAGTTTGAAAGTCGTTACGCAACGCTTAACTTTCGCTATACCGCTGACGACATGGAGCAGTTGAGTGAGTCTAAAAATGATGCAGAAAAACCAACAGGTAAAGTGCGTTGGATTGCTTTTAAAGACCAATTTTTCAGTACGATTTTTATTGCAGAAAACTCATTTACTTCAACTACGCTCGAAAGTGTACTTGAACATGAAAAGTCGCCATATCTAAAAAGATATACAGCTGAAACTTCTGTGGCATTTGATCCAAAAGGTAACGAAGCAACTCAGTTCCGTGTTTTTTTAGGTCCAAATCAATATAAAATATTAAGTCAATATGATAAAGGAGTTGAACGTGATCAAAAATTAGGCTTACAAGATATTATTCCATTAGGTTGGAGTCTTTTTCGCTGGGTGAGTCGCTTTTTAATTATTCCATTGTTCAACTTCTTTGGAAGTTTTATCCCTAATTATGGTATTGTTATTTTATTGATGACCATTGTGGTCAAACTTATTTTATTGCCATTTACTTATAAATCATATATTTCAACAGCCAAAATGCGTGTTTTAAAACCGCAAATAGATGAAATAAATGCTAAAATTCCTGCAGAAAAGGCAATGGAACGCCAACAAGCAACAATGGCTTTATATAACCGTGTAGGTGTGAGTCCCATGAGCGGTTGTTTACCCATGTTATTACAAATGCCCATTTTGATTGCGATGTTCGCTTTTTTTCCTGCTGCTATTGAGTTACGCCAAGAAAGTTTCCTTTGGGCAAAAGATTTATCCAGTTATGATGCTATTTTTAGCTGGGACGTTTACATTCCTATTATAACGCCTTATTTTGGAAATCATATCAGTTTGTTCTGTCTACTAATGACTATTACCAATATAGTATATACTAAGTTGAATATGGCTAATCAAGCGGGTGGACAGCAAATGGCAGCTATGAAATGGATGATGTATTTAATGCCATTCATGTTTATGTTTATATTTAACGATTACGCTTCAGGTTTAAGCTACTATTACTTTATTTCATTATTGATTACAATCGGTCAAACTTACTTATTCCGTCTTTTTGTAGATGAAGAAAAATTATTACAAAAGTTAGAAGCTAAAAAACAAAAACCAGCTAAAAAATCAGGTTTTTTAGCACGTTTAGAAGAAGCACAACGCCAACAACAAAAAGCGATGCAACAAAGAAAGCGTTAAGATATTTACACTTGCGGGACACAATTTAAAGTTAATAAATGTTTAATGGGTATTCATGGGTTCCGCGTTAGTGGGCGGGGTAATGTATCCCGCCTCTTTTTTTGCTTTTACAGATAATATTGAGGATCACTTTGAGTGCATTGAGCGCCTATAAAAAAGCGAGCTATCAACAGATGATTGATAGCTCGCTTTTAGTATAAAGGATGCGAATTAGCATTAGCTCATTTTTTTAAAAATAACGCTCGCATTATGACCTCCAAATCCGAATGTGTTCGACAAAGCTGCACGTACTTCACGTTTTTGAGCTTTATTGAAAGTGAAATTCAACTTATAATCGATTTCAGGATCTTCATCACCTTCGGTAAAGTTAATTGTCGGTGTAACAATATCATTTTTGATAGAAAGAACACAAATTATAGCTTCTAATGCGCCTGTTGCACCTAATAGGTGACCAGTCATAGATTTAGAAGAGCTGATATTTAATTTGTAAGCTGATTCACCAAAAAGTTCTTTAATAGCTTTTGTTTCCGCAATGTCTCCAAGTGGAGTCGATGTCCCATGAACATTGATATAGTCAATATCTTCAGGTTGCATCTCAGCATCTTCTAAAGCATTTTTCATTACAAGCATTGCACCTAATCCTTCAGGATGAGGAGCTGTAATGTGATGCGCATCAGCACTTAAACCACAGCCCGCTAATTCAGCATAAATTTTTGCACCACGAGCTTTAGCATGTTCGTACTCTTCAAGAATTAAACATGCACTACCTTCACCAATCACAAAACCATCGCGACTTGCACTAAATGGACGTGATGCGGTTTCTGGAGAATCGTTGCGCGTAGAAATGGCATGCATAGAGCTAAAACCACCAACACCAGCTTCGGTAACAGTTGCTTCAGCACCACCTGTTACAATAATGTTAGCTTTACCTAAACGGATGTAATTAAAAGCATCCACAATAGCATTGGTAGATGACGCACAAGCTGACGTTGTTGTGAAATTAGGTCCGCGGAAACCATATTTAATGGAGATGTGCCCGGGAGCAATATCAGCAATCATTTTTGGAATAAAAAACGGATTGAACTTTGGTCCAATTGTATCTTTTGTCTTAGCATATCCTAACACTTCATCTTCAAATGTTTTGATACCACCAATACCAACACCAAAAATCACTCCGATTTTATCTAAATCTTCTTTTTCTATGTCAATTTTTGCATCAGCAATGGCTTCATCAGCCGCTACAATTGCATATTGTGAGTATAAATCCATTTTACGTACTTCTTTACGATCAATGAATTCTGCACCATCAAAATTTTTCACTTCACAGGCAAATTTGGTTTTGAACATGGTGGTGTCAAAATGGGTAATAGGAGCTGCGCCACTCTTGCCGTTTACAACACTGTCCCATAATTCTGGGACAGTGTTACCAAGTGGAGTGACGGCCCCGAGGCCTGTTACTACTACTCGTTTTAATTTCATAAAAGTAAAGACAAAGTTATTATTTTGTAGCTGCTTCGATGTGAGAGATAGCATCGCCAACAGTAGCAATTTTTTCAGCAGCGTCTTCTGGGATTTGGATGTTAAATTCTTTTTCGAACTCCATGATTAATTCTACTGTATCCAAAGAGTCTGCGCCAAGGTCAGTAGTGAAGCTTGCTTCGTTAGTTACTTCAGCTGCATCAACGCCTAATTTTTCAACAATAATAGCTTTTACTTTTTCTTCTAATTGTGACATAATTCAAAAATGTTTTTGGTTAATAAAAAATTCAAAAATTTGAATTGCAAAGAAAGTCATTTTTTTTCAATCAACCTCCGTTTTTGACTATAAAAATACCAAAAAATGCACAAATGAATTATGAGTGTGCAAAATCAAATCTCAACTCAGCTCTATTTAATTCTTATAAGCAATTGATATGTAGAGCTTTATATGAGTCATTAAATTTATGCACAAAAACAGAGAATTGTGCACGTTTGAGTGGTTCAATATTTTGAAAATAAATTTATGACTTAATTTAGCTAAAAGACTTACTGCTTTTAAGATGAAAAGTATGGCTTTTTTCTCTTTTGTGAGATAAAAAGCGTATTTTTGTAGCAGAAAACTTGAAAACAATAGTAAAAATATGGCTTTAGTTAAATCTGTTCGTGGGTTTACCCCAAAAATTGGAAAGAATTGTTTTTTAGCAGATAATGCTACTGTTATTGGCGATACTTTACTGGGTAACAACTGTAGTGTGTGGTTCAATGCTGTTATACGCGGGGACGTAAATTCTATTCGAATCGGTAATCATGTAAACATTCAAGATGGTGCTGTGCTACATACACTTTATGAAAAATCACAAATTCATATTGGTAATTATGTTTCTGTTGGACACAATGTGAACATACATGGTGCAACTATTAAGGACTATGCGTTAGTGGGTATGGGCGCAACCGTGCTAGATGGTGCTGTTGTTGGCGAAGGAGCAATAATTGCCGCTAATGCATTAGTGTTAAGCAATACTGTAGTTCCACCTTATACTATATGGGCGGGAGTTCCTGCAAAACAAGTTAAGGAGGTTACGCCTGAACAATCTAAAGAGATAAATCAAAATATAGCTCACAATTACTCAATGTACGCCAGTTGGTACACTGAAGATAAATAAAATTGAAATGATATGATTAAACATGTTGTCTGTTTTAAATTGGCTGATAATAGCGCAAAGAACTGTGAACAAACCAAACAAGTTCTAGAATCGATGAGAGGCAAAGTGCCAACAGCTAAAGAAGTTACGGTGAATATTGATGAACTAAAATCACCACGTTCGTTTGATATCATGTTAGAAGTTTTGGTTGATAATTGGGAGGCTTTAGAAGAATATCAAAATGATCCATATCACTGTGAAGTTGTAAAAAAACACATGCAGGCAGTTTCCAAACAAAGTGTTGCGCTTGATTTTGGAGTTTGAAAAAAGGTTTTTTAATGCGAATAACTCAAAAAATATCATTTTTACTGTTAGTTACTGCAAGTTTTTTGATGGCTTGTGCAGGTAAGCCTACTAACTCAGAACAAAAGTCGAAAAATGCAGTTACTAATCCTGTATTTAACGGTGATTCTGCATTTCTGTTTGTGCAACGTCAGGTTGATTTTGGGCCACGTGTTCCGGGTACGTCTGAACATTTGGCTTGTGCTAATTTTTTAGACTCAACACTTCGTCAATTTGGAGCAGAAGTAACTGTACAACATGGTGAGGCAACTATCTACAATGGTCTTACAAAACCATTGATAAACATTATAGCTAGTTACAATCCACAAGCACCCAAACGACTTTTACTTTGTGCGCATTGGGATACTCGCCCATATGCTGACCAAGATAAGAATCCCGCTAATCAGCAAAAACCAATTTTAGGAGCCAATGATGGTGCGAGCGGAGTTGCCGTTTTGCTCGAAGTTGCTCGTCAATTGCACCAACACGAACCAGCTATTGGTGTTGATATTGTACTTTTTGATTTAGAAGATTGGGGTGCGCCTGAATTTTACACTGGTCCACAACGTGAAAATACGTGGTGTTTAGGTTCTCAATATTGGGCTCAACAAGCATCAAAAAATGGCTATAAGGCTGATTTTGGTATTTTAATCGACATGGTTGGTGCTCCTAATGCTCAATTTTATAAGGAGCAAATCTCAACGTATTATGCATCTTTTGCTGTTGACAAAGTTTGGGATACAGCTCATGCACTTGGATTTAGAAGTTATTTTATCAATCAAGTGGGCGGTGCTATTACTGACGATCATCTGTACGTAAACAGAATAGCTCACATTCCTTGTATAAACATTATCCAATATAATCCATACAGCGCTACGGGATTTGGTGATTATTGGCATACGCAAGACGACACAATGAAGCATATCGATAAGAAAACCTTATATGTTGTAGGACAAACATTGTTGCACATTATTTATAATCTTTAAACTGTAGGCTTTTGAAAACTCATCAACCATTAGAACGCTGTTTTACTGCTGATTGTGTTGAGGCAGGTTGTGATGAGGCTGGGCGTGGTTGTTTGGCTGGTCCCGTGTTTGCTGCAGCAGTGATTTTACCAGCTGATTTTGATAGTGCTTTGCTTAATGACAGTAAACAGCTTACTGAGCATCAACGTTATGCATTACGTTCTATTATAGAGAAACAGGCTATAGCGTGGTCTGTGGCGTACGTAGATGCTTCAGAAATCGATAAAATTAATATTCTTAACGCTTCTATTTTAGCAATGCATCGTGCAATAGAAGGACTGTCGATATGTCCCGAACATCTTATTATCGATGGTAATCGTTTCAAAAAATATAAGAATATCCCTCATCATACTATTGTAAAAGGTGACGGTAAATATTTGTCAATTGCCGCAGCATCTGTTTTAGCTAAAACGTATCGTGATGACTATATGACGCTTTTAGCTCAAGAATTTCCTGAATATGATTGGAAGTCCAATAAAGGTTACCCCACAGCAAAACATCGTCGAGCCATAGAACAGTACGGTGCTACGCCGTATCATCGTATGACATTTCGATTGTTGGATAACCAATTAAAGTTGGAATTTTAATTCTAAAAATCCTAAAAATTACACATTTTTTCAAAAAGTGAGCATTTGTGTGGACTGCATCGAAAAAAGGTAGTATCTTTGTGCCGTTAAAACAGATGTTTTGTGTTGAATGATTAAATCATTTTTCAGTAACATATTGTGCAAACGTCAAAATAGGTCTAATTCTGTTTTTGACTCACAAAAGCCACTTGTTGTGTTGTTAGGTTTTACGCCTTGCAATCTTCAATATTACCGTCTTGCGTTATTGCATAAATCAGCTCTCGTTACAGACGGGAATGGGCAAAAACTTGATAATGAGCGTTTAGAGTTTCTTGGTGATGCTCTGTTGCAGGCCATAATAAGTGATGTGTTGTATAAATCTTTTCCGTTACAGGATGAGGGTTTTTTGAGTATGATGCGTAGTAAAGTGGTAAAGCGTGAACATGTAGACGAACTAGCTGAAAAAATAGGTTTACCATCACTGGTGCAAGGTCGTGCGAATAACAATAGTCACATGTATGGCAACGCATTAGAAGCCTTGATTGGTGCTATTTACTTAGATCAGGGGTTTGATAAGTGTAAACAATTCGTCGAAAATCAGTTATTGCTCCGTTATGTCAATTTAGAACGACTTGCTAAAATAGATGAGGACTTTAAATCAAAGTTGATAGGGTGGGGACAAAAGCAGAATAAAATTGTCCGTTTTGAATTAATTGCACAAGAACGTCAAGATGGAAATCGCACAAAATTTCATTCAAAAGTATATATTGATGATACAGAGATGGGTTTAGGTGTGGGTTTTACCAAGCGTCAAGCTGAACAAAATGCATCGAAACAAGCATTACGTAAAATATAAGTATTAACTAAAATAATTTCATTATGGAGATCACTCATTTTTCAAAAATGGTATTTGCTAAAGCCCGAAAGCGAGGGAATCATCGCATTATTTTTTATCGTGATAATTCGCTAGCGAAATGGGTCGGCATTACATGGAGCGAGTTGGCAGAGAAAATTCAAATTGCAGCTCGTGCAATGGTTAAGTTAGGTGTGAAAGAACACGATAATATTGGAATATGTACTCAAAATAAACCTCATGGTATTATTGTCGATTTTGCAAACTTTGCTAATCGTGCTGTGTCTGTACCGATGTATGCCACATCTTCAGCTTCGCAAATTGAGTATATTGTGAATGATGCACAAATAGCTTTAATGTTTGTTGGTGAACAGCAACAATACGATAATGCTTTGGAAGTGTTAGCTACATCAAAACATTTGAAAATAGTCGTTGTTTTTGATAGTAGTGTTGATTTAAAAGGAGAAAAACGCGCTATGTATTTTGAGGACTTTTTAGCTTTAGGTGCTGATATGACACACGACAAAGAAGTTGAAAAGCGTAAAAAAGCAGCCAAAGAAGAAGATTTGGCCATTATTATGTATACCTCTGGAACTACAGGCGAGCCCAAAGGTGTTATGTTGCCACATACAGCTTTATTAGAAGGTATGCGCATTCACGCAGAACGTTTAGTGTCAATTACTAAACATGATAAATCTGTGGCTTTCTTGCCAATGTCACATATTTTTGAACGCGCTTGGATCTATTTCTGTTTACACAAAAACGTTAAAGTGTATCTAAATCTTCGCCCTACAGAAATTTTGCAAACTATCAAAGAGGTGCGTCCTACAGTAATGTGTAATGTTCCTCGTTTTTGGGAAAAAGTGGCGGCAGGAGTTCAGGAAAAAATAGAGACATTTACGCCTTTCAAAAAAGCATTAGTTACTTGGGCTGTAGCAGTTGGTAATACGTATAATTTAGATTACATAAGAGTTAAAAAATCAGCACCTCTTGGTTTGCGTTTTCGCTATATGATTGCCGACAAATTGATTTTTAGCACTTTAAAGAAAGCTGTTGGAATTGAAAAAGGGCGTATGTTCCCTGTGGCTGGTGCAGCGCTTGATGATAAATTAGCTGTATTTTTCCGCAGTCTTGGAATTCCGATTGTGTATGGTTACGGTTTAACAGAAACCACAGCAACGGTGTGTTGTTATGATTACACAGACTATCGTATAGGAACTTTAGGTACGGTGATGCCAGATGTCCATGTAAAGATTGGCGATGACAACGAAATTTTAGTCAAAGGTAAAACGGTTACTTCGGGTTATTATAATAAACCAGAAGCAACAGCAGCTGCTTTTGTTGATGGTTGGTTCCGTACGGGTGATGCGGGTAAATTGGTTGACGGTAAATATGTAATAATGACCGACCGTCTTAAGGATTTATTTAAAACCTCTAACGGTAAATACATTGCTCCACAGCAAATTGAGACCAAATTGGGTGCTGATCGTTATATTGATCAAATTGCAGTTATTGGTAATAATCGTAACTATGTAACAGCTATAATTGCGCCAAATTTAGAGGCAGTAAAAGCTTTGGCTGAAAAACATAACATTACTTATGAACGTATAGAAGATTTACTGGAGCATCCAACAATTCTGAAATTTTACGAAGAGCGTATTGCCGAAGGACAAGCTGACATGGCAAGTTTTGAGAAAATCAAACGTTTTCGTCTCATTAAGAAAGGTTTCTCTATGGAAGCAGGTGAGCTGACTTCAACATTGAAATTACATCGTGCAGTGATACAACAAAATTATAAAGCACTTATAGATGAGATGTATGATTCGGTAGTGGAGCCTGTGTTATAAACTGGTTGTTGATTGATAAAAGAAAAAGGGCAGTTCAAACTGCCCTTTTTTGTTCTGAATATCATTGTGGTTATACATTAAATCTAAAATGCATAACATCGCCGTCTTGTACTACGTATTCTTTTCCTTCAATGTTCATCTTGCCTGCTTCTTTTACAGCAGCTTCGGAACCATAGTGAATAAAGTCTTCATATTTTATAACTTCGGCACGAATAAATCCTTTTTCAAAATCGGTATGGATAACCCCTGCGCATTGTGGTGCTTTCCAACCTTTTTCGAATGTCCAAGCCCGCACTTCTTGAACTCCAGCGGTGAAGTAGGTTTGAAGATTCAGTAGTTGATAAGCGGCTTTAATTAAGCGTGCTACGCCTGATTCTGTTAATCCTATTTCTGAAAGAAACAATTCTCGTTCTTCATAAGTTTCGAATTCTGCAATTTCAGACTCTATTTTTGCTGCGACTACAAGAATTTCGGCATTTTCATTTTTCACCGCTTCACGTATTTGCTCAACAAATTTATTGCCATTTACAGCACTAGCTTCATCTACGTTACAAACGTATAAAACAGGTTTTGCAGTTAATAAGTAAAGTTCATGAGCAAGTTTATTTTCGTCTTTTGTATCAAAGGTAACTGTACGAGCAGATTCTCCTTTTAAAAGTGCCTCACGAATTTTAGAATAGACATCAAACGCCACTTTGGCATTTTTATCACCACCTGTTTTTGCCTGTTTTTCTACTTTTTGTATGCGCGATTCAATAGTTTCTAAATCTTTTAATTGCAATTCAGCATCGATAATTTCTTTGTCGCGCACTGGATTTACGGAACCGTCAACGTGTGTAACATTTTCGTCTTCGAAGCAACGCAGGACGTGTAAAATAGCATCTGTTTCGCGTATGTTGGCTAAAAATTTATTACCTAATCCCTCGCCTTTGCTTGCTCCTTTTACTAATCCTGCAATATCTACAATTTCTACTGTCGTAGGTACAATGCGTTCAGGTTTAACTAATTCAGCCAATTTATTTAATCGTTCATCAGGAACGGTAATTACGCCCACGTTGGGTTCAATAGTACAAAACGGGAAATTTGCCGCTTGTGCTTTTGCGTTCGACAAACAGTTGAAAAGTGTTGATTTACCAACGTTGGGTAATCCCACAATACCACATTGTAAAGCCATATTGAGTTTGTTTTAGTTATTTATAAATTTATTCTACAACTTCACCGAGTAAAGTTGCAGCGGTTGCTTTAATGATTTTTACTTGTACAAAATCACCTATTTTTTTTCTTGATTTAGGGAAAACAACCATTTTATTTTGTGATGTCCGTCCAGAAAAATGGTCGCGTGAGCGTTTGGAATAACCTTCTATGAGCACTTCGAATGTTTTTCCGACATCGCGCTTATTTGATTTATGACTGAGTTCTATTTGTAAAGCGATGATCTCGTTTAATCGACGCACTTTTTCTTCTTCAGTGATGTTATCCGGGAGATGTTTAGCAGCATAAGTGCCGGGACGTTCTGAGTATTTAAACATAAATGCTGAGTCAAATTCTACTTCGCGCATCAAACTTAAAGTTTCTTGATGATCCGTTTCGCTTTCGTTGTGAAAACCACAGAAAACATCAGTCCCTATAGTTGCTTCAGGCAAAATACGACGAATTGCTGCAATGCGTTCTAAATACCATTCACGTGTATATTTACGGTTCATCGATTTGAGCACAGCGTTACTTCCGCTTTGTACAGGCAGATGAATAAATTTACACAAGTTAGGATATTTTGCAATCATTTCGAGTGTGTCATCGCTCATATCTTTTGGATGCGATGTAGTGAAACGGATGCGCATATCTGGTACAGCTAAAGCCACTTGCTCTAACAGTTCCGGAAAGCCAATTGTTTTTCCGTCTTTTTCAAATTTATAAGAGTTTACGTTTTGTCCAAGTAGTGTAACTTCTTTGTATCCACGTGTTTCTAAATCTTTCATTTCGTTTATGATGCTTTCAATATCACGACTGCGTTCTCGTCCACGGGTGTAAGGCACAATACAATATGAACAGAAATTATTACAACCACGCATGATGCTTACAAAACCAGAAATCGATTTTCCGATGCGTGCTGGTAGAATATCTCGGTATGTTTCTGTAGTTGATAGTTCAACATTGATTGCTTTTTCGCCCTTTTCAGCTGCGCCTACTAAATTTGGTAAATCGAGGTAAGCGTCAGGTCCAGCAACAAAATCAACGCCGTGATGCGTAATTAAATCCTCTTGAACACGTTCAGCCATACAGCCAATGACGCCAATAATTCGTTCTCGTTTTTTACGTTTTAACGATTGAAAATATTGTAAGCGATTGATCACTTTTTGTTCTGCATTATCCCTAATAGAACAGGTGTTTATCAAGATAGCATCTGCATTCGTTATGGTGTCTGTTAATTCAAAACCAATAGTTTGCATAATCGATGCAACTACTTCACTATCGGCTACGTTCATTTGACATCCGTATGTTTCTATAAAAACCTTTTTCATACACGATTTGTAAACTTGTAACGAGGTGCAAAGGTACATTATTTTGATGAATTTTCTACAGTGGAAAAAGTTTTCAACAAAAAATGAAGCTCTTTTGTTGGCTTATTAAAAAAATATCTCTATCTTTGCAACCCCTAATAGAAAGGTCTAAAAATAACACAAAATAACGATAGCAATGAAAAGAACATTTCAACCCTCGAACAGAAAACGCAAAAACAAACATGGTTTTCGCGAAAGAATGGCAACTGCAAATGGTCGTCGTGTATTAGCATCACGTCGTGCTCATGGCAGAAAAAAATTGACAGTATCTGATGAATACTGTAAAAAAGCATAATGCTTTAGAAATTCAAAAACACACCAAATAAGAAAAAGTGAAGATGTTAGTCTTTGCTTTTTTTTGTTTTCACACCATTTATTGGCAAAATAATTGTACCTTTGGAGTTTAGTTTATGAACCTATTCAGTATGTTGATATTATGAACCTGCAAACCTTTTTTAATTTTCTCAAAAGCAAGTTTTTTTGGATAAATATTAGTATAGCAATTCTTGTTATTATTGTTTTAGCAACCATAACTCTGTTTTCGTTAAAGTTCTTTACAAAACATGGCGAACAGGTGGCTGTACCTAATGTTACTGGGCTTTATGTAGAAGAAGCAGACGTTTTGTTTAGAAAACAAGGTTTGTCTTATGAAGTTATTGATTCTATATATGCTCGCGATAGGTTACAAGGAGAAATTTTGGAACAAATTCCGCGTGCAGATAGTTATGTGAAAACAGGTAGAACGGTCTATTTGACTATTAACTCAAAGTCTGACAAAATGATTGTTTTACCTCAAGTTCAAAATGTCTCCTACCGTCAAGCAAAAGCAACGTTGGAGGCTGTTGGGTTTGTAGTGAGCGACATAGAGTACAAACCGTCTGAATTTCCTGACTTAGTGATGGGAGTTCGCGTTGGTGAAACTGCTGTTCGTGCGGGTGACAGATTGCGGGATGGCTCTAATGTTGTCCTTATAGTGGGTTCTAAAACTGAAGGTGAAACGGCTGTTGTACCTGATATTATTGGTTTTACACTATCTACTGCCGAACAGCTTATTTTGCAAAATAATTTTGTTGTAGGTGCTGTTGACTTTGATGTTCAACCGACTAATGACGCAGATAAAGCTACCTATTTTATCTATCGCCAATCTCCAGAGCCAACCACCTCGTATGAAGTTGGTCGTCGTATTAATATTTGGCTGACTAAAGACTCGAAGAAAATGTTGGAAAAACAGTCGAAAGAAAACATTGAAGAAGATTTCTTTTAAATGATGGCGATCATGCGAGAAGACCAAATTATTGATGACATAGACGAAGAAGTAGATGATTTTTTATCTCAAAATGAGCGCTTTGAACATCATCGTTTTGTAGTAGATAAGGGTCAGTCTTTGGTTCGTATCGATAAATATTTGGTCAATTGCATGCCAAATATTTCGCGTAATCGCATACAAGAGGCGGCTGAAGCAGGAACAATTCTGGTCAATGATTTTCCAGTAAAATCCAACTATCGTGTTAAGCCTCAAGATGTTATCAGTATTGTACTCGATTATCCAAAAAGTGATTATTCAATTGTGGCTCAAGATATTCCGCTTGATGTGGTGTATGAAGATGCTGATTTAATAGTAATAAATAAACAGCCAAACTTGGTGGTGCATCCCGGATTTGGTAATTTTGATGGAACATTGCTCAATGCAGTGGCGTGGCACCTCAAAGACGATCCCAATTTTGATGCAAATGATCCACGTTTAGGACTTGTTCACCGTATTGACAAAGACACTTCTGGATTGATTCTTGTGGCTAAAAATGAGTCTGCAAAAGCTAAATTATCATTACAGTTTTTTCACAAAACAACCGAGCGTACTTATAATGCTTTGGTTTGGGGCGTTGTAAAAGAAGAAGAGGGAACAATTGTTGGTGCATTAGCACGTGATCCACGCGACCGCATGTTGTTTACTGTTTTTTCAGAAGGGGAAAATCCGGCAGCTAAACATGCGGTGACACATTATAAAGTGTTAGAACGTTTTGCTTATGTCACTTTGGTAGAGTGCCGACTTGAAACAGGACGCACTCATCAAATACGTGTTCATATGAAACATATTGGACATACACTGTTTAACGATGAGCGTTACGGTGGTAATGAGCCGTTGAGAGGAGTAACGTCGGCAAAATACAAGCAATTTGTCAAAAATTGTTTTGATGTTTGTCCGCGTCAAGCATTGCATGCCAGGACGTTAGGTTTTGTGCATCCGACAACTGATAAGTGGATGCAATTTGACAGCCCTTTGCCTGAAGATATAAATAACGTATTGAATAAATGGCGAAAATACTCGCCTAATAATTTACAAGACTAAAAATAATGACAAAAAAAGTTATTGCCATTGTTGCAGGAGGAAACTCATCAGAGTGTGAGGTTTCTTTGCGTAGTGCAGCAGGTTTAAATTCATTTATTGATAGTGACAAATATATAAAATACATTGTTACTATTGTTGGTAAAACGTGGCAAGTAGAGTTGCCTGATGGTCGTCAATTGCCGATAGATAAAAATGATTTTTCATTTTTACTTGACAATAAAAAAATAACATTTGATTTTGCCTACATCACCATACATGGCACGCCTGGTGAAAATGGTATTTTACAAGGTTATTTTCGACTGATTGGTTTACCTTTTTCGTGCTGCGATGTGTTACAAGCCGCACTGACCTTCGATAAATATGCCTGCAATAACTATTTGAAAAGTTTTGGTTTTAAAGTGGCTGAATCCATCGTGTTGCGCCCTGGTGAAACCATTGATAATACTACTGTAGCGAATAAAATGGGTTTCCCGTGCTTTATCAAGCCAAGTGTAGGAGGTAGTAGTTTTGGTGTTACCAAAGTGAAGACGATTGATCAAATTCAACCAGCTATAGCTAAGGCGTTTGCCGAAGGTGATGAGGTGATGATTGAAGCGTTTTTAAGTGGTACAGAGGTCACCAGTGGCATGTATAAAACAAAAACAAAATCTGTGATATTCCCTATTACTGAAGTAGTTACTACTAATGAGTTTTTTGATTATGATGCCAAATATAATGGTCAGGTAGACGAAATTACGCCTGCCAGATTGTCTAATGAACTTACGCAAGCCATAAAAAATACTACTGAGCGAATTTATACTATTTTGCACGCAAAAGGTATTATTCGCGTCGATTACATTATTTCACCAGACGGCACCATTAACTTGCTTGAAGTGAACACAACTCCAGGCATGACAGCCACTAGCTTTATTCCACAACAAATTCGTGCGGCAGGGTTAGATATTAAAGATATTATGACCGATATTATTGAAAATGAGCTGAATTAATAAAATTTAGATTCAAATTGTTGAAATAAGCAGCTAAAATTTTGGCTGCTTATTTATTTTTTTCTTCTTTTTATGTTAAATAAAGTTATAATAAAGTAAATAAAATTAAAAAACAAGGCAATTTTATTGCGAATAATTGTTTTAATGGGAAAATGTACTACATTCGCATTTAATAACGAATTGTTTTTCAGTTAGTCATGCACAATTATATCAATCAGCAACTCGAAACGCTTCATTGGAACATTGCTCCTCGTGAACTCTATTTGCCCATTGGGTACGCTTTGGAAAGTGGTGGGAAACGTATTAGACCAACTCTTGTTCTGATGGCTTGTGAACTATTTGGGGGTACTAAAGCAGAGGCAAAAAATGCAGCATTAGCAATAGAGGTGTTTCACAATTTTACGCTGTTGCATGACGACATAATGGATAATGCAGAAACGCGCCGAAACAGATTAACGGTTCATAAAAAATGGAATGCCAATACTGCTATTCTATCAGGTGATGCCATGATGATTAAGGCGTATGAGCTTTTAGAAAATACGCCAACTCATTTATGGTCAAAAATATTCCCACTTTTTACTCGTACTGCACTAGAGGTGTGTGAAGGTCAACAGTATGACATGAATTTTGAAACAGACGAAAATGTGACGCTAGACGATTATTTTAATATGATTCGTTTGAAAACTGCCGTCTTGTTGGGTGCTGCATTGAAGTTGGGTGCTATTGTTGGTGGTGCTTCAGAAAAGGACGCACAACACCTCTATGATTACGGAATAGCTATCGGCATTGCTTTTCAACTGAAAGATGATTATTTGGATTCTTTTGGCGATGAAAAAAGTTTTGGGAAACGGATTGGTGGCGATATTTTGTGTGGGAAAAAAACTTTTTTGTTAATCAATGCATTAACAAAAGCCACAAAAGATGATCGTATTCTGATTCATAACACATTAGCAAATTGTGAGATCTCTGAAGAGCAAAAAATAGAGACGATTAAAGCAATTTATAAGAAATTGGAAATTCCACGTTTGTGCGAAGAGGCGATTTCAAACTATTACAATCGTGCCTTGCAAGCGTTAGATAAAATTACAGATCATAAAAATGATAAAAAACCATTTATAGCATTGGCTGAACAGCTCATGCAACGTGTCGATTAAAACCATTAACCTAATACCTTAACCTTATGCCTTACAGACGATTACCTAACACCGATCAAGCGCGCTTACGTTCGCTCGAAAAAGTGATTGCGCTCGAACACCTGTCAATGGCAGAGTTACCATTGTCGTTTAAATTATTAAACGAAGCGAAAACACAGTACCCGTTATTTTTAAACTTGATTCAACAGTATAATCAAACGTTTGAAAGTCAGGTTACTGCAAATAAAAAATATCAGCAAATCGTAAAAAATGCGCGGTTGTATATCTCTCATTTCATTCAAGTGCTGAATCTGACGGTTATTCGCAATGAAATCAAGAAAGACTATAAACGCTTTTATAAGTTGGATCCTGATGATTTCACAGTTCCCGATTTGATGAATGAGCAAGCTATTACAGATTGGGGGAAAAATATTATTGAAGGCGAAAATGAACGTTTACGTCATGGTGGTGCACCGCTTCAAAATCCTTCTGTGGCGAAATTAAAAGTACATTATGATATTTTTAAAGAGTACAAAAATAGTCAAAAAGTATTTCAAGGCAGTACGGCCCGTAACTTGGAAAATGTGGCATCTATGCGAGTTAAGATAGATGAAATTATTAAAGACATTTGGGATGCAATTGAAGATTATTACAAAGATCTACCACCGTATAAACGTTGGAAACTTTGTTCCGATTGTGGTATTATTTATTATTACCGTAAGGGAGAAGAGAAGTTAACACCGGCAAGTGATATTCAGTTTTTAGAAGAACAAAAAAAAGAGCAGTAACTGCTCTTTTTTTTAATGGTTTTCTGTGACGGTTTTGATAAAAATTTCGTGCATACTTGGTAGCTCTTCGTTGAACGCTTTTACTTCATAATCGCTGATGAGTGCTTGCAGTAATGCATTTGATTCAAGGACTGTTTTTAAGCGTAACTGCGTATGGTTACCTATTGTTTTTTTATCTATAACTTTAAATAAGGTGTTAGGTTTTAGTTCTTGTGTACGGATTATAGCACTATAGACGTTTTCTTTGAATTGCTGTTGAATTTCACTGACACTTCCTTGTAATACAACACGTGCGTGGTTGATAAGCGCAATGTCGTCGCAAATGGCTTCTACAGATTCCATATTGTGTGTGGAAAATATGATAGTAGCACCTTTATCACGTAACTCCAAAATTTCTCGTTTCAATAAATCTGCATTAACCGGGTCAAATCCACTAAAAGGCTCATCGAAAATAAGTAGTTCTGGTTCATGTAATACGGTGGTGATAAATTGCACTTTCTGTGCCATCCCTTTTGATAATTCTTCAACTTTTTTGTCCCACCAAGTCTCTATTTCAAACTTTTCGAACCAATATTTGAGTCGTTTAAGGGCATCGGATTTTGACAATCCTTTGAGACGGCTTAAATAGAGGGCTTGTTCGCCAACTTTCATTTTTTTGTATAATCCACGTTCTTCGGGTAAATAACCAATGCGTGCTGTATCGTTCGGTGTTAGTGGTTTTCCGTTGAGTAAAACTTCTCCATTATCGGGTGCTGTAATGGTGTTTATGATTCGAATTAGTGTGGTTTTTCCAGCTCCATTGGGTCCTAATAGTCCGTAAACATGCTGTTTTTCTATACTTAACGAAACATTGTCGAGTGCCAAGTGGTTGGCGTATTGTTTGCTAACATTTTTTACTTCTAAAAATGGCATAAGTTATTCAGCTTTGAGTTTGATTATGAGAATAAAACACTGCAAAGATAACTAAAAAAGATGTACCTTTGCAAAGCACTTCAAGTTCAAACAGAGTTTATTTTGAAAAAGATGAAATTTAATAAAAAATCAATTGGGCATTTAGCCATTTTTACGTCGAGTTTTATATTTGGGATCTATTTACCTTTGTCGAAAACCATTTTGTCAGTATATATCGATGCTCAAACGTTGACAGTATTTCGTTTTTGTGGTGCAGCATTGTTATTTTGGATAGCCTCATTGTTTATCAAGAAAGAACCGGTGCCTTTCAAAGATTTATTATTAATGTTTGGAGCATCACTATTTGGTGTTGTGATCAATCAATTTGCTTTTCTCGAAGGCTTATCAAAATCATCTGTTATTGACACGGGAATTATTCAAACTACCACACCAATTATAACCATGCTTTTAGCTGCGTTATTTCTTAAAGAACCTATAACAGGACGTAAAGTGTTAGGGGTTTTAGTCGGTTTATCGGGTGCGTTATTATTAGTTTTTGCTAACGGTTTTAAGAGCGATGAAAGTAGTAGTCTTATTGGTATTTTATTGTTAATTTCAAGTGCGTTTACCTTTGCTTTATATTTGACGCTATTTCGTAGTTTAATTGTACGTTATTCGCCAATAACACTTATGAAATGGCTCTTTTTGTTTGCGGCCATTATTGGCATAAGCATTTATGGAAAGCGTATTACTGAATTTGATTTCGTGAATATGCCATCAATGGTATATTTTAAAATTGCGTACGTGGTTGTTGCTGCTACGTTTATCACTTACTTGCTTATTCCTATTGCTCAAAAAAAGGTTGCGCCCAACTACGATCAGTATGTATAACTACTTGCAACCTATTGTTGCCTCTTTCATTGCTTTTGTCTATGGCATGGACACATTTGGATGGGTGCAAATTTTAGCTGCAACTTTAGTGTTTAGTGGAGTCTATATTGTAACTCAAAGTAAGTCGCGAGTAGAATCCGAATAAAGACGTAGTGAAATAGCATTTAAAAAGAAGTTTATAAATGAGTCATTTTTTGTTAAAATAATCTGCTATTTTGTTGGTTGAATGCTGAATTTCAACAAAAAGACGTATATTTGTAGCAATTTTTTAACAAGGAATACGTTCTATTGGGGTGATAGGTACAGAAAAGATGAAGAACAAAGTGATTTTTAGAACGTTTCTTGTGGTTTTTCTATTGATTACGGTAAGTGTTTCGGCACAAAAAAATCGTGAACAATATCGGTATTATATGGAGGCAGGTTTGCAAGGCGGATGTGCTTTCTATTTAGGTGATGTTAATACGGTATTGTTTAATCAGCTCGGACCATCTTTTGGTGGTTTTGCAAAATATAAAGTTGATGGTCACCACGAAGTGGGCTTTGATTTGACAGGAGGCATGGCTGGTATTCAAACTGTGAATAACGTAAAGCAAATGACAGATTTTATAGATTTTAGTTTGCTTTATACATTCAATTTTTGGAATTACGGTGCCAAAAAATATCAGGAAAATGCTTCAATCGTAACGCCTTTTATTTTTGTAGGATTAGGTACAACGTTCTATAATTTTGAAGCTCGTTTGTTAGGAGTCAACGTTCCGTTTGGATTGGGTGTAAAGTATAAGTTTGCCCGTCGTTGGAATGTGGGCGCTTCGTGGACAATGCATAAACTTGTTACCGATAATTTTGACAATGTAAACGACCCTTATCGCTTGAATAGAGGCGTGTTTAATAATAAAGATCTATTTTCAACATTTGGGATTTTTTTATCAGTTGATTTTCTGGAAATATGCGCACCGTGTCGCAACAATAATAGATACAAACAACAGAGATGAGTTTTAAAGAACAAATAGACAAAACAGCCTTACCGAAGCATGTTGCTATCATAATGGATGGTAATGGGCGTTGGGCTAAGGAGCGAGGTTTTAATCGTTTAGTGGGACACCAAAACGGTGTTATCTCTGTACGCAAAGTAACAGAAGCTGCCACAGAATTAGGCCTTAAATATTTGACTTTGTACACATTTTCCACAGAAAATTGGAATCGTCCCAAAGCGGAAGTTGATGCGTTGATGGAGTTGTTGGTTGAAAATATCGAGAAAGAAACTCCAACATTTCATGCCAACAATATTCGGCTGTTAGCGATTGGTGATTTAGTGCGTATGCCTCAAAAAGCCTATAAAAAATTACAGCATTGTGTAGCCGATACAGCTAAAAATACAGGGTTGACTTTGGTATTAGCGTTGAGCTACTCTTCACGTTGGGAAATTGCAGATGCCATGCAACAAATCGCAATGAAGGTACAAAAAGGTTTGTTAACTCCAGAAACAATAACCGAAGATATTATTTCGCAGCATTTAAATACAGCGAACATTCCCGATCCAGACCTTTTGGTGCGTACCAGTGGCGAAGTGCGTATTAGTAATTTTTTATTATGGCAAATTGCCTATTCTGAACTCTATTTTACCTCCATTCATTGGCCAGATTTTAGAGAAGAACAACTGTACGAAGCCATTGTCGATTATCAACGCCGCGAACGTCGTTTCGGTAAAACTAGTGAACAACTCAGTGAAAACTAAAACACGTGTTTTTTTCTTACTCTCTTTTCTTTTGTTGAGTAATCATATGGTGGCACAACAAACGGAGCAACTCATTGATACAATTGTAGCTCCTGTGCCGGTTATTGATTACGCTATTCCTAGTGGCGATTTTACTATTGCAGATATTACTATTGTTGGTTCTGAAACCTACGAAGATTATGTTTTGATAGGTTTTTCAGGATTATCGCTCGGACAAACAATAAAAGTACCAGGCAATGAAATTTCAAGTGCTGTAAAACGCTTTTGGAAGCAAGGTTATTTCTCCGATGTACGTGTATTAGCAGCTAAAATCCAAAATGATAGCATTTGGTTAGAATTACATTTAAAACAACGTCCGCGTATTTCAAAAGTCAACTATTATGGCTTAAAAAAATCGGAAGAGGAGGATTTACAAACTAAATTGGAGCTTACTAAAGGCAACCAAATTACGCCCGACTTACTCGATCGTTCTAGGATAGCTATCAAAAAGGAGATGGCAAGTAAAGGTTTTTACAATGCCGAAGTTGTAATGTATGAAAAAACAGATCCTTCACAGGCAGGAACTGTTATTTTGGATGTCAAAGTTGATAAGAAAGAAAAAATTAAAGTGCGCGAGATTTTCGTAACAGGCAATCAAGCACTGTCGTTAAATAAGATTGATGCTGCGATGAAAAAAACCAATCGTAAAGCAAATCTCTTAAACCTTTTTAGAAGTAAAAAATTTGTTGAAGAAGAGTACAAAAATGATAAGGTCGCTCTTATTGCTAAGTATAATGAAATCGGTTATCGTGATGCTGTAATTCTGTTTGATAGTGTTGTCAAATATGATGAAACCCACGTTGATGTTTACATGACTATAGATGAAGGTAAAAAGTATTATTTCCGCGACATAAAATGGGCGGGCAATACAGTTTATCCGAGCGACTATTTAGATCATGTATTGAATATCAAAACAGGTGATGTGTATAATCTAAAATTGCTCAACAAACGTTTGACCGAGGACGATGACGCAGTTTCTAAATTGTACCAAGATAATGGTTATCTGTTTTTCAATATTGATCCTGTAGAGGTACAAGTTGAAGGGGATTCTATTGATTATGAAATGCGCATGTACGAAGGTAAACCTGCTACTATCAGCAAAGTTACTATTAATGGAAATACACGTCTGTATGAACATGTTATTCGTCGTGAATTACATGTAAAACCCGGTAATTTATATAGCCAATCAGATTTAGTACGTACGTTGCGAGAGTTGGCTCAAATGAAACAATTTGATGAAGAAAAACTCTACAAGGGAGTTGATATTCAGCCAAACCAAGAAGATGGTACCGTAGATATTGGTCTGAATTTAGAAACAAAATCGAGTGACCAAGTAGAGTTTTCGGCTGGTTGGGGACAATCAGGTTTAGTGTTTTCTTTGGCGTTGAAATTTACTAATTTTTCCATTCAGAATCTCTTTAAAAAAGAGATGTATAAAGTCTTACCTCAAGGTGAAGGGCAAACATTTAGTATCAGAGCGCAAACTAACGGAATCTACTACCAAAATTATGGACTTTCGTTTTATGAACCATGGTTAGGTGGTAAGCGTCCTAATTCGTTGTCGGTAAGTGTCTATTACTCGATACAAACAGGATTGAGTAAACGTTATCAACAAGCCTATTTGGATAACACCTACTATAATTCATTGTTGTATGGATACGGCAATAATTATAATTACTCAACAGGGATAGGTACAGAATATGATAAAAACATCTATTTACGAACATTGGGCGCTTCTGTTGGTATAGGTACACGTCTCAATTGGCCCGATGATTATTTTGCCCTTTACAGTGATTTATCCTACCAACGTTACGATCTTAAAAATTGGTACAAATACTATTTTGGTTTTGAAACCGGAATTTCCAACAACCTCTCTTTGGGCATAACACTATCGCGTAATTCTATTTTTAACCCTATTTATACGCGTCGTGGTTCATCATTTGCTTTATCAATCAAAGCGACTTTCCCGTATTCCTTAGTTGATGGTAAAGATTATTCAACCATGCCTGATATTGAAAAATACAAATGGATTGAATATCACAAATGGAAATTCTCTGCTAAAATGTTTACACCACTCACAAGAGATGAAAAATTGGTATTGATGGCACGTGCAGAATATGGTTTCTTGGGTTATTACAATAAAAACAAACGATCGCCATTTGAGAAATTTTATGTCGGTGGAGATGGTATGTCGGGTTATACGACAGCGGGAACAGAAACCATCGGTTTACGCGGTTATGAATCAGGCTCGTTAACTCCTCAAAATAGTAATGGTTACAATGGTAATTTATACACAAAACTCTCATTTGAATTACGTTATCCGTTACTATTAGAAGGTCAAACCAATGTTTGGGCGCTAGCCTTTTTAGAAGCAGGTAACTGTTGGTCGGAATTTAAAGAGTTTAATCCGTTCAATTTAAAACGTTCAGCTGGAGTGGGCGTGCGTGTATTCTTGCCAATGTTTGGCTTGTTAGGTGTTGACTGGGGTTATGGTTTTGACGCTATTCGTGGCGATAAAACTAAAGGTGGTAGCCAATTTGCTTTTGTCTTAGGGCAAGAGTTTTAATAAAAGTTGTTAAAAAATAGTGTTTGGCAAGAGTTTTGCCATACGTTTTATACTTGTAATTGATTTCATTATGAAAAAACTCATTTTACTCATTGCTTTAATGCTTGGTTCATACGGTTTTACGCACGCACAGAAATTTGCGTTGATTGATATGGATTATATTTTGAAAGCTATTCCTGCTTACGAAACAGCCAATGAACAGTTGGAACAGTTATCGAAAAAATGGCAAAAAGAGGTGGAAACTAAATTGGTTGAAGTGCAAACTATGTATAAAAACTACCAAACGGAATTGGTTTTCTTGTCTGCTGATATGAAAACAAAACGCGAGGAAGAAATTATTGCAAAAGAGAGAGAAGCCAACGAGCTTAAACGCAAATATTTCGGACCTGAAGGTGAATTGTTTAAAAAACGCGAAAGTTTGATGAAACCAATTCAAGAAGAGATATTTACAGCGGTACAAACCTTGGCTAACGAAAAAGATTATCAATTAATTTTAGATAAATCATCAAACATGAGTTTGATTTTTGCATCACCAAAATTAGATGTGAGTGATGCTGTACTGGAGAAACTTGGTTATTTTAAATAAAAATTTACCTTTGTGTGTTATAAAATTGTTTATTAAAATCATTAAAAATAGAAGTATATGATGAAGAAGATTATGTTATTATTAGCGGTTGTTATGCCGTTAACCCTTGTGGCGCAAGATTTGAAATTTGGCTATATCAATACGCAAGAAGTGATGTTGTTGATGCCTGAAATTAGTGACATCGAAAAGCAAATGGCTGAATTCAATGCTCAAAATACAAAGTATATGCAAGATATGCAGAAAGAGCTAGAAGATAAAATGAATAAATATGAGCAAGAAAAAGCAACGTTGAGCGAAGCTGTTCGTAAAGTGAAAGAGGAAGACTTGCAAGAGTTGTATCGTCGTTTCCAAACTGCTCAACAAACCTTGTATGCTGAAGCACAAACAAAACAACAAACCTTGTTGCAACCAGTACAAGACAAATTGAAAAAAGCGATTGATACCGTAGGGCAGAAAAATAACTTTTTCATGATTTTTGAATCTGAAATGGGTATTTTGTACAAATCATCAAAAGCAGTAGACGTAGCTCCTTTGGTGAAAAAAGAGTTAGGGATTCTTTAATTTTGCCGAATGTTAACATAAAAGAGGCTACCATAGGTAGCCTCTTTTGAAATTATAACGTAACTTATGAAACGATTTTTATCTCTCATTGTCTTTTTCTTGACGTTGCTGTTTGTTCAAGCGCAAGATGCGTGTAAAATAGGTTATATTGAGCGTACAATACTTTTTGAAAATATGCCAGAAGTGTCGCAAGTAGAGGCGCAGTTGTCGCAACTCAATATTCTTTATACCAAGGAATACGACCGTATGACAGCAGAATATAACGATAAAGTAAAAGCTTACATGGCTACCAGTAAATCGTTGAGCGAACCCATAAAATTAGCTCGTCAGGCAGAGATAACAGAGTATGAAGAGCGTATGGCGCTTTATAAAAAACGTTATACTGAAGAACTAAAAAAACAGACTGCATTGTTGTGGGTACCAATCAACAATAAAGTTAAACAGGCTATTGCAACGGTGGCAAAAGCGCAAGGTGTTTCAATTGTTTTAGATCAAGCAACGCCGTTGTATGTGAGTGAATCTTGTGTGGATTTATTACCGTTGGTTAAACAGGAGTTAGGTTTACAATAATGAAAATAGGAGTGTTCGATTCAGGTTACGGCGGATTGACCATTTTAGAAGAAATTCGCGAACGTTTGCCACAATATGATTATATCTATTTGGGTGATAATGCTCGCACGCCGTACGGTACACGTTCGTTTGAAGTGGTATATCGCTATACGTGGCAATGTGTCAAAAAGCTCTTTGAGATGGATTGTCAGTTAATTATTTTAGCTTGCAATACTGCTTCGGCTAAGGCGTTACGTTCCATTCAACAAAATGAATTGATCCAAAATTATCCCAATCGTCGTGTGCTTGGTGTTATTCGTCCAACTGCTGAAAGTATTGATGAGTTAACTAAAACACGTATAGTAGGTTTAGTAGCGACTGACGGTACCGTTCAATCTAATTCCTACACATTGGAAGTTGGGAAACTATTTCCGGACATAGAAGTGGTGAATCAAGCCTGTCCGATGTGGGTCCCATTGATCGAGAATAATGAACATTTATCGGACGGTGCTGATTTTTTTGTCAAAAAATATTTAGATCAACTGTTGGCTAAAAATGGAGCAATTGATACACTTATTTTGGGCTGTACGCATTATCCGTTATTGTTACAAAAAATCAAACACTACTTGCCTGAACACATTAACATCGTGACTCAAGGCACAATCGTGGCAGATAGTTTAGCCGATTATTTGAGACGTCATCCTGAAACGGAACAGTTATGCTCAAAAGGGGGTAATATACAATTTTTGACAACAGAATCATCTGAAAAATTTCAATCGTCGGCTTCTATATTTTTAAAGAAAGCGATTAAAGCTGATCATATTTCGTTAGATTAATTACATATATTTTATGCAACTCAAACTTAAAAACCCGCTTGTTTTTTTCGATTTAGAAACTACCGGAACTAATATTGTATCCGATCGGATAGTGGAAATCTCCTATTTGAAAATTTCTCCCAACGGTATGGAAGAGAGTAAAACCATGCGCATCAATCCGGGTTGTCCTATTCCCAAAGAGGCAAGTGCAATACATGGTATATACGACAAGGATGTGGCGAATGCACCAGAATTTAAAGCGGTTGCAAAACTTATTGCTAAAGATATCGAAGGGTGCGATTTAGCTGGTTATAATTCAAATCGTTTTGATATTCCATTGTTAGCTGAGGAGTTTTTGCGTGCTGAGGTCGATATTGATTTGATGAGACGTAAGTTTATTGACGTGCAAGTTATTTTTCACAAAATGGAACAACGTACATTGAGTGCGGCTTACCAATTCTATTGTGATAAAAATTTGGATGATGCACACTCAGCAGAGGCTGATACGAGAGCAACGTATGAAGTGCTTCAAGCACAACTTGACCGCTATCCTGACTTAGAAAATAGTGTGGAATTTTTATCCAATTTCACGTCATTCAATCGTAATGTGGATTTTGCTGGACGTATTGTTTATAATGATAAAGATGAGGAAATTATCAATTTTGGTAAATATAAAGGTCAAAAAGTGGAGGATGTACTGCGTAATGACATAGGTTATTATGGTTGGATCATGCAAGGCGATTTCCCGTTGCACACCAAAAAAGTGTTGACCAACATTAAACTGCGTGCATTTGGGAAATAAATTTCCTTTGTTGCATGAAAATAGCACTTGGCGATTTTTCGTTAAGTGCTTTTTTTATTTTCTAAATTGAGTAAAATTTCAAGGCTTTTTTATTTACCTTTGTGTATCTTTTAGTCCTCTATTTATGAATAGTGTTTTTATTTTATTGAATAGTTTAAATGATTGGAAACCATACTGTTCTAGTGAAAGTGTAATGACGGTTTCCGATTATTTAGAACATCAATATGCTGGGCGCACACCACAACTCGTTATCAATTTAGCTAACGATTACAGTTACAATTCTGAGGGCTATTATTGTTCACTTTTGGCACAAGCTCGTGGACATCGGGTAATTCCAGGTGTCGATACGCTCAATAAGTTGGAATGTGGTATGGGAATACGCATGTCAGAAGTGCTTCAAAAACAGTGTTATCAATATATCACCAATAATAACTTAATTGAGCCGTGGTCTATAAATATCTATTTTGGGCGATGTCAGGAGAAAGGTTTAGAGAAAATCGCCCGTTTTATTTTTGATAACTATCCAAGCCCACTTTTGCGTGTAACATTTAATACGCAGAAACGTAATCAGTTGGAGTCTGTGCAGCCGTTGCCATTAAATGTTTTAACCGACTCTAAACAAGATGATTTTGCCGATGCGCTTGACCAGTTTAACAAAAAAGTATGGCGTTCGCCACGATCTTCTAAATCGACTCGTTATAGTTTAGCCATTTTATATGACCCTGCTGAAAAATTTCCACCAAGTGACAAACAAGCTCTCAATAAATTTTTAGACGTAGCGAAACGGATGAATATTCATGCTGAATTGATCACGGAAGACGATGCAACTCGTTTGATGGAATTTGATGGACTGTTTATAAGAACTACAACTTCGCTCAACCATTATACCTACAATTTATCGCAAAAGGCAGAAAATAACGGTATGGTGGTGATTGATGATCCGCAGTCGATAATTCGTTGTACAAATAAAGTTTATCTATCGGAATTGTTTGTAAAAGGTAAAATTTCTGCTCCATCCTCGCAGTTACTATTTCGCTCACAAAAATATACATTTGACGCTGTGAGTGAGCAAGTGGGTTCACCTTTTATTATGAAAATTCCTGACGGTTCATTCTCCGTTGGAATGCGTCGCGTGACAAATAAAGAGGAGTTTAAAGAAGCTATAGCAGAACTATTTCAACATTCGTCTATTTTATTGGTACAAGAGTATATTCCAACGGAGTACGATTGGCGTATTGGTATTTTAAATGGCGAACCGCTCTTTGCCTGTAAATACTACATGGCCAAAGGACATTGGCAAATCTACAATCACGCTGTTACAGGCAAAAATCTGTCTGGTCCGTGGGAAACCGTTCCTATTTATCAAGTGCCTTCAAAAGTACTCGATATGGCGGTAAAAGCTTCGTTGTTGATTGGTAAAGGGTTGTACGGAGTTGACCTCAAAGTGGTGAATGGCAAACCGATGGTAATTGAAATCAACGATAATCCAAGTATCGACCACGAAGTAGAAGATGCGGTTATTGGTGATGAATTGTACTACCGTATTTTGCACTATTTTGTGAGCAAGCTCAACCAAATGCACGCCGCCTTATGATTCCAGCAGTTGTTATAGAAACTGGTACATTGAGCCATTTACCCGATGTGGTAGCACTCGAAAAAGCCTGTTTTGGTGCCGACCAATTCTCGAAACGGCAATTGGCTTATTTGATGACGAAAGCGCACGGTGCATTTTTGGTGGCGTGTTACGAAGCGCGTGCGGTGGGTTATGTGTCGTTGGTGTGCCGAGCAAATTCTACGAGTTTGCGCATCTATTCTATTGCGGTAGATCCTGCCTTTCAAGGGCAACACGTGGGACAGTTTCTGCTCAATAGAGCGTTGCAATTTGCACACGAAAAACAGTTGCAACAGATCAGCTTGGAAGTGAATGTCAACAATGCCCCCGCTATTAGTTTTTACCAGAAAAACGGATTTCAAACCGTCGGTCTTATTCCCGCCTATTACCACGATGGCTCAGCCGCTTATCGGATGCGGTTAGACGTGTAGTTTATTCTTTCAGAAATCCGTATTCGTAAACTTTAGGCTTGATTTTGGTTGCGAGTACATTTAATTTCTCTCGTAAATCACCAATCAGTTGGGTGTAGGTTTCATCATCGCTTTTTGCATTCATGCGACCTTGTTCGTTTCTTCCTTGAAAATGTTCTCGAATGTCGTATAAACTTGCATTGACGTTCACGCTGTTTTGCGCATGGTAATATTTCCACAATTTACGTCCCGCATCGAAAACGGCTGTTGCTTCATCTGAAAATTGTAACGATTTGTTCTCTACGGTGGTTGTTCCAAACAAGGTAGTTGTTTCTTCCGATTTCAACTTACCTTGCATGAAGTTGGTCATAAAATTGCTTTCAAATTTTTCTTTCGCATTTACTTCATTTTCTGTAAATGGAATCCAATGATTTACACCAAATCTTGATTGAATATTTGTATTAAACAGCGTATATGTGAAACAATCATTTTGAAATTCTAAATCTGTTTGCCAACCATCGTTTGGATATAAAAATTGGTCGCGGTCATTTAACCAAGTCGCAGGAATTACTTTGCGAACTGAAAAATAAATTGAACCAAAAAGTAAATTGTCTTTGTTAATCCAAATTCCACGTGGGTTTGCCATTTGTTCTTTTGCATTCAAAATGTAAACAATATTGTTTTGTTGAAAATCGTTTCCGTTTGTTCCTGCTAAAAAACCGATGAAATTTGAATTTACTTTGAATGATGAAATCCATTTGTTGATGTATTGTTTTTTTTCAACAACATAAATTCCTTTTGTTCCAATGAAATTTGCATCTTTGTCATAAACGTCTGCTATAACGCTTTGAAAAATTTCTTTTTTGTTCGTATTCCAAATTTTAAAACCAATAGGGAATTTTCCACTCACATTATCAAAAGTATCGGCTGGTGTTAAAAATATTTTTTCGAGCTTTGCTCGATAGAAATTTCGGAAATCCTCAAAAGCCGAACCTTGCAGAATTTTCAAAGTTGAAAATTCTGCAAGGTGTGAACCGTAGATTTCAGCATAAATTCTCGCTAAAAATTGTGTGTAAATTTCTCTTCCTGCCGTTCCTAAAATAGAACTGTATTTTTCGTGTATCTTAGATTGATTAACACCTGCTTTCCCTTTTTTACCAACGCTTGAAACTTCTGCATACGGCGGATTGATGTAAATAACTAATTTTTTGCGCTTAGTTTCATCGTTTATAATGTCTTGCAAACCTTGTGGTAGTTTTGTAAAATCATCGTTCAAAAAATCGAACTGAAACACGTGATTTTCTAAAAGATTGGCGCCACGTTCAATACGCTCGTGCATCACTTTTACGTCGGCTTGGTCGAGTGTGCTTGCCCAAATGTTGTATTTATTGGTTAAGCCGGCGAGCAAATTTCCTGTGCCTGCCGCACAATCCCAAATGTAATATTCGTCTTGCCAGTTTTCGCCCAAATAATCGGTGAGATATTTTTGCGAAAGTTCTACCCATGGGCGTGGTGTGAAAAAAGCTCCTTGTCGCTCACGAATATCTTGTGGAACCAATAAATCTCTACGCTCAATGATATAATCTTGAAACTGCTTGAGTGGTGGGCGTTTGTAGCGTTTCCAAAATTGCTGATAAGTTTCTTTTCCTTTTATATGGATTGTTGCATCAAACATCTGTTTGATATTTTCTTTCGCAATTTTGTAGCCTTGATTATCAAATACTACAAACAGATTGTCACGTATGGTCGAATCATCTTCAAGCTTTTGCGTGTCTTTGTCGTCCACAAAAAGGTCAGCGAGGTAAAAATCGCTATCTAAAATATTGGCTTTTTTTAACTCGTCCCAGTTTACGTCTATAATCGGTTTTATCACATCTAACCAACGTAAATAGATAGGGATAAAATTATTTTTATCAATTTTGATTTTGCTCGATTCTGTTGCATTCTTAATGTTTTTGTCAATGAAATATTTGAGTTCTTTTTCATCTTTTAGGTAGTCGTAAACGTAGGTATTTTGTTTCAGTGTTTTGTCAACTCTTTCTTTGATTAACTTAAATTCTTTTGTGTCGTGGTTACTGGGTGTAACATTCCAATTGAAGTCATTGAGATAAAATATGTCTTGAATACTTATGTATGAAACAAACGCAATTTTTTTGAAGTCAAAAGCGCCGAGAAATGCTGGCGGTAAAGTTTTGTCAAAAGTCCGTGCTTTGCCTATTGTTAAAATGAGTTGTACAAACATGGTTGGAACATCATAGTCACCTGTTTTTGCCTCTGCCCAAAGCAATGGTACTCTTCCAAATAAACTGGTTTGTTTTGGAAAAACACTAAAGTCAATATTGCCTATAATTTCTGTGGTGTCGAAGTGGTTGAACCAATCACAGCCAACTTTGTTTTTTAGTTCTTCTTCTCTAATGTTTTTGTACTTCATGTTGTATATTCTTAGTGCTTTATTTTTTTTCAAAAAGTGTAAAAGAGACTCTAAATAGTGCTTACAAATGTAAGTATTTTATTTAACACAAATCGACCTTTTATCT
>ENA-UPXM01000735-UPXM01000735.1-activated-sludge-metagenome-genome-assembly--contig:-NODE-735-length-45982-cov-10.485205_pt1 | contig 45982 bp, 36 predicted proteins | sample MGYA00238178_ERZ772708 | MGnify/ENA primary metagenome ERZ772708 (study PRJEB29002, sample SAMN05720212) | activated sludge metagenome | isolation source: anaerobic digester from wastewater...
CTGGTGTAATAACTTCTCTTTCAAATAAAATCTTGAATCCATCAGCAAATGGATTGACAGTCATATTAGCAACTCCACCAGTGTCAGCATTTGCATAACCAGCGCCACCAACATCAGCAAATCCAGTTAAATGTAAACAACCCCAAGCTCTAATAGCGTTTCCTGGAGCAGTTGAATTTTGGAATAAGACAACAAATCCACCATCTGGAATATCAGCTACGATATCTTTTTGCATTGTTTCGGCGGTAAATAAGCCTTCAGTTGCTATAATTTTACTATTTTCAGCATCCCAAGTAATCTTGTGTCCTGGGTGAATTCTAATTGAAACAACTTTGCCTTCAGCGTCAATAATTGCTAAAATAGAGAATTTAATAGTATAGTTTTTACCTTCGTCATCTTCTAATTCTGGGGTGTTATATCCTGGTAGTGAATTTAAGTACCCTTTACTAAATGCTAGCGCATGAGTATTAATTGCACCAACACCACCATCAGCATCCCAACCATATTTATCTAATTCAACAAGGTGTTTTTCTTCACCAATGACAACATACATTAGTGTTTCTTCATCTGGAGCAACAAATTCAGAACCAAAGGTAATAACGTAATCTGCAGCGAAAGGATTAATTGGAGGGTTAGTCCAATCAGTAAATGGTACACCATTTAAGAATGCTGATTCAAATAAACTTGGTTCTAATCCTAATAAGTATTTGTATCCTAATTTCATTGCTGCTGACCAGCCTTCATCATCAGCTGGAGTTCCAGTTGCAAGTACGTAAACAAATCCGCCTTCTGGAATTAGGGCATTAACGCCAATTTCCATATTATTTCTACTAAAGACGCCACTTGGTTCAAATACGATGTTGCCATCAGCATCAACAGTAAGTTGAATTCCTGATTGAGGATCGTCAACCCATTTTTGATATAGTCTGATTGCCACTACTTTACCATTAGCATCAGTAACAAATAACGCTAAGTTAGCCATCTTATATTTACTTGTACCAGCAGCATAATCTGGTGCATCAACAACTGCAGAAATTACTGCCCATTGTTCTTTAGTAAATTGATGTACTTTTGATTGGTAACCAATATTTTCATTGAATTCATATCCTTGGATAAGTTCTAATGAAGCAACACCATTAAATGTAACGTAAATTGCATCTGGATCTGGTTCTTCTGTACCTTCACCAACAAATTTAAAGATTCTTGTTTCTTCTTCAACGTTACCAACATTATCAGTTGCGCGATATTTAATTCGATAAATAGTTGATGTATCGTTTCCATCAATTTGTTCTTTTGTGATTTCTGTTTCTACACCTTCAACCATCTTAGTTATTTTATGAACTTTTGCAGTTAATGTTTCTCTATCATGATAAACTGATACTCCACCTAATAAATCTTCACCAAATGCATCAGTAGCTTTAGTTCCTTTTTCTAGTTCAACTACTGGAATGTACCTATTATCAATTTTTTCTTCTGATAATTTGATTACTGGATAAGTTTTAGCTGGATTAAAGATTGCATCTTCATCAACGTTATTGAATTTAAATTGTAATCCAAGAGCATCAAATGATTTATTAACTACTTGATCATAACCAAATGCGCGTGGTGACCCTTCGGCATTAGCGCCATCATTAATAAATACAACAACATATCCACCCTCAGGAATATTTAAGTTAGCTAACATACCTTGACGATGTTCGTATGCTTTGTTTTGTGCTGTTGGTGTACCTGAACACCAAGTTGTTCCAACAGCCGAACCATCTGCATTCATTTGGTTAGTTTCAGCTGTACGATATTCGACTAATTTCTTATCAGCGTCTAATATGACAACTATTGACCAATATGCTGCAAATCTTTGATTGTTATGTTCTAATAACCAATCTGCATAAGCTTTTTCAAATACTGTAACAACCTCTAAGTTAAATGGGAACGAGTCAGCGTTAGCTGGACGCAATTGAGGGTTATATTCCATTTGATATTGTTTCCCCTCAATTTCAATGGTTGTGCGTTTTTCAGCTACAGTAATGGTACGAGTTGCGGTTGAGGTATTACCTGCTTCGTCTGAAACAGTATAGGTAATAGTATAAGTGCCTGCTACCGTTCTATCAAAACCGCCGTCGTCAATTTGAACTTTATCAGTAATAGTTCCATCAACGTTATCTCTTGCTGAAACACCTTCCATTAAATCATATTCTTCATTCCACTCTAAGTTAACAGTCGCTGGTACAACCTTTAATAGTGGGGCAATTGTATCTCCTGCATCAGGTACTCCTTTAACGGTAATAGTAAATGTTTTTTCTTTTGTTTTACCATCAAATGTTAAAGTAGCCACTATTTTTACGACTGTATCTTCTTTTGGTATTGTTACTTTCCCATCATTGGAGATGACATCTGGATTATCTGAAGACCAAGTAATCGTTACATCTCCAACCACTGTAGGCAACTGAAGGTTACCTGTTACCTTTTCCAAGGCATCACCTTCCACTGTAAACTCAATCTGTAGATTGTCAAATGCGTCGCCTAAAATGTCGGTTTTATCACAACCCACAAGACCTACTACTGTTAACATTAGTAATGTTAACGCCATTAAAATAAATTTAATCGGTTTTCTCATTTTATCCTCCTTTATTTTTTTATAGGATTGTATAGACACCTATACACCTATATTATAACCGCTTTCATTTGTATAGTCAAGATGAAAAAGTACATTCTTTGTAATCGCTTTCATTTCGTCTAATACTACGTATTAAATTATATTTTTAAATCAATTTATCGCAAATAAATCAACGATTAGAAAAATTAGAGAAAAACGTTATTTTTCTTCTTTATTTTTGGGTTTAATTATCTTCTTTCTTATTATAAATGCGGCAGATACCAATACTCCAACACCGATTACCGACCCAATTAGTACTATCGGCCATTTTTTTCTCGGCTCTGGATCTGGTTCAATAATCGGATCAGATCCTGGATCATCATCATTTGGTGGCCCCTCATATTTCGGATATTCAAAAGCATAAACGCTTGGTCTTTCTGGCTCTTCAGTTAAATCCCAATGGCCGTTATTGATTAAATATCGAGAAATTCTAATATCGATTATTTCCATAAAATATTCAATATCTTCCATAAATCGTTCAACTGCGGCGCCCTCAGCGTACATCATCAATTCTAATGTTAAATGATCTAGGGCTTCATAAAGTTCATAATAATCAATTGGATTATAATAATGTTTTTTGGTCAAATCATTTAATCTAGTCTCTAAAGCATTTCTTTTTTCGGTTGTTGAAGCACCATTTTTAATGTAAATATTGTCAAATTTATACAATATATCCGTGATAAACATTGCCAAGACTTCATCCATTGGATCTTGAATCGATACCGCTTTATTTTTATAAGTTCCGTTTTGGAAAATAGCGTGTAACTCTGGTTTATTTCGGTAATTATGAGTCGCAAAAATAGTCGAACCATGAGCTCCGTTTTTATTAATGGCATCAGTATATGTTGCGTTATAAATCGCTGGTAACCCGTCATATGTTGGGGCAATCCCTGGCATCATATATGCATATTTAGCCATAATGGTTTTAGCCGCACTAACGGTTGAAGTTACTACCGAAACGCCATTAACATAAACCATTGGTTCAACGGAATCAATCCATCCATTTTCTACCCATTTTTTCCAATCTTGTAATAAATTCTCTTTCGCATATGCAGCATTAGGACCAACCGCCATTGAAAAGACGATGCTACTATCAATCGCTCTAATTTCATTGTGCAGTTCTTCAACAAATGAATCAATTTTCGATAACCGATATTGATTCCACTTTCCATAAAGGGCATCATCGCCATTTTTAATTCTTTTTCTAATATCTCCAGCTTCATTGTATAATTGTTTAAATTCATTCATTGCGTACTCAGTATAACCAGTACTATATGAAACATTTTGATTTCCTGAAGGATATCTAATGTAATCTAAGTGTAGCCCTACAACACCACGATCAATAATTTCTTTATAAATGTCTTTAATAAATTGTCTGGCATCAGGATGAGCGGGATCAAAAAAGATAAACCCTTCTTCTTCACCGCCAGGCTTTCCAGTAATGAACTGACCACCATTAATATCAATTAAGCGCCATTCAGGATAGCGATCCCACAGGGGACTAGCTTTCCAATGGGCACCAACAAAGAAGTTTTCAACCCAAGCGTGAACATTAATATCGCGTTTTTTAGCTTCATTAACAAACGCATCCATATAATCTTCATATTCGCCAAAGGTAGCGCCATCAAAAATTGTATGATATGGTGCTAATTCTGATTTATAGATGGTATATCCATTCCAAAATGTTTCTAAATAAACATCAGTAAAATTCATTGATTTTAATTCGTTTAAAGTTGATTGAATTAAGGTTAAATTAGTTTCATAAGGACGGTGCCACGTTCCCCTTGATTCAATTCTTCGAGAGATTAATGTGTCAAAGAAAATTTGTTCGAATAATGGTTCTATTTCATCTTTTATATCTAAAAACTCACCAATATCCACTGGATTTTGAGTATTATGAATTTTAGTTTTTAATCCTTCCATGGTGGTTACACCATCAAGAATTGTCGTTAAATTCTCTAAAGCTCTTGATAAATTATTAACATCATACATTTCATCTCGAGCGGTATAAACTAAATCTTGGGCAATATTTGCTTCATGTTGATAATTATACAAAGTTTGATCAATTAAATGATTGCTAACTGTAATTGTTTTAGCTGTTGCGTTATACGTTACAATTGAACCTAAATGAATATTTTCTTCAATAAATGTATGGGCAGTCCCATGACCAGAAGCAATAAATCCACCTTCTGGAATTTGAACTAAAATATCTTTATCAACGACGACGCCATCACTATTGACCGCAACCTCAATTCCATAGACGTTTTGTTGTGATGATAAGGTCGGATTTAAACTTGCTGGATAAATTACTAAATAATCAGCAAATCTAGTTCCGTTGATACATGTGAAATTTCTCGTAATCACATCGCCAAGTTTCATATATTCTAGATTGATTAATTCAATAATATCGCCTTCATTAAATAAGACTCCATTATTAAACATGTGCATCTTCGGACTTGAGTTAGCCGCAACGACAAATCCAGCACTTGGAATATCATTATTACCGCTTTTGCCAACACCTGTCACCTTAAATCGATTAGAATTATTATCATAAGTAACAATAATTTCATTAGTGTTGAATTTATTAGTTGCAGTTCTAATTCCATACAATCGGTTATAATAAGTTATTTCATTATATTTTGATGGTCCATTAACTAAATCGATTCCAACTCGGACACCTTTATTACTTGAAAAAGCATGTTCATATGTTTTTATAGAAACACCATTTGGCGAAATCGTATCGCCAACATTATAATTAAATGTCAAAATTTTAGGAATACTTAAAATCACCCCATTTAATGGGATTTCATTATCTTTTGTACTATTTTTACTTTGAATAATATAATTCCCGCTAGCATTTTTTACTGCAACGTATTCAACTGAAACTTCATCACGATTAGGTTTTAAGTATGGCCAATCTGGCGTATATAAAACTGCTTTGCCTGTGATATTTTCTAAAGTTAGTCCACTAGTATTAAATGATATTGGGTCAATTATTACGTCTAAACCAGCCCCATTAATTTTAATTGTCTTGGTGGTAGTTGCCGCTTTAATATTTACTGATCCTAGCGTAATAAATATTAATGACACTAACACTATCAGAAATTTTTTAATAAATGTTCTCATCTTTACTTTCCTTTCTGCAATAACATCTTTGTTCCTTTATATTAGTGATCTTCATAAATCTTTTTAACATTTCAATTATATTGTTAGAAACTATGTTATCTTTTTTATTTATATAGTCAATTGCTAATTCTACGTTTTGTTTTAACTCTGTTAAATTTTGATATTTACTGTTTAAAATTTTGATTAACTTATCTATTGTTTTAGCAGTTATCAATCCGCTATCAAGATAGATGTTTATGGCTTTTTCTTTAATATCCGCAATCAAAACCTCTAGTAACTTGCTAACTTCTTGATGAGGGGAAATGGCCTTATGACGATGTGTCCCTCTTATTAGCGTTTCTTTAACTTCAATATTATCTACTAAATTATGATAAGCAAATATTATTGAGCCTAATGCACCGCATTTGTTACTTTCATCAATAAAATATGTGTTTAATATATCTGGAAGTCCATGATAAGTTGGGGCGATTCCGGTGTAATTATATGTAAGACCCTTGGTGGTTTCATTTAGTTTATTGATAATGAATTTGATGAAATCTTTTGATTCTACATAAGCCATTGGGGCAACAATATCAATCCACCCATTTACTACCCAAGTACCCCAATCTTGCATCAAATTAGTTTTTGCATAATTGATTTCAGGGCCAACAGCAATCGATAACAAAATATTTTTATCTAGAGCACTAACTAATTGATACACTCTCTTTACAAATTTAGTTATTTCTCCTTGTCTCCATTTGTTCCAAAGTTGATAGTTTTCATCTTGTTTAACATATTCAAAAATATTTTCAATTTCAAGTTGATATTCATCTTTAAACTTATTTATCGCATACTCTGTATATCCACTACTATAAATATAATTTTCATTAGCTGATGGATATCTAATATAATCTAGTTGAATCCCGACAATTTCATAATTACTTATTAACTCTTTATAAAACTTAAGAATTAAATCTTGAGCCTTGATGTTAGCGGGATCAAAAAATAAAAATCCTTCTTCTTCATTACCTGGTTTACCCGTTTGATAATTAAGTTGGTTATAGTTAACTATTTGCCATTCGGGATTCTTTTCCCATAAATCACTATGCAAACCATCTTTTCCTCCCACAAAAAAGTTTTCTACCCAAGCATGAATTTGAATTTCTCGTTTGGAGGCTTCAGCTATTAAAGCTTTTAAATAATCATTTCCATACTCGCCATAAATATTATTGAGATTCGGATGGTACGGCATAACTTTTGAGGGGTAAATAGTAAATCCATTAAAGAAAGTTTCTACGTATAATCCATTAATGTTAATGCTTTTTAAATCATCTAACATTTTAATGAGTTCTTCCAAACTTTCTTCGCAAGGACGATGCCATACTCCTCGCTCTTCGATTCTTTCTGATAACGTCAAATGTTGATATGCTCGCTCATATAACTTTTGATATTCTGCACTTGAAGTTTTATTATCATCTTTTAATAAAATCATTTTATCAATGATAATTTGAGCCTTTTCATAATCTACGTCTAATAATTTTTCTTTAGCTTTTTTAAATTTCGTAGTGATTTTATCTAATTTTTTCATCTTTAATCCTTTTTTTACTCGATATATCTAACTTCTAAACCAACTTCATAGGTTCTTACCCACGGCATAAAACAGTCTAATATTTCGTATTTTCCTTTTAAAGTGGTTAAATTAGTATCAATGAACTTTTCAATTTCTTCTTGAACTATTTTAGAGATTATTCCTCTTTGTTCACCAACAAAGTAAATGTTATAGCCATGATTAGCAACAACATTTTCTCTTATGTAATATCTCGTGTGTGAACAATATCCAACATCTTCTAAAAACCGATGAACTAAAAATGATTGATGATCGATAGTTCTTCCAAATAATAAATACGATACGCCAAAAGCGATTGCCGTTCCTAATGTATTACATGGAATATTCCATGAGGCATAACTAGCTAATTTTAATAGTAGATCTTTCTTATTTAACATCTTAACTAACTCAATATCACCGCCATTATCAAAGCCCAAATCGACTAAAGTAACTGGTTTATCAAGTTTATTAATGACATAATCCATAACTTCAACAAATTCAACTAGATTTCTTTGAGTGGTATACCCCCGATGTTTAACGTGTTGGTGACTTGATGGTAACATCCAATCACTTGGTGCGTTAACAAAGACAACCATATCAGCTTCATTAATTGAAGATACGACCACGCCGCCAGCGGCAGTAATTTGATATTTAACTGAAGTATCTAAAAATCTATCTTCCAATGTTGGGATAATTAAACCTGATGTAATTGATGGATATTTAATATACATTTTCGGCTGGCTATTAAAGATTTTATTGGCCATTCTCGCAAATAAAATATTACCCACTTCATCAGCGCCTGGGTAAATAAAAATTTTATTTTGTAAGTTTTTCTTTTCAATATAGGTTCTAACTTTAACTTGATCTTTAGCAGTCCATCCAAACTCAGCTGCATCATCTTGCGGAATCACTAAAAAGTCAATTATACCTTGATCAACTAGATCAACTGATTTTAAAGTTAAGTTAGTATTGATATTTCGTCTTCGTAAATAATCTTTTAAATACCTTGGTTCAATTACAATCTGATCAAGTCGTTTGAGTTCAGTTGGTGATGCTAAACCTAATTCTTTTTTATGTTCTAAAAAACCTCTTTCAAAAATACTTCTTCCTGAATAACGATAATAATCAGGTTCTTCTTCATCATCATTGTATTGTGGGGTTCGCATAATTAAATCATAGGCATGAATGATTAGCTTAGGGTTTTCCTTTTTAACTTGTTCTAATACTTTTAATCTAGTTTCTAAAAAGTCTGCTTCAAAAAAATGTGATCTTGAAGGAACGATACCTCCAAATAAAAGAGTATCAATTGAGATAACTAAACCATATGCATCTTTAGTTTCTTTAAGTAAAAATTCATGGAGTTTTTTAATATCACCTGGCTCCTTTTTAAATCCCATATCTTCTTGATTTGGTCTAACAACTTTAATTTTTCCTTTGTTAAACATTTTAAACGGAAAATCATAGTTGCAAGGTCTTTCATCCAAAGGGAGATGCACTATCTTTTTCATTTTTTATTGCCTCCTTTGTATGTAACATTAATACCAATTTCAAACATTCTTCGCCATGGCATATATAAATCATTAATAATCACTTTATCTTTTAAATTTGATAATTCTTTATTAACAAATTTCATTAATTCATCCTTAACTATTGTGGAAATAACACCTCTTTGATCTTTGACATAAAAATAATCAAATCCGTAATCTTTTAGTTTATTATAGATGACATCATGTCTAACCACTGAACAATACCCAACGTCTTCAACATATCTTGAAGCTAAGAACGAATCAAAGTTATGATTTGGAAATAACCACGAAGAGATTCCATGTGGAATAGCTGTACCTAAAGTATTAGATGATGTATTCCAACCCGCATAAGAAGCAACTTCCATTAATAAGTTTTCTTTATCAAGCATTTTAACAAACTCAATATCGCCGCCATTGGCGTACGCAACGTCGGCAATTATCGCTGGTTTTTTTAACACTCTAACAACATATTTAATCTTTTCAACGAATTCAACTAAATTCCTTTGTGTCTCATATTCGCGAAAATGCTTATGTTGATAAGCCGCTTCTTGCATATTAGCACTTGGGGCATTAACAAATAACACTAAATCTGCTTCATCAATACTTGAAGCAGTTAGCGCTCCGGCAGCTAATATTTGATATTTTACAGTCGTGTCAAGCATTCGATCTTCATACCTAGGAATTAAATGGCCTGAAGTAGCTGATGGATAGTGAATATAGATTAAAGGTCGTTTATTCTCCATTTTAGATACCATTTTACTTAATAATGTATTAGCAACTTCATCAGCACCAGGATACATATAGACATCAAATTCCAAAGTTTTATTTTCAATTTCTTTTCTGACTACTTCTTGATCTTTAGCGGTCCAACCAAACTCTGCCGCATCATCTTGGGGAATAATTAAAAAATCAATAATTTTTTCTTCTACTAAAGAAATTGATTTTAAACACATGTTAGTGTTAATTTTTCTTCTATTTAAAAAATCATCTAAATATTTTTTAGGAACTTTAATCTTTTCAAGTTCCTTTATTTCTTCACCTGAAGCCCAACCAATTTCTTTTTTATGACTTAAAAAGCCCATTAAGAAAATTTCTCTACCACATTTTGCATAATAATCTGGCTCCTCATCATCACTGCTATATTGCGGAGAACGCATAATTAAATGAAAAGCATAAACTTTTAGTTTTTTATTATTTTTCTTAATTTCTTTTAATACATCTAGTCTTTTAATCAATGTCTTTAAATCATCATGATGAAGTCGCGATGGTACAATTCCACCATATAATAATGTATCAATTGAAATTACCAATCCATCTGCATCTTTAGTGCTATTTAGTAAAAAATTTCTTATTTCATCTAAATTGCCTGGTGTTTTTTTATCACCCATAAGACTTAAATCAGGTCGAATAATTTCATATTTTTCATTTTGAAATATTTGATGAGGAAACTCATAATTACATGGTCTTTCATCTAATGGTAATAAAACAATCTTTTTCATTTTTTAACACCTTCTTTATATGTGATTTCTAAGCCAACTTCATACATCCGACGCCAAGGCATATATACTTTATCTATCGTAATGTTATCTTTAATTGAAGTTAATTCTTGATTAATAAAATCCGTTAAATATTTTTTAACAATCTCACTAATTAAACCTTCACTTTCTTTGACATCAAAATAATTAAATCCATTTAAAGTTAAATCAGTTTCGGTAACCTTTCGTCTAGTTAAGGCACAATATCCAATGTCTTCAACAAATCTTAAAGCCAGAAAGTTTAGATGTTCTTTAGTCCGTCCAAACTTCAAATAAACTAAACCTTGAGCTAAGGCGGTACCAAGGGCATTAGCCGATGTATTCCAACCAGAATACGATGCTAAATCCATTAAAATATTTTCTTGATTAAGCATTCTTACTAACTCAACATCACCACCATTACCAAAAGCCAAATCAGCTAAAATAACTGGTTTATTTAAAGTAGTTAAAGAGTATTTAATACTTTCAATGAATTCAACTAAATTTCTAAATACAGTAAAACCTCTTCCTTTTAACTCGAATTGATACGGGGCGGTAATCATTTTATCGCTTGGAGCATTAACATATAAAAGCACATCCGCTTCGCTCATGCTACTAACTGATATGGCCCCACAAGCTAAGATTTGATATTTAATCGTAGTATCTAAATATCTATCTTCTAGTGAAGGAATCGTCCATGGCGCTGATAATGAATTATATTTGATATATATTTTTGGTTGAATGTTTAGTAATTTATTCATTAATCTCGCTAATAAATTATTGGCCACTTCATCAGCACCAGGGTACATATATACTTTATTACTTACATTAAATTCTTTAATTTGAGTTCTAATTTTCTCTTGATCTTTAGCAGTCCAACCAAATTCGGCGGCATCATCTTGAGGAATAATTAAAAAATCAATAATATTCTCATTAACTAAACATACTGATTTCTTAGTTAAACCTAAGTTGATTTTTCTGCGCCCTAAAAAATCATTTAAATATTCTTTTTTAACTTTTATTTTTTTAAGTTTTTGTCGTTCTTCATCATTAATAATTCCTAATTCTTCTTTATGAGTGAAAAAACCTAAATTAAAAATATCTTTTCCCACATGTTCATAATAATCAGGTTCTTCATCACTACTATTATATTGTGGGGTTCTCATGATTAAATGATAACCGTAAATGATAATATTGGGGTTGTTTATTTTGATTTCTTTGATAACATTAATTCTTTCTAATAATTCACCTTCTTGATAATGATGAAGTCGTGATGGGATAATTCCGCCATAAAGTAAAGTATCAATCGCAATTACTAACGCGGTTGCCTCTTTAGTTTCTTTAATTAGAAAGTTTTTTATGGTTTGAAAATCCGCTGGTTTTTTCTTATCTCCCATTAGCTTCTTGTCGGGTCTTTTAATCTCTAAATTGCTATTTTTAAAGATATCAAAAGGAAATTTATAATTACAAGGTCTTTCATCTAAAGGTAATAAAACCACTTTATGCTTCATAACTTTGCCCTTCATTTTTGACACCATCCTCATTTTTTAACTATTTTATCGTTCTTTTACGTTTAACGATGGTAACCCCGCCAAATATTCCTAAACCAACGACAGCGACAGCACCAACACAAATTCCAACAATTAAACCAGTTTTGTTGCCAGGTTTTTCTTCAATGATTGGCGGTTCTTCCTCTTCTATCCTCTCTTCGATAATTGGATATGAAAAACTATATACGTTTGGCCTTTGATTTTGTTTGGTTATATCCCAATGTCCATTGTTTATTAAATAACGATTAATTTTGATATCTAGTATTTCCATAAAATATTTAATATCTTCCATAAACCGTTCATATGCGGCACCATCAGCATATAAAACTAGTTCTAATGTTAATTGATCTAATACTTCATATAGTTCGTGAAAATCAATTGGATTATAATACTTCTTTTCTGTTAACTTATTTAATCTTATTTCTAAATTATTTCTTTTTTCAGTGGTAGTAGCGCCGTTTTTAAGATAAATATGATCAAACTTATAAAGTGTATCTTGAATAAATACTTTCAAAATGTCGTTTACTGAAGCATAAACTGATATTGTTTCATTTTTATAAGTGCCGCGGCTAAATATATTATGAATATTAGCATTATTTCTAAAATTTTCCGTTTCGAAAATGGTTGACCCGTGAGCTCCGTTTTTATTAATAGCATCAGTATATGTGGCATTATACATATCTGGAAGTCGGTAATAAGTTGGAGCAATTCCTGGTAGTAAATATGCATATGGTGGGACAATTTTATTCGCACTTTCTACGGCAGAAATGACTAATTGAACATCTTTGACATATGCCATCGGTTCAACTGAATCAATCCAGCCGTTTTCAACCCATGTTTGCCAATCTTGCATAATATTAATTTTGGAATATGTCGCGTTGGGACCGACTGCGATTGATAAAATCAGTTGGCTGTCTTTATTTCTAACTATGGTATTAATTTCTTCAACAAAAGAAGTAATTTTTGAAATTCGATATTCATTCCACTTTCCATATACTTCTGGATCCACTTTAACTAATTCGACAAGATTTCCTGTAACATCATATAATTCTTTAAACTCATTTGTTGCATATTCGGTATATCCGGTACTATATTGTGGAAACTCATTTCCAGTTGGATATCTCGTATAATCTAGATGTAATCCTACGACATCATATTCAATAATTTCCCGATAGACATTTTGAATAAACTCTCTTACTTCAGGATTTGCCGGATCAAAGAATAAAAGATTTTCTTCATCTTTTTCGGGTTTTCCAGTGATTGCATGATTACCATTGATATCAACAATCCACCACTCTGGATGATCATCCCAAAGACTACTATGATACCAAGTTGGACCAACATAGAAATTTTGAACCCACGCATGAACATTAATATTACGTTTTTTAGCTTCACTAATAAACGCGTCTAAATAATCTTTATATTCACCAAATTCGACGCCTTTAAAAATCTCGTGATATGGAACAAGATTCGATTGATATATTGCATATCCATACCAGAAGGTCTCCAAATATACATCAGTAAATTTTAAATTTTTAAGTTCATCTAAAGTTGCCTCTATTTGCGACAAACTCATTTCATATGGCCGGTGCCAAGTACCTCTTGATTCAATTCGTCTCGATACTAATGTATCAAAGTAAACCTCATCAAAAAGCGATTCTATGGCCTTTTTATGTCTAATAAAATCGCCAATATCTTGTGGGGTTTTCGTCTCATTAATTTTAGTTTGCAAAATTGTCATTTCATAAACTGATGCTAAAATAAGTGATAAGTTTTCTTCAGCTCTTTCCAAATTATTAACATCATACATCCCATTTTTGGCGGTGTTGACAAGCCCTTCGCTAATATCAGCTTCAGTTTGAAAACTATATAGAGTTTGATTAATTAAATTATTAGTTATGGTAAGTATTTTAGTCGTACTATTGTAAGTAACATTAGAACCTACATGAATGTTTTCTCTAACAAACTTTTCATTAATTCCATGCCCTGAAACCGCAAACCCTCCTGTTGGAATCGTCACTAAAGTTCCTTTTTCAACAACTAAACCCTGACTATCAACTGCAACTTCACATCCATAAATATTTTGTTGGGTTGTTAGTGATGGGTTTGTAGATGCAGGATAAATAACCAAATAATCTTGTTGTCTTACTCCGTTGATACTGGTAAATTTTTTGGTAATAACATCTTCTATTTTCATAAATTCTAAATCTATTAATTCAATCACATCTCCCACATTAAATAAAACTCCATCCTTAAGCATATTCTGTTTTGTTTCAGCGTTGCCACTTATCACAAAGCCACCTAGTGGGATATCATTGTTTGCACCTTGATTAACTCCGATGACTTCAAATTGATTCGCTTCTTCGTTAAACTCAACAATCATTTCATTATCGCTAAATTGATTAGTTCCAGTTTTTTCTCCATACAAATAATTGTAATATGTAAACGAATTATAACCAGATACAACATTGACGGTGTTAAAAGCGATTCTTACACCTTTATTACTTAAAATAGCGTGTTTATAGGCTGCTACTGTGACATTGTTAAGGTTGATAATGTCACCGATATTAAAGTCTGTTGCCAAGGCAGTGGGAATACTTAAAATCAATCCATTTAGTGGGATTTCATTTTCGCCATTATTTTTAGTCTCAATTACATACTTTCCGATTGATTCTTTTATCGCTACATACTCAACTGCATTTTCGTTGCGGTTAGTTTTCAAAAAAGGCCAATCCGGAGTATATAAAACTGCCCTATTAGTAATGTCTTTATAAGTGATATTGCCACCAGTAAATGATATTGGATTTATTATCACTTCTAAATTATTTTCATTTACTTTAATTGTTTTAAGATCATTCGCTTTAATATTTACTGTCGTCATCAGTAAAAATGCTAAAAAGATTAAAACCACTTGATATCTTTTTATAATTTGTCCTCCCATACCTTCCACCATAAGTTGCCTAATAAAGGTTTGATGTGTTGCTCATACTCTTTTTCCGTTAATAATTTTTCTTTTTTAATTAATAAATTTAAAATTTCATCACCTAAAATCACTGGTTTTTCATATAATTTAATAATTTCTTCTTTAGTGATGGTTTTATTTAAAATCTTTTCGACAATATTAGCTTCCTTGATTGCTCTTTCTAACCAAGGTTTAATTTCTTTAATTATTTCATAATTGGATTTTAATAATCTCTTTGAACTTGCTTTTAAATTTTTATAATATTTAATAATTTGATCAGTTTTACCATTATTAACCCAACTTTCATGTTTAAATGAATCATCATTAGTTAAGGTACATAAAGTATTCGCTCTAACAAAAGTAAGCATATCCGCAAAATGTTTATCAGCTACTACTTCTCTAATTCCTAATTCAAGTGATTTTTCTGGATCATACTTATCACTATTCCACATATAATGAGCAATTGTCACTAAACTTATTTTTGACGCATGCCATTGATTCATTGGATTAGAGACCATTGATTTGAAATGTTTAGATAAATGCGAGGTTCGATTAATAATTGGCCCTAAGAAGATTCGACTTTTCCAAAAATCATTTACTGGATAATTTTCCCACAATAAAATTTCATGCTGATAGATTTCTTTAATATCTATTGCATGTTGTTCATCAATAACTTCAGCGCACACTCTATCGCCAGTATGCACTACTTTAATATTAGCGGCTAATTTTAAACGCAAATCAGTTCGATAAACACTATCCCATGGTTGGTAATATTCAGTTGGACACATTACTAAATCATAGTTTAGTGTTTGTCCTTTAATATAATCATTAATCTTGTTTAACACATAAGCATGAGCAACTCCAGGACGTTTAAAGATTTTTTTATTTTCTTCACTTAGTTCATAATCAATATCGTCCATTAAGACCGCAAAGTTATGAACACCATTAGCGATAACTTGATAGACCTTTTTAAACAATAAAAGAAAATCATTTTCATCGGCATAATTAAAGTCTTTACCTGGACTAATACAATAATAAAATTCAATGGCTTTTTCATCACATTTATTTTTATAGGCAATAAATTGGCTTAATTCTTTTTCTGGATATAACTCGCGCCATTTATCGCGATGATATAAATCATCTTTCGGAGCATACATGAAAATATTAAGACGATGTTTGTCCATAAAATCAATCACATCTAAACGATTTTCATGTGACCATGGAGTTCCATAAAAACCTTCAATAATTCCTCTTAATTTAAAAGAAGGATAATCGTTGATAGTAGTAATTGGAACAACTAAATCATCGCCATCGCGATAAGTTAGCTTGTTTAAAGTTGCAACTGCATAACGAATCGCTCTTTCGTTTTTCGCTTTAATTTTTACTTCTTTATTTTTATTAATTTTTAAGATATAACCATCTTCATTTAACGTGTTATCAAAAACAATACTAATTTCAAGTTCGCCGTCATTACCGCCATAAATAAATTTAGTGGCATCTAGCAATTTGTCAAAATGCGAAAACATTTGAAATTTTATTGATCTTTCGGTCATAAAGAAGGTAATTTTTTCTGCTTTCTTAAAAACTAAATTGTTATTAATGCTATATCGGTCTCGTAAAATATATAAATCTTTCATTTTAGTCTCCTTTTTTCTATTCTTTATCATCTATTTCTATTCCAGCTTCTGCTAATGCATATACAAAAATATAATATTGATCTGGGTCTGGGTGAATTCCATCCGAAAGTTTATCGGGTGTCATTTCATCATTAGTATCTAAATAAACGAACCATTGATTTCGCAAGGCATATTCATGCATAATTTCATTTAATTTAATAGCATTTGACCGAAGATTTTCTTGAATAACCCTTGGTGTTACTGCAAACAAATAAATGTTTGTCTCTGGTAACATGCCATGAATTAAAGTTAATAGTGCTTGAAGATCTTTAGCTGCATCTTGAGCTGATCTTAAATCATTGTAAATGTTATTGTTTCCTAATTGAATCACGATATTTTTCGGATTCATTTTTGAAAAATAACTATTATCAACATGATTTTTATCGCCATTTAAATCTTTAAAGAGTAATTCCCATGTTTGTGAAGTGCTAGCGCTAATGCCAAAACATAGCGCATCTTTACCTTGGTAATAATCATCAAAATATGTAAAACAAATTGGGTCAAAGAATGAGTCTCCTATAAAGATTGTTGTCTTACCATCGGTTCCTTCTTTTTCGTACGTTGTTTGATATTTTTTAGCCTTAGTCTCCCATCCCCATCCCCAATAATAATATCCGTATTCAGTTTGTGGCATTAAAGAAGTTACCCAAAATACTCTTTCGAATCTTCCAGCAATGGCTTTCACTAGGGCTTTCCCTGGCTTTAAAGCCGTAATTTTATTACCATTAATTTCGATTTTATCAGAACTTGTTTCATATCTTATTAGTTCATCAATATTAATAATTGGGTTAATTTCTACATCAGGATATCCAATCCAAGCATATAAATTTGGAACTTCTAAAGCAACTATCGCTTGAACTTCAAATTCGGTTTGATTGCCATCTAACTCGGCTTTTATTGTATATTTACCTTCATAAAAACACTCAATATGATCATTATTAATTCTTAATTTCTTTTTGTCATAAGTATAAGTGATTTTACTTTTAGTATTATGATTAGTTACCTGTATTTTAGCGGGTTCATCGTTAAGATAAACAACCATATCGCTAATTTTAAACTCGTAAGGTTCAATATTTGGTTGATTATTATTACATGAAATTAGAAAAAGTGAAAAGAATGTGAATAGTGCTACTATCAAAAATCTTTTAATTTTCATATTCCTTCTCCTTATTTGTCGCTATTTACCAAGTCAAATTATGCTTTGTTTGCTTGATGAATATAAAACGAGTCTTGATTTTATTTATTTTAGTTAAAAAAGGTAGAAAAATGTTGCATTCAAAAATCAACCTATTTTTATTGGTTTTTTAAAACTTTTCCATTTTTCTACCTTATAAAATATTAGCCTTTACCCAGCAGTTTTGTATCCAACGTCGATTGGAGTTCATTATTAATGGAGGTCATCTTCTGCCTGATATCGCCATTTCTAATTGCTTCCTCAATCTTAAACATATATGATTCTGCTGTATGAGCTTGCGATTCTGTAATTGAATAAAAATGATCGACCTTTGCGCTTGCCCATATATCTAAATGAGCAATTCTAGATTCCTCATGGGCATAATTTGGCAATAATCTAGTCGCATAATAATTATCTTTTAAGTCTTCAATGCTTGATTCGCCAGTTTCTGGATCAATGTCAGGGAAATGAATGATTTCACTCCAAATTTTGAAAATGATTTCGTCGTGTAACAACATATTTTCATACCCTTCAGGTACTTTATCTTTTGAGAAGGCTGAACTAATAACGAAGGCAGGTTCACTCTTAACTTTAGATTGTGAATATAGTGTTGGGTCTTGTTGCGCTCTTGGTCCTACTGGGAATGGAACAAAGTCAACGTCAAATTCTAATCCACCCCAATGTGAAGAAATCGTTAAATACCAATCAGCACCACAGTGGAAGACCACTCGTTCCGCAGTAAACTCTGGTTGCAGAGCTCTTTCTCTTGGTGCTTCATCAACCCACATACCATCAACTGTTCTTAAACTATTTAAAAACTCTAATGTTTCTAAAGTTGCTTCATCAGTTAAGTGTGATTGGAAGTTAGAGTCAACAATGGTACCGCCATTGGTTCCAACCATTGGATAAAACCAGTCGTAAGTTCTTCCGCCCATAACATAATATGGATTTTCACCAGTATGATCAAGTTCAGCATTGATTTCTTGAGCTAGTTCGGCAAATTTTTGCCAGGTCCATTTACCTTCAGCCCACAATTTAGTTGGTTCTAATTTTCTATTTTCGCCTAAAACTCTTCCGAGCAGTTCACTGTTATAAAAAATTCCTTCTTCAGCTACTGAATAAACATCATCATAAACATAGTTTTTTCCTAATATTGTACCAAAGTCACGTTTTTTCTGCCAATATCCAGGATGACCATACTTAGTAATTAAATCATCGAGTGGTAAAATCGCTCCTTGAACAGCTAAATTAGCGACTGAGTTTGATGAAACTTCAAAAACATGCGAATCAGTTAGTCCTTGTTGAGCTTGTTGAATAATCCAGTTATCTCTTGCTGAACCCCAAGTAGCATTTCCAGGATAGTTTAAGTAGTTAACTTTAATGTTATACTTTTCTTCAACTTTTTGAATGTTTCTCATCTTTTCATTGCGATACATTCTTTCATATTCTGGATTTCTTGGATCTGCTCTATTGGCAATATTACAACGAATATTAAAGTCCATACCGCCTAAATCATATTTTTCTTCAATTTCCTGCTCATTATTACCGTTGCCGTTACCATTACCGTTACCATTGCCACTACCATTACCATTTGGATCGGTAGTGGTTCCTTTACAAGCCACTAGGCCAACTAACGATAATACTAATAAAATAAATAGCCAAAATCTTTTCATATATTAATTCCTCCCTTATCCTTTTTTACTTAATATTTTATCATTTAAAACATTTTGTAGTTCTGAGTGTAAAGATTCCATTTTGTTCCGCGCATCACCATGCCTAATCGCCTCTTCAAATTTAACACGATAACTCGCTTCACCTTCATATACAGAATATAGATGATCTATTTCTGCCAAAGTATATATATCTAAGTGAGCTAGTCTAGACTCTTCATGTGCATAAAATGGCATTAATCTTGTAGCATAAAAATTCATTTTAATATCTTCTAAATCAGCTTCACCAGTTGCTTCATCAATTTCAGGGAAATATAATAAGTCGTTCCAAATTTGGAAAATTAACTCATCATGTAATTCCATATTTTCATATCCGGCCGGAATCTTATCTTTAGAAAACGCCGAACTAATAACAAACGATGCTTCGGTTTTAACTTTAGTTTGAATATATTTGCTTCTATCTTCCTGAGCATTTGGACCAACTGGATATGGTACAAAATCTAAATCAAATTCTAATCCACCCCACCAATTGGAAACGATTAAATACCAGCTTTCACCAGCATGGAACACCACATTTCCATTTCTAAACTCTGGTTGGACTGGGTTACTCATAACCGCATCATCAATCCACATTCCTGGTACTTGATATAAAGAATTGAGGTAATTGATAGTGTCAATTACTTCTTCTGAATTCACATGTGAATTAAAATTGCTATCAACTAATCTGCCACCATTAGTTCCAACCATTGGATATAACCAGTCATAGGTTCTACCACCCATCACATATTGTGGCCCGCCTTCAGCTTCACTGCGTTCATGATCTAAACTTCGATTAATTTCGTGAGCTAAATTAGCGAATGCTTCCCAAGTCCATTTGCCTTCAGCCCATAGTTTAGTTGGTTCTAATTTTCGATCTTCACCTAAAATGGTAGCTAGTAATTCACTGTTATAATAAATTCCTTCTTCAGCTTGTGAATAAACATCATCATAGACATAACTTTGGCCTAAAATGGTTCCAAAACTACGTTTTTTCGCCCAAAGTCCTTTATTTCCATATTTTTCAATTAAATCATCAAGTGGTAAAATCGCTCCTTGTACCGCTAAATTAGCCACCGAATTGGAAGTAACTTCAAAGACATGTGAATCAGTTAGACCTTGTTGGGCTTGTTGAATAATCCAGTTATCTCTTTCAACTCCCCATGAAGCATTCGATGGATAATTAAGATAGTTGACTTTAATGTTATACTTTTTTTCAACCTTTTCGATGTTTCGCATCTTTTCATTACGATACATTCTTTCAAATTCAGAATTTCTCGGATCAATTCTTTCCGCGACATTGCATCTAATATTAAAATCAATTCCGCCTAAATCATAGGTTTTTTCAACTTCTTCGTTGTTGTTATTCCCGTTTCCGTTGCCGTTGCCATTTCCATTGCCATTATTGTTAGTTTTGCCGCAAGCAATCAGCGCAAAGCAGAGTAACAAAGTGATTAAAATTGAAAGTATCTTTTTCCCCATATCATTTTCTATACTCAATTATTTAATATGCAGCCTATATTTTGAGTATTTTTCCTTTCTTAAAAATTTGACTGTTTATTATCCAACTAATCCACTTCTTTCAACGCCTTCAGTAAATAAGCGTTTTTGAACAAACATATAAATAATAATTAATGGAGTCATCACGAGTAATGCTGAAGTGTTTAAGATCATTGACGTAAACAGTGGATTTTTAGATACGTCTTGACCAAATAATTTTAAAACTCCCGCATTTTGAATTGCTTCATGAATATTTTGACTGACTCCCATCATTTTAGTCGTTAAAGTGTTAAAACTATCTTTAACACTTGAAATATATTGGAAGGTGTAATAACTATCGTTCCATTGCCAAACAAAGGTTAAGATAGTGGTTAAAATGATACCACCCATCGCATTAGGTAACATAACTCTAAAGAACACTTGGATTGGATTAGCTCCATCAATGATGGCGGCTTCTTCCAACTCGACTGGAATTCCTCTAAAAAATTGTCTAAATAAATAGATAAAGATGCCCGCTTTAATTCCCATTCCGGAAATCGCCAAAATATATAAAATAGTTGGTGAGCCTAATAAATTTTTACCAGTTCCTAAAAAGTTCATGAATCTAATTTTAAGTGGTAATTCAATCGTTATTGGTGGCACAATAATGGTAAAGATGACAATCACAAAGACCAAGTTGCGTCCTGGAAATTTTAATCTAGCTAAAGCATAACCAACAATTGATGTCACAAACAACTGGAGCACAGTTACAATTAGCGACACTTTAGCGGTTGACCAGAGTGATTTCCAATAATCTAACACTTGCAAGGAAACTCTTAGGTTATCTAAAGAAACTTTCATCGGAATCCATAAAACTAATGGATTATTTAAATCTTCAGGAGCTCTCAAGGCAATTGAGATTTGTTGTAAAATTGGATAAATAATGATAAAAGATAATCCGTATAACAATAAATATTTAATTAAACTTACTCCAAAATTTTGCGATTTATTAGCAATTTTCTTGCGTTTATCTTTGGTGCTTAAATTTTTATCATAAAACCCTTTAGCACGCTGTTGAATGGATCTAAATATTTTATTTTTCTTTGTCATAATAAAACACCCTACCCTTGAATAATAAGAAAATTAATCCCACTAATGCTAAATTGATAATGAAATAAGAAATTGAGATGGCCGCACCCAAACCATAATCACTAACCGCTACCGCGGCTCGTAAGAATCTTAATATTGGCGTTCTGCTGAAACTATCAACAATTGTATAGATTGCGGCTGTTAATACCATTGGCATAATCATTGGAATTGTAATTTTCCAAAACATTTCATATTTAGTGGCTCCTTCAATTTCGGCAACTTCATAAAGTTGACTTGGAATCGCTTGAATTGCTGCCACAAATATTAAAATTTGAATTCCTGATAAATTAACAATCATAAAGATACGTTGAACTGCCCCCAAAACAACCGTTAATAAAGAGTCAGCAATTCCAATATCCATAAAGAACCCTGTAACTTGATTGACGAACATCACATCTTCTTGCATCGTTTCCGCAAAATGTTGCCCAAATGTTCCGGTTAGAGTTTCGGTAATTACTGCTAAGTTATAAACAACTGGAATAAAGAAGATAGCTTTGACAATTCGATGTCCTTTAAATGGTTTATTTAACAATACTGCCATTAAAATACTAAAGATAATAATTACTGGCAAATCAATTACTAAACCTTGCATGAAATCAAGTAGTGAAACTGAGAAAATACTTCCGTCAACAATATAGTCCTTAAATAAGTAAATAAACTTATCAAATCCAACATATTCCAACTCCATCCCATCAGGAGTTAATGTGGTATTACTAAAACTCCACATTAAATTATCAATCATTGATGGTAAGAATAATATTAACATTCCGAACAGCCATGGAAGAATAAAAATTAATCCCCAAATCATTGTTTGCTTACGATAGCCAATATAGGAAAACGATTGTTGTAGTTTTTTATGAAGTGGTAGTTTTTCTAATTTACCTTGTTCAATCAATTTAAGGTTTTCTTCAAGTCGAGCAATTTTAACTTCAGTTTTAGTAGCTTTCAACGATAGTGTGACCGCTCTTTTTTGTCTTCTTCCATTGATAAATTCAGTAATCCTTCGCATTATACGTGAAAATATATTTCCATCTTCACGTCTTGATTCCGGTTTAACACGGGCTAATTTTTCATCAATTGCTTTTGTTAATTTGCCATGTTTAACTTGAAGTTTATTAATGCGATTTTCAAATTTGACTTTTAATTTAACCGTTTCTTCGGCAGAATAATATTTGATTTTTCTTTCTTTTTTAAGTTTCTTCATACGATATCACGCTGCCTTTACAAAAGTTTCAGTCTCATAATTAATCGTAAATTTGGCACCGTTGCTGTAAATTACTTCAACAATGGTTCCACGACTATTTAATGTTTTATGACTGACTATTTTTTCATTATAAATATCTAAGGTTTTAAACTCATCTAATAGTAAGTTAATTCCTTCAATCCAGTTATTATAATATGTCGAATAATAATGACTATATTGAGTTTTAATTAAGTCTACTGTATCGCGATAGCTTAATGTAAATTGCATTTTAGATCCAGTTTCTAAAGCTTTTAATTTATACCAATCCATTGATTTAGAAGTATCTAAATTCGCCGATGGCATCACGTAGTTAAAATAACCATTATAAACGATTTGTATAAATGGAATACTATAATCGGCTAAACGGCTAGAACCACCGATAATTGGCGCATCTAACAGTTTATCAGCATAAAGACTACCATATAAATTAGAATTTCTTAATGCTACATTTTTATTTATATTTTGTAAATTATTAACGGTATTTTGAACTGCTTCTTTTCTAAATACTATTTTTTTATTCGCAAAATTAGCAGTAATTAAACTGGCTTCATCAGTTAATACGACATTATCAATATAATTGATTTTATTGATTCTATTATAAACTTCGGTTTGTTTTTGACTGGTGAAAAAATATAGTGGCAAACGATTACGATATGGTATTTGCATCGCAATATCAAAATCATAATATTTAACATCGCTTTGGAAAATATTTTTCGCTTTATCTTTATTTTTTAGACCTTTATCGGTATATGCACTTTGAACTAAAAATTCTAAAAATAATCGATTACCATCTTGGGTAAGTTCTTTATTCAAATTGATGATTTCTCTTCTAGACGTAACATTATGATTAAATTTGATTCGATCCATTGAATACGGTTTAATTCCGTCATTGGCCCACCCTTGATAACTAATATCAAGTTTTTGCCCATCATAATTAATTTTATCTAAGATTTCTAAGATTTGTTTCGGGGTGGTTAATGCTTGAACGCTATCATATGGAAATCCTAAAATGTGTTTCTTTCTAATGTAACCACCGAGAATGGTTAGATGCATCACATCATCAAAAGTTTTTTCTTCTAATTCATATTTTTCGATTAAGTATTTTTGATACAATTTAGCTAATTCAAAATAACCTACCTCAGCGTAAGTATCATCAGTAAAGATATATGAGGAGGCAAAATCTTCTTTATTATATTCTTTAATCCAAGTTGAAACTCTTTGTTGTTGTGACCAACTTTGAAATGTAAATCCATCACGTTCTCTAACGTGATAACGATAGTGAACCCAAGGAACACGATTGGTATAAGCGCCACCACTGGTAGTTATTTTATTACCGGCTCTAATGCTGGTCATCGTATCACTTTCTTTGACAACATGGATAAACCCATCATTATTTTTAGTATATCCATACATTGGCATTTTAATCGTATCATTAACTTCAGGCATAATGTATGTATCAGAACCAATACTTAAATCGCGGCCATAAATACGTTTATCATAGGTTCCGGTACCAAAATTCCCATTAACATGATCAATAACAATTCCTGATCCGTCAGGAATAACAGTAATACCGGCATCTCCAACATTGTTAGAACCAAAATAAGGTAGGACATCAATATAAGCGATTGGGAATTTTTCAGATTCAACAATTGAATCCGCTATAACTCTTAATTCAAATCCTTCATTAGTTAATTCATATCTAACCGCAAACTCAAAATAAGGATTTTCTGGTGGATCTGGATACTCGAATAGTTTTCGGTCTTCTTCCATATCTTCTTTAGTATACAAACTGTGGTTAAAAATTAGATTGTATGCTAAATCAATCGGATCTTGCGTGTTAAATTTATTTTGAAGTAATAAATAACTGTCAGTTTGACTAACATACATGAAGGCATTTTCTAAAACTGTAACATCAATTCTTCTAACCCCACTTTGCGGATCTCGCGCCTTTTCCCTAAGCGGTTTAATTATTAGCTCATTAAATTTTTCATAAGTTGTTTGATATGGTAAATCATAAAAACTCTTGCGGTTGTCGCGACCAATTTCATATAACACCTCTAAACCATTTTCTATTTCTTTAAATCGATACGTTCCAAGGGCAACACTTTTGTCTCGAATTGAAAAGTTTTTTGGTGCTTCTAATAACTTTTCATAATATAAAATATACAAATCGTGAAATTCAACTGGAGAATTAGCTTGAAGGTTTTCTGGATTGGAATACCATGTTTTTCCGGTTTTATTATCATACAACTCAAATTTAGTTGAAGCGGCATCTAATTTAAAATTAAATCTTCCGTTTGAAACTAAAAACTGGTGATTTTCGGCATACTCACTAACATGAGTATACCCTTCCTTATTATATGGTTCTCTTGGGATATATTCGACTTTATTAGCGAGAATTCTAACAACAATATACGTCAATAAAAACGCCATTAATAAGACGATAAGACTTCCAATTATATACTTTCTCATTCTTTTACTCTTAGCCATCTTATCTACCTCACCCGCAAGATTATTTCCTCATATATTGATTTTAAAAATCCATATACTTGTTGGAATATCGTTAGTAATAGCAAACCAATGAATATCATCACGGCAATCGCAACCAATGTAAATAAAATGGTTAAGATTGTTTTGAACAATGTATATTCATGGACAACTAATAGTCCCATAAAGATTTTATATCCAGATAAAAACGCACCAATGGCGATAATTGCATAATATAATTGTAGTTCTTCTCTAATTAAGAAATTACTAATTAAAGTAATTGGAATAGAAATCCAAATGTAAGGAATTAAACCATACATAATTGTCATGAAGATTTCTTTCATTTTACCTTTACCATCAAGTAAAGTCGTTACTGACCAGTTACCAATGGTAGCTAATATAATCGGAACAATTACTAATAAAGCGGTTCTTCCTAAGTTAAACGTTTCTGACCATGGACTTTTGATTAAAAAGCCAATCATCGTTTCGGTAACGACCACCGACATAATCATCATAAATAGATAAAATAATGCTACATATAGTTTTCCTTTTTTCTCTCGTTTAAATTCTTCAAATCCTTTAATTGGATGTAAGAGAATGTAGAAAGGGAATTTAAATGTATCATTGAAGAAGGTTTTAATTTTGGTTTGTGCATTTTCTAAATTCATCAATCTAAACCTCCTTTATCACGTTTTACTGAATGCCATATTGAACTAAATAAACCATATATCGCCACTACGAGTACCGCAATAATTGCATACGGAACAATTTTAGAAATTTTTTCATTTCGATATTGTTCATAAGCTTTTGAATAATTGTAATAATCATGGCCAAGTTTTAAGTTTTTTACTGCTGCTTCCCATTCTTGATTACGTAATTGAGATTTACCAATTCCGGAGTAAGCTAAGAAATAGTTTGAATTCAGTTCAATTACTTGTTCCCATAGTTTTTGGGCTTCATCATATTCCATATCGTAGTATTTGGTCGTCGCTAAATTAACTAGTTCTCCAAACTCGGTTGGTGCATAGACAAAGATAGATTTTGAAATGTTATCGGTAACTATCATATTTTCACCCATATAAGTGATGCTTGTTGGTGATTGAAGACCACCTTGAGTATCAAGACCTCCAAAAATATATAATAGATGCCCTTCAAAATCATAGGTAAAGATTCGACCGCGTTTACTATCTAAAATACTAAAGCGATTATTATCATCGTGACTAGTAATATCAATAATTGTACTTGGTCCTAGCGGAACATTCTCGCGCCAAGTTGGGAATTTAGTATCGCCTACTACTGGAATATATCCATTATTAATTAAAATATCTTTTCCTTTGAAATTCAATTTTTTAACTGGACTTTCAGTTTCATTTTTGGAAACAGTATATAAATATCCGTAATCATCAATATCGATACTAGTAAAAGATGTTTGTAAGTTTAAAGCCATTTTTTCTTTTTGACTTTTACTAGAAAGTTTATAAACTAAAGCTCTAAAGAAATCTAATTGAACGGCGTTTGTTCCAAAGAATCTCGTGAATTTTCGATTTTCGTCAAATTCTAAGATTCCTTCAAAAGTATCTTTAGAAACAATCATTAATCGACCAGTACGATCAACGACAATTTTTTGTGGTTTAAATTTAGCAGTTAGGAATATTTCATGCTGTTTTTCAAGTTCAGCTTGAGTAATCCGACCAATCATATTCCCAGTTTCAATATTATATAAAACCACTCTCCCGCCTTCAGTATCAGCTACATATAATATGTTATTAAGAGCGTACACACCTTCTGGTGCGGTTAATTTTTGAAGTTCTGGGTCATGTTCTAAAGCATCGGCTTTAGGAAATGTTTTAACGTATTCAAAGTTCTCATTTAACATATAAACTTTGTTTTCTTTGGCATCAACAACAAAAATTTTATTTTCATAAACAAAGACATCTCTTAAATCATCAAATACCGCTCTTATGATCTTATCGTTTTCAAGCTCAGTTGGAGCAGGAATAATTTCTACCGGAGCATTTCCTTCTTCATTAACAAAATTAGAGTTACTAATTACTTTAACTAATTTCATCGCATGAGCTGAAGCAATCGTATCTTGCCACGGAGTATAATTATAAGATGCCCTAACTTTTACTGACGGAATCAATAGAATTGTTATTAACACTATTAAAAATATACATATCTTTTTCATGTTATCACCTACTTAATTCCCGAATGAGCCATAGTGTCAATAATCTTAGTTTGACTAATGATGAAGAATGTAATTGGGACAATTAACATAATGACTGACACCGCAGCGGCGGTACCTGTTCTTGCAATTCCTCCAGCTACGATTTGTTGCAAGGCGAAGCTTAAAGGTTTTAAATTTTCTGTAAAAATAAATGATCCGCCATCAGTTGACCATAAGGCTTGGAATAATAAAATTCCTACTGTTAACCATGCTGGTTTAGTTAAAGGCATGACAATTTGGAATAGAATTCTCATTTCTGAAGCTCCATCCATTTTAGCTGCTTCTAATAATTCAGTTGGGATAGTTGTCATAAACTGACGCATTAAGAAAAGTCCTAAGGTAAAGCCCCAAGCCGGAATAATAATTGCCCAGTGAGTATCAATTAATCCTAACCAACTAATAATTAGATAAACTGGAATTGAAGTAACTAATGTTGAAAACATTAATGAATAAATAATTAATTGATTAATAAAGCTTTTCCCTGGAAATTGATGTTTCGCTAACGGATAAGCCACCATAGCGGCTAACAAAATATGTCCGACAACACCAACTATCGAAATAAATAATGTATTAACTAAATATCTTGTAATTGGAATTCTCGTATTTCCTAATAAATTAAATAAATCATTAAAGTTATCGAAAGTAAAGTTTCTCGGAAATAATCTTGGAGGGAAAATAAAGATTTCATCTAATGGCTTAAATGAGTTTGCAATTGTAAAAATTAGTGGATAAGCACTAAATGAAGCAAACAAAATTAAAATGATTGATAAAATTAAATCTCCTTGCCATGATCTAGATAATCTTTTCTTCCTTTTAGAACGGCGTCTAAGTGTTCTATCTTTGGCTAATTTAAGGCGAATGTCTTTAATTTGTTCTCTATTTTGCACTTACGTTCCCACCCTTCTAATTATTTTTTGTGCTGCGATGTTAGCAATCATCATGATGAAAAATAGAATGGTAGCAATCGCACTTGCATAACCTAGTTCCATCCGTTGTGAACCAGCACCGAAATCCATCAAGTGAGTAATAATGGTGTGCCCTGAATATTCAACTGATGGGAATCCCAGTAAACTAATTGACAATGAACCAATACTAAATGATGATGTAATTTGCATTAACGCTCCAAACATCAACTGGGCTCTCATTTGTGGTAAGGTAACATACCACAACTCTTGCCATCTATTTCTAATTCCATCGACAGCTGCCGCTTCATATAAATCTTTATCAACTGTTTGCAAACCAGCAACAAATGATAAGAAACTAATTCCTAAACTCAACCATAACTGAACAATAATTAACACCCACAATGCATTTTCAGGTGTTTTTAACCATAATACCGGATTATCAATTATCTTTAAATTTAGTAAAAAAGCATTTAAATAACCATACATATCACCATGGAAGATTAATTGCCATAATAAGAAAGCACTACCTGAAATTGAAGGCGCATAAAAGATAACTGTTAATACCCATCTAATCTTTGGTGGAAGTTCATTAATCAACCATGCAAATAAAAACGCTGCTATATATGACACCGGTCCAACAATGACCGCCAAAATGAAGGTATTTCTAACGGCAATTAAAAACACTTCATCATGCAACAACAATTTAATGTAGTTGCTTAATCCAATAAATTTTGGCGGATTAATAATATCAAAGTAAGTAAAACTCAAAAATAACGAGATAATGATTGGTAACACCGTAAAGGTACAAAAGATTAACAAATACGGAGCCATCATTCCATAAAATACTCGATTCTTTTTGATTGCTTTTAGCGTTTGACCCTTCTTTTTCATTAGTCTAACCCCAATTCTTTACGCTTACGTGAAATTTCTTCATTAATGACTAGAGTATATTGATAAATACTATCTTGTGGTAAAATATTTTCATTTAATACTAATCTAAATGCGTTATCAATATGTCTTCCCACGATATAATCCCCTGGAACTGAAGGAATTGCCTTAGCGTAACTACGTTGCTCATTTAAAATTAAATAGTCGGTTGCTGGCCAAGCTAATTTTGAGAACGCCTCTAGATTTGCCGTTGGATATCTAGCGGCTGCTCCTAAAATTGACTCAATTCCTCTAGCGTAAGCTAATTGTACTGTTTCTGAATGAAACCATTTTAAGAATTTCCATGATGCGTCGGCTTCCTTTGTATGATTCATAATAACACTTGAACTAACCGCAGAGGTTGTCGAGTGATCAATATTTCCATTTTCATCTTTAGTTCCTGGAATTAACGCATAACTCCATTGTCCTTGAATTTCAGGGGCAAATACTGCCAGTGAATTATATAACGTAAAGTAAGATAATCCAATTGGCATTTCCCCACTTCTAAATCGGTTTAAAAAGTTGGCCTCTAAAACGAATCCGTAATTTGAGAAAAATCTTGTATAAGTTAAGAAAGCGTCAATGTTTTCTGGTTCTAACATCGCGATTTCTTTATAATCATTTTTATATAAATCGCCACCATTTTGCTTAATCATCGCATACAACGTTTCATTTAGGGTTCCTTGAACAACCGGAATATAAAAATCTAAATAACGTTTTTGTAAAATTGGGGAGATATCAACTACTTCATCCCACGTTTCTGGAATCTTATTAATTCCAATTTCCGTTAAAATATCTTTTCGGTAAAACATAATTAAGAAATCTTCGGTGCTTGGAAGGGCATATGTTTTCCCATCAAAAGTTAGTGGTTCAACTGCACTTTTACTAAACCATGTTTTAACCTCAGCAAAATCTTCAAATTCACTTAAGTCTTTAATGGCTCCACGAATTCCCCAGTTGACTGGTGTTTTTTGATCAACACCAATCGCGACATCAGGCCCATTTCCAGAAAGTGTAGCTGATAGTAACACTCCCAAATTAACCATCTTTAATTTAACATTTATATTATTTTGAGTGACAAAAGATTCATCAATTAATTGGCGTAAGATTGTAGTTTGATCACGTCCAGTTCCAACCCATACTTCAATCGTTGGGCCGTCTACTTCCTTACTACTTCCAAAATCACCAATATCTCTAAATGAGCCAAAGAACAAAATAATTTCATGCCAAATCTTTTCAAAGAAATTAGTAGTAACTCGATTTGGTTGATAGGCGCTACCCATAATGGTAATTGAGTCAATAATTAATGGTTGTTCACTAACATTCATAACCCAACTAGCTAAACTAGAAATGTTTTGTTCTAAATCAGTTAATCCTTTTTGAATATTTTTTTCATCTTTAATAAATTTTTCAAGTCGGAAAATCATTCGGTCAAAAGGTGATATTAATTCGCTTCTTCCTTTAGAAATACCAATGATTTCTTCTCTTAATGCCTCTAAACGTTCTTTAGTATCAATTAATCTTTCTTCTAATAACTCAATATTTTGGTGAAGCATGTAATCTTGCATTGGATCAGGATTTAATCCCGTACGCATTACTACTTCGCGATATAAAGTTCTTAATTTTTTAATTTCAACATTAACTCGATTAACAATATCTCCATAAACACCGATTGTTGTTGTTAATGAAATGGTGTTAATTCCTTTATTTAAATGGAGTAAGTATTGTTCATCACCATTACTTAAAGTAACATTTTGTAAATCAGATTTATACTTAAATTCGATATCATTTACTTCTTTAAACGGAACTTCGCCATTTACTTTTAAACTTCTAGTCGCATTTTTACCACGACTAAAATTTTGCATAATTTTAAAGTTGATTAAATACATTCCCTCCTTAGGGACTTCAACTTGCCATGAAATTTCTTCTCCTGGTATTCGCCAGTAATATCCGCCAATAGCATTGTATTTGTTAATATATTTTTCGTATGGCTCATATTTATAAGTTGAGAATTCAGCAATTGGGTTTAATGTTGGAGCGGATTTTAAATACGCCTCTTCTGCTTGAATAGTAACATTAAAGTCATCTTTAACTACCGGAATATTCTTTTTAGCGGCTAAATATTCCTTATAACTTGGAATACTCTTATGTTGACATAATTTAATTTCACCAATAACAATCGGTTCACGATGACTAACTAAGGTAAGTTTATTAATTCCTTTTTTAAAATAGAAATAATACGGAATATCGTAATATCCCATATCATCTTCAACTAAACTACTAGCCCATAGATGTTTTTCAATTTGACCTGGTCTTAAATCATCAATGCCTTTGACGCGTTTTTCAGATACCTTAAATTCATCTTTCCAAAACCGCTGAAAACTAATTCTTTCAGCTTCTAAGAATTGATATTCATTATTAATCTTTAGTCCTTTGTTAATTGATGCTCCTCTTCCTAAAATTGAATAATACAAAACATGAATATTGTATAATCCAGCATCACTTACTTCTATCTCGAAAGTAATATCACCTGTTTCTGGAATATAAATACCATTTTTAGAAACCCCTAAATCATCCACATATGTTTTATGTTCTGGTAAATCATCAAAAAGACCACCATTATAAATGAAAGTTTCAAGATTAATTGAGAATTCTTTCTTAGGTCTTATCGTATCTTCGTGATCATTCATGAATTCTGCAAAGTTATAATCACTTTCATAAAACTGCAAATCTAATGCAGAACTTTCATAAGGTAGTGGTTGATAGTTTGCCTTGAAATCATTTCTAGTTCCAAAGAAAATCAGAGGCAATGCTAACATTATAATTATTATAACTATTGTAATTTTCTTCATCTTACACCTCGTTCTTTATACTTCCCTAGTGAGTTCATCAGCAATTTGTGTACTCTTTTTACCAAAAAACTCAATTTTATCATATGGTCTAAACATAATAAGTTCGATTGCAAATAACAAAATCACAAAACTTACTAACAAGATAGCAAACGGAACAACTAGCGACAACGCTATTATTCCGATTAAAATAATAGAGACTAATATTCCGTTTAAAATAAAAGCCATCGAAAGTTTAAATCCATCAATGAGTAAGCTTTTAATTGAATTTTTTTCAAAACAGCTATAAATTAATAAACTATGGATTAAACCAGGGATGGCTATTATTAGTAATAAAAGTGTAATTAGGAATAAAATTAAATCTATCCATAAAAACTCTTGATTCATTTTTTCGATAAAAAAATATATATTAAATGAAAATAAAGCAATAAAAATTGAATAAATTAAAAAAATCGGGGTTCCTTTTTTGAAAAATCTTTTAAAAGCTTTAAAATATACTTTTGAAATTGGACCTTCATATTTATTGATAATTAATTTCGCACAATAAACACCAGATAAAAGTGCTGGTCCAAAAGTGAAAAGAACTAGTCCTAAAATAGTAGTAAATAAAGTCAGAAGATTTAACCAAACTATTTTAACTATTAGTTCGATAATTGCATAAAATTTGCTGTTAACAAACTTTTCAAAAAACATTTTTTCCACCTTTCTTACTATATGAAATATAGTTAGAATAACCCTTATGATACTTATATTATATATCAGGCTAGTTGTATAGTCAAGTGTAAAATGTAACCGTTATCATTTCTTTTTTTATTTAGTATTTTGTTTATAATTGATCTTGATTTTCACACAAAATTTTTAATTTCATGATAAAACATTTCATACCCTTTTTCAGTTAAATGAGTTCCATCAATTGTGAATTCTTCTTTTAAATTATTGTATTTATCTTTGAACTTTTGAGTAAAATCAATAAACGTCATATTAAATTCATTAGCTAACCTTTCAATTAATTGATTCATTTCATCAAGTTCTTCATTAAACTTTTTAACTTCTTCTTTGCTGACAATCGATGATACGTTGAGTGGTAAAACCGCCATTATAAAAAATTTAGTTTTTGGTAAACTTAATTTTAAAGTGTGCAACAACAAATGATAACTCTCTTTAAAAGGAATTTTTAAATGATCGCCCCATTTTTCTTTGTTGGTGGTAAAATCATTAATGCCTACCATCAAAAATAATTTATCTGGTTTTTGAATGGTTACACTATTGATTCTGCCAATAACCTCAATGGTTTTATCTCCGCCAACACCCATATTAATTACGTTTTTAAATTTTGTTAATAAAGTGAATCCAGCTATCAGTGAATCCCCTAAAAATATAACTTTTTCCATATTATCCTCTTTTTTCTATTTTATTTTTTCTTTTTCTAATGATAATTAATGATGTTGTTAATAAACTTAGACCAATTACTGATCCGACTATTATACCAGTGTACTCTTTCTTAGACTCTTCTGGAGTTATAATTTCGTGATCTATAACCGTTTTAGTATTAATAACATTAATTGTGATGATTCCGCGATATAATCTAATTTCAGTACCATTCGGTAAACTTGTATCCATCCAAACCATAATTTTAACCGTTCCGGTATTTTTAGCTGATACAACTTGTCCACGATCAAGAACAATTTTCGTTCCCCCATCATCAATAATTTCATAGTCAGGAACCATATCATAGGTTTCACCAGCTTGATTATATTGTCTAGAATTAATCCTGAAAGCACTCGGTTTGTTAATATCATAGATAAATTTAGTTTCTTCTATATCAAAACCTAACCATGCATTTTCATAATATTGTGAGGTGTTAGTAGTATTGCCTCCAGTACCTATTAAGAAATAATCATCTAAAGCTTCCCCATCAATTGTCCATGGCCAAACTGATATCCCACGATGCGATAACGCTTTAACATGATTAATGGTTAATCCTGGATATGAATGATTAATTGTCGCTGGAAACTTAGTAACTATATCTAATATCCCCTCAACTGAAGCTGTTACATCTGGCAAATATAAACCGGCATATGATAAATATCCAACTGATAACTCAGGGATATGTGTTTTAACATCATTAATTTGAAATTCAACAAAAGAAATTATAACCGCACGATCTAGCATCATCTTTTCTTCTAATATTTGACGCACTTGATTCACTAAGGTTGTTCCTGATACCCAACTTTTGATTTCAATAAAAAATACGACATCATCATCTTTAAAATTATCAATAAAATCGGCGAAAGTTTCAATTTTCATTTCTGGATATTTAGGATATTTATACTTTAAAGCTTGTAAATCTGCTAGATTTGAATGTGCTATCTCTAATTTTTTATTAAATAAACGTGAGGTATCTGTATCATGATAGACAACCACTTGATTATCTTTTGTAATATGTAAGTCTATTTCAATAATTTCAGCTCCTCTTTCAATTGACTGTCTAACTCCTAAAATACTGTTTTCTGGTTCTTTTTCTCCAACCGGAATCTCTTTTTTAGCATAACTAGATAAACCGCGGTGATTAATTACAAACGGCTGTCTAATTAATGAATTTTCTGGAAAAGTGTGATATACATCAAAAATACTACCAAAATCATCTGTTATTATTCCATTAACACCAGTTAAAATTGATTCATAAATATTAGCTTTTTGATTATCTGTTATAGTCCAAACAGTGATCAATCGTTGTTGGAGATATCTTACCTTATCATAATCGATTAAATTAAATGGTAAAATAACCGCCATAGCTTGACTTTTGTTAGTTTGATTTCTAATTTCAATTAAATCCTCTTTAGTAAGTTCGTCTTTGTCTAGTTTTGATAAATCTAAAATTCCTCTTGCGTAGGGATATATTAATCTTGCTGATTTAATAACCATTTCTTTATCAGAAAAAATGAAAAAGTCTTTAACCGATTCATTTTTCAAAAATTCAACTAAATAATTACCTAAAGTTATATTATCAACATTAAATGCCGGAATCATTTTTCCTTCAATGTCTTCAAGTACTTCTTTTAAGGTTTTAATTACGTTACTTTCACTATCAATAACTTCTAAAGAATCATTAATATTCATTAACAATGTTGCTGGTCTTTCTTCTTTAAGTGAATTGGTAATATCTTCTAAACGATTAACTTTTTGAATAACTGTTGCCGGAGTAATTAATCCTGTAACTGGTTCATATATATTAGGCATTAAATATGTTTGGCTCCTTTCTGAATTTAAATGTAGTGGTGGTGGAAGTTCAATATATTTTCCTACAATAAAGCCATTTTCTAAGGTTGAATCTTGTTTTATTGCGTTTGTTTTAATTTTAATTTGTGATATTTCTCCGTACTTGCCAAAAAGCATAAAACTACATAACATTATCAACAATGCAATGACATTTTTTCTAAACATATTTTCTCCTCACTTTATAATTGTCTATACAAATATAGTACTACATTAATTTGACTTTGTAAAGAGAGTATTTACATTGTTTTTATATATTCTTCAAACATACAAAAGAAAAAATGCTTTATTTATAGAATATTTCCATAAACAAAGCATTTTAGTTTTATGTTTTAACTGCGTATTGAACAAATTTATATCGATCCGCTCGATAATATGACTTAACATATTCAAATGGTCTTCCATTTGATAAGAATGTGTTTCTAACAATTAGTAATTTTGGTGAGTTTTTGCTGACTTCCAAGATTGAAGACACTTTAGAATCAGCGTTGACCGCCTCAATTGATTGAAAACAGTAAGATATATCCATCCCCAGTTTCTTTTCTATATATTCATAGAAAGATCCTTTCAGGTCTTTTTCAGTTATTGTTTTAAATAAGTTGGCCGGAATAAATAATTGCTCATATAAAACAGGCGTTTCATCGCCATAACGAACACGCTCAATATAAAAGACTTCTTCTTTATTTTCTAAGAAGAGTTTTTCAGCAATCTCTTTAGAAGCTTCTTCTTTCTTAAACGACAATATTTTGCTAGAAACTTTTTTACCAATGGCACTCATTTCTTGAGTAAATGATCTTACTCCATGGATGTTTTTTTCAAACTTATTTTGCGATACAAATGTCCCTTTTCCTTTATGGCGATACAAATAACCATCATTAACTAAATTTGTTAATGCTTGTCGAACTGTCATTCTAGAAACATTATATTTATCCTTAAGCACATTTTCTGAAGGAAGCAAGTCACCTTTTTTAAAGGTTCCATTTTGAATACTTTCTTTAATATCATTTTCGATTTTTTTGTAGATTGGGAGTGCCATACAATCACCTCTTTTATTGATTTTAGCATAATTTTAATGATTTAAAAACTTTCATCGTTGTTTTTTTGAAAAACTAACTATATAATATCTATTGAACATAGGGAGGTTTTTTATGAAATATATTTTTACAGTTGATATCGGAGGTACCGAAATAAAATATGGAATAATTGATTCTTCTAGTCAATTAATTTTTAAAGATAAAATGCCTTCTAAGGGACCACTTGGTGGGAAATATATTTTAGATGATATTATTGATAAATTCAATTTATTATCTAAAAAATATTCTCTTTTAGGCATTGCAGTTTCATCAGGGGGCGTCATAAATTCTAAGACTGGTGAAGTTTTAAGTGCAACTGGTTCTATTAAGGATTACATTGGTATGAACATCATTCACTATTTAAATAAAAAGTTAAATGTTCCTGTTTCGGTGCTAAATGATGTTAACTCAATGGCTCTTTGCGAAAGTTTTTATGGAGCGGGCAAGAATTTAAACTCAATAATCGCTCTAACTTTTGGCACTGGAATTGGTGGTGCTATCATAATCAATGGTAATTTAGTAGAGGGAAGTGCTTTTAGTGCTGGTGAATTTGGTCTTATGACAATTGAATCTGAAATTTATGAAGAAATTGCATCTACTGCTAGTTTAGTTAGACTAACTAAAAACATAATCCCTTCTATTAAAAATGGTCTCGATGTTTTTAAATATTATGATGAAGGGCATGAAGAGATAGTTAAGGTAGTTAATAAATTTTATGACAATTTAGCTACTGGTATTGCCAATTTAATTTATGCTTTCAACCCTGATGCGGTTATTATTGGTGGTGGAATCTCGGCAAGAACTAAATTTATTGATGAATTAAATCATCATTTAAGAAACAAATTATCTTCTTATATGGCTGCACATACCCAAATTAAAGCTGCAGAGTTTAAAAATGATGCAGGAATGATTGGTGCCTTTGTTCATTTCCTAAAGCAACATCCCGATGTAATTCATTTGTTATAATTATTATACTAACTTTTTAATTCTGTATCAAGAGAAAGAAAACTGTTATAACAAAATAAACTCACATTAATAAACCAAAAAACGATTCCTAAACTTTCATACAATTATAGATCTTATTTGATATATTAACATGTAGTAAAAATAGTAAATAAGAATTTAGATGAGACGATAATAAACTCACATCATATGACATGATTTTATAAAAATATTAATATTTTTATTATTAAATAAAGAAAAAGGGAATTTAAATCCCTTTTTTATATAACTTATAAAACGAAAGCTTCCAGTGGTGGCTCAGGCCGGAATTGAACCGGCGACACACGGATTTTCAGTCCTATGCTCGTTTTCTTACAAAAATATTTTAAGAAAGGAGCTCTTTTTTAATATGTCAGTAGAAAAGAAATTAAGTCTAAACGCCGCTATTACGAAAAAGGAATTTGATGTTGCTAATGGTAAAGTTGAAGTTTACTATTTAACGTTAAAAAATGTTCCGCTGTATGGCGATGTAGAAATTAAAATCGGTCAATTAAAAGACATTGAGAAAAAACTTTTAGATCAATACGTAGAATGAAAATGCGTGTAGATTTTTAAAAGAATATTTAGAAAGGAGACTGAGATATGATCGCTGATATTGTAAATGCGATTATCCAAGCATTAACTGGAATTTTAGAAGGTGTCGGTGGCGGAGTAGTTACATTATTTAATTCTCTAGTTTTAACCGATACTGGTAATTTATCTAACTTCGGTATTTATCTCTTCGCAATGTTAGGCGTTGCTTCTGGTTTTTGGATTTTCAAATGGGTCTTAGGTCTAGTCCGTAATCGCGGATAAGTCCCGATACAAACCTAGGGGGGACTTTCCCCCCTTTTGATTTATTAAATTATGTGGAAGGAAGTATTTTATTTTGGTTATCATATATTGTTATGTGTTAGTTTGTTTTTCTTGGGTTTAGGTTATTACAAGAAAATGTTTGTTTTTAGTTTATATGGCATGATTTTTAGTGCTATTTCGTTTATATTTATTGTTCTTTATTTTATTGAATTGAATAAAGAAAAAGAAAATGAAAAGGAGTGATTTTAATTGAATTCGTTTTTAATTGTTTTAATTATTTTAGTTGGAATTGTTTTTATAGTTAAACAAGTTTATGATATTATTTTTATTTCTAAAAAGAAAAAGAAAGAAACAAAGGTTGAAGAAGATGAAAAAGTGGAAGATAATATTAAGTAGTTTTTTTATAGTTGTTTTAGGTTTTTTGGTTTTTGGTTTTAAAAATAAGTTTAAGGCTAATACTTGGACTAATGATTACGGTGATTTAGTTCATATTAGAAGACAAGTTGTTAATTCTAGTGTTGGGGATCAGTATGCTTCTATATTTCCTTTGAATCTATCTTCTAATTATGGTTACCGTTGTTATTATGGAATTACTTTAGTTTTAAATAATGATTTATCTGATCCTTTTGAATATGAACCTCTGAATTTTCAGTTTATTATTAAAAGGGGTAATAATGTAGTATATACTGCATATAGAACTGGTAGTTATTTATATTCAATTGATAATAAGGGGTATTATTCGTTAATGTTAACGGAAACTAATATATATTTCTATAATATATATTCTTATTCTTTTTTTATTTATATTGATCAACTTAGTTATAATCAAGTTCGTAGTTTGAATGATAGTATTTTTGATTTTTATTTGGTAAAAACTGATGGATCTTATGATGATGGATATTATGATGGATTTGATGATGGCTGCCATACTGCTTATTATTATGGATTTGATTTTATAAATGAAGATTGGGGTTTTTTAGTGTCGGATGATTCTTCTTATTCTTATGAGTTGGGGTTTGAAGATGGAAAAGTTGATTTAGTGGAAAATGGTGATTTGCCTGAAGGTTATGTATTAAGTGATTTTTGTTATTATAATGATATTCTTGGTTATGGCAGGGTGGATGCTTTTTATGAAATTATTTCTAATGGTGTAAGTTATGTTAATGATACTTATTTATTAGATTATGATTTGGATTATAATTTTGTTTATGATTATAAATTGGGTTATAATACCGGCTATTCTGAAGGCTTTGACGTAGGTTCAACTTATTATTATAATGCGCATTTGGTTAATAATGAATATATTACTCCTGATAATGTGAGTGCTCCAAATGGTATATATAATTATCAACGTAGGTTTAATGTTTTAGCTGATGTTACTTATTATGCTAATGATTATAATGAATATGAAGTTGGTGATAATTTAATTTTTTATTATAGTTCACCATTAACTTATGGTTCAGCTGAAGTTACTTTTAATTATATTTTTGATTTAGGTGATGATTTAGGGCCAGTATATGACCCACCAGGTAATTATGAGTTTACTATTAATGGTTCTTATAATGGTGAAACAGTTGTTAAGGGTGGATATGGTTCAATAACCAGGCTTGATAATGTTGATTATGTTTATCAATTAAATTTTACTTTAGAATATGATTTAGATTTATTAATTGATAATACAAAGTATTTAGATTTTAATTTGATATTTACTACTACAGCATTTGATAGTTTGTCAAGTTCTGTTTATTCTTATACTTTATTAACTGATTATAGGGATAATGAGTCTTATGTTGATGTTAAATTGTATTTTGATGATTATGTTTTAGAACCTTATACGTTGGGATATATGACTGGTAGGAATGAAGCAACTAAAGAAACGTTGCTGCAGGTTCATACTAATGGTTTTACTCCGAGTATGTATCCTTATGAAAATGCTGATAGCTATTTTACAAGTGAAGAGTTTTTAGAACCTTATTTAGTTGATTTTAATAATACTAAATATACTGAAGGATATAATATTGGTTATAATGAAGGTTTAGTTGATGGATATGCTAATGTAGATGGTGAAGCGGCTTTATTAACTCTAACTGGAACGACTATTGGTGCTATTTGGAATATGTTAACATCAATGTTAGATGTTACAGTAATGGGAATTAATGTTAGATCAGTTGTTATAGGCTTAATATCTATTTCATTGATTTTATTTATATTGAAATTGTTTTTATAAAGTAGGTGATACTATTAAAAAAGGTGCTTTTGTTTTAATATTTTTTATTATTCTTTATTTATTGTCTCTTAAGGTTGGTGGAATAGAAACTTTGTTAGATATGGATGGGGAAGAATTTGGAATTTTTTTTGTAACATCTGTTCCTAGTTTAATAGATGATTTTTTTGGTTTCTTTTCTAAAGTTGGTTCTATGATAAATAATTATGTTGATTTCTTTTTTAAGATTAACGGTATAGTTGATTATTATTTTGGCCAATTAAAAGATACGGTTAGTGGTTTTATAGAATCTCCATCTAGTTTGTGGGATTCTATTAAAGATTTTTTTGTAAATATTTTTAAGTTTAGTTAAAGAAGGGGGTATTTTATGTCTATAATATCTGAAACTATATTAAATTTTTTAGAGTTATTATTTCCGCAAAGTGTTACTAATTTGGGTCCTGGTTTTTATGGATTATTGGGTTTTTTTGGTTTATATTTTGTTTTGTTGTTGGTTTGGCATTTGTTGTTTAAACCAATGTTAAAAGCGTTTAAAATAATTTAGGGGGTGTTTTATGGAAACTTTATATCATATTATTTTTACTTTCTTGTTAGAACTTTTTCCAAGTGTTCCTCAGTCTGTAGTAGATTTACTTTCTTTTTTATCTGTTGTTTTATCTTTGTTGTTGATTTGGGCTATTTTAATAAGGCCATTGTTGAAAGTATTTAAGGTTATTAAGTAGTTATGGAAGTTATTTTATTAATTATATTAATTTATATTGCTTATAGAACAATATTAATTTTTATTGAAGGTAAGAGACTAGGTAAAGATACTTTAATTGCATTTACTGGTGGACTTGGCACTGGTAAGACATTATTGGGCGTTGATACTGCTGTTCGAAGATATAAATATAGTATTATTAGATATTACTTTAGAAAAATATTTTTTTTCAAAAAAGAAGATAAACCTATTTTAATTTCTAATATTCCAATACTTTTGAAAAAAGGAACTAAAACAAGAGATGCAGTTTATTCTTATAAACTTAAAGCTGGGCATTTATTAATGATTAATCAAGTTCCAAATAATGCAGTAATATTTATTGATGAGATAGGCCATATAGTTGACCAATATTCACATTCTAATCCGTTAATTATGATTTATGTTAAAGAGTTTATACGTTGGTATAGACATTATACAAAAGGTGGCAGCTTAATTATTACTGATCAGTCGAGTGATGAAGTAAATGTTGCTGTTCGTAGAAGGTTAAACGTTGTTCATAATTTGGAGAATTTTAGAAAACGTTTATTAGGTTTGGCGTATATGGTCGATACTACTCCTTTAATGCAAACTGATGGTGTAATTACACAAATGAAAACGAATGAAGATAAAGAATATTTTGTTAGGTTTTTTCCATTTACACGTCGATATGATACTTATGCGTTTAGCGATAATTATACACCGTTGCAGAAATTTTCCATTTGATTATGAAATGCACAATACTATGAAAGCAAATTATTTTATTGATTTTCATAAATTATACAGTGATAATAAAAAAGTTGATTTTAATAATTACGATAATTTATTGTTGCTTTATAAATCTACTGAAATGGAATATTCTCCGGCTGTATTGAGAGCTAAAGCTAATGCTAAATTCTTAGCTGGTAAAAGTTCGTAAGGTGTGGTTGGCGCAAGGGGTGCGGGCTTCACGCCCGCGCACGCGCGCTTACTTGTTTAATACCATTCTATTGTCTCAAAAAAACGTGTTATATACGTAGTATATAAAAAAAATTGAAAAAAAATAGGAAAAAAAGAAGGGGTTTTTATGGCATCTTATCGTTATGTTATTGATAAAAATAAAAATTATTATGAAGTGAAAATTTTGAAAAATGTTAACCCTAATATTGGAAAAGTAAAGCGACAATGTTTAGTTCCTAGGAATAGATCTAAAGAAATATCAAATAATAGTAAACGAACTGTTTATGATTATTTATTAAATAATGATTTTAATTTGTTTGTTACTTTAACATTTGATAAAAAGAAAATAGAAAGAGAAAATGCGGAATTAGTTGCTAGAAAAATATTAAATTATTTAAAAAATAGGCGACATCGTGCGGAATATGATTTTAAATATCTTATTGTTCCGGAGTGGCATTCAAATAAAAAAGCAATACATTTTCATGGTTTCTTTTATATACCTAATGAAATATTATCTGATAAGAAAATGTTTAAATTTAAGGGATTTTCTAAAGGCAATACAGCTATGTATGTTGATAGGGATATATTAAAAAAATTTGGTGCTAATGAATTGGTTGTTATATATAATCAAGTTGAATTTGTTGCTAATTATGCTACTAAATATATGTATAAAAATGGTGAAAAAATTTTGCCTAAGGCTTTTTATTCTAGTGATGGCTTGAAACGAAGTGAAAGGGTTATAAGTAAAAGTTGGATTTTTAATCCACCTGATGTGGTTGTTCCAAATTTTAAAAGTAAGTTTGTAAAAATATATAATGTTCCTATTGATAATAAACAAGCGGTTTCTTCTTTGGAAGGTTTGATAGATAGTAAGATTTGTTATGATGGTGAAATACCTTTAATTGGATTAGCTAAAGAGTGTTTTGGAGAAGAAAAAGTTATTGTTGTTGAAAATAAAGAAAATAAAAAAAATAAAAATATGGTTTCTTTAGAAAGAATTAAAAACAATAAATTATTTCTTGCTTATATTAGTTTAAGGTATGGGCGTTCTATTAAATTTAAGGATAATTCGGTTTATGATTTATATTCTGTTATGGAATATTTAGAATGTTTTAAGCTTACGTTTTCTCGTTTTTTAGATTTTTATTATCATAAAATTGATAATATTGATAAAAAAAATAATCATAAACCGCGTGTTTTGTTCAGTGATTATTATAAAGAAAGATATGGTGATGGTTTATGATTAAATTTAAAACTAAAAGAGAAAAGATTTTTTATATTGTTACTTTTATTTATTTAATGTTGTTGGGTTTATTAATTTATTTATGTTATGTTAATAAAAAGTTTGTGTCTTTGTTAATTATATTGTGGTGTGTTTATGTTCTAATAAGCATAATACTTTTAGAATTACACGTAATTGAATTAAAGTCTAATAAGGGGAATTATAAAGAAAGGAATTGATATTGTGAAAAATTCATATTATGCTGTAAATTATAAGATTTTTAATGTTGTTGGTATTGAAAAAAGTGATATATATGATTATGTGTTTGCTAAAAATATAGAACAGGTTATAAAAAAAATTAGGAAGCGTTATAAAAAGTTTAGTTTTAACGTTAAAATTATAAGTATAGATAAATATAAAGAAGTTGATGATGCTGTTTATTTAGAACGTGTTTATCCTACTTTAATTAGTGCAATTATGTCCGAATTATCTAACGCTTTTTCTAAAGTTGATTTAAATTATAATGATGTTGATCATGAAATTGAAACAAGCAATAAATAAATATTTAGATTATATAAAAATATATAGATCGAACGGAACATATAGATTTTATAAGGGGCGACTTAGTCGCTTCTTTTCTTATTGTAATAATGAAAATATTACTTTAAAACAGTCAATTAATAAAGTCTATGATTACGTTTATATGTTAAAGGAAACTAATAAAAATTCTTCAGTAAATAAAGACTTAATATCTATTAATCAATTGTTTAAATACTATAATATCAATCAAAGATTTGAACTTTTTAAAAACGATAGTGTAAGATTCAAATCTTTTACTACTAACGAGTTGGCCAAAATAATGAACTATCTAAAACATTTAAATATTGAAAATCAACTAATAATAACGTTATTGTTAGAAACTGGCATTCGGATAAACGAATTATTGAATATTAAAATAAAAAATATAAATTTAAAAGACAAAACAATTCTCCTAACAACTACAAAAAATAATAAAAATAGATATGTATTCTATTCTAAATTAACGCAGTCTAATTTAGAAAAATATATAAAAACTGTAGGATCTAATGAATTGTTATTCTCATTTACATATAGTAAAGTAAATGGTTTATTCCGTAGATTAAGAAAACTATTAAATATTAAAAATTTAAATGCCCATATGTTTAGACATTATTTTGCTACAACTCTACTAAAGTATGGTGTTGATATTTACGCTGTTTCGCTGCTTTTAGGACACAGTAGTATTAAAACCACTGTAAAGTATTTACACTACGATTTTAACGATTTAAAGTGATTTTACGAGAAAATAGAACCTTATATTAGTTGATAAAAACTAAATTTTCCTCTGGATGTTGTCATTACCTGGAACTTATAAATAGATTAATCGGCTTTATGCAGTTCCAGGTTTGACAATGATTTTAAATGATATAATCTTGTTAAAAATAAAAACTCATTTTTTTAGTTTTTATTTTGCAGCTGTAATTATTCATTTTATAGTGTCAAAAAATGCGTATAGGATCTTGAAGTGTATTTAGTAAATGTAAATTTTTTTTGGTTTGTGAATTTGTGATTAGATCTGTAGTTTAATTTTACTAATAAAAAAAAGAGTGAAACCGGCTCACTCTTTATCAATTAAACCCAATAAGTAATCTGCACTACAATTTAATGCTTCACATATCACTCGGATATGATCTTCATTTAATCTTGCTTTGCCTTTTTCTAATTTTCCAATAAATTGGTGCGATACTCCCATAATTTGCGCTAATTCTTTTTGTGTGACATCTCTATCACGGCGAATATACCTTAAATTATTCATAAAATCACCTTTTTTAAAAAAAATTCTATTTAGGGGTTGAATTATCAACCTATTGGTTGTATAATGAACCCGTAAGATAACGTTTCTGCAGTGGTGGCTCAGGCCGGAATTGAACCGGCGACACACGGATTTTCAGTCCGTTG
>ENA-UPXM01000736-UPXM01000736.1-activated-sludge-metagenome-genome-assembly--contig:-NODE-736-length-45980-cov-54.603636_pt1 | contig 45980 bp, 39 predicted proteins | sample MGYA00238178_ERZ772708 | MGnify/ENA primary metagenome ERZ772708 (study PRJEB29002, sample SAMN05720212) | activated sludge metagenome | isolation source: anaerobic digester from wastewater...
TTCTTGTTCCTTGTTTTCGGTTGCGGGGGTGGAAGCAGCAGTGGCGGCGGCCCTGGTGCCGCCGGGGTAAAAGTCCCGATCGGCTCCGAGGAAGCCAACAGTGCCCTTCTCAAGGCCATCAACGAGCCGACTGATGAAAACTTCGACAATCTGATGGCAATGATCGGTGATCTGGACGACTCGAAGGAGTCATGCCTGTACAAGGCCTGCGGCGAGCTGCTCGGTGTGTACAGGAGCCCGCTGCTTTCGGGGATTATGGACAGCTACGGGCTGGAGGTGGGCATCGAGACGGACTTCGATGCACTTACCTCGCAGCATGACCTGAGCCAGATCACCTACGATTACCTCAAGAAGGCCGTCTATATCACCGATGCACGGAGCCTGCTTGCCGACCTCGAAGAGCGGCTCTCCCGGGCCGACAGCCTCCTGGCGCAGGCAGAAGGCGAGGATATCGTGATAAGCCTCGACGAGATGAACATCGTGCACTTCGACACCATCGATATCCAGGTGATGCGGTCCATGGCCAACCTGCTCAAGGCCTTGGTCGTCTATCTGCAGGCAGTGGATTTCACGGTGGTGGATCATACCGTGCCCTATAACGGCAAAGGATACGACATTCGCCTGCTCTGCACTGACCCGAACAAAAACATCCGCATGCCAGATGACGACATCGATCATGAGCTGATGGAGGATGCCTGGAAGGGTCTCATCGCGAAGAACCCCAATCTGCTCACCTACTTGAACAGGGCCGGGCTCGCCGGGTTCAGGGCTGCCCTCGATACGGCGATCGTGCACTATAAGGCTGCGGTCACAGCCATCGAGGGCTTGAGTGAAGAGCAGCGCAGGCAGCGGTACGCAAACGCCTTCAGCCTGGATACCGAGCTCGAGCTGGAATCGGTCAAGCTCGTCCGGGACCGGGTGCTGCCCTCCGTGATATCCTGCCTGGACGATCCTTCGGCCAGGCTCGTCTCATTCGAAACGTACGAAATCGGTGTGACCGAGTACATCGACGGCAAGGACGGGTTCTACTACCCCATGACCGAAAACGGCATCGAGGTTCAGGAATACTGCTTCAACAGCGTCGCCTCTGGCATCAGGATCTACGATCTGCTCAATGCCAAAGCTGCCAGAGCCCCCCGGGACGTTCTCCTCGAGGCATGGTATCCGCCCGAAGGCATTGACGACTTCAAACCCTACATCCCCTGCGGAGATCCTGCAGTCATTCCCTTGGTTTCCCACATATACTGGGATGAACCCGAGGAGACCTTCGAGATCCCCCGGGCCGACATATCCATTGACGGAGATCCCGCCGACTGGGAAGATGTAAAGGTCTTCCAGACCGCGGGAGAAACCGTGTTCAAGATCGCGCGGGATTCGAGCAGCGACAAGCTCTACCTCTGTCTCCAGACCGGGTTTGAACCCTCATCGTACAGCGAGTGGTATTCATTCGCATACCTGAGAATGACCTATGGTTCGGATTATGCGAGCATTGGCCTTAGCCTGAGGGGGGATGATGATGAAACCACCTGGAATGAATCAACCGGGGAATCATTCGAGGGTTTCCCTGTTCGGTTCTCCAGCGGCGATACCGGGTTCGAGGTGGAGTTCGACTGCCTCTCCCGTCTGGTGAAGAGGGGATCGTTGAACTATTTCAATGTTGGGTGCAATGAGGGCGGCGGCCTGTATAACTTGGGTTCCGTCAAGCTGCTCCCGGAAGCGGCAGACTAAGATCAGCTAAAAGGGAGGGAGGCATCAGCCCCCTCCCTGAGCAATCATCCCACGATGCGCAGACAGATCATTCATGGCGCCCTGGGGCTGGCCGCTCTTGCCGTCCTGGCCGCAGGCATTCTCCTGCTGCTCTTCCTTCCGGATGACGACGGACAGGGGGTGTCCCGGAGCAGGGTCCCTGAGCACCTCACCCGGATCGGGCCCTATGTGAAGGACATCCACGTCATGGAGAAGATCGGGCCGTACAACCTGTCGGTTCGGGCCTCCAGCTTTCACATGAAGAAGACCAGGTTCATGGGCTTCAGCACCAACCTCTACAAACTGGTAGTTGCCCATGACGCCCGGGTCACCCTGTACCGCGACGGGGCCACGATGCTGGACGTGAAGAAAGACCGGCTGGTGATGCCGCCCGCCCTGGGGCTCATCGATATCCAGGAGCCGGTGGTGGTCTGTCCCGAGGGCATGGATGACGTGAGCCGGATCGAGATAAGCCGCGACAAGGGGTTCATCCGGATCCACCGCAGCAAAGGGGTCGAAACCTGGGAACTCGCGCCGGAATCACCCCGGCAGGATAAAGCCTGAACCGCCTGAGAAGGGTGCGGCTCTAGAACTGCGTGACCGGCTCGATCGCGACCTCGGGATAGATCTGGCCGTGCTTGGGCGGCATGGAGTTGTACACCCAGTCGATGTCCACGATGCCGAGCGTTACCCCGCGACCCTTCTTAAGCCCGCCGAATACCCCCCTGACGAGCACGTCCTCCATGTCCATGGTGAGCCCGAACACGGCCACGCCCATTCCCTGCTCCAGGCGCTTGAGCTCGTCGCCGTAGGCAAGGGTGGAGAAGGCCAGCCGGGTGCTGTCCGCAGCCTGGCACTGAATGAGGGGGATGATGACCGGAAACCCGTCGGGGCCCACCCAGGAAAGGAACTTCAGGCTGTCCAGCCGGTCGAAGAGACCCTGGGCCCAGGGTTTGAGTATCCGTCTGAAGTTCGGAGTGCGCACCGCGGCCTTTCCGGCCCTGGTGAGCAGGGATGAGAGGATGATCCGTCCCATGGGCAGGCGCTCCCGGCCATAGGTCTCAACCAGGTCCATGTAGTGCACGGTGTGGATGCCGAAATAGGCGTTGTAGCGGAACATGGGCTTGCTGTTGAACATTTCGAAGTCCTCGCCGCTGCGCTCCTGATGAGCCCAGAGCGCCTTGCCCCGCCAGAGGCGCTTCGAGAGCGTCATGATGAGAAAGCCGGTCCTTGGGTTGTCCTGCACGTGATGTTTGCTCAGACCCTCGGAGAACTGGCCCCAGATGAGCTCTCCAGTGGTTTTTGCCTGCAGGGCCGTGATCAGGGTGACATGGGGCAGCCCCTGCGGGTTGACGGTCGCGATCAGGCCCACCTTTGCCTCGGGCTCGAACTCCCTGAGATCCCGCTCGTCAAACCGATTCGAGTTCATTTTCATTGCCTGTCCTCCTTTTAAGCTCACTGACAGTGCTTCCCCGCCAATGGGCATGATGCCTCGGGCCTGCCGTATCTCGGATTCCGCTCCTTACTTAAGGCTTGCTGCGGCCTCATGAGCGATTTTTTAAGAGCCGTCCGGTCACCGGGGCGTTTCGCGGCCTGCCGGGGGGCATGATCTCTCCGGTGCCGGCGGATGCCCGCGAGATTCTGTCCCGGCGGTGGCCCCGCTCGCATGGACGATCACGCCTCTACCCGCCGACTCGGATGCCGCCTGGGCCAGACGCTCCATGTGGCCCTGCGCCACGAGCCCGCAGTCCCGGCACTTCCAGTCGATTCCCAGTCCGTCGTACTTGTGGGCGCAGAGGTTGTTGAACGCGCAGAGTTCCCACCGGGAGACGGTCCCGGCCATGGTGTCACGGATAAAGGCACCGATGGCGCGGATATTCTCCTCACTGTCCGTATGGCCGGGAATAACAGGGGTGCGCACCCAGATCTCGAGGGGGTTATGAAGCTTCCTGCAGTAGTCTCTGATCCGGGCGAGGTTCCGCTGGATCTGGCTGCCGCACAGGCCGGTATAGCCGCGATGAAGCTCCTCGTCCATGAGCTTGAGGTCATAGAGCAGCAGGTCGGTGAAGGGCAGGAGCATCTCGAGCCTTTCCCAGGGGCACTGGCCGCAGGTGTCGAGCGCGGTATGGATGCCCTTTCCTTTCAGCGATTCTAAGACCTTGCGGGCAAAATCCGGCTGACGGGTAGGCTCGCCGCCCGAGAGGGTCACTCCGCCCTTTGACTGCTCGAAATAGACGCGGTCCTTCATCAGCTCGTTCACGAGATCCTCGGGGCTGAAACACCTGCCGTAGATCTCCATCGCCGTGGACGGGCAGGTCTGGGCACAGCAGAGGCAGTCCGTACACGCCTGCCTGTCGATCTCCATGCCAGAGTCTGTGGTTTTGAGCGCATTTTCCGGGCATACCTCGATGCAGCTCAGGCAGCCGATGCACCGCGATCCCACCCAATGCACCTGCGGCCTTCCCGGGATGCTCTCCGGGTTGTGACACCACACGCACTGAAGCGGACACCCTTTGAAAAAGACCGTGCTTCTGATGCCCGGACCGTCCTCGGTGGACATCCGCTGGACCCTCAGGATGAGACCCTTCGGCTTTTCCGGGTCATGCCCAGCGGTCTTCATGCCGGCTCGCCTCTGTGCGCACGTTCCGGACCCGGCGATCTTTTCCCGGCCTTATCTCTAGAGCGACTCATGACTGATCCTTGCGATCACCTCGTTCTGCAGCTCGCGGCCGATAGTGGTGAAGTAGGCATTATAGCCCGTGATCCTCACCAGAAGCGACTGGTACCCCTCGGGTCGTCTCTGGGCATCGTGCAGCATGGCCGCGTCGATCATGTTGACCTGGAGCGAGGTTCCGCCCTGCTCAAGACTCCCTTTGAGAAAGGCCTTGAACTTCTCCTTGTGCTCGGGGTCCCTGAGCAGCGAAGGGCTCATGGAGATGGTGTGGCTCGCGCCGTTGGGCAGGCAGTTGAGGTAGCCGCCCCAGTCTCCGGGACCTTTCTCTGCCTTGCCGCCCAGGGCCTTGCCCACCGAGTTCATATTTGCTGTGGGGCCGTTGATGTCGGCCCCGCTCACCGGACAGATGGCGTTTGACAGGAACCTCCCCTTGGGCCTCCCGTCCGGGCTCGCCGGCAGGATGAACCCGTCGCCCACCCAGTAGTTCCAGCTGAGCATCCCGGGCCTGAACTGCCTGCCTGTCGAGCGGGTCCTGTGCCTCCATGTCTCCTCGCACCACAGGTCCATGACGGCCCGGGCCATGGCGTCCGCTTCATCATCGTCCCGGCCGTATTTGGGCGCCTTGTACGTAGCCAAAGCCTGGAGCTTTTCAAAACCCTGCCAGTTTGCCTTGAGCGCCTTCACCAGCTCCTGAAGCGTGCACTGCTTTGTATCGTACACCAGGTGCCTGATCGCGAGCAGGCTGTCCACCGTGGTGGCAAAGGTCACGGCCTCCAGCGTGGTGAAGTTGAGCTCGGCCCCTCCCTGGGTGATGTCCAGGCCCCTTTCCGCGCATCCTTTCACCAGGCAGGATACATAGGGAGTGGGACAGAACCGGGCCCGGATCGACTCGGATTTTTCATAGAGCTCCACGCATTGCTTGATGATAAATTTCGTCTGCAGGGCATAGGCGCTCCAGAAGTCCTCCCAGGACCTCAGCGACGCGGCGTCACCGGTCCGGGGGCCTGCCTGGCGCACCTTCTCGCGTTTACCCGTGATGGGGTCGACAAAGTCGAAGAAGTCTTTCCCGTCGTTCAGGACGAACTCCACGCTTTTCAGCAGGTTGAGGTTGTTGTCCACGGTCCCGGAACGGTCGTTGCCCGCCATGGTGTTCTCCAGGCAGCCGACCGGCGCATAGTCGTGCACGTTGCCCTCGTTGATGAGGTGCTCCACACAGGCCTTTTTGGCCTCCCGCATCATGCCTGCCATGGACCGCTCGTCAAAGTTGAGCAGAAAGGGCGAGCCCTGGCTCGTGGAGACCATGTCGACCACCTTGTCAAGGAGTTCCTCCGGGCTCCCCTTGTGGAGTCGGATGTTGGGCTTGGGCTCCAGGATGGGCGAGAGCTCGTCGATTACCTCGAGCATGGCATAGGTCAGGTCGTTGGTCATGTCGCGGCCGTCCCTGCCCATGCCCGAGAGGGTGATGAGCTGGCCGTAGCCCGAGGTGATGCCCATGTTCCCGATCCGGACCATGGCGTCGTAGACCGTGTTGGCGTGGATCCAGAAGCACTTGAGGATCTCCTTGCCGAACTCCCGGTCCATGCCCTGCGCGATCGAATGCTCCCAGTAGGGCAGGAGGTACTGGTCGATTCTGCCAAAGGACACGCCCGGGCCCGGATAATTCTCGTCGCTCATGACGAGCATGTGAGTGATCCACAGCGCCTGCACGGCCTCCCAGAATGTTCGCGCCGGCTCCCAGGGGACATGTCTGAGGTTTTCCGCCATCCGGACGAGCTCGGTTTTTCTCAGCAAGTCCTGTTCCTCCCCGGCGAGCTTCTCTAAGAGTCCGGCATATTTGCCTGCCAGGTCCCGGGGCATGGCGGCCGCGGTCATCATGGCGCGCAGCTGCGCGCCCGTGCTCCCCTTTTTCTCCTTTGCGTCCAGGAGCTCGTATCGGCGCCTGAGGTCCTCGTAGATGCCCTTCCAGCCCAGGTTCAGGACCCGCTCATACCCCGGGATGAGGTGGCCCGAGGTGGCGCCGGAGTTGCCGTAGCCATGGTCGTGGAACCATTTCATGGACGCCCGTGCGCCCTTTCTGCCATAGATGAGCCGGTCGCGCTCTCTTGCCTCCTTTTTCGTCCAGCACATGGAGGTCTGGATATTGAAGCGGCCGCCTGCGATGAGGTCCCCGGGCAGGACCTCGCAGGGAACATGGTTCACCATCACCTCCCGGATGAGCCATGCCTTGCGCTCGGGCAGGCTCCAGGTCCAGAAGACAGGGTCCAGCTTCACGGTGTGCGCGGCCTGCTGCATGGAGGACCGGAAGGTCTGAAGAAAGGCATAGGTCTCGGGCACGATGTAAAAGGTCATCTCGTCGAACTGCACGTCCCAGGGCATGCCCGTGGTCCAGGCCGTGAACTCGTTGTTCCACGCGCGGCTCGTTCCCTGGAAGTAATAGTCGCGCAGCCACCGGATCCGCGGGGAGAGGTTTTTCGGTTTCTTGATCTTTTTGCCCGGATCATCGAGCGCCTCTGCCATTGCCATGGCACACCTCCTTGTTTTTTACCGGCGGGAAAGCAGGGTTCTCAGGCGCTGCTCGCCGTGGGCGAGGGTCTCGGTCATGAGTGCCGCCGCCTGTTTCGGGTCCTGTTTTTCGACTGCCGCAAGCAATCTCCGGTGGAACCGGAGTATCGCGGGGACAACCTCGGGCTCGGAGAAGAAGAGCGAGGTAAAGTTCACATACACCGGCCTGAACGAGTTGATGAGCATGGGATACACGAGATTACCCGATGCGATGCCCATGGTGAGGTGAAACTCGAAGTCCAGGGCCGTGATCTTCTCGATATGGCGGGGGTCTGCCGACTCCTCTGCGTTCAGGATTTCATGAAAGGTCTCGATGTGAGTGTCCGTGCGGTTGAGTGCGGCGAGCCGGGCAGTCTCGTTCTCCACCAGGGCCCTTACCCGGATGAGACTCTCCAGCAACTCGGGGTCCAGGCCGCCGCGCTGGAAATTGACGAGCGACTCCAGGATGGCGAGCGAGCCTTCCTTCCGGTAATCGCTCACCACGGCGCCCGCCCGGGGCCTGAGTTTCACCAGCCCCTTGGCGGCCAGCTCCACGAGCCCCTCGTGCACCACGGGCCTGCTCACCCCCAGCTGGAGCGCAAGCTCGCGCTCAGGGGGCAGCTTCTGACCGATGGCGAGCCTGCCCGTGAGGATCAGGTCTTCAAACCGCGAGATAAACACCTGTTTGAGACTCTCGGTCTTGAGAGGCCCCAGCATGTCCTGCATGAAATCACCCTCCTCGCAGGCTGTTGGTATTACCAAGAGCAATAATGCCTGCGAATCAATGATGAATCAAGGGAGAAATATTGCTGAAGAGATTGTTTGCTGCATGGATCAGGGCCACGCGGGATCTTCTCGTACACGGGATCGGCCTGGAAGGATGCCCGGGGCGGGAAGAGGGGTCGGCGGGAAGGGCATGCCGGGCGTGTTGAGAATCTCCCTTGCCGGGTTATACTGAATTTCAGGCTGGTTTTCTCCATTTCATCCGTGAGGATAACGATTCAGCGCCACGGCTCCCCCCGGTCCCGGACAGGGCATGGTTCCCTTCTGTTTTTCTCCATCTTCCCGGAGACAGGGAAAGAAGGAGATCATCCGCTCGCTCAACCCTGGAAAGACACTCCAGCAGGGCATTTTTTCACCAGTTAAGATAACCCGGCGATAATGGAGGTGTATGAGGAGGTTGTTATGAAAAAGACAATAATCCTACTTGCTTGTGCAGGCCTTTTGACGACAGGACCCCTGGGATGCGATGACGACGACGATGACGATATTGTGGCGGAAGAGATCTTGGAATCCGAGCTCAGGGTGATCCACGCCGGTCTTCGGGTCCCGCAGGTCGATGTCTATCTGGACAATACCCTGGCGATCGAGGCCCTGGACTATGGGGAGAGCTCGGGATACGGGACTGTGCCCTCGGGCGTGCACACCATTGATGTGACCTGTGCCGGGAGCACCGATACAGTGGTCGCTCTTGAGGAGCACGGTCTCGAACCTGAGGCAGAGGCGACCCTCTTTGTCATGGGATCTCAGGCTGATCTCCGACCGGTTGTGACGATCGACTCGCAGGTCCCGGCAGCCTGCCGGGCATTCGTCCGCTTCGTGCACGCGGCCCCAGATGCGCCTGCAGTGGATGTCAGGACAGGCTCTGGCGAGGGGGTTCCGGTGTTTGAAGGCGTCTCGTTCAGAGGTGTCACGAATTATATCGAGCTCGAACCCGGAGCCTATGTCTTCGTGATCACCGAGGCGGGGAACGCGGCCCCGGTGGCCGCCTTCGAGGAGGCGGAGCTCGAGGCGGGAAACGTGTATTCCTTCACGACCCTGGGAACGCTTAACCCTGGGGACGAATATGATTTCATGGGCCGAGTCTATGTGGACAACGACGGAGGCGATGCCTTCACTGACCTCGTCCCGGACATGCTGCAGTAGCCTCGGGCCGGTGTCACCTGGAAGGCCGGGAGGATAAGCGCTTCTTGCCTTGCTGGGAAAGAATGATGTATGTGCTTGTTCTGATCGAGAAATGCATGACGCCGTGGACTGAAGCGGTATCAACTAAGGAGTGGATATCTGGTGAAAACTCTTACAGGGGCGCAGCGGAAGTATTTGCGGGGCAGGGCGCACGGCCTGAACCCCGTGGTTCAGGTGGGCAAGCAGGGGATCACCCCTGACCTGATAAGGGCCGTGAACGAGGCCTTGGACTCCCACGAACTCATCAAGGTCAAGTTTGTCGACTTCAAGGAGGAGCGCAAGGAGCTTGCGCGCGAGATCGCCGAACGCACGTCCAGCGAGGCAGCGGGTCTCATCGGCAATGTCGCGATCCTCTACCGGCAGCAGCCGGACGAGCAGAAACGGAAGATACTCCTTCCGCAAGCAGACATTTCCGCCCTGTGACCCGGTTCGCGCGCACGCTCGGCCCGGTGGTCCTGTCATCCCGCATCGATCACCCTGCGGACGTTTTCCAGGAATGCGGAAGGGGTGAACGGCTTCATGAGAAGGTTGACCTCTCCATCCAGGATGCCCTGATCGATGATAACATCGTAGGTATAGCCGGAAATGAACAGGACCCTCAGTCCGGCGAGGCTTTTTTTCATGTGTTCGGCAAGCGTGCGGCCGTTCATGCCGGGCATGATGATGTCCGTGACCAGAAGGTCGATACCGCTGCCTGTTCTCTTTGCCAGCTCGATGGCATCCCTGCCGTTGGCGGCCGCAATGACGCGGTATCCTTTCGACTCGAGAATCTCTGTGCTGAGTCGGCGTACATTCTCGTCGTCCTCGCACAGCAGGATGGTCTCGCTTCCTCCGGGGACCTCTTTTTCATCGGACACGGGCGGCTTTCCGACAACCTCGGCGGATACGGCAGGGAAATAGATCCTGAAGGTCGTTCCCTGGTGAGGCCGGCTGAAGACCGTGATATGCCCGCCCGACTGCTTGACGATGCCGTAGACGCTGGAGAGGCCCAGGCCGGTGCCCCTTCCGCGCTCCTTGGTGGTGAAGAACGGGTCGAAGATGCGCGCCATGATGGGGGCGTCCATGCCATGCCCTGTATCGCTGACCATGAGCAGGGCATGGGGTCCGGTGCGGGCCTCCGGGTGTTTCGCTACATAGGCCTCGTCAAGAACGATACCCATGAGCTCAATATCGATCCTGCCGCCCTCGGGCATGGCATCGCGTGCGTTGACCACGAGATTCAGGATGATTTGCTCGATCTGGTTGGCATGGGCCAGGATCGGGTATACCCCGTCGTGCAAAGAAATGTTCAGGAGAATATTCTCCGTGATCAGCCGCTTGAGCATTTCCTCCATTTCCAAAAGGACTCCTGAGGGATTCAACACTTCGGGCTTGACCATTTCCCGGCGGCTGAAGATCAGCAGCTGCTGGACGAGGGCTGCGGCCCGCTGCGAGGAGTGCCGGATTTCCATGATCTCCCGGGCGAGCTTTTCGTCCGGGACACCCCCGCTTTTCAGTGATCCCAGCGCAAGCTCGGTGTGCCCGAGGACGGCCGTGAGGATGTTGTTGAAGTCATGGGCAATGCTGCCCGCCATGTTGCCGATGGCCTCCATCTTCTGGGCCTGCACGAGCTGAGACTCGAGCCGGTTTTTTTCCTCCTCGGCGCGCTTGCGCTCGGTGATGTCATTGATTATGCTCAGGATGCAGGGCTCTCCTTTCAGGGTGATGGGGATCGCTGAAAGCAGACCCACGACAACCTGTCCGGATTTGCTCTTCAGGTTGATCTCGATATTCTGGGCCTGCCCTTGGCTCTCCATCCTGTCAACGATGCGCCGGCGGTCGTCCGGATCTGCATAAAAGCCAATTTCACGGGGGATATGTCCGATAGCTTCATCACGGGCATACCCGGACAGGCGTTCGAACGCCCGGTTTACCTCCAGAAATCTCCCGTCGACCGCCGAGGTGATGGTGACAATGGCCGGGGATTCCCGGAACAGGGTCTTCAGGTGCTCTTCCGACTCCTTCAGCTCCCTGGTACGCTGATTGACCCGCTGTTTGAGCGACCACGACCACAACAGGATAGTCCCGATCAGGACGAGCACCAGTGCAAGGGGCATGGCCAGGAACCCTACTGCATCTTCCCACCACCTGGTCTGCTCATACACCCCGAACCAGTCGTGGTAGATCTCTTTGTACCTGCCGGTGGCCTCGATGATATTGAGTCCCTCGTTCAACTGATGAAGCAGTTTCCGGTTCCCTTCCGCCACCGCGAAGCAGTACTCTCTCGGAGGGATGTCGGCGGCAATGCTCTTAAGATTGTCGAGCCGGTATTGTGCTGCAATGTACAGGCCCTGCATTTTCGATGAGAGCAGGGCCCCGTCGTGGCGCCCCGAAGCGAGCAGCCGCAGGGCCTGCGAAGGGTCTCTGACAGGTATGATGTGCGAGGTCAGCCCGGTCTTTTTCAGGTAATCGTGCATGATGTCGTCCTGCTGGACGATGATCTGTCTGTCCCGGAAACCTTCAAGAGAGCTGGTCGGCGAGCCCTGGCGCACGAACAGGCCGGGGGTGACCAAGGTATGGGGCACGGAGAAATCGGCAAGGCGGTCTCTTTCCGGTGAGTAGTACATACCTGTGAGGATGTCTATCTGTGCCGTCTCCATACGGCTTCTGACCTGGTTCCATGGACCCAGATCGATCTGTATGGAAAGATCCATGACCTCGGCCACGGCCCGGATGAGATCGATATTGAAGCCAGAGGGCACGCCATTGTCGAGAAATTCATAGGGGGGGTAATCCATATCGCCGCTCACCACGAGGACAGGGGCCTCGACCGGTGCAGCGAGGGAGTTGTCTGGCGGAGAGGATGGGTTGCCGGAATGGACCGTCGAGGCGCTAGCCGGGGACCAGAGGGAAAAAACTGCCGCGACAAGCATCGCCATGCCCGGCCCGGACAAAATCCTCCTCGGGCGAACGAACAAACGGTTGAACACGCATATTACCAACACTCTCATCCCAGCACTGTTTTCCCTGATGTGGAGGATGAGGAATATATATTATACTGCTTTCAATCACACAACCTGAAGAACATCGGCTAAGATGCACTAAGCGGTGCGGACCTCAACGGCAAGCCTTTGATCTTCGAAGAGAGGACCCCCTCTTTAAAGGAGGTGTTCAACAGGTGGCAAAGAGGGACCTCTCCAGGGTCATTTTCCGAACCAGTAGTTTCTCTGCTCTTTGGAGAACACCGATCCCGTGGGCTCTTCGGCTCCCTTGAAGCCTTCTTTCTGATATTCGCGCTCCGATCTGCTGAGCTTTTTGCCCATCTCCGCATACATAGCCTCTTCGGGAATGGTCCGGGGGAAAAAGCTCTTGACGATGCCGAGCGATTCGTTCGTTTTGGCCACGGAGACCCTCCAGTCCTTTTCAAGCCCGGTGAGCGACCTGACCGCGTCCACGCTCTCAGGCACCACAACAGCCTCGTTGTGGACCTGAAAAGTCATGTAGACCTCCCGGTTATCCGTGGAGAGCGCATCCTCCCAGATTGCCACCTCCCACATATCATTACGCGGCCTTTTCATATCTCTCATGAGCTCTATGACCGAGTTCAGTGCCACAAGGCCGTTTCCCGCACTGACGAATACGATCCTCGGCTCTTCCCACAACGCATGGATGAGCTCCTCCATGCCCACCCTTCGGGTGGTCTCGACCATGGCATAGTGGAGATGGCTCAGATTGTACGGACCTGCGCCTGCCATGGTGGTGATGTCAAGATCCGGGATCACGGTCTTTGCATCAGGACCCTGATGACTCGGGACCTTGGTCTCCGGGATCGCGGTATTGATCATGCCGGTGTTGTGCGATTCCCAGGGATCGGTGCTCCTGCGAAGGAGCACGGCGCGCACGCGATCGACCCATCCCCTCCTCAGAAGGGCATGCGAGATCCTGCACAGTGCGGTGGTGTTACAGGACACCACCCGGGTGAAATCTCTGTTCAGGGCCCCCTCGTAATTCACCTGCGCCACAAAAGAGTATCCGGTGAGGGAATGCTTTTCTCCTCCCTGAAAAATGCCCTTGACCCCGGCCTCTTTATACTTGTCCCGGTTCTTCGCCCCGATGCCTTTGGGCGTGCAGTCCACCACGATCTCCGCATGTTTGAGCAGCTCGTCCAGATCGCCCTCGACCGGGATGCGTGCATCCTCCATTTCCGCACGTTTTTCCAGGGCCGAGGCATACACCGGATACCCTCTCTCGACCGCGACGCGGATGCGGTAGTCGGTCGATACATCGGCCACCCCCACCAGCTCCATATCATCCTGCAGGGCTATGGCGTCCGCCACCCGTTTGCCGATCACCCCGTAACCGTTTACTGCCACCCGTGCTTTCCTGCCTGTAACCATATGGCTCTCCCTTGTGCCAAACAGCGGAGATTTGGTTTGACCGTTCTCCATTACTATACTATATGTTGTAATATGCCCCCTGAGATCAGAATCAACGGTTCCCAGGGGCCTCGGAGACCGCGGGCCGCAAGGCCTTCCAAGAGGCACAGACTAAGAAAAGGTGATCATCGGCTCCCTTCGGCCCTTGGATGAACAGTGAAAGACAAGGATATCTACAGAAACCCGGAGCTGGGGTTCTCGATCAAAAAGCCTCGAGACTGGGTGTTCATGCCCACATCCTGGGTGCTGAACCTGAAGGACAAGGCCGAGCCTTTTTACCGGGAACTCGACGAAAGGATACGATATGCAAGGCTTCCCTTTGTGTACTTTCACTATGATCACAGGATCTCTGATCTCGTCATCCCCACTGTGCAGGTTATGTACCGCACGGCCCGCGGCACGAGCGCCCTGGACCGTTCGACTATTCTCGGAATGCAGCTCGTCCAGCTCCAGATCGTTCTCGATGACTACTGCTTGGTGGAAGCCACATCGGACGGTGTCATATCGGAGAGGCCGGCCAACATCATCAAATCCACGCACACCGTGAATAACCAAAACGGGCAGGCCATGGACTGCCTGTCCCGCTGTTATGCGATTTTCACCGAGGGTGCCATGTTCGTGGTGGCGATGTCCGGCCCGACCGAGGGCGCTTATCGCTGCGACCGTGAGTTCGGAGAAATCCTGAGGTCCATCCGTCTTGGATGATCGCTAGGGGATCGTTGCCGCGTGTATCCTGTTATCGGGGTATTTCGCACTTGATTCTTCATCGACAGCACCTATACCTGGCACGATGAAGGGCGGGCGCGTCCGAGGCGGTTCCCGACGAGGACGGTATCCTGCTCTGGGAGCGCGAATGTCCTCAGGGGGCAGTGGAGGTTGTTCGCTTCTCGTCCTGCGTCACCGGCATGCCGCACTGGTAAAGCTTGGGCTGGGCGCGGGCATGCGCCATCGGTCTCCTGCATACAGAGGTTTCACTGCCTGATCCGGCGGATGCTCCCCCTGTTTTCGCCGGGATGACCATGCCCGGTCCAAGATCCGGACCGGCGCCAGCCGGACCCCATGGACCCTGCAAGGGACCCAGGCCCTGGCGCCGTGCCCATGCTTCCGGCATGTTTTCTGGCGTGTGCAGGACGCCCCTTGACAAGGGCCGGTGATTTATTATAGTCAATATCATATATAGCAATAAGGCAATAGAACATCTCATTGTTATGGCTTCACCTTGATTCCAGGGAAAAGAAAACACGATCAGCGTTCTGTCGAGCAATGACTTTTGAGCTGTGTTTTCATCAATAAAAATGTCCCAAGGGGAGGTAAAGTATGAGGATGTTCAAATTAGGACCATTGGTAAAGGGAGCGGCTTTTTTTATTCTCATCCTGGCGGCTACCGGATGCTCGCTGCTGAGCGTCCACGAGATACGCAACGCCACCCGCAACGATGTGGTGAACCTGGGTGACTCCATATTCGCCCTGTCCGGTAAGATCCACGACAATCTGCAGAGCTGGGCCGGACAGACCTTCCGGCGGTATGCACTCTCTGGTTCCATGGTGAGTCATATCGGTAATCAGTACGACAAGGCAAAGAGGGACAACGCAAACATCCAGACCATCTTCATGGATGGGGGCGGCAATGACATCCTGATCCCGGCCACGTTGTTCGATCCGTACAATTGCAAGGTCGATTGGTGGGAATCAGGGCTTTCGTCATCCTGCAAATCACTCATCGACGACATTTATGTTGACACCGTGAACCTGCTCAACCGGATGGGCAGAGACGGGGTGGATAACATCATCTATCTCGGTTACTACCGCCTGAAGAACGGCCTCATCGGCTCCACGGGACTGAACCCGGCGGTCGACTACGGAGATGCGCGGCTCTCCCTGGCGGTCCGGAATGCAACCGCGGCATCCAATTACCGGGTGTTCATCGACCCGCGGGCATACATCACCAGCTCGGATATCATCATTGACGGTGTCCATCCCGGCAATTCCGGCTCGCAAAAGCTTGCAAGCCTGATCTGGGCCAAGCTCCAGCCTCTTCTGTAAAAAAGGCGCCCTTCAATCCTCCTTCGCGTTCGCTGCAGAGGACGCGAAGGAGGGCAGCTTGCTGCAAGAAGGGGTCCAGGCCTTGCCTTGGACTCTACCGTTGATTGGGCGGGGAGGCTGCTCACCCTGCCCCTTTTCACCAAAAGGGTGTTTTGCCCCAAAGGAAAGAATGGCAGTCATGGACAGAAGAAAGAGACGAAGAGCGGTCATTATCGGCATGGTGATATCCGCGACAGTGCTCGGCCTGGGCCTCTTGTCCGTTGTCCGCGAGGCAGGCGGGGGACCCGATGAGGACAGCGCCCGGCAGGAGTACCCCGGCTCCGGGGGCGACCCGTTCAGCGATCAGGTCGTCAAGGAGCTGAGAAAGTACTATGGGAAGACCATCTCGGAAAAGAACACCCAGGCGAGCATCATCGGAGTGAGAGACTTGGTCGTGGGTATGCATCCGGCGAATGGCAAGGAGCTGTTTTCAACGATCCTCAAGCAGGCGTTTCCTGATTACACCGGAGACATTATGGAGACGCTCGACAAGCTTGACCAGTACAACCGCTGGCTGGAAGACAACAAAGAGAGGATTGCGGGCATGACAGCAGCCGCAAGGGTCGCCTTTTTGTGGGAAAAGAGAAAGGAGCTCTTCGGCCATGATGCCGAGAAGATATGGTCGGGAGAGATGCTGGCAGCAGAGGCAAGGAATGCAAAGGCGCAGGATGCCATCATCATGCTCAACGAATCCGGCGACCTGGACATCAGGGAAAAGGCTGACGAATATCGTCAGATTCTCCTTGAAACCTACGAAGGTTCTCCGGAAGAGTATATTCTCGACCAGCCCCAGCTTCTGTCAGGGATTTTCTTCAGCATGGATTCTGTTCAGGATGAGCTGAAGCGTATGGGCCCGGAAGAGCGGCAGGCGGAAATCGACCGGATCCGCAGGGAGATGGGACTCACCGAAGACCAGATCGAATCCATGGCCCGGCGCGATGCTGACAATGAAAGGCGCTGGGAGACCGGCCTGTTGTACATGGAGGATCGCGAACGCATCGTGAGTGAATTCGATGGCCATGAGCGTCAAGAGCATCTGAGGAAGCTCAGAGAAGAATATTTCGGCGATGAAGCCGGGACCATCGAGCTCGAGGAAAAAGATGGGTTTTTCCGGTTCAAGAGACCGCGCATCTATGGGCGCAATTAACCAGACGCCCCAGAAGCGTTAAAAAATGAGCAGGCCTTCCTGCCACTGATATCCTGCGAGCGGCAGCAGGATGGCTGCCAGGTTCTGAAGAAAATGGATGACGACGGGGGTGACAAGGCTCTCGCGCCACAAGAAGATAATCGTCGGCACTGCGCCGGTCATGCCCACCAGGGCTTCTCGACCGCTGCTTTGGGGTATCCACCCGATGCTGCTGTATTGTTCGCGGTTTTTCCAGAGAAAGAACAGGATCAGCATGCGTGAGCGGGTTGTACCGGCTTCACGAAGAGCAGCCGCGCTCTGGCCGTGAAGCCGGGCAGGCGATCCTAACGGGATGACTCTCTCAGATACCTCCCGTACCATGACAGGTGTGCGAGAATGGACACCGCCTCTTCCGGCGTCGAAAGGTAGACCACCCGGCCGTTCGAGGTGTCGGCCAGCCTGAGGCCGCCTTCGTTGAGCCCCACGACGACAATGGGTTTGTCCGTCTCCTTCTGCAGGGACGCGACGCCCGAGAGGATGCGCTCCTCGGTCTGCACCTGGTCCTTGAGCACGGCAAGCTTCAGCTCCCTGCTGTAGAGCTTGCTGTCAAGGCGAACCTGAGCCGCGATAAAGTCCTCCACATAGCGCGACCTGCCTACAATGCCCAGGGCGATCACCGAGTCGATCTCCTCCCACCGGGCAAGGGTTCCGATCACCTTGAGATAGAGCGCGGCATCGTTCTCTCCAACCACGTCGACCGGGTTTCTGCGGTTCCAGTATCTGGGCAGGCAGGCATCGAGTTCCCTGATAACAGACTCCGGCAGCTGAGGAATCTCAAGACCGGAATCTTCGCACTCGTCGGCCGCAATGATGCCCCAGCCCCCACCCATGGTCATGATCCCCACCCGGTTCGACCTGGGAATGGGCAGGTGGGCCGCTGCAGCGGAAACATTGATGAGGTCGGTGGGGGTCATGACCTGAATGACGCCCGACTGTCTGAACATGGCGCTGTAGGTGGCGAACGAGCCCGCCATGGAGCCGGTATGAGACTGAGCCGCTCTCGAGCCCGACTCTGACCGGCCTGCCTTGATCGCGACGACGGGTTTGACCCTGGTCACGGTCTTGGCAACCTCGCCGAATTTCCGGCCGTCTTCGATCCCCTCGATGTACATGGAGATGACCTTCACCTCGTCCCGGGAGCCGAGGTACTGCATGAGGTCACATGCCTTGAGCATGGTCTCGTTGCCCGTGCCCGCATACATGGCCAGGCCGATCTCCTTGTGCGCAATCCACTTGATGAGCTGCAACCCCAGGTTGCCGCTCTGGGAGATAACGGCAAGGCCGCCCGGGCCCGGCGCGGTGGGAGCGGGCATGCACTCGAAGCAGTGGTGCGCAGAGGAGATACCCATGGTATTGGGCCCGATGAAGAGGACACCGCCTTCCCGTGCAGCGTCCAGAATCTCCCGCTCAAGCCTGACACCCTCTCCGCCGGCCTCCCGGAACCCCGAGGAGACGATAACCGCAGCCTGGATGCCCTTTGCCGCACAGTCTCTGAGACCCTCGGGTATGAGCGGAGCAGGGATGGTGAACACGGCCAGATCCACAGGCTCTGGAATGTCCTTCAGACTCGGATACGATTTTATTCCGAGTATCGTGTCTTTTTTCGGGTTCACGGGGAACACCCGGCCCCGGTATTTCCAGCCGAGGATCGAGGTGAGTATGAGGTTGCCCCATTTCGCGGGCACATCCGATGCACCCACCACTGCCACGGATTTCGGGAAAAACATCTTGTCGAGCCTGCTGTCGTAGCCCTGAACTGCCATCTTGTGAGCCTCCTTTCCGGGTCTGATGCTGAAGTAGCTCCCGATGAGGCACCATACTACATCCTGATACCATGAATGGACAACGGGAAATGCAGGCGGCTCGCCTCCCGAAACGCCTTGAGTTTGCGGGGATCCCCTCACCGCCGGCCGGGAATTTTCATTAGAGCCGTCCATGCCTTCATTTCCTGCGTGTCCCGGTCAGGAGATGCACGGAGCGGGCTCATCAGAGGGCACGACTTCACCAGGAAAACCATTGACTCCCGGTCGCGGGTATAGGTAAGCTTGCAAAGGGGACAGGCTGAAAAGCCTTAAAAGAAGAGGAGGGAAGATGAAGCAGGCCCAGATGAACCGTATTCCCCTGATCGTCATGCTGGTGCTCATATCCCTTCTCTTTTTCTACCTGATCAGGCAGTTCATCATGGCAATCCTGCTGGCGGGAATCTTTTCCGCCATGGCCCAGCCCATCTACCAGAAGTTCGAGGGGTGGTTCGCCGGGAGGAGGAACCTGGCCTCACTCACCACCCTGTTCATTGTCTTCCTCATCATCTTCCTTCCCCTGCTGGCGGTCCTGGGGATCGTGGCCCAGCAGGCGATCAGGATCAGCCAGTCCGTGAGGCCGTGGATACAGAAATGGCTTGCCGAACCCACCGCCTTTGGAGAAATGCTCAAGGGGCTACCCTTCTACGACTCGCTGTACCAGTACCAGAACGTTATTCTCCAGCGGCTGGGCGAGGTGGTGGGAGGGATGAGCAACGCCCTCATCGCCTACATCCAGTCCATCACTTTTTCCACCCTCTACTCGATCTTTCTCTTCTTCGTGTTCCTCTACACCATGTTCTTTCTTCTGCAGGACGGGAAGCGGGTCCTTCAGAGGATCCTGTACTACCTGCCCCTGCCCGGCAACATCGAGCAGCGTCTCCTGGAAAGGTTTACCTCGGTCACCCGTGCGGCCATCAAGGGCACGCTGGTGATCGGCGTGATCCAGGGCAGCCTCGCGGGCATGGCGTTCTGGGTGGTGGGGATCGACAGCGCCGTGTTCTGGGGTACGGTCATGACCTTTCTCTCCATCATTCCTGCGGTGGGTGCCGCGCTGGTGTGGGTGCCTGCCGTCATCATTCTCGCATTTTCCGGGGAGGTCCTCAGGGCATTGGGGCTGCTTGCCTTCTGCGGCCTCCTGGTGAGCAGCGTGGACAACGTTCTGCGGCCGTGGCTCGTAGGAAGGGACATCCGGCTGCATGAGCTTCTGATCTTTTTCAGCACCTTGGGCGGAATCAGCATGTTCGGACTCGTAGGGTTCATTATCGGGCCTATTATCGCCGCGCTGTTCGTGACCATCTGGGACATCTACGCGCAGACCTTCAACGCATATCTGTCGGATAAGCAAAAAGGCGGGGACCAGTAAGGGCCGCTGTCGTATCAAACAGGCAGGGGAAGGAAGCGGAGACAGGCGCCGCGCCTGCGAATGAAGGCCTGAAATATGAACCTGTCTCGGATTTTTCGGGCACCGGCTTCTAAAGCCGGGGGTGCCCGATGACGCGCAGGGACGGCTGGAGTCAATGCTGGAGCTCGACAGGCGGCCGTTTCCTAAACAGGCATTATTACCGGCTGAGAGAGAGGATCTCTCCGTAGAAGGGACTTTTCCTGAGCGTTGTCGTGAGGTCCAGGAGGAAATCATCCTTGCCGCTCACATCCGCGGGCCAGGCCTGATCGAGCAGGCTCAGGGCATGAGCCGTATTGCCCGAATAGATCAGATCGACCATTTCCTGCCCGATCTCCGGGGGCGGAAAACCCGTAAGCCAGCCGCCCATGGTTCGTATGCTCTCGGCTGTTGCATGCACCAGGTCTTCATCTGGAGGACCCTGCTTCATGAGATCGTGTGCAAAGACATATGAGGTGCCGTCGTATTTGAGGATGACCCGGGGAGCCGGAGAATCGGCAAAGCCGCCGGGCTCGTAGGCGAAGGTCCAGTCGTCAGTGATAAACTCGAGGCCGGGCAAGCCGTCCAGGTTCAGGAAGCGGGCGGACTCGCTGCTTCCTGCATCAATGCTCTGGATGTGATGGAAGCGATCTCCGATCTCGAACAGGTGAAAGGTATGGGAGCAGCGTGGTCCCAGGCTCCACTCCGTGATTACCAGGTCCGGCTGTCCATTGCCCGTGACGTCCGTGCCCATGAGGAGGAGATAATTTTTTCCCTCGTGGACCTTTGCGAAGCCGAAATTGGACGCCTCGTGTACGAAGCAGGCCTGCCTGCCGTTTTTCAGGATTTCAAAAGATCCCTCGTTCTCATAGTTGGTTATCCGGACCAGGTATTCCTGGTATCGCTCTTCGTCCTGGCCGACGATTGCGGGTGATCCGCTGCCGGAGCTGCCGGTGTGCAACGCGGTCCGGCCCGAGACAAGGGGAATACCCGATCTCGCCGCCGCCACCGGTTGATCGAAAGGGTTGTTTCCGAAGGGGTGCTCGCTGCGGCCGGTCATGATGAGCAGGCAGACAAAGACAAACCCCAGGATGGTTATCACTCCGGTCCTCATTCCCGCATCATACATTTCCTGGTGGGCCTTTTTGCCTTCCATCAATCCATTCCATCCTGAGAGGAGCATTGTTTTTAAGGAAAGGGCCGCTCGCCGGCCGTGTGATCGCTCTTTGTTCCTGCGGCATCCTTCTTGGCGCGGTCATCTGGCTGCGCTTTTCCCGGCTCCGTAACCCTCAAGAGGTATTATCGGATCTGGACACCGAAAATATGAGGATAAAACAGCTTTTTTGCAAAAAATGCATCTTTCTCCAAGGGCGGTAACGTATCCTTAAGGGCCTTTGCCTCTCCGGGGATGCAGTCCGTGAGATCAGTTGAGGTAGGTGCACGCGCCCATGAACCGGCCGCGGAAATAGTCGGATGAAAGAGACTCCGCGCAGATGGCCTTCCCTGTGCCGGGCGCATGGATGAAACGGTTGTTTCCGATATAGATGCCGACATGGGAGATGCGGCGCATCCCGCCTGTGGCGAAGAAAACGAGGTCACCCTTTGCCAGCCGGTTTTTCACAACCGGCGTGCCGTGTGAAAACTGGTCCCGTGAGGTGCGGGGTACGCTCAGGCCGTTGAGCCGGTAGACGGCCAGAACCAGTCCGCTGCAGTCCAGACCGTCTCCGGGGCGGGAAGATCCCCACTGGTAGGGAATGCCGATAAAACTTCTGGCGGTCCGGACGAGGTCGTCTCTGATGGATGCCCGGAGTGCCGGATGCCTGTGGGCAGGTGCGTGGTCGCCTGGGCTCACGATCGCGAAGACATCGATGCTCCCGGCACTGCGCAGGCTTTCGGCAGCGGATGCAGCCTCTTCTCTCGTTGCATAGTTCCCGAACCGGACCTTGAAGAGTCCTGAGCTGTCAGCAAAATAAAAGGCATCGATTCCCTGGGATTCGAGCGAATGGGTGAGGCCGATCGCGTTCTCTATCCGGGAGAACGCCCCTGCCTGGATGGAATAGCCCATGGCAGGCGCCCTGATGGAAAGGCCCTTCCCGGAAGAAACAGGGCCCTTGTGGGCGCACCCGGACACCAGCAGGAAAAAGAGTGTGACCATGAGTGTCCATGTCCTGATAAAAACCGGCATATGCTCCCCATCAGACCGATGTCGCGGCGGCTTCCCTTATCATGGCAAACCCCCTGTTACCGGTTCTATCGACCGGCCGGACAAGACGCATTACTCCTTATAAGGGAGAAACCGGTATTCCCTGAAATGCTCCGGGCATATTTGAGATTGCAGGTCCGGAATATATCCTTAACCTACAGGAGAAGCAGACGGGAGCCACCCGGATGCGAAAAAAAGAAAAAGGAGGGATCTCCTTCACCCGATACCCGGGGCCTGATGCCCTGCCCACAATGGAACCTGCGCCGGCCGGGCAAAGGACAGACAGATATCGCCTTGCAAGAGAGAAATTCTTTGACAGGGACTCCCATGCAGCACCGGTCTGATACCTCTCATACCCGGCCGTGGCACACCATCAAAATGATTTCAGCCGGTTCGCTGGCTGAAGGCATTGTGGGTGCAGCCTCGGGGGCCGTCGCCATCATCGGGCTCTTCGACATCTACCCCGAAGCGCTGCTCGCCGTTGCCATCATCGGGGCCGGTACGGCACTGCTGCTCGAGGGCGGGGCGGTTGCAGGCAGGATGCCCGTATGGATGTGCGAGGCCGGTGAGGGCAGGATCGAGAGCGCCGAACTGGGCAGCGGCATGGTGGTGGAGTTTCTGGGCGGATGCACAGGCGTGGTGCTGGGGATCCTGTCACTGCTGGGCGTGAGACCGCACATCCTGCTGCCCGCGGCCGTGATCGTCTTGGGGATTACCCTGCTCCTTGCGAGCGGGGTCACGGCCCGCATGAATATAGTGGAAGTCCGTTGCCGGGCCCAGGACGACCGCGTCCGGGAGGTGGGCAGGCAGTCCGTCCATGCCGCGGCCGGGGCCCAGCTGCTCATTGGAACGGGCGCGCTTGTCCTGGGCATCATCGCTCTGGGCGGGGTCAATCCCATCATCCTGAGCCTTGCCGCCATGCTCGGTCTCGGGGTATCCGACCTCCTCAACGGCACTGCAATGGCGGCCCGGATTGTGAGGCCATTCAGAAAATAGAGCCGAGGATCGGGAAGCTATGGCCGGCAGGGATGCGGCAGGTAAGGAATTCTCCCTCCAGACAGGCTTCTGAAGGGCTCGCAAAGGATAGGTATGATTCAGAGGCCAAGCCCGCTGCTTTAAAAAAGCAGAAGGAGGGCGCCCGTCCTCATTCTTTATCCATGAAAGGAAACAGGAGGTGAGGTATGGATCTTCGGAAACCGGTCACAGGGATCTTCGCCGCTTTTGTGATCATACTGATCGCTGCAACCCCGGCCTTGTCCCAGCAGGGTATCCCCCGAAGGGGACCAGGCCCCCTCTACGGCATGGAACGGCACCAAGCCATGATGCTCAGCCAGCTTACGCCGGAGCAGCAGCGCACGGTCAGGAATATCTATCAGAACTATCAGCAGGCAACCGCGGATGCCAGGGAGAAGCTCTGGGAACAGAAAATCCAGCTCCAAGCAGCCCTGACGGCAGAAACGATCGATGAGTCCAGGGTGAATTCACTGGTGGAAACCATCAACGGCCTGCGCTCCGATCTCTACCAGCAGCGGGTGAAAATGTACATGCAGCTCGCAGAGGCCGACCTCATCTACCCCGTGACGAGAAGCCTGGGTATGATGGGAGGCGGCATGGGCATGATGGGTGCCTGTCCGATGACGGGCTCCGGGAGCTTTGGGCCTGGGATGATGGGAGGCGGCGGCATGATGTTCCCGGAATCAGGCTTCATGGACGAATGAGCTCTCCTGATTACAAAGAAATCGGATGACAGGTCCTTTTCCCCATGATTCTGCGGACCGGGCATAGGCTCCTGGGCCTGGCAGTCGGCAACCCTTTCCGTACCCTGCTCAGACGGTTCCTTCTCTTCAGCCCCGGATTGTTTTTCTTGGTCAGCTACCTGATCGCCATCATACTCGGAACCCTGCTGCTCCGGATACCCATGTCCACGAGGTCGGGGCACATCGAATGGATCGATGCCCTGTTCACCTCCACCTCGGCCTTCTGTGTCACCGGGCTTGTGGTGGTGGACACGGGCACGTACTTCAGCCTTTTCGGCCAGATCCTCATCATGCTCATGGTGGAGATCGGCGGGCTGGGCATCATGACCTTTGCGGCCCTGCTCTTTCTCTCACTCGGGTGGACCGTCAGCATCCGCCAGCGATTGTTCATCCAGGAGACCTATACATCCGAAATAACCAGGGATATCAAACATCTGGTGGTTTTCATCTTTGCCTTCACCTTGTTATCCGAGCTTGCAGGGACCCTGCTCCTGATGCCCTGCTGGAAAAGTGATCTGGTCTTCTCAAGAAGGGTCTTCCACTCTGTCTTCCACTCCATCACCGCATTCTGCAATGCCGGATTTTCACTGTTTCCCGACAACCTGAGCCGGTATCGTGCCAATGTCGGGGTCAACCTGATCATCACCACATTGATGATTCTGGGAGGGATCGGATTCCCGGTGGTGAGGGATGTGATCAATCGCCTGAGCAGGAAGGGAAACACGAGGCTCACCCTGAATACGCGCCTCTCCCTTGTTGTGTCTCTTATACTGATCATACTCGGCGCCCTGCTCTTCTGGGCCCTGGAACGGGGATATTCCATGGCCGGTATGCCCTGGACCGAGCAAATCCTGGTTTCCTATTTCCAGTCTGTCACCACACGTACTGCGGGCTTCAACACGATCGATTTTAGTGTCTTGGGCAATGCCACCTTCCTGTTCATGATGATCTTCATGTTCATCGGCGCCTCCCCGGGGTCTACCGGGGGCGGGATCAAGACAACGAGCATCGGGGTTCTGGCAGTGGTCGTCATGAACAGGATCAAGGGCAGCGAGGCCAACAACGTGCTCAGGGCAACGCTGTCGGACGAGGTCGTATCCCGGGCCATCACGGTCTTCATGTCGGCCGTGGTCTTCATTCTGATGATCGTGTTCCTGCATATGATCAACCAGCACGGCGCAGTCCCTTCAGGGCAGAGCAGGGGCCCGTTCATGGAATATCTCTTCGAGACGGTCTCCGCCTTCGGCACCGTGGGGCTGTCGACCGGGATCACATCCGGGATGGATACGTTCGGAAAACTCCTCATCATCGCGAGTATGCTGGTGGGCAGGGTGGGCATACTCACCCTGGTATACATCGTTGCCTCACGGAGGCGTGCACCGAGTTATCGTTATGCAGAGGAAAACATCCTGATCGGCTGACCCTTAGGAGATCGTATGGCAAAGACATTTGCGATTATCGGCCTGGGAAACTTCGGATCCTGGGTGGTGAGGACGCTCAACGAGCTGAGGCAGAACACCATCGCCATCGACCTCGACAAGGACCGGGTACAGAAGATCCGGGACTTCACCCGTAATCCGGTGATCGCGGACGCCACGAGAAAAGAGAACCTCCTGAGCCTCGGGCTCGATACGGCCAACGCAGTGGTGATCAGCCTGGGCGACAACACCAGCGCCGCCACCCTGATCGCCCTGTACCTGCAGGAGATGGGCGTGGGTCAGATCATCGTCAAGGCGGTCAACGAGGATCACGGCAAGATACTCAGGAAGGTGGGCGCTACAGACATCATCTTCCCGGAAAAGGACATGGGGATCAAAGTGGCCAAGAGCCTGGTCATGCCCAATATTCTCGAGTTCATCGAGATGTCCGAGGATTATCAGATCGCCGAGATCGCGCCCCCCAATGATTTCGTGGGCAAGACCCTGGCCCAGCTCGCACTGCCGCAGAGGTACAGTGTCCAGGTCATCGCTGTCCGGGAACTCATACCCGAACGGTTCACCATTGTTCCCAAGGGGGATTTCATCATCAAGGACAGTGATATCCTCGTGGTCATCGGCAAGGAGAGCAATGTCAACAGGATCAGGTCCTCCTGAGAACGCGGGCGAGGAGGCATTGACGGCACGTCTTTTCCCCCTATCCTTAATTCAGAGGGTGAGCGTTGTGAAGATTCGGGATTATGCCTTCTTGTCCGACTCCCAGTCATCCGCCCTGGTGGGCAGAGACGGATCAGTGGACTGGTACTGCCTTCCCCGGTTCGATTCACCGTCGGTCTTCGGGCGCATCCTGGACCGCGGCTCGGGACACTGGCACATCCGCCCGGCGGGCGAATACCGTTCGCAATGGGCGTATATCGGGCATTCTCTTGTGATCCGCAATGTTTTCCATATGGCAAAAGGCTCGGTGTCGCTCACCGATGCACTCATGCTCGAGCCCGGATCCCGGGGACACGGCATCGGCCGGAAGGTGCCCCATGTTCTGCTGCGCCGCGTGCAGGGGCTGGCCGGCGAGGCCGATATGGACATGGAGTTTTGCCCCCGTATGGAATACGGGCTGACCATCCCCAGATACCAATCCACGGATCGCGGGTGGAATATTGTGGGAGGACCCGTGGAACTGGATCTGATCGCAGGGGTGCCTTCAGAGTTGACTGGGGAGGGCATCTGCGCCCGGTTCAGGATCAGCGCCGGGCAGAGCGCAGAGTTCAGTCTCGCCTACCGTGCCCCTGACTGCGGACCATCTGACCGGGCCATCGATGCGCGGTTGACCATCGAGGACACCATAGCGGCCTGGCATTCCTGGGCAGACCTTCACACCGGGTATCAGGGGCTCTACCGGGAAGAAGTGCGCAGGAGCGCCCTGGTGCTCCAGGGGCTGACCTACCAGCCCACCGGCTCGGTGATCGCCGCTGCCACCACATCGCTGCCCGAGATCGTGGGCGGACGGGAAAACTGGGATTACCGGTTCGCCTGGCTGAGGGATTTGAGCCTGGTCATGCGGGCGCTGTGGGTCGGGGCGTGCCCGGACGAGCCCGAGCGGTTTTTTGCCTGGATCGACCGGACGGGTGGGGCCCAAGGTCACCAGGCGGTTCAGATCATGTATGGCATAGGCGGGGAGAGGGACCTGACTGAGCACGTGCTGGACCACCTGGAGGGATATCAGGGCAGCCGCCCGGTGCGGGTGGGGAACGATGCCTGGAGGCAGAGACAGCTTGATGTGCCGGGAGAGGTGCTGGATGCCGCTTTCCTGCTTAAGGAGAAGCTGGGGGATATGAGCGGTTTCACCAGGCGGCTTCTGGTGACCCTTGCCCAGAGGGCTGCCTCCGGCTGGCGGGAACGGGATTCCGGTATGTGGGAGGCCAGGGACAGAGAGCGTCACTATCTCTCCTCAAAGCTCATGTGCTGGGTGGCGCTGGATCGCGCAGTGAAGCTCGCTTCCCGGTTGGATGCCTGGAGTGAGGCAGGGGGATGGGAAAGCGAGCGTGACCAGATCCGGGACACGATCCTTTCCCGTGGATGGAGTGAAAGAGCGCAGGCGTTTACCGGCGTCTTGGGCTCGGACCACCTGGATGCCTCGGCGCTGCTGATGCCCATTGTGGGCTTTCTGCCCGCCACGGACCGCCGCATGAGAGCCACCATCGACGCCGTGGAGCGCACCCTGGGAGAGGGCGGGCTCATCCGCCGCTGGCCAGGGGAACCCAACGGGTTCATTCTCTGCAGCTACTGGATGGTGGAATGCCTTGCCCTTGCCGGCCTGACGGACAAGGCCATGGAAAGGTTCGATCAGGTGAGTGCGTATTCCAATGATCTGGGCCTTTTCTCCGAGATGGCGGAGCCCGGCACGGACGAGATGCTCGGGAACTTTCCCCAGGCGTTTTCCCACATCGGGCTCATCAATGCGGCATGGCAGGTCTCCATTGCCCGTCCGCCCCGAGGCAGGGCCCCTTAAGGCAGGGAAGACAGCGGGTGATCGCGCCGCTCGCGGACGGAACTTGACTTCTCCTTTCAGGTATGGCCTATGGGTTGCGCAGCAGGAGAGACCGGGCAGCGCTCTTGTATGAACACCTTTGACGGCAACGCTGGGAAAGGGGAGTTCCTCTCCGGAAAATCCATTGATATGGACCTGGCGGCGCCTTCTGATTCAATAAAAAAGGGTATGATCGGCAAGAAGGGGCCCTTGTGCGTTTTCCGCCGGGTCCGGCCACCGTTTTCAAGTGGAGTGGGCAGGTTTTCCACGAGGAGACAGAAGAAGGATCATCTTCAAAGACTGGAGGATACCCATCAGCATGAGAGGAAAAACAAAACGCAGTCACATTCTGATCTTTTCCGCCCTGATCGCGATCTTGAGCGTTCTGTCAAGCGTTTCCCATGGAGCGGTCGAACCGTGGGCCGGCAGAAGGGCCTTCCATAAGCTCCCTGATTCCGGGTTCCGGCCCCGGCTCGGAACATACCACTACAGCTTCAAATTCAACGGCCTGAACATCGGCACCGGTCAAGTGGTGCTCGATCAGAAGGGAGACCTCTTTGAGATTCGGTTCAGCGCCAGGACCAGTCCCACCATAGACCGGTTCTACAAGGTCCGTTTCAGCGGGGGGAACATCACCCGGGCCGATTCTCTGCTGCCGGTCAGAACACGGATCCTGTCAAGGGTGCGCTCCATGAACAGGGACACGGCCATACACTTCCGGGACGACGGCACCATAACATCGGTGCGCACGGAATCCGAGAAAGGGGAGCCTCTCGAAAACAAGGTAAAGGAGATTGAGGCCTCCGACTTCACCATGGACCCCCTCTCCGTTGTCCATCTGATCCGGGAGATCGACTGGAAGCCGGGCATGGAGCAGCACGTCCAGATCTTTTCGGGCAGGTCCCGGTACGAGTCGCATTTCATCTGCACCGGAGAAGAGGTCGTGGACATAGGCGGGCAGAAGCGCAAGGCATGGGAGATCGTGCAGCAGGCAATCAAGCTCGATGACGACGGCAGTGAGACAGAGGCGGAGAAAAAGGAGCGCGACCTGAACATCTACCTTTCCGCAGACAGTGCGCGAGACGTGCTTAAGATCGATTCACGCCGGATCATGGGCCATTTCCTCGTGCAGCTGGAAGGGTTCGAGCCTGCCGCAGCCGGAAGCGCGGGCCAGGGATAAGGGCGCCCGGGTACGAACGAAACCGCCCGGGCAAACAGGTCCTTTAAAAAAGGCGCCTCGCGCGCTTCTCGACAGGTGTACCCCGAGCAGCATATCAGAAGAACAGGTTCACCCGTTTCAGGAATGCCTGAAAGCCTTTCCGCTCGATCTTCAGGGCCTCCTGGACAGGGACCTCGTTCTGCTTTTCGATCAGGGCCTTGATCTCCAGCATGATCCCGAAATCGACCTCGGCGATATCCCGGGCGATCTGCTTTGCCCGGGGGATAAGCTCTCCTGGGGGAACCACCTCGTTGACAAGCCCGCACCGAAGCGCATCATGCGCCGAGAGGGGCATGCAGGTGAACGACAGCTGCTTGGCCATTCTCTGCCCTACCGCCTGCTGGAGCAGCTGCGTCATTCCCCACCCGGGATGGATCCCGACCTTGGCGTGGGAGTCGATGAACCGGGCGTTGTCGGATGCGATGAGGAAATCGCAGTTCAGCGCGAGCTCGAACCCGCCCGTGATGGCGTTGCCGTTGATTGCACCGATAATGGGCTTTTTGCAGGCGGCGAACACATCCGGCATGTCCCTCCCGTCGCCTCGGGGGTCCTGCAGGTTTTCCTTGCCCACGACGCTCAGGTCCAGGCCGGAGCAGAATGATCTGCCGTTTCCGGTGATGATCGCCGCCTTGATCCCGTCGTTGCGCGCTGTCTCGTCAATGGCGTCATACAGGCCTATGAGCAGGTCCCGGCAGATTGCGTTGTGCCTCTCGGGGCGGTTCAGGGTGATCAGTGCGGTCGAACCTTCCACCATGAATAAAACGGTTTTTTCCATGAGCAGTCTCCTTTCCTGCTGAAAAAGGGAGAGGCCGGCATTTCTCCGGGACCTGGCGGCCACGGGGAACAGGACTATGCCATTTCGAAACCCCGTGACACGTTCCCGGACATAGGGCTGCCTGGCCGGCCCCATACCATCCCGCAAGCCCGGGGCCATAAAAGAGAGCGGAGAAAGGCCTTTTAACAGCGAGAGTTTCTAGAATCGAATATCTTGTAGAATATCAGAAAAAACAGCGAGCTGTAAAGATGGAAAATTCAGGAAGCTGGGAATATGCGCCTTGCCGTCATCCCTTCTTGAGAATGATCACCCCGAGGTTAGCATGATTCATGTCGATCAGATGGACCTTGCGGGTGCATTCCCCAAGGACCGGGCTTCCTTCTCCTTGTCCATTCCTTTTTTAAGGAGAAGGGGTGAAGATGGGAAAGGAGATGGGGCCGGGACGAAAAAGGGGATGATATGCGCTTCAGAGGGGGTTTTTAAAAGATTCTCTCTTTGCGCCATTGTGTTCGATTCGTTGAAAAACCCTGACAAACCAATTTCCGGCACGATCCGGACAGAGGCCCAAGCACGGGCAGTGCCGGGCGGTAAGAAAGGTGGGGACATGGAAACCATAAAGAGTACCGACTGTGTGGTGAGCCTTGAGAACAAGTATGGAATGATATTCGGCATGGCCAACGAGCTCAGCATTGCATACGGCGTGGCAAAGGTCTGCCGCGCCGCGGGCGCCGAAATCGGCGTCACCTATCTCAACGAAAAGGCTGAGCACTATGTGCGGCCTCTGGCGGAGAAGCTTGAGAGCACCATCATCATGCCCTGCAACGTCCAGAAGGCGGGCGAGCTTGAGAAGGTCTTTGATGAGGTGAAAAAAAAGTGGGGCAGGCTGGACTTTCTGCTGCATGCCATCGCGTACGCTCCTCTGCAGGATCTTCGCCTCCGGCTGGCCGATGTCTCTCTGGAGGGATGGACCATTGCCATGGATGTGTCTGTTCACTCGTTCATCCGCATGGCGCGGCTCGCCGAACCGCTCATGACCAGAGGCGGGTGCCTGATCACCCTGAGCTATCTGGGAGGAGAGCGGGTCATCCGGAACTACCGCATGATGGGTCCGGTGAAGGCGGCACTACAGCAGACCACCGAATACCTGGCAGCCGAGCTGGGAGACAAGGGCATCCGTGTGCACACCATCTCGCCGGGGCCGATCATGACCCGGGCCGCTTCAGGTCTGGCCGACTTCGAGGAGCTGCTCAAGGAGCAGTATGCCCGCGCGCCGGAAAGCTATGTGGTGTCAAACGAGGATGTGGGGTTTCTGGCCGCATATCTGGCGAGCGACCGGGCAAAAGGGATGACGGGCAACCTCATCTATCTCGATTCGGGCTATAATATCATGGGCGAATAGTATCCGATTCGCCTCGTTCATTATGGGACGAGATCGATCACCGTGACCTCCGGGGGAGACAGGACCCGGATCGGAGGCCCCCAGGTGCCCGTTCCCCGGCTCACATAGAGGCTGGAGCCATCTGCGAGGCTGTACAGGCCTGCCGTGCGGGGAAAGAAGAGCTTTACCAGCAGGCCAAAGGGGAAGATCTGGCCGCCGTGGGTATGCCCCGAGAGCTGGAGGTCGAAGAGGCCCGTGCTGCCGTTCTCCAGGGCGGGCTGATGCTTCAGGAGCAGGACAAAGGTGTCCCGCGGAAGACCCGGGAGCAGCTCGGCTTCGGTTTTTCCTCCGTGCATACCCATTTGCCTGCCCGTAGGATCGTCAACGCCGACAATCGAGATGACCCCCGGGATATTCACGTGCTCTCCCCTGAGCACGGTGAATCCGGCCCGCGATGTGAAGTCCAGTGCATGGGACAGGCCCGCATAAAACTCGTGGTTGCCGGTCACGGCATACTTGCCGTACCGGGGTTGCAGTTCGCGCAGAATCTTTGCCAGTCCAGCGATGCTGTCCATCTGTCCGTCCACCAGATCCCCGGTGGAGACGATGAGGTCGGGTTCTGCCTTGCGGATCACCTCTGCGATCTTCCTGAGCCTATTCGAGCGGACCGTAAGGCCCACATGAACGTCCGAGATCTGGACGATCCTGAGCCTGCCCGTTTCTCCTGAAATCCCGGATGACTGGAGCGTCACCTTCACCGGACGGATATCCAGGGCCGAGAAAAATCCTGCCAGGGAGAATCCCAGCGCAAGGACCAGGGGGATGAGAAAGGTCATTCGTGCACCGGGCATGAAGGGCGCAAAGTCTCTGTGGAGCACCAGGGAGGCGCCATAGGCGGCGACTCGGAGGAGGTCCATCAGAATGGACAGCGAGAAAAAGAGAAAGAACACGCCCATCCAGCCATAGCCGATATATGAGAGGACCCGGGCAGGCAGGTCGAGGCCCTGTTTTTCCAGCAAGCGCACTACGAGGGGAGAGCAGACCATGAGCACCATGAACAGCCCGAGAAGGATCCCGGGGGCCGCACCGAAGGAAAAAGCTGCACGTATCTTGAAAAATGCGTAGGCATGCGCGGCGCTGTACGCGCCAAAAATGACCAGGAGAAACAGCGGCATGAACACCTCCCGATGTTTTTTACCCTTCAGCGGTCTCCCCTGCAGTCCGGCGGCTCCCCTGTCCGGAAGCCGTAGTGAGTGCGGTGTTTACGGTGCTGAATGAGGATGTTCAGCGCCCTCAGGAGCAGGGTGACAGCCACCCAGGTGCTGACCACCGCAAAGGGAACGGCCAGCCATTGCGGCCAGCACACGGCTGTTACCGCAAGCGCGAGGAGAAACACGCTGGCCCCGAACATGAGCTTGGCCTCGGCAGGCTCCAGGGTGCGGCGGTTGCTGATTGCCGCGCCCACCACGTTGCCCATTCTCATGACCCCGATGCCCGCACGGCTCATGCTCCCCCGGGGCCGTACCTGCATGGAATGCATGATACGGGTCCGCCTGCTGACCGGGCATGCGGTCCGGTGCCTGCCGAGCACGATCTCGGTGGAGCGGGACAGGTCCTCCAGATACATCTCCTCCATGGACCGGGCGAACAGCGCATCCTCGACTGCCACGTCGAGCTCGTAGTTGCCGAGCCAGCTCGAGATGTTGAGGTTGGTCGAACCGATCCTGGCCCATCTCCCATCCGTCACCGCGGTCTTGGCGTGGAGCATCTGGCCGTTCCACTCGAAGATCCGTACTCCCGCTTCCAGCAGAGGCTGGTATCCTGCCCGTGAAACAGCCCTCAAAAACGGGATATCCGTGGTTCCCGGAACCAGAAGTCTTACATCCACTCCGTCGCGCGCGGCTGCGGCAAGGGCCTGCACATAAGGGGGTACGCTCACGAAGTAGGCGTCCGTGAGCCAGAGCGATTCCCTGGCCATCGACGCGATGAGCTGGTCGAGCCGGAACAGGCCCGTTGTGTACGGGGCGCTCGCCACCACCCGCAGGGTGACATCGCCCGTAGGGTGAATGGCGCTCCTGTCCGGCACCTCCTCGGAAGGCAGGGGAGGCCCCATGGTGGCCCAGACATCGTCAAAGGCATGTTCGATATCGGCCAGCGCGGGGCCGGTGATCATGATCCCCGTGTCGCGCCAGGGCTCGATGGATCGCCCGGGATCTCCCTCCCACGCGCTGCCAACACACAGACCGGTGACAAACCCGATCCTTCCGTCCACCGCAATCATCTTGCGGTGATCACGGTTCAACCATCCGAAGGGTTGGTACAGCCGGGGCGGGTTGAAGCAGCGCACCTCCACGCCCGCTTCCCGCAGGCGCCTCCAGTAGCCTCTGGACGACTTGCCCAGGGAGCCCAGCCAGTCATAGACGACCCTCACCCTCACGCCGTCTATGGCCCTGGCGATCATGACGTCTGCAAACCGACGGCCCACCTCGTCATCACTAATGATATAGTTTTCGAAGTGGATACTCTGCCGTGCTGACTGCATGGCTTCGATCCATGCCGGGTAGTTCTCGTGCGCATCCTTGAGGATGCGCACGCTGTTGCCCTCCGCGTGCGGGGCGCCTGCAGCCCTGGAAAAGGCCTGCTCCGCCAGCAGGCGGATCGCCGGATCCGTCTTTGGGAAGGGTTGCTGATATGGGTACTTTTTCATGATCATAGTCATATTCTCTTTAGCAGGGTGGAGCACGCTGCGTCCATACTTTTACATCGTCGTGGGCACGGGCAAGGCGACCTTTCCCGGTGGAAGCCGGGCGGATGGGAAAATCCGGACATGAGATCGCTTGATCCAAAGAGGTCTCTTCCGGTCAAAACAATATATATCAAGCTTGTGTATCCAGGGCATTCCTGGGCGGATTCCGGCACGAGGATGCAACGGCCGGGACCAGGATATGTCTCGGAGAAGGGAGTGTCGGATCACTGCCTGTGAGAATGCATCCTGGATGCATTCCGGTTGAGCTCGTGGCTCAGGAACAGGCAGCCACCCGTGTGGCGGATGAAATCGTTTCCTCCAAGATCCACACGCCGGACCACCTGAAATCCCAGAGAACAATACAAATTCATTGCCCGGGTATTGTCGGCGAACACGATCAGGCTTACCACCCTATATCCCGCTTCCCAGGCGCGTTCCTGGGTCAGCACCATCAGCCCCTTCCCGATACTCTGGCCGCGGAAATGCTCATGCACCCTCAGGGCGTCGACATACCAGCTGCCATCGACCTTGTGCGCGGTAGAAGTCACGCATGTCCACAGCATGTCCAAAGAGACAGCGATCTTGAGGGGCATTTCTCCCCCGGCACGGAAAAGAGCGGACTTTTTTCTCTACCGGAGGAGCCTGGTGCCGATATAGAGCCCCGCTCCTCCCATGGCCGCACGCGCTGTTGTGGAAAGCGGTCTGGCCCGGAGCGCGATCGGAGAGAGTGCGGGCTTGAGCTTGTAACCCGCCTTCAGGCCATAGGCAGAGCCCGGCAAGGTGCTTTCCAGATCCGAGAAGCTCTGGGGCAGGCCCCGTTCGATCGCGGGCCAGCCCGCCACCATCATGGCCATGATATGGAGTTTCTTGTCGATCCCGCCCCTGACGACGCAGGCGGCCTCACGGCTGGTGAGTTCCTCCAGGGCGCGATGCAGCGAGGGCGCGTGGGTCCAGATATTGTAAAACGAGATACGGCCTTCGGAGCTGATCACATAGGAGGGATTGGCCGGCCCGCCGTACGCCTGATGGACGCTTCCCGCCAGGTCGTCCACCAGAACCTGCCAGGGCAGACAGTCGCACTCCTTATAGATTCTCGCATCTTCGAGCTTCTGCTCGTACGAGCTGTATGACGGGACACAGGGGCCGGGATGGGCCTGGCGGATAAAGATGTCGAGAAAGTGCACACGATCAAACCAGGTGTTGTAGAGCTTGGAGAACGGCTCGACCGAGCCGATCGCGGCCGGTCAGGTTATGGAGCTGAACCGCAGAACCACGGGCTTTCCCCGCAGGTTGCTGAGTCGCACCAGGCTCCCTTCCGTGTTCTCGAGCTCGAAATCCGGGGCCGGACAGCCGGGCCCGATACCTCTTTCTGCCATGGTTGCTCTGATATCCATCAGGGCGTATTTCCCGGAGAAGTGGTGGTAGTTATATTCCTCGACCCCGAGGCGGTTTTCCATGGTATCGAAGAGTTCTGTTACGGTTTTTTCTTCCATATGACCTCCTGATTCTTCAACCGAGGGTTTATCAAGGTATATATATTCTTATGAATAGCAGTCAGCATCCTGATTGAAAGTGCTCCCTTCGAGGAGATGCGGTCCTATGGTGCGGGTTCGGGGGTCTTATTCCCGTCGAGAGGACCGGATTCGTATCGCATGCAGGGCCTCCAGGGGCTTGAGCACCTTTGGTATACGCTCGCAGCCGGCCTTCAGGAAGGTGGCTAAAAGGAAAGATCATAAGGGAAATTGATCGACTGCGGGGCAGAACAGGCATGTCCGCCCGGGAAGATGAAAATTCCGAACAGCGCCGTTTTTTCAAGGCGCCGCCTATGATGGCCTGCGAGTGCGGGACCTCCTTAAAAAAACCGTGCCCCGCGAAAAAGGTGTTTGCCGGCCCTTACCTGAATCGTTTGTCCGGCCCGCGGAGAATGGTGAACTCCGAGAGCAGCCCAATGCCGTTGCCGCCGTCGAGGAAGCGGTAGCCGATCAGGTCCTGCCCCTGAAACTTCTCCGCCTGAATCATGACGACCGGGGTCTCTTTTTTCGTGTCATAGTCCATATGGATGGCGCACGCGGGCAATCTCACATCAAGAGGCTTCATCTGACTCGGATTGTTGATGTAGAACACAGCCAAACCCGCATCGACATCGTCCTTGGTCGCGACCCTGTCTCTGATACAGGGCGTTGCACTCCAGTTCGTGATGTCGAGGGGGCCCCACAAGTCGTTGATTTGATCTGCCATGCAGTTCCTCCTCAATGTATGGAAGTATGTTCTTACCACAGTATATGTGGATTGAACAGAGCCAAGTCAGGTATCCTGCCTTTTTCGAGGGATTATCAGGGGAAAATGAGCTTTATCATGCTGATAACAGGCCTTTGCAATCAAAAGCTCAGTTCAGGTGGTGTATCGTAAAGAATTTACTGGATTTCTGAATATGGAAAAGCGGGAGCCGCTGCCGGGGAGGTACGTACAGCAAGGGCACACCCCCTCGATGGTGATCCACCCGGCATGGCAGGATGCCCCAACCCGGTGCCGGGTGCATTCAGGGAGCCTGCGTGTAAAGCACAACTGCAAGGATTTCCAACAGAAAGCATAGACTCTTTGGTCAGTTTCAGCTATAGATCACGGAACAGGAAGTGTCGGACACCCTGGGTGTCCCTGATATAGGGAGAGGAGAGTGAACCATGAGCAACATCATCAATCGTGACACCATCGGTGACATGGCCAGGAGGGCGGCAACCAAATACGGCAGCAAGACAGCCATCATCTTCCGTGATGTGAAGCTCTCGTTCTTTGACCTGGAGCGCGAGGCGAGGCGTTTTGCCCATCTCATGAAGAGATACGGCATCAAGAAGGGGGATAGGGTCAGCATCTACGCCTACAATTCCCACTACTACCCCATCAGCATGCTCGGACTCGCCAAGATAGGGGCGATCCAGGTGCCCATCAACTACATGCTCAATGCCGAGGAGATCGCCTACATCGTCAACCATTCCGGGTCCCGGCTCTTCATCGTGGAGGACGGCCTGTATCCCATCATCGCCCAGTCCCAGGCCAGGTTCGATACCGTGGAGAAATGGGGCTTCATCCCGCTGGGCGGCTCGCTCCTCCCCGAGGGTTTTTTCGACCTGATCGAGGAAATGAAAGACATGCCCTATGAAGAACCCCAGATCGACGTCAGTGCGGAAGACATTGTCCAGATTCCGTACACCAGCGGCACGGAGTCAAAGCCCAAGGGCGCCATGCTCTCGCACCGGGCACTCATGTCGCAATATCACAGCTGCATCTTCGACGGCCAGTACGACACCTACGACGTGAGCCTGCACGCCCTGCCCCTGTTCCACTGCGCCCAGCTCCACTGCTTTCTCATGCCCTATCTGTACGTGGGCGCCACGAACATCATCATGCACAAAGCCGATGCCCTGGAGATGATCAGAAACATCGAGAAGTATCAGATCACCCACCTGTTCGCCCCGCCCACAGTGTGGATCGGGATCCTCAACCATCCCGAATTCAAGAACCATAACCACGGCAGTCTGAAGAAGGCCGCCTATGGCGCCAGCATCATGCCCGTTGAGATCATCAAGCAGCTGAGTGTCGCTTTCAGAGGCCTGAAACTGTGGAACTACTACGGTCAGACCGAGATGGGCCCGGTAGCCACCATATTGAAACCCGAAGACCAGCTTCTGAAGCCAGGCTCTGCAGGCCAGCCAGTGCTCAATGTGGAGACCAGGCTCATGGATGACGACGGAAGGTTCGTACCCAACGGCGAGGTGGGCGAGATCGTGCACCGCTCCGGCCATGTCATGACAGGCTATCTGAACGATGTGGAGAAGACCGATGCCGCCTTTGCCTACGGCTGGTTCCACAGCGGCGATCTGGGCAGGTTTGACGAAGACGGGTACCTCTATGTGGTGGACCGCAAGAAGGACATGATCAAGACCGGGGGCGAAAATGTGGCCTCGCGCGAGGTGGAGGAGGTGCTCTACCGGCATCCGGATGTCGAGGAGGTTGCGGTCATCGGCCTTCCCGACCCCAAGTGGATCGAGATCGTGGCAGCGGTGGTTGTTTCGAAAAAGGGCGCGGCCACAAGCGATAAAGACCTCGTGTCCTACTGCAAGGAGCATCTGGCCGGGTTCAAATGCCCGAAGAAGATTATCATGACCGACAAGCTCCCGAAAAATCCCTCGGGCAAGATACTCAAGCGCGAGCTCAAGAAACGCTATGCAAAATAGCTGGAGGATGAACAGGTTTTTAGCTCTGGTACGATCCGGGGGCTCCTGCCGGGCAATCTCTTCAGGCTGTACGTTACGTGAGGAAGCCGCCTCACCTTCATACCAATTGGCGCCGCTTGTATAGACGGTGCCGGCGATCCCGTTCTCTTTCGTGTTTCTTCTGATATGGATGATGAAAAAAAGACCGGCTGGACGAGGGCCGGCTGTTTACCGTGCGCATGGGGGAACAGGGAGAGAAAATCTCGAGAAAAAAGGAGATCCCATCATGATGCGCAGAGAAGAGTTCCTGAGGCTGCATCCGGATGCAAAAGGAGAGATGGTTGCATACAGCAAAGACGGCGAGAAGTTGGGGAGAATCACTGCCCTCAACCAGGATACCATCTCCGTTTTGGCAGGCGGTGTGGAGAGAGACTGACCTGAAAACTATTATAAGCCATATGCGGCCCTGAATAGGGCATGGCAGGGAAGAGCAGGGGCTTTAAGCCTTTGCCGGAAGCCGGTCGGGTCTCTGCAGAGGGCCCCATCAGAAGTTTTGCCGCAGAATATATCCGGGCTTAAAAAACGGGGCAAAAGAGTTTTTCCTTGATTCTTTTTCCTGTCTGGTACCACACAAAGGGCATGAATGTGCAGAAAAACTCTCAAGAAAGACATTACCGGTCCTGTATCCCGGCAGCGGCCCTGCTCGTGCTGCCGGTGATGGCTGCATTCGCCCTGCTTCCGCCTGCGGCCCCGGCGCAGGACACCCCTCCGGCAGGAGAGAAAAACATCGCGCGGGCCACGCTGGACAACGGTCTTGAAGTGGTCGTGGTGCGCAACACCCTTTCTCCCGTAGCTGCCACGGTGGTCAGCTACAAGGTTGGGGCGGACGAGTCCCCGGCCGGATTCCCGGGCACGGCCCATGCGCTCGAACATATGATGTTCCGCGGCAGCCCCGGGCTTTCGGCCGGACAGCTGGCCAACATCACGGCGGCAATGGGCGGCATGTTCAACGCGCTCACCCGGCAGAGCGCCACCCAGTATTTCTTCACTGTGCCTGCAGCGGATCTGGAGATTGCGCTTCAGGTCGAGGCCGCCCGCATGCAGGGCATCCTCGGCAGGGAGGAGGCATGGAATCAGGAGCGGGGGGCCATGCTGCAGGAGGTGGCCCGCAATCACTCCATACCGGAATATGTGCTCTACACCAGGCTCAGAGAGGCCCTGTTCAAGGGCACGCCCTACGAGCAGGACGCGCTCGGCACCCGCACCTCCCTGGAGAAGACCACGGCCGGCATGCTCGGGCGATTTCACAACGCCTGGTACGTTCCCAACAACGCCGTGCTGGTAGTGGCCGGCGACGTCGACCCGCAGGATACCCTGGAGAAGATCGGGCGGCTCTTTGGCGAAATCCCCGGAAGAGATGTCCCCGGGCGGCCCGGGGTGGACTTGAGGCCCGTGAAGCAGCAGACCATACGGCTGAAGACCGACAAGCCCTATGGATCGGTGGTCACGGCTATGCGCATGCCAGGCTACAGCAGCCCGGACTACGCCGCGGCCCGGGTGTTCTCCGATATCCTGAACAATCCCCGGGGCGTTCTGTACGCCCTGGTGCCGCAAGGCAAGGCCCTCGACACCGGGTTCGAGATGGATACCTACCCGGAGGCCGGAATGGGATATGCGGTGGCCCTGTTCCCTCAAGGGTCCGATCCGCAGGACCTGGAGAGGGAGCTGAAGGAAGTGCTTTCGCGCCTGGCGCACGACGGTGTTTCCGAGGAGATGGTCGCCGCGGCCAAGCGCCGCACCATGACCTCGGTGGAACTCGAGAAAAACTCGGTCACCGGACTGGCCATGGCATGGTCGACCGCCCTGGCCGTGGAAGGGCGCACCTCTCCCGAGGAGATCCTGGACGCCATAGAAAAGGTCTCGCCCCAGGACGTGAACCGCCTGGCTCGCGCCTGCCTGGACCTTGACAGCTCCGTGACGGGCATTCTTGTCCCCGAGCCTTCGGGCGGGCCCATGTCGTCATCGGATAGCTTCGGCGGCCTGGAGCCGTTCACGCCCGAGAGCGTCAAGACCGTCGCGCTCCCCCCCTGGGCGGAAAAGACCCTGGAGAGACTCTCTGTTCCGGAATCCAGGGTAAGCCCGGTGGTGAGCACGCTCCCCAACGGCATCAACCTGATCGTCCAGCCCGAGTCCGTGAGCGAGACAGTGAGCGTCTACGGGCATGTGAAGAACACCCCGGAGCTGCAGGCGCCCAAAGGCAGGGAGGGTGTGAACGAGGTGCTCGACAATCTCTTCTCCTATGGCACGACCTCGCTGGACCGGGAGGAGTTCCAGAGGGCCCTGGACGGGATCGGGGCGTTCGCCGCTCCGGGAGCGGACTTCACCTTGCAGGTGCTGGCCGGTCATGTGGAGCGGGGGATGGAGCTCCTTGCAGACAACGAGCTCAGGCCGGCCCTGCCGGAAAAGGCATTCCTGACAGTGCGCCGCCAGGTTGCGGCCACTGTGGCCGGGCGTCTGAAAAGCCCTGAGTATCTCGCCGAGCGTGCCGTCCAAAAGGCAATCTATCCCGAGAACGACCCGACGCTCAGGCAGGCCACGCCGGAGACAGTGGCCTCGCTGAGTCTGAACGAGGTGAGGGACTATTACCGCAGGGTTTTCCGGCCGGACATGACCACCATCGTGGTCATCGGGCGCATTACGCCCGAGAAGGCCCGGGCGCTCGTGGAAAAGCATTTCGGCGGCTGGGAGGTCCCGCAGGCTCCCAAACCCGACGTGCTCCTGCCCGCAGTCCCGCTCAACGGTCCGTCTCATACCCGGGTGCCCAACGAAAGTCGGGTCCAGGACCGGGTAATGCTCGCCCAGACCCTCGGGCTGACCCGCTCGCATCCGGACTACTACGCCTTGCAGCTCGGCAATCACGTGCTCGGGGGCGCCTTCTACGCCACCCGGCTCTACCGGGACCTGAGGGAGAGGGCCGGCCTGGTGTACCACGTATCCTCGTACTTTGACATGAGCCAGAGAAGGGGACGCTACACCGTGGAGTATGCGTGCGATCCGTCGAACGCGGGCCAGGCTCGTGCCATCGTGGAGCGCAATCTCGAGGACATGCGCAAAAAACCGGTGACTCCCGATGAATTGCTGCGCGCCAAGGCGCTGCTGCTCAGGAAGATTCCGCTCTCCGAGTCCAGCGTGCGGAGCATCGCGCTGGGGTTCATCCACCGGACCAGGCTCGACCTGCCCCTGGACGAGCCCGTCCGGGCCGCGCATCGCTATCTCGGGCTCAGCGCCCCTGAGGTGCGGGACGCCTTTGCGCGGTGGGTGCGCATCGATGACCTGGTCCAGGTGGTCGAGGGCCCTGCCTCACCGTAGAGCGCCCCCCAGGGAGTGTTTGCACAGACTCTGGTCCGGCGTCCTCCCCGGGAGGAGATCCTTATTCCGTCTTTGGCCTGGATGTCTGCCCGGTATCCGGACAAAGGCAGTGCAGCAGCCGGTGTGCCGGCAGGCAAGCAGCAGATATCCCTTCCCCTTTTCTCACAACGCGGTTTTCTTATTCGGCTCGATGAGATATACTCGTTATCCATGACCACGAAAAGAAAACACGGGGTTCTTCCTGCTCTGGTGATGGCGTGCGCGGCCGTCCTCCTGGCGGGGGCCGCCTTTTCTCCGGCGCATGCGCTGCCGGCCGGCTGGGAGGGGTATCGCGGCTGGATCGCAGGCATTGCGCTTGGGGGTTTGGTTCTCGGCCTGCTTGCCGTTGTTTTCTTCCAGAGGCAAAACGGGCGGGAGATCGAGCTTCGTCAGGGTGACCTGGAGAGGCTGGTGAGGCAGCGCACTGCCTTGCTCGAAGCCGAGGTCGAAAAGGGGAGGATCGCGCAGGAGGAGCTCGCACAGAGCGAGGCAGACCTGAAGATGGTCCAGGAGGTGGCTGTAGTCGGCGGCTGGAATCTCGACCTGCACACGAACGAGCTCGCCTGGACCGACAGCGTGTACGAGATCTTCGGGCTGCCGCGCGGGACGCCTCTGGATTACGGAAAGTTCCTCTCGCTGGTGCATCCGGATGATGCCGAGTATGTGGACAGGAGCTGGAGAGATGCGCTGAAGGGCGCTCGGTACGACATCGAGCACCGCATTCTGACGGACGGGGCCGTGAAATGGGTCAGGCAGAAGGCCCGGGTGGAATTTTCCGACAACGGCACCCCGTTGCGCGGTTCGGGCATCGTGCAGGACATCACCGGGCGCAAGCAGGCCGAGCAGGAGCAGCACGTGCTCCGCCGGCAGCTCATGCATGTCTCCCGGGTCACCACGGCCGGAGAGCTCACTGCTGCGCTCGCCCACGAGATCAGCCAGCCTCTGGCCGCGATCCTTGCGAATGCGCAAGCCGCCCGGCACATCCTCAATGACGAGAAGCCCGACATGGACGAGCTCCATGCGATCCTGGAAGACATCATCAGCGACGACAGCCGCGCCCGGGACATGATCAAACGGATCCGCTCCCTGCTCAGGAAGGAAAGCGAGAAGTCCGGCCGCGTGGACATCAACCAGGTCATAGAGGATGTCCTGAAGCTGGTGGAGCCGGAATCCCGGTTCAGGGGCGTCACGGTCCGGTCCGTTCTGGCACAAGGGCTCCCCCCGGCGATGGGGGACCCGATTCAAATGGGACAGGTGGTGATCAACCTGCTGCTCAACGCCATGGAGGCCTTTGGCGAGGATTCCGAGCCTCCGCGGGACGTCACGGTGGAGAGCCGGATGGAAGGCGGGACAGAGATTGTGGTCAGTGTCCGGGACACAGGCAAAGGCATCGGCGAGCAGGCCATGCGTTCGGTATTCGATCCCTTTTACACGGCCAGGGGAAACGGGCTGGGCCTGGGGCTTCCCATCAGCCGCTCCATCATCGAGGCCCATGGCGGCAGGCTCTCTGCAGCGGACAATCCGGGAGCCGGTGCGACCTTCTCCTTCAGCCTGCCGGTGATGGAAAGAAAGGCGCAACATGAATGACCGGCCCGATGCGGAGATTCTGATCATCGATGATGATGCCTCCATACGCAAGGCATTGGAAAGACTGCTTCGGAGCATGGGATACCGGACACGAACCTTCTCCTCGGCGCAGGAGTTTCTGGACACGGATTTTCAGTCAGGTTCCGTGGTCTGCATTGTTCTCGATGTCAAGATGCCCGGAATGAGCGGTACGGACCTGCAGAAGGAGCTCAGGAAGAGGGATCTGCCCTTTCCCATCGTTTTCATCACCGGCCACGGCACCATTCCCATGAGCGTGCAGGCCATGAAGCACGGTGCAGTGGATTTTCTGGAGAAGCCCTTTGACGACCATGCCCTGGTACAGGCCATCTCGCGGGCAGTGGAAAGGGGCAGGCAGGCCATGGCCTTCAAGCGCGAGATCAGTGATCTCCAAGAACGGCACCGGCTGCTGACACCCCGGGAAAGTGAGGTGTTCGTGCTGGTCGCGGCCGGAATGCTCAACAAGCAGATCGCCGCGGAACTGGGCACCTCGGAGAAGACCATCAAGGTCCATCGGGGCAGGGTCATGGAAAAGATGCAGGCCGGGTCCCTGGCCGACCTGGTGCGCATGGCCGAGAAGCTGAATATTTCCACCTCCTGACACTGCCTCAGTCGCTTCGCCCCGAAAGGCTCTCCCGGCAGATAGGCCCGTCCGCCTTTTTCGCCTGCCGGCACAGAGACGGTACAACCACCTCCCGAGAGCCTGCGAGAGCCGGGCCGGGCATCTTGTCACGCAATCATGTCCCTCCCCTTGTTTTTCCGTTGTGCAGGGGTATCTAACAGATAACCCGGGTGGGTTGGAGACCTGCCCTGTGAGCCTTTCCTGCCCGGAAGGGCCAGGAAGAGGAAGATCACGTGCAGCGAGGCTGGGTAAAGATCCTGTTTCGCGCGCAGTGACCAGAGAAAGGATGAAACGTGAGAAAGGAAGAGTTCGCTATCGATATCGTGGATGACGATATATCTCTCTGCCGCGCTCTGGCGCGCCTGCTCAAGACTGCCGGGTTCAGGGACATCGGCCAGTTCCATTCGGCGGAGGATTTCCTCTCCATGTCCGGCCGGAGAAGGCCGTCGCTCCTGATTCTCGACCTGAGGCTGCCCGGCATGAGCGGGATGGACCTGCTGGAGCACGTCCGTTCTTCGGGCAACAGAGTGCCCGTGATACTCATATCATCGCACGATGAGGAACTCATCCATGCGCAGGATACGGACTACCACCCCGTGAGCTTTCTGCTCAAACCCTTTGAAGAAGAGGACCTCCTCTCCGTCATCCGCGGTGTCGAACCGTATAACCCGTGCCCGCCCGCATAGGACCAAAGTCCAATGGACCAAGGTCCAATTTTCATCGCCACGGCTTTCCCGTAATGAATCACCATGAGCAGGGGGATTTTTTAAGCATATCCCCCAAAGGACAGGCCGGCAGGTGAGAAGATCCCTGCTCCGGCACATGGAGTCCGGCGCGAGCACAGAGAAGGGAGGATTCATGGGGGGCAGTTATCAGCCGTATGAGGTTTCAGTGTACCAGAAAAGGATGAACCAGTTCCGATACCTGACCCTGGAAGAAGAACTGGAGCTAGGCAGGCGCTATCGGGACGGAGACAGCGATGCCGGCAGGACGCTCGTGGAGGCGAACCTGCGCAATGTCGTGAAGGTGAGCCGGAACTACTTCTATCAGGGGTACGATCCCCTGGAGATCATCCAGGAGGGCAATATGGGACTCATGAAGGCCCTGCCTCTGTTCGATCCGGACCGGGGTTTCAAGTTTTTCAGCTACGCGGTCTGGTGGGTGAGGTGTTATATCATGAACTTCATTGCCAAGAGCAGCAAGCCGCAGACCGGATTGCTCGGGCATGCGCCCGGTGTCGTGTCCCTGGATACCGCCATGTCCGATAAGTCGGACAACGAGGAATCCTTTGTGGACCATATCCCGGACGAGACTCCCAGTCAGGAAGACGAGATGGTTTCCCGGCAGAGGCCCGTGCTCCTGTTCCGGATTCTCGACTCGGAGACCTGCCCGCTTACCGGCAGAGAGCGGTACATTCTTCAGAGGAGGTATCTCGATGAGCCGCGACCGACCCTCGGCCAGGTTGCCCAGGTCCTGAACATCACCAAGGAACGTGTCAGGCAGATCGAGAACAAGTCGCTGGAGAAGATGAAGCTTCATATCCGGGAGAATTATTCCCTGGGAAAAGACGATTTTGTGGCCGACCACCGCAGTCTGCCTTTTGGCAGGGGACTGCCGGCCAGAATGGCATCGATGGGCTGAGGTGTCCGTCAGACGGGGACAATGGGGCGATCCCGGTGGCCGGCGAGGTTTTTGCCAGGTCTTTTTTTTCCAGCAGGCCCAGGTCTTCCTTTTTTCCTGCCGGACCGTATTTAACTTACAGGAATTCTCAAGGAGAGAAGGTACTCTCCGCATGAGCCGATCACAAAAGCAAAAGGAGGTACATATGATTGGATTTCCGGATCTACCCTATCCAAAAAACGCCCTGGAGCCGGCCATCAGTGCCAGGACCCTGGAATTTCACCATGGAAAGCATCATAAGAAATACGTGGACACAGCCAACCAGATCATCCAGGGGACCGAGCTGGAGAACGAATCGCTGGAAACCATTGTAAAAAAGGCTGCCGGCGATCCCGGGAAGACCGCCTTGTTCAACAACGCAGCCCAGGTCTGGAACCACAACTTCTACTGGCAATGTCTCAAACCGGGCGGAGGAGGTGATCCCACCGGAGAGGTGGGGGCAAAGATCAACGCCACCTGGGGCAGCGCAGCCAAGTTTTTCGAAGACCTGAAAAACGCGGGCGTCTCTCAGTTCGGCAGCGGATATGCCTGGCTCGTACTCGACAAGGGCGAGCTCAAGGTCACCAAGACCGGCAATGCCGACAACCCGCTGGTACACGGGCAGACTCCGCTCCTGGCCATCGA
>ENA-UPXM01000741-UPXM01000741.1-activated-sludge-metagenome-genome-assembly--contig:-NODE-741-length-45729-cov-5.769497_pt1 | contig 45729 bp, 38 predicted proteins | sample MGYA00238178_ERZ772708 | MGnify/ENA primary metagenome ERZ772708 (study PRJEB29002, sample SAMN05720212) | activated sludge metagenome | isolation source: anaerobic digester from wastewater...
CCAAACAGTTTTTTGTCATGAATAATGATTAAAAGCAATTGGTTTGAAGTGAGCGGCGAGGGCGGGAAAACAAAAAAGCCTCTGATGGCTCAGAGGCTTTCTATCTTGTCCGGATGGTGCCTGGACTATGTTATGGTGGCAGTGCAGGGATTCGAACCCCGGACCTAGCGAATATGAGTCGCTTGCTCTAGCCAACTGAGCTACACTGCCAAAAATAGAACGTGAAAAATAGACTCAAATCAATATACAATTTTGCAGTGTGTGTCAAGGGAAAAGCTGCCGCTGGTGTTTTTTATGCTACATTTTCCTCTTCATTGGGCTCAAGGCAAGGGAGCAGGAAGATAAAGTTGCTGCCCTGGCCGGGCACACTTTCCACCCAGATGATGCCGCCCAGGGTTTCGATGGTCAGTTTGCAGTAGGCCAATCCCAGGCCGGCGCCTCCGTATTCACGGTTGCTGCGCCATGACTGTACAAAACGTTCGAAAATGCTGGCCTGGTCTTCCGGCGGGATACCGTGGCCGGTGTCGCTGACACTTAAGCGCAGCAGCTGTTTATATCCGGTCAGTTTGAGCGCCTGGGCAGCGGCATGGGTCGGCATGGCCTGCAGGGTTTCGGTGTCTGGTGTGATGGCACGGCATGATACGGCAATTTCGCCCCCCTCGGGGGTGAACTTGACGGCGTTGTTGAGCAGGTTGGCCAGAATGCGGGAAAAGGCCATCCGGTCGATCATGACCTGAGGCAGGTCTTTCTCGACTGCGGCTGCTATGCGGATGCCTTCCCGGTTGGCGATGATGGTGAAACGGTCGATGGCCGACTGTATCGGCAGATTCGGGTAGGATGGCCTGATGTGCATCTGCATGCGCCCTGCTTCAATGCGGTGCAAATCAAGCATGTTGTTGATCATGGCGACGACTTCATTGCAGCAGTCGATGCAGGATTCCAGGTAGTCAACCTGCTCGGGGTTGATCGGCCCGAGTCGTCCTTCCCGGATGATGTCGATGGTGCCGATGATGGCTGTGATCGGGTTTTTCAGGTCGTGGGACAGCATGTAGACGAAGTCTTCTTTTTCACGTTCCAGCCGCCTTTTTTCCAGCAGCATGGTGCGGTAGGAAAGGGCCTGTTCGACGCGATGGAGCACGTCATCCAGATCGAACGGTTTGGAAAAGTAGTCTGCCGCACCGGATTTCATGCATTTGACCGCCAGGTTTTCATCCCCGTCGCCGGTCATCATGATGACGGTCGCATCGCTGTTGCTTTCCCTGATGCGTTCCAGCACATGCACACCGGACAGTTTGGGCAGGTTCACATCAAGCAGTACCAGCGAGAAGCGTTCGGCCGTCATCATCTCCAGGCAGGTTTCTCCGTCCTTGGCCCGTTCGGTAAGGTAGCCCGCATTCTCAAGGTGCAGCTTGAGTATGACCGCGATATCCGGTTCGTCGTCGACGATCAGTATTTTGACGGGTGCACTCATTTCAGACTCCGGCTGTGGGGGTTTTGAGGAATGCCTCGGCCAGTACCAGGTCTTCGGGGGTGGTGATTTTGATGTTGCGGTAGCTGCCTGCGACAACCCGCACCTGTCCGCCGCAGCGTTCGATCAGCGCAGCATCGTCGGTGCCGGTGAAGCCGTCCTGTTCTGCCTGCTGGTGGGCTTTCAGAATCTGCCCGAACAGAAATGACTGAGGTGTCTGTGCCTGCCAGAGTGTTTCGCGTGGAGGTGTGCCGGTTACCACGCCGCTGCTGACGCTTTTGATGGTGTCCTTGACCGGCACGGCAACCAGTGCGCCGACTCCCTCCAGGGCGGTCTGGATCGATTGGCGGATCATCTCTTCTGTGACGAAGGGCCTGACACCGTCGTGTATCAGCACGACATCGCCGTCCGAGGCGACGGTCTGCAGTCTTTTCAGGCCGTTCATCACCGAGTTCTGGCGCTCCTTGCCGCCGGAAACGATATCCATGATCTTGCTGAAATTGCCGTGGGTGACAATATGCTCGCGGCAGTAGGCAATTTCGTCTTCCGGGATCACCAGGCAGATGCCGCTCACCAGCGGGGAACTGTTGAATACTGCCAGCGTGCGGGCCAGTATGGGCAGTCCACCGAGGGTCAGGTACTGTTTATTGATTGATGCGCCCATCCGTTTTCCCATGCCGGCGGCAGGGATCACGGCGAACGCCTTGGGGGCGGTCATGTTGAGAAGTCCTTAAATATTGGTCGTTTTGGTGCCAATTGTATACTCCGTATTTGCTATGTCAACTTTAATGTGGTGCAGCTTTGAAAGATTTTGTATCAGGCTGTCAGATACCGACAGATCAGCCAACGGGCGATTGTTGGCTTGAATTTTCCTGTTCCTGAATGTAATCTGCAACATCCTGTTTCCGGAAAGCCGATTCAGTTTCGGCGGAGGTAGGACACTATTATTGGTGAGGATATTCAGATTATCAAACAGGTGATTGAAACAGTTGAAGGATGTTCAGACCGGTTGTCGGAGCGGCTGCATGCCACGGTGCCGTGTCTGCGTCTGTCCGCGTATCTTGAATTGCTGGTCGAGCGCCGGATCAATCCGGAGATCTATTTTTCCGCCGAAGCGCTGGAGTGCTGCGATCACTCCGTTCTGAAACAGCAGGCTGCCTTGCTGCGGGAGGCCGGGCTTTCGGTTACACTGCATGCGCCCCATATGGATCTCAATCCGGGATCGCTGGATCCGTACATTCGTAATGCTACGGCCAGACGTTTTGAAGAGCTTTTCAGGGCAGCGGAACTGCTGTGTCCGAAGGTGATGGTTTTTCACCCCGGCTATGATGAGCTGCGCTATGGCGACTATCGCCAGGCCTGGCTGGATAACAGTATCGCTTTCTGGCGGCCGATGGTGGCCAGAGCCAGTGGCGTGGGCACCGTGATAGCCGTTGAAAATATCTTTGACAAGGAACCGTCGGTGCTGGCCGAACTGCTGGAGGCGATCGGTGATCCATGCTTTTGTCACTGCTTTGATGCGGGGCACTGGCACATGTTCAATACGGTCAGCATGGAGGCGTGGTTCGAACGGCTGGGGCACTTTGTGGCGGAGGCCCATATCCACGACAACCACGGAGTCAGGGATGAGCACCTTCCGCCGGGAGAGGGGACGATCGACTTCAGGCTACTCTTCAGTCTGCTGGAACAACATGCCCCGCAGGCGGTCTGGACACTGGAGGCACACACGCAGGAGCGTCTGGAACGTGCGCTGGTCAGTGTTCGCAACTATCTATAATCTTTTACGGGATGGGGGTTGATAGCCGTCCCGCCCCAAAGGAGCTGAAATGTCCGATGCAATTCTGGTAACAGGCGGCTGCGGCTATATCGGCAGTCATGTGGTGCGACAGCTGAGTGAATCCGGCCGCAGGGTAGTGGTCTATGACAATCTCTCCACTGGTTTCCGTGAAGCACTGCTGCATGGTGAAGATGTGATCGTGGCTGAATTGTCGGATCAGGCCGCGCTGGATGGTGCGTTCCATGAGTACGGCTTTAAAACGGTGCTGCATTTTGCCGCCTCGATTGTGGCGCCCGAGTCAGTTTCGCTGCCGCTCAAGTACTACGGCAACAACACCCGTAACACACTGGGCCTTCTGGAGGCCTGTGTCCGGCATGGCGTGCAGCGGTTCATCTTTTCCAGTACGGCGGCGGTCTACGGGTTTCCTGATGGGGGTGTTGCATCTGAAGAGAGCCGGCTTGCCCCGATCAATCCCTACGGCACATCCAAGCTGATGAGCGAATGGATGCTGCGTGACACGGCTTTTGCCTATGGCATGAAGTATGTGGCTCTGCGCTATTTCAACGTTGCCGGTGCTGACCCTCTGGCCCGTATTGGACAGCGCACACCGGAGGCGACCCACCTGATCAAGGTGGCCTGTCAGGCTGCCTTGGGCATGCGTGAAAGTACAGCCATCTACGGCACCGACTACCCGACCCCGGATGGTACCGGTATCCGTGATTACATCCACATTGAGGATCTAGCATCGGCCCATCTGAGTGCCCTGGGTTATCTGGAGCAGGGGGGGGAGTCCACTGCCATGAACGTCGGCTATGGTCAGGGCAGCAGCGTGCGTGAGGTGCTGCAGGTGGTGCGTGAGATCAGCGGTGTAGATTTCAGGATGGTTGAGGCGGACAGGCGCCCGGGCGACCCGGCATCGCTTGTTGCCCGGGCAGAAAAGATCAGAAGTCTTACCGGCTGGTCTCCCCGTTATGACAGCCTGCGGCAGATCGTGGCCGATGCCTGGCGATGGGAAAGCCGGCTGGCCGGCCGATGAAACTGGTGCTTTCCATAGCCTTGTTCGGGGGGCTGGGGTGTGTGTCGCGCTACTATCTGTCGGGCTGGGTCTATGAACGCCTGGGATGGCATTTCCCCTGGGGGACTCTGGCGGTGAATATCTGCGGGGCCTTTATCATCGGGTTACTGATGGAGCTGAGTCTGCGCAGCGCGCACCTGCCACCCACGCTGAGAATCGGCCTGGTGACCGGTTTTCTGGGAGGATTGACCACCTTTTCCACCTTCAGCTATGAAACCTTCCGCCTGCTGGAAAGCGGTAACTACAGTACTGCACTGGTAAATGTGATGGTCAGTGTGACGGTCTGTCTGGTGTTTACCTGGCTGGGGGTAATGGCGGCCAAGGCACTTTAAAGCCGGGATGCGTATTTCGTGTCCGTTGTCCGTTTGTTTGCGGAACCCGGATAACGGTTTTTACCCTTCACTCTGCGCCTTGAGCGCCTCCATCTGGTAATGTGCCCTCAGCGCTTCGGTAATCTCGTTGATATCCCCTGCCATGATTGAATCCAGCCGGTAGAGTGTCAGGCCGATGCGGTGATCGGTCAGGCGCCCCTGTGGGAAATTGTAGGTGCGGATCCGTTCGCTGCGGTCTCCGGAGCCGACCTGCTGCTTGCGGTCAGCGGCCAGTCGGGCATTCTGTTCCTGTAGGATATTGTCCATGATGCGGGTCTTAAGCACCTTCATGGCCTTGGCGCGGTTCTTGATCTGGCTGCGCTCCTCCTGGCAGGCGACAACAGTGCCGGTGGGGATGTGGGTGATGCGCACGGCCGAGTCGGTGGTGTTGACGTGCTGGCCGCCGGCGCCGGATGAGCGGTAAACATCGATCTTCAGGTCATCGGGTCTGATGTCGATATCCACATCCTCTGCTTCGGCCATGATGGCGACAGTGCAGGCGCTGGTGTGGATGCGCCCCTGGGCCTCGGTTTCCGGCACACGCTGAACGCGGTGGGTGCCGGATTCGTATTTGAGCTTGGCATAGACCCCCTCACCTTCCACAGAGGCGATGATCTCCTTGAAGCCGCCACGCTCCGACTCTGAAGCGGAGATGATCTCGACTTTCCAGCGGTTGGCGTCGGCATAGCGTGAATACATGCGGAACAGGTCTCCGGCGAACAGCGCCGACTCGTCGCCGCCGGTACCGGCACGGATTTCCAGGATAACGCTCTTGTTGTCGTTGGGATCCTTGGGTAGCAGCAGCAGCTGGATGTCTGCTTCGAGCTGCTTCTTTTCCTCTTCCAGGGTGGTCAGTTCTTCCGCTGCCATCTCCTTCATGTCCGGGTCGGACAGCAATTCGCTGTTATCGGCGATCTCTTCCTGTACCTTGCGGTAACGGCGGTAGGCGGTGACCAGGTCGGTCAGGTCCGCGTGCTCACGGGAAAGTTTGCGGAATTCTGGCTGGTTGGATATGACAGCCGGGTCGGATAGCAGCGCCTCCACTTCCTGGTAGCGGCGCTCCAGTTCTTCTATCTTGTCAAACATTGATGAACCTCATTGGAAAATAGGGATTGGGGCCGGGAAATGGAAAACCCGCAATCGTGAGCCTGCTCTGTCTTAAACCACCAAACGGTCGTCCTTGTGCCCCTCATTGATCTCCAACGCTTCATTCATGGAGCGGATAGCTACCTCCAGCTGGGCGTCATCCGGTTCGCCGGTGGTTAGCTTCTGCAGCATCAGACCGGGTGTGATCAACATCTTTACCAGCGGGTTGCAGTCGTTCTTGGCGCTCCATTTGAGGAATTCGTAGGATATGCCGGCGATGAGCGGCAGCAGCAGGATGCGTGAGGCAGCTTTCAGGTAGAACGGCCACAGTTTGGGTATCAGGGAAAAAACTGCGATGCTGACCAGCATGACGATCAGCAGGAAGCTGGTGCCGCAGCGCGGATGCAGACGCGGGTATTTGCGCACGTTCTCAACGGTCAGTTCTTCTCCAGCTTCAAAGGCGAAGATGGTCTTGTGCTCGGCGCCATGGTACTGGAATACCCGACGGATATCCTTCATATGGGCGATGGTCCAGATATAGACCAGGAATACTGTTACCCTGATTAGGCCGTCCACCAGGTTGAAGACGATGTTGTTGTCGCTGATGACGGACAGTTGGGTCAGCACCTTGGTGGCGTAAAGGGGCAGCACGAAGAACAGGCCGATGCCGAATCCGAAGGCAATCGCCATGGTGCCGGCCATGGCCCAGGAGGAAAGTTCGCCATCGCCGCCTTCCTTGGCCTTTTCTTCTTCCGTCATGGCTTCATTGGCGGAAAAGTTCAATGCGGATATGCCGATATAGAGCGACTGGAACAGGGCGACCGCGCCTCGGACAACGGGGAGTTTCAGTAGCGGGAAGCGTTCGGAGAGCGGAACGACCTGCTCTTTCCTGACAACGATCTCACCGCAGGGTCTGCGGACGGCAATTGCCAGCGCACGCGGTGCACGCATCAACACCCCTTCAATGACAGCTTGCCCGCCTACATTTATTTTTTCCATGTTTTTCCTTGAGACTGTTTGACTGTTGGAGGCACTTATTCGAGATTGCGGAAATATTCCCTGACTTCGGCGGTCTGCCCGCAGCAAAACTGGCCTTCGGGACAGGGGTTGCTGATGCAGCCCGGACCGGCGTCGCGAAAGATGACCGGCGCGACTTTTTTTACCTGACGCAGCATCTCTATGCCCATCTCGCGGATCTCCCACTGGGCCCGCCGACAGCAGCGCAGGTTGAAAAAGTGCAGCAGTTCGCGGGCATTCATGGTCATGATGATCTTGGTCTCGGCAGCATTGGGCAGTATATAGCGTGCATCCTCAGCGGGTATGCCCATATCCACCAGTTGGGCGTAGGCCTTATGCACGGTTTCCGACATGAAGGCGAATATCTGCCGCGCCTCTTCATTTTCCGCGATCGAGTCTGGCATGATCGAGGTATATTCCTCTTTGTGCGAAACATAGCGCTGTGACTGCTGGGAGAAAGAGGCGATCCGGTGTCTGACCAGTTGGTGGGTAGTTACCCTTGAAATGCCTTCCAGGCCAAAGGTGAAGGAGACATGCTCCAATACGGATTGATGCCCCAGGGACATGATTTTGTCCAGGAAAGCTTCTATGTCGGTGGATTCCAGCTTTTCCTGGAGTCGACCGATCGAGACGGGCGAGTAGCATAGCCGAGCAGCAAGGGCTACGGTCTTTTCGGGTTCCGGCGTATATTGGAGGAGCTCTACATTCATTGGTTGCGTGTCCGTTTCAGGTGGTCTGGCAGCGCTGTCTGCTGCAGGCGCCCGGAACTGACAGCAGGTCAGATGTCAGCAGGCCTACGCTGACCGGGCAGGAGATTACAGATCCAGCTGCCTGGCTGCAGCAACACGGCCCGGTGTGCTACAGCAAGTTGAAGCATGGCCTTGCATCCAGTCTGGAACAAGAAAGGGGGATTTGCCTGGCGGCAATTCCCCCTTTAGCGTTGAACCGATGTGCGACTAAAGCTGGCCGTAACGCTTTTTAAAGCGCTCCACGCGGCCGGCGGTGTCGATAAGCTTCTGCTTGCCGGTGAAGAACGGGTGGCAGGCGGAGCATATTTCGGTATTGATCTCATCACGTGTGGAGCGGGTTACGAATGTGTTGCCACATAGACACTTCACCGTGGTCTCGTTGTAAACTGGGTGGATACCTTCTTTCATCTCTTCCTCCTTCAATATCTTTGCAGCAAAACTGTCGTAAATGCTACTAAAGTGTAATCGTAGCTATTTGAATTCTTTTTTGCAACTCTTTTTTCTACTTGCTCATGGAGTCAAGAAACTCCTTGTTTGTCTTGGTCTCGGAGAGTTTGTCCAGCAGAAACTCCATGCAGTCAACCACATTCATTGGATGGATCACCTTGCGCAGAATCCAGATGCGGTTAAGTGAACTCTTGTCAATCAGCAGTTCTTCCTTGCGTGTTCCGGACTTGTTGATGTCAATGGCCGGGAAGGTACGCTTCTCTACAAGTTTGCGATCCAGGTGCAGTTCCATATTGCCGGTGCCTTTGAATTCTTCAAAGATGACCTCGTCCATCTTGCTGCCGGTATCGACCAGGGCTGTGGCGATGATGGTCAGCGAGCCACCTTCTTCAATGTTGCGGGCTGCGCCGAAGAAACGTTTGGGCTTGTGCAGGGCATTGGAATCCACGCCGCCGGAAAGAATCTTGCCCGATGGCGGAATGACGGTGTTGTATGCTCTGGCGAGTCGTGTGATCGAGTCCAGCAGGATGACAACATCGCGTTTGTGCTCAACCAGACGTTTAGCCTTTTCGATGACCATCTCGGCTACCTGCACATGGCGGGTGGCTGGCTCGTCGAAGGTGGATGAAACCACCTCTCCGTTGACCGAACGCTGCATGTCAGTCACCTCTTCAGGGCGCTCGTCGATCAGCAGTACGATCAGGTAGACCTCGGGGTGATTGGTGGCGATAGAGTTGGCGATATTCTGGATCAGCATGGTCTTGCCGGTGCGCGGCGGGGCCACGATCAAGCCGCGCTGTCCCTTGCCGATTGGCGCCACCATTTCGATCACGCGCATGGGCATGTTGTCTGCGCCTGTCTCCAGTCGCAGCTTTTCCTGCGGATATAGCGGAGTCAGGTTGTCAAACAGTATCTTGTCGCGGGCTACTTCCGGTGATTCGAAATTGACAGATTCCACCTTGAGCAGGGCAAAATAACGTTCACCCTCTTTGGGGGGGCGGATCTGGCCGGAGACCGTATCGCCGGTACGCAGATTGAATCGCCTGATCTGGCTGGGGGAGACGTAGATGTCGTCCGGCCCTGGCAGATAGTTGTAGTCCGTGGCTCTCAGGAAGCCGAAACCGTCCTGCAGTGTTTCCAGGACACCCTCGCCGTAGATCATGCCGTTCTGTTCGGTCTGGGCGTTCAGTATGGCGAAAATCAGATCCTGCTTGCGCAGACTGGATGCGCCTTCAATGTTGAGATCCTTGGCGATCGCGTTGAGCTCGTTGATCTTTTTGCCTTTTAGTTCCTGTAGGTTCATCGGTTCTCCTGCATGTGTCCTGGACATGCGTAGTGCGGCTGCAAAAGTGAAAAATCACATCTGTGGTTTTGGGGTGGCCTGACTTCTTATTGGATTTTGTTCTTGAATGACCTCAAAGCGGCATTGGAAAGGAAAGTACCCGGCGGGAAACTTTCAGCACATAGATTTCCTGTGTCATACGGAAAAAGTATCAAAATAGCGAAGGTGTTTGACAGGTTGACAATAGAGTTCACTGGACACTAATACTTAGAGGTAAAATATCCTTTACCTCTAACCTCCTGGACTTGTCAACAAAAAATAATTACCGGTTGTGGCCGGGACATATGGCTTGACCCGGTCAATCACGAAGGATATAAGTTAAAACTCTGGCTGGTTACAGAATCTGACCGATTCGGAAACGGCTGACCATGATACCACTCGCGATGTTGCTCATAGCGGTTTTGTTAAGTGCTCTGTCAGGCGTGCCTGCTCTCTCCACGCGTATGCCGCTCTTTGCGGGCCGCAGGCTGGCCTGTTTCTTCATGCTTGCGGCTACTGCCTGTGCGCTCTATGCCGTATCCGCCATTCTTCTGTTCGATCAGCCACCTGCAACGCTTCAACTGTCCTGGAATACGTCATTTGGCCCCTTCTCCCTGCGGCTTGATCCCTTGTCGGCATTCTTTGTTATGCCGGTTGTGCTGGTCGGCAGCGCCATTTCTGTTTACGGGTGCGGCTATTGCGCCACGTCACCGCGAAGCCGGGGTGAAGCCTTTCTGACCTTTTTTACCGGTGTTTGCACAGCCTCTGTACTAATGCTTCTTCTGGCCTCCAGTGTAACTGCGCTGCTGACCTGTTGGGAACTGATGGCCTTGTCTGTCTTCATCGTCATGAGCTTGGAGCATGACAGGCCGGAGGTGCGTAATGCCGGCATGCAGTACCTGGTTGCCAGCCATCTGACCATCGTTGCCATTATCATTGTATTTGCATTGCTTGCTGAAACCGGCGGCCCTGCTTTTCCTGCGACGGGCAGTCTGGATGCGGGTACCCCACTGGCCGGAGCGATTTTTCTGATTGCCCTGCTTGGTTTTGGGCTCAAGGCGGGTCTCATGCCCCTGCATGTCTGGCTGCCAGATGCCCATGCCAATGCGCCCAGTAATATTTCCGCATTTATGTCCGGTATTATCCTTAAGATGGGTATTTACGGTATTGTCCGGCTGGTCTCCTTCTATGCCGCGCCGCCGATGTGGTGGGGCATGCTGCTGCTCTGTCTTGGTGTTGTCTCTGCCGTGGCCGGCGTACTGTTTGCCATTGGCCAGCATGATATCAAGCGGCTGCTGGCATACCACAGTATTGAAAACATCGGTATTATCGTCATGGGGCTGGGTCTGGCCATAATCGGACTGGCTGACCACAACCGCACGATGTTTGTGCTTGGCATGGCAGGGGCGCTTTTGCATGTACTCAATCATGCCCTCTTTAAATCACTGCTGTTTTTGGGGGCCGGGGTAGTCATCCATGCCAGTGGTACACGCGACATTGACCGGATGGGGGGCTTATCCCGTGTGTTGCCGGTTACATCCGTTGCCTTTCTGGCCGGTTCCGCGGCTATCTGTGCCTTGCCACCTCTGAATGGTTTTGTCAGTGAACTCTTGATCTATCTGGGCTTCTTCTCGGGGTTTTCTACTGCGCCCGGCATGGTTGCTGCGGCAATTGCGCTGGCTGCGGTTGCGCTTGCCCTGACTGGGGGGCTGGCAGTGGCCTGCTTTGCAAAGGTCTATGGCACTACTTTTCTTGGAGTACCTCGCCAAGGTCTGCCGGAGGGCCATGAACACCCGGCCATGAATGCGGCCTTTGGTTTGCTGGCAGGCCTCTGTGTTCTGATCGGTATGCTGCCGTTTGCCGTTGCCCATCTGCTGGAGCCTGTGATCGTAAACCTGTACCCCGATCGTGGTGAGCTGTTGCCATCAATTCAGGCGATTGCCCACCTTTATGGCGTCAGTGCCGTGGCAGTGGCGTTGTTGCTTGTGATTGTTCTTCTGCTGGTGTATTACCTGAACCGGCTCAAACAGACGCCTGTGTCGGCCTCTGTCACCTGGGACTGCGGCTATGTGGCGCCATCTCCACGCATGCAGTACACGTCTTCATCCTTTGCCGATATGCTGGTCGGCATATTCGGCGGGATCCTGCGCCCGGAACGGCATGAACCAAAATTGCACGGTCTTTTTCCCCCCGATTCGGATTTTCATTCCCATGTGCCCGAGGTTACGCTGGAAAAAGGTGTCCTGCCGCTACTTTTTGCCGCAGATCGCAGGATTTCAGCCATACGTCGTTTGCAGAGCGGACAGCTCAACCGCTACCTGATGTATATCTTCGTTGCCCTGATCATTCTGGCGGCCATCTCGGGCCTGTACTGATTCCAGTGCATTTCCCGAGCCTGTAGCAGCCGACCCCCGCATCTCATTCTTGACCGCACCTTGCATAACTGCTATGTAATACTTTTGCTTTTTTTGATCAAATCTCCCCATGGAGGAACCATATTGTGACTTTTCAGGATCTGATCCTCTCCCTGCAAGGCTACTGGGCCAGGCAGGGATGCATCATTCAGCAGCCCTATGATACCGAGAAGGGTGCCGGAACCTTCAACCCGGCCACTTTTTTGCGCGTGCTTGGCCCGGAACCATGGAAGGTGGCCTATGTGGAGCCATCCAGAAGACCGACGGACGGACGTTATGGCGAGAATCCCAACCGTCTGCAGCATTATTACCAGTTTCAGGTGATCATGAAGCCTTCACCACTGAATATTCTGGATCTGTACCTGGATTCCCTGCGCGCCTTCGGCATTGATCCGTCCAAGCATGATATCCGCTTTGTCGAGGACGACTGGGAGTCTCCGACCCTGGGGGCCTGGGGGTTGGGCTGGGAGGTCTGGCTGGATGGCATGGAGATCACCCAGTTCACCTATTTCCAGCAGGCGGGCGGTATTGACCTGAAACCGGTCTCCTCCGAGATCACCTACGGTTGTGAGCGTATTGCCATGTATCTGCAGGGGGTGGACAACGTCTATGACCTGGAGTGGGTAAATGGCATCAAGTACGGCGACATTCATCACGAGAGCGAAGTGGAGTTTTCCTGTCACAACTTTGAAGAGGCTGATGTGGATATGCTGCTGCAGCTGTTCGGCATGTACGAGAAGGAATGCCTGCGACTGGCTGCCAGGGATCTGGTCCTGCCGGCTTACGACTATGTCATGAAATGTTCACATACCTTCAATTTGCTCGATGCGCGCGGCGCCATCTCTGTCACCGAGCGTGCCTCCTATATTGGCCGGGTCCGCAACGTAGCCCGCATCTGTGCTGAAGGTTACCTGGCCATGCGCGAACGCCTCGGATTCCCGCTGCTGAAAGGAGGTGCCGCCCGATGAGCACTAAAGAACTCTTTCTGGAAATCGGTACGGAAGAGATTCCGGCCGGCTTTATCCCCCGCGCCATGGCCGAGATGGAGACTGTCATCCGCCGGGAGTTGACCAATGCCCGCCTATCGTTCGGGGAAATCAAAACCATGGCTACGCCGCGACGTCTGGCGCTGGTTGTCAAGGACATCCCTGCCATGCAGCCGGATGCCGAGATAACGGCAACCGGGCCATCCAAAAAGGCCGCTTATGACAACGAAGGCCGGCCAACCAGGGCGGCGGAGGGCTTTGCCAGAGGCCAGGGGGTCGATGTCTCCGATCTTAAGCTTGTGGTCACTGAAAAGGGTGAATACCTGGCGGTTACAAAACTTGAGACCGGCCGGCCGACCCATGAGTTGCTTGCCAGTATGCTGCCGAAGCTGGTGACCGAGATCCCGTTCAAAAAGTCCATGCGCTGGGGCAACCTGGATGTGCGTTTTGCCCGACCGGTGCACTGGATTGTGGCACTGTTCGATGGGGCGGTCGTACCTTTTGCCTTTGGCAACGTTGAAAGCGGCACCATCTCGCGTGGTCACCGCTTCATGGCCAATCACACCTTTCCTGTGCGCGATTTCAGCCATTATCTGGAGGAATGCGAACGTCACTTCGTGATTGTTGATCCGGAGCGGCGCAAGGAGGTTATCCGCCGTGAAACCCATCGGCTGGCCAAGACCACCGGCGGCCACCTGTTGCCGGACGAGGAATTGCTGGAACAGGTTGCCTATCTGGTTGAATATCCCAGTGCTGTGCTGGGGACCTTCTCGCCCGATTTTCTGGCTGTGCCCAAGGAGGTTTTGATTACCTCCATGCGCAGCCATCAGCGGTATTTCTCCGTCGTGGATGAAAACGGCAAGTTGATGCCATGTTTCATCACGATCAACAATACCTTGACTGAGGACCCGACTGTGGTGGTCAGGGGTAACGAAAGGGTGTTGCGCGCCCGTCTGTCGGACGCCCGCTTCTTCTTTGACGAGGATCGCAAGATTAGCCTGGAAAGCCGGGTGGAGTCGCTCAAGGCGGTGGTCTATCAGCAAAAGCTGGGCACCTCCTACGAGAAGATGGAGCGTTTCCGGGCCTTGGCCAAGTCCCTGTCCGACTTTCTCAATCCGTCCCTGACGCCCATGGTGGAGCAGGTGGCGTATCTGTGCAAGGCCGACCTGGTTACCGGTATGGTCGGCGAGTTTCCGGAGGTGCAGGGGGTCATGGGGCGTGAATACGCCCTGCTGGAAGGGCTCCCGGCTGATGTGGCCAATGCCATTGCCGAGCATTATCTGCCGATTCAGGCCGGCGGTGAATTGCCGGCTTCGGATGTGGGGGCGTTTGTTTCCATCAGCGACAAGCTGGACACCATCTGTGGCTGTTTCGGCGTCGGGCTGATACCGACCGGCTCGGCAGATCCCTATGCCCTGCGACGTTCGGCCATCGGTATTATCAATATCATCCTCGACAAGGGGTATCACATCTCGCTGGAGCAGGGTATTGACAAGGCGGTGCGTCTGCTGGCAGACAAGCTGGCCCGACCGGCAGCGGAGGTCAAGTCCGACGTGCTGGAGTTCTTCCGGGGACGTTTTGTCAATATGATGGCCGAGCAGTACCCAACCGACGTGGTCGAGTCGGCCGTATCGGTCGGTTTTGCTGATTTGGTCGAGGTGGCCGCCCGTATCCGGGCCTTGGTGGCCTTTACCGACCATCCCGATTTCGAGGCGTTGGCGGTGGCATTCAAACGCATCGGCAATATCATCAAGGGGGGCGTCGACATCCCGGTCGCGCCGGGACTGTTCCAGGACCAGTCCGAGCAGGCGCTTCACGACGCCTTTCTGCAGGTCAGGGGTGATGTGGAAGGCCATATCGCCAATGGCCAGTGGCAGGACGCACTGTCTGTGATTGCCACCCTGCGCGGACCTGTGGACCGGTTCTTCGACAAGGTCATGGTCATGGCCGAGGATCAGCAGGTCAGGGACAACCGACTGGCCCTGTTGACAGTCATTGCCAGGATGTTTGGACGGATAGCGGATTTTTCCCGCATTGCTTGATTTTCATATAGTAGTTTTTGGGACTGAATCTTCAGAAACCGGAGGAGGGAAATATGTCATTTATCGCACGCGTCCTGACAGGTAATGCGCTGCTCGTTGCAGCTTGCTGTGCCGTTTTGGCCCTGTTTGGTTCCACCGGTAATTTCGTTTATATTATGGTGGTCGCTGTTGCTTATCTGTCGGCCTCTTCCCTGCTTTTATGGTGGCTGTGCGGGAGGGCTTTTGCCCCACTCGCCGCCGTGATTGCCGCTCTGGAGAAGGCGGCTGGTGGTGATCTTTCCGCCCGGGCTGATGTCGGTGCCAGTGGTGAATTTGGTCGACTTGCCACGGCATTCAACTCGATGATGAATGACATGAACAAGGCGATGAGGCAGTTTTTCTCAGTGGCGGACCTGGTGCGTGACTCGGTGGTTATGGTTCGTGCCACGACTGATGAGATGGCCTCTGCTGCCGAGGCGGTTGCCCTTCAGGCCGGGACAATTGCCACGGCCAGCGAGGAGATGTCTGCCACATCGGGTGATATCGCCCGCAACTGTCTCTACGCCGCCGAGAACGCCCAGAAGGCGACCGAGCAGACCCACAGCGGATCAGAAATTGTGCAGAGCAGTGCCAGGGTGATGGAAAACATAGCCCATCGGGTAATGGAGTCTTCGGAAACGGTGGCGGGGTTGGGGCAGCGCTCCGACCAGATCGGCGCCATCGTCAACACGATTCAAGATATTGCTGACCAGACTAACCTGCTGGCGCTCAATGCCGCCATCGAAGCCGCGCGGGCTGGTGAGCAGGGGCGTGGTTTCGCCGTGGTTGCCGATGAGGTGCGTGCGCTGGCTGAACGGACCACCAAGGCGACTAAAGAAATCAGCGTCATGATCAAGTCCATTCAAGAAGAGACCCTGACGGCGGTCAATTCAATGAGCGAAGGGGTGGGACAGGTCAAGCAGGGCACGGCTGAGACCGCCCGGTCGGGAGAGGCGCTGGAGGATATCCTCAACAAGATTAATGAACTGACCATGCAGGTCAGTCAGATCGCAACTGCCGCCGAACAGCAGACGGCCACCACCAGCGAGATCACACAGAATATCCAGATGATCACAGATGTGGTCAATCATAACGTGGAAAGCGCCAAAGGCACCACCCAGGCGACTGCCAAGCTGGCTGAACAGGTGGATCAGCTACATCATCTCGTCGGCAGCTTCCGCCTCTCCAAGGCGCTGGAGTGGGATGCCTGCTTCTCGGTGGGGGTTGAGAAATTCGACACCGCCCATAAGACCCTCTTCAGAATGGTTAACGACCTGCATGACGCCATGCAGCAAAAGCGCAGCAAGGAGGCGATCGGTAAGATACTCGACGGGCTGGCGGATTATACTGTCAGCCATTTTGCGGAAGAGGAGCAGACTTTCGCCAAGACTGGGTATCCCGAAGAGTCTCAACATAAACAGTTACACAAGAAACTGGTCGACCAGGTGGTCGAACTTCAGGCCAAGTTCCGCTCCGGAGAAACGCTGCTAACCCAGGATGTGATCACCTTCTTGCAGGACTGGCTGATCAACCATATCAAGGGTACGGATAAAAAATACGGACCACATCTTAACAAGAATGGTATCAAGTGATCGCAATCATTGATTATGGCATGGGCAATCTGCGCTCGGTGCAGAAGGGGTTTGAGAGGGTTGGCGCCGAGGCGGTTGTCACCGATGACCCTCGTGTGGTGCTGGAGTCTGAAAGGGTGGTGCTGCCGGGTGTGGGCGCCTTCCGGGACTGTATGCGTAACCTGGAACAGGCCGGCTTTGTCGAGCCGATCCTCAAGGTCATTGCCGAAGGGCGCCCCTTTCTGGGGATCTGCGTGGGCATGCAGCTCCTGCTGACCGACAGTGTGGAGTTTGGTCTCTACCGGGGGCTGAACGTGATTCCCGGGCATGTGCTGCGTTTTCCGGAAGGGATGCGTGAAAACGGCGAAAATCTGAAAGTACCGCACATGGGCTGGAACCAGCTTGATTTCAGACGTCACCCGCCGGCCTTTGCCGATATCGGCCAAGGCGCCAATGTATATTTTGTCCACTCCTACTATGCCAAGCCGGACGATGAAGCTGCGGTTGCTGCCACCACAAGCTACGGTATCCAGTTCTGTTCCGCCATCTGGAAGGATAACGTCGTCGCTACCCAGTTTCACCCTGAAAAATCCCAGGAAGTCGGGCTGCGGATACTGAAGAATTTTGCTGAAATGTGACATGACGGTTGTCCGGTACCCGTGTCCGGGGACCGTAATTGAACGGTCTACGGAATACGGACACGGAAACCGATCGCTTTTGCAGTAAATTGCTTTGAAAGGTTAAAAATGCTCGTAATACCTGCAATTGATCTGAAAGAAGGAAAGTGCGTCCGCCTGGAACAGGGGTTGATGGATAAGGATACCGTTTTCAACGACAGTCCGTCCGCCCAGGCGCTGGACTGGCAGAACCAGGGGGCGGAATTGCTCCATATTGTTGACCTGGACGGCGCCTTTGCCGGCGTGCCTAAGAACAGGTCAGCGATTGAATCCATTGTCAAGGCCATCAGCATCCCGTCCCAGCTGGGAGGCGGCATCCGTGACATTGCCACCATCGAGGCCTATCTGTCACTGGGTCTGTCGCGGGTGATCATCGGTACGGCTGCCCAGCGCAATCCAGAGCTGGTTGCCGAGGCCTGCGCCAAGTTTCCTGGACGGATCGTGGTCGGCATTGACGCCAAGAACGGTATGGTGGCTGTGCAGGGTTGGGCAGAGGTTACTGGTATTACGGCGGTGGAGCTGGCCCGCAAGTTCGAGGACTGCGGGGTTTCCGCTATTATATATACCGATATCAGCCGTGACGGCATGCTTCAGGGGCCCAACCTGGAGGCGACACAAGCGCTGGCCGAGGCTGTCAATATCCCGATCATCGCTTCCGGTGGCGTCTCAAGTCTGAAGGATATCGAGAATCTGATGGCTATCGAACAAAGCGGCATCAGCGGTGTGATTACTGGCAAAGCCGTATATACCGGCACGATCCGCTTGGCTGAAGCCATCGCTTTGACAAAGAGGCAGGGTTGACATGCTTACCAAACGAATAATTCCCTGCCTGGATGTGAAGGGCGGCCGCGTTGTCAAGGGGGTCCAGTTTCTGGAGTTGCGCGATGCCGGCGACCCGGTCGAAATCGCGGAGATGTATGACCAGCAGGGGGCCGATGAGCTGACCTTTCTTGATATCACCGCTTCCAGCGATCAGCGCGATATCATCATCGATGTAGTCCGGCGCACGGCCGAGCGCGTGTTTATGCCGTTGACCGTCGGCGGCGGGATTCGCACGGTGGAGGACATACGCCGGCTTCTCAATGCCGGCGCGGACAAGACCTCAATCAATACAGCAGCTGTAAACCGCCCGGAGTTTGTTCGCGAAGCAGCCGAACGATTCGGCTCCCAATGTACGGTAGTGGCCATCGATGCCCGTCGCGTCCCCGGTGAGAACCGCTGGGAGGTCTATACCCACGGTGGGCGCAACCCGACCGGCATTGATGCGGTGGAATGGGCAAAAAAGATGGAGGCATACGGTTCCGGCGAAATCCTGCTGACCAGCATGGATTGCGATGGCACCAAAAACGGCTATGACCTGGAACTGACCCGTGCTGTGGTGGATGCCGTATCCATACCGGTGATCGCCTCGGGTGGTGTCGGCTGCCTGGAACACCTGCATGACGGTTTCACCAAAGGTGGCGCCAGCGCTTGTCTGGCGGCTTCGATCTTCCACTATCGCGAGCACACCATTGGCGAGGCCAAGCAATATCTGAGCACTCAGGGCGTGCCAGTGCGGCTGTAATGTTTTGAACCTGGCCTGAACAGGAACGTCTGCAAAAGCATGAAAGGTCAATCTATGGAGAATCACATTTTGGAGGATGTTTACCGGGTAATCCTGGATCGCAAGGCCAATCCTTCCGCCAAGTCCTATACGGCTGCACTGATGAGCAAGGGTCTTGACTCGATCCTCAAGAAGATCGGTGAGGAGGCTACCGAACTGGTGATTGCCGCCAAAGGGGGGGAGCGGGAACAGGTCGTTTATGAAACTGCTGACCTCTTTTTTCATGTTCTGGTGCTGCTTGGCAAACAGGGCATCGATCCTGAGGATGTCTTTGCTGAGTTAAGGCGCCGTTTTGGCATATCCGGCATTGAGGAAAAGAATTCCAGAACGGCCTGACCTTAGCAGTATAAGGCCAGGTTTGACAGTTGAGTACGGGACGCGCCTCTGGTGACGGTGACTGTTTTTTAAGTTGACAATATTGCATTACCTGCTATTTTAAAAAACTCTCGAATTTTCTGTATATTCGGGGCAAATGTCTGCAAGGCTTGAATAGCCATTCCATAATGGGGGGAGTGATACTGAATGCCGGGAGTAAGAATCAAGGAAAGCGAGCCGTTTGAACTCGCCCTTAAGAAGTTCAAAAAGCAGTGCGAAAAGGCGGGCATCCTCTCCGAGGTCCGCAAACGCGAGCATTTCGAAAAGCCAAGCATCAAGCGCAAGAAAAAGGCGATTGCCGCACGCAAGCGCGCCCTCAAGAAACAGCGCAAGATGATGGACTAGGATTGACATGACTCTCAAGGAACAGCTAAATGAAGCCATGAAACAGGCCATGAAGGCGCGTGATGAACTGCGCCTTTCCGCTGTTCGCATGATCCGTTCCGCGGTGCAGAATCGCGAAATTGATCAGAGACAGGAACTGGATGACCAGGGTGTCAGGGACGTGGTCTCGACCCTGGTCAAACAGCGCCGTGAATCCATCAGGCTTTATGAAGAAGGAAACCGCCCCGATCTGGTGGAGAAAGAAAAGGCCGAACTGGAAGTGCTGCTCGGCTTCTTGCCGGCCCAGCTGACCCGTGACGAAATCATGGAACTCGTCAGCCGCGTGATTACTGAAATCAATGCCAGTGGCGTCAAAGATCTGGGTCGGGTGATGAAAGCGGTTACACCGCAGACATCCGGCAGGGCAGACGGCAAGCTGGTCAGCGAAATAGTCAGGCATTTACTCGGCTGAAACAGCGTGTTTTTCAGAATCAATCAGCACACATGCTGAATTGCTGTGGCAAGAAAGGGGCAATCGTTTGATGGCCCCTTCTTTTTCATCGTCACAAAGGTTTGGATATGAATCTTTTTGACATTGTCATTCTGGTTGTGCTGATTTGCTTTGCCCTGAAGGGTTTTCTTCGCGGGCTTGTCAATGAGGTCTCTTCCCTTGCCGGCCTTGTTCTTGGGGGGTGGGCCGCATACCTCTATTACCCGTCTGTTGCCAGCCTGATTCACAACTGGCTTCACCTTTCCAGGCAGGTATCCTCCTTTCTGGCCTTCATGCTGCTCATGTTCCTGATCGCCATCATCGCACACATCATCGGCAATATTGTCACCGCTGCATTGCGTGTGGTTATGTTGGGGACATTGAACCGCCTGGGCGGGTTGCTGCTGGGGGCGGCAGAAGGCGTGTTGTTGCTGAGCCTGCTGCTTTTTGTAGCAAAATCGGAATTCATGCCTGAACCATTTAAACAGAAGATTGCTGAATCAAAGCCGGCCAGCATGCTGGCTTCGGCCGGAGCACAGATCGTAAACCTCTGTCGTTCAAAGACGGATATCCGCAAATGATACACGATGACAAGGTGCGTGAAGTCGCGGAGCGGACATCGATTGTGGAGGTAATCTCCGAGTATGTCCAATTGCGTCGTTCTGGCTCCAATTATCTGGGGCTATGCCCCTTTCACGGAGAAAAGACACCGTCTTTCAATGTGAACCCGGCCCGGGAGATTTTTCACTGCTTTGGCTGCGGTGTTGGCGGCGACGTATTCTCTTTTGTTATGCGCATGGAAGGGCTCAGTTTTCCAGAAGCAATCAAGCTGCTGGCCCGTCGTGCAGGTATTGAGATCGAAGAGCGCCAGCTTACCCCGGCTGAGAAGCAGATCCGGGATGAGCGGATCTCATACCAGCAGATAAATGACCGTGCGGTCGAGTTTTACCGCGATGTGCTGGAACGCAGGCCGGAAGGTGCTGCTGCCAGGGATTATTTGGCTGCAAGATGCGCTGATGGCGAAATTGCCGCGGCATATGCCCTGGGATTTGCTCCGGAACGCTGGGACGGTCTGACCCAACACCTCCGAGCCTGCGGGTGCAATCTGGAACATGCCCAGAAACTGGGTGTTATCCGCAAAGGGGAGCGGGGATGGCATGATCTGCTGCGCAACCGCCTGATTTTTCCCATCCGAGACGGCAAAGGTCATGTGATTGCCTTTGCGGGCCGTGTGCTGGATGGCTCGCTGCCCAAGTACATCAATTCGCCCGAATCACCGCTTTACCACAAGAGTTCGGTGCTGTTTGGACTGGATATGGCACTGCCGTCCATCAGAACCGAGAACAGTGTGATCATCGTGGAGGGGTATTTTGATCATCTGGCCCTGTATCGCGCCGGTATTCGTAACGTGGTGGCCACTTGCGGCACAGCCCTGACGGCCAGCCACGCCAATCTGATCCGGCGGCACGCCGCCAAGGTCTATATGCTGTTTGACAGTGATGCGGCCGGACGCAAGGCGACTGTCCGTTCCATGGAGCTGTTTCTCGAACAGCGGCTGCCGGCATATGTGATCAGCTTGCCGGCCGGCGATGATCCGGACAGTTTTCTTGCCAGCTATACGGCGGAAGAGTTCAAAGCCTGTCAGCAGAAAGCCAGACCAGCGTTCGAGTTTTTTGTGCGAACACTCCTGGTGGAGACCGCTCCGGATAGTGTGGACAATAAGGTGCGCATCATCGATGAGCTGGCCCCGCGTTTTCGCAAAATTGCCGATCCGGTCGAGCGCGACCTGTACGAAAAGGAAATCTGCCGTTTGCTGGGTATCACCGGCCACGCATTTCGCAAGCGGCTGGGCGGCATGAGCCTTTCCAGCCAGGATGTGCGGCTGCCTTCTGGTGGAACCGCGCATGCCGCTGGTGATCCGCGCCAGGAGACGCTGCTGGCCCTGATAGGCCGTTATCCCGAGGCGCGCGCAGCGATTATTTCCGCCGGGGTTGATGGTCTGTTTGACAGCCACTATGCCCGGCTGGCTGCTGTTATGCTTGAGGCGCTTGGAAACAGTGATGATACTCGCCTGCTGACCGGTCTGGCTGCACGGCTTGAGGATGATCAGCAGCGGGAGATATTGTCCCGAGTGCTTGTCTCCGATGGAAGGCTCGTGGATATCGATTGGCGTCAGGCCTTGCAGCATTGCCAACGCCAGGGAGAGAAGAAGGCTTTGGGCGGTATCAGGGAGATTGCCGCCCGACTGGCTGTTTTGGAGCCGGACAGTGAAGAGTACGCCATGCTGCTGCGTCAGGCGGATGAATTGCGGAACAGAAAATCAAGAATGTAGCCCTAAAGGCTTTATCCAGAGGTGAATAATGGCAAAGAAAAGCATTGATGAAGTCAAGCAGTTGATTGATCTAGGCAAGGAGAAGGGATTTTTGACCTTTGAGGAGGTCAACGACATACTGCCCCCAGACATTGCCACGGATCAGATCGATGACGTTATGGGCATGTTCGGTGACATGGATATAGAGGTGGTCGATTCCGCCCAGAAGGTCAAGACTCCCAAGATGAAGATCGATCTGGAGGAGGAAGAAGAAGGCGAAGGGGAGGCTGAAGAGGTCGAGTTTGAACCCGGCTCTATCGGGCGCACCAGTGACCCGGTGCGCATGTATCTGCGCGAGATGGGCTCGGTTTCCCTGCTGACACGCGAAGGTGAGGTTGAAATTGCCAAGCGGATCGAAGATGGCGAGCGGGATGTGGCCAGTGTGATCCTCAATACGCCGATTACGATCAAGGAAGTGCTCCAGCTGGGTGAGAAACTGCGCAAGTTCCAGATCAACGCATCCGAGATCAGCAAGGAGATTGAGGAGGAGACGCTGGATGAGGATGAGGAGGATCTGCCCAAGCTGCGTCTGTTGGAGATTATCGATGCGATTGCAGAGGGGGATCGTGAACTGACGCTGCTTGTGGAGTCGATGGAAAAAGCCGCTTCTGCCGCCAAAAAGAAGGAGTTGGAAAAGAAGATTGCCGATGCCCGGGAGAGTCAGGCGGCAAGACTGGCATCGCTCAGACTGAAAGACCGGCACATCAACAGGGTGTCGGAACGCCTCAAGGAACTCTCCTTCAAGGTAGAGCGGCTGATGAGGGAGATGGCCGACCTGGGCGGTCTGATGACGGAAGACAAGCTTGCCGGGCTGCTGGACAAGTACAAAAAGGATGAGGCCAAGGCGCTGGCTGAGCTGAAAAAACTGAAGCTGGCGGCGGAGGAGACGGAAAAGGTCGACAAACGCCTGTCTGCTATGGCTCGCAAACTTTACAAGATTGAACAGGAGTCCGGTTTCAGGGCCAGTGAGCTCTCCAAGGCGCTGCATGCCATTGAGGAGGGCGAATGCAAGGCCCGTATCGCCAAATCGGAGTTGATCGAGGCCAACCTGAGACTGGTTGTTTCGATTGCCAAAAAATACACCAATCGTGGCCTGCAGTTTCTGGATCTGATTCAGGAGGGCAACATCGGCCTGATGAAGGCGGTTGACAAGTTCGAGTATCAGCGCGGCTACAAGTTCTCCACCTACGCCACCTGGTGGATCAGGCAGGCCATCACCAGGGCGATTGCCGACCAGGCGCGCACTATCCGTATCCCGGTGCACATGATCGAGACGATCAACAAGCTGATCCGCACCAGCCGCCAGCTTGTCCAGGAGAATGGGCGTGAACCCGCGCCGGAAGAGATAGCCGAGCGGATGCAACTCCCGCTGGACAAGGTTCGCAAAGTACTCAAGATCGCCAAGGAACCGATCTCCCTGGAGACACCGATCGGTGAGGAAGAGGATTCGCACCTGGGAGATTTTATCGAGGACAAGGGTGTGGTATCGCCGATCGAGGCGGTCATCAAAGCCAATCTGTCCGAACAGACTGCCCGTGTACTTTCCACCCTGACCCCGCGCGAGGAAAAGGTGCTGCGCATGCGCTTCGGCATTGGCGAGAAGAGCGACCATACGCTGGAGGAAGTGGGGCAGGACTTCGCCGTTACCAGGGAGCGTATCCGCCAGATCGAGGCCAAGGCGCTCAGGAAGCTGCGCCATCCCAGCCGCAGCAAAAAACTCAAGAGCTTCGTGGAGTAGCCATGCCGTTAGTCCGAGTTGTTATCAGACCGCTGGTGGCTGCTATCACCATGCTGCTGATGGGCAGCGGCCTGCTTTTCAGCGCTGAGATCGATGATTCATCGCTATTTGTCGAGGCGTTTCAGGCCAGCCAGTCCAGGGACTATCTGTTGTCGATCGAAAAGATCGATCAGCTGGAGCAGCTTTTCCCCGACTCTGCCCTGCGCGATGTCTCGCTGCTATTGAAAGCGAGGGCGGCCTTGAAGGCCGGAGACAATCAGCTGGCAGCCAAGAGCATGGGACGCTACCTTTCCGAGTTCTCTGACAACCCCCTGACTGCGGGCGTGGAAGATGAATTGATTGGAATGGCTGCACGGCAGCGCAAGGGAGAGATATTGTCGCCAGACCCTCATCTGATGGTGGCTGCGGAAAAGGTGCGCGATAAACGGCTGGCGTTGGCCAGGGTCGAGGCGGAACGCAGGGAGAGGGAGCGGATTGCGGCGGAGCAGAAGGCCAGAGAGGGGATCAAACTGGCGATTTCCATGCCTCCAGCACGTCTCAACCTGGAAGTCGGAAGCCTCGCCAGTGTGCCCTTCGAGATTACCAACCGTGGCAGCGGCAGGGAGGAGTTCCTGCTTGCCACCCAATTGCCTGTTGAATATGGGGCGCAAGTTGTGGCCGCCGACCGGCCGGGTGTGCCGCTGGAACGGGTTAAGCTGGCTGGCGGTGAAACGCTGCGGGGCATGGTGTCATTCCGTGTGCCGGGTGGCAAGGTGGATGGCCATAAGATTAACGTGCCTGTTTCGGGTGTTTCGGCCAGGTTCAGCGATCTGGTCTTCCGTTCGGAAAGAAAGGTCATCGCTGCGGCGCCGCTATTGCGTGTTGTCACCAGACCCAGTGTCACAAAGGTGGCCAAGGGCAGTCATTACAAATACCGCGTTGTGCTGCTGAATGCCGGTTCGGTTCCTGCCAGTGATGTGACCCTGCGGGTCGTGCTGCCGGAGCGGACAGAATTGGTCAGCGCCAGGGGGGCTGGATATGGCCGGGAATCGAAACGCGTCGCCCTTTTCAGGGTGGACAAACTGCCAACCGGCCGGCTGGAAGCCTTCGAGTTGGAGGTAAGGGCTTTGGCAGGCCGGGATGACAAGTCTGCAAGCCGCTGTCAGGTCGAGCTGCATAACAGAAATCTCAACGTCAAACAGCAGTTTAAAGCATCATTTTAACAGAGCGGCGGCCATCAGGCCGCCGTTTTGATTTTATCCGCAATGGACTTGGCTGTCTCCCTGAAGCGATCATGCTGCTGCAGCAGGATCGAATGGAGGCGATCCATTACCCCCAGATCACCATCCCTTGCGGAGTGCTCCATCAGCTCCGCTACCCCCCGCAGTTCCTCGGCACAGATGTTGGCCGCCGCTCCCTTGATGGTGTGGGCCTGCAGCCTGATGGCGCCCGCATCCCCGGCTGTGACAGCTTCGGACAGCAGGCCCATGTGCTCTGCCATGCTCTTGATGGCAATGCCCAACAGTTGTGCCACATATTCCCTGTTGCCCCCCAGTCTTTCCAGGAGCGCGTCCTGATTGATTACTGCAGCATCCCCCTCTTCTGCCTGGATGCTGTCCACTGGTTCAGCCGTCTCGGGCGCGGTCGCAGGGACTGTTCCGGCAATCCTGTCAGGCAGCCATTTGGCAATTATGGCGCTCAACTGTTTTGTGTTGAACGGCTTGCTCAGGTAGTCATCCATGCCAGCTGCCAGACAGCTTTCGCAATCACCCGCAATGGCGTTGGCTGTAAGCGCGATGATCGGTAGATGGCTGCGCTGACCGTTTTTGTGCTCGCGCCTCCGGATCACCGCAGTGGCTGAATAACCGTCCATTTCCGGCATCTGGCAGTCCATGAAGATCAGGTCGTAGTTGTGGATGGCTGACATCTCCACTGCACGGATGCCATTTTCCGCCAGGCTGACCCGGCAACCGATCCTTTCCAGCATGAATCTGGCCACATCCTGATTGACCGCATTATCCTCCGCCACCAGGATGTTGGCATTAAACAGCACGTTGCTTTCAAGCTGTTCTTCAGCTGGTCTGTCTGTCGGGTGCAGCACAGCCATCAGGCTGTCATACAGCGCTGAAAGGCTGACCGGTTTGCTCAGGCTGCGGCTGATGCCGCTACGCGCCAATGTCTCCTGAGCCGGCAGGTTGTAGACATGCGTCAATATGATGATGCCGATTTGCGGGATGGAGCTGTCGGCATGGATGGAGGCAGCCAATTCGAGCGCATCAGTCTTTTGAAGATGCATGTCCAGCATAAGCAGTGAGAAGGGGTCTTTGTCCCGGGCGGCCGCCTGCAGCATGCCCAGGACGGATTCACTGTCCGTGGCCGTATGGTGACGTACTTCCCAGAAGTCAAGATAGTGTTCCAGCACTGCCAGAGTGCCGGGATTTGAACCAGCCAGCAGTATCCGGGAGTTTTTGAGCAGTTCGGTGGGCTGGGGCAGTTTGATGATATCGGAAAATCCAATTTCGAAGGGCAGAGTGAAACTGAATCGGGAGCCGCTGCCTAGTGTGCTTTCCACGTGGATATCGCCCCCCATCAGTTTGACCAGGTGCTGGGCGATGGACAGCCCCAAACCGGTACCGCCAAACCGCCGGGTGGTGGAGCTGTCGGCCTGGGTAAAGCTGTCAAAAACCCTTGCTACGGCCTCAGCCGACATGCCGATACCGCTGTCGCTGACCTCAAAGCGGAGCAAGGCGCCCGACGAAGTTGTGCCGACATTGGAGATGCGCAGGGTCACCTCACCCTCGTGGGTGAACTTGATGGCGTTGCTGACCAGGTTGGTGAGGATCTGGCCCAGGCGGATCGGGTCGCCCACTGTGCAGGCCGGGACATCCGATTCGATCAGCAGGATCAGCTCCAGGCCCTTGCTTTGCGCCCTTTCTGCAAACAACTCGGTTGTTTCCGAAATATGTCTGCGCAGATCGAAGGGAATGGCCTCCAGTTTCATCTTGCCGGCTTCGATCTTGGAAAAGTCCAGAATGTCGTTGATCACATGCAGCAGCAGCTCGGATGAGTGCTGCACTGCCTGGGCAAATTTGAGCTGTTCGCTGTTCAGGCCGGAGCTGGCCAGCAGGTTGGCCATGCCCAGTACGCCGTTCATCGGTGTGCGGATTTCATGACTCATGTTGGCCAGGAACAGGGATTTTGCCATGCTGGCAGCCTCGGCTGCCCTTTTGGCCTGCTGCAGTTCGTTGATGGTGGTTTCCAGGTCGGAGGTGCGCTGGGCCACGACGTATTCCAACTCTTCACGGTGATGCTCGAGCATGCGATCACGCTCTCCGATCTGCGTCAGCATCTGGTTAAAGCCGTTGTATAGTGTTCCCAATTCGTCATCACTGTTGCGTGCGGCACGGATGGTGTAGTCACGCCCGTTGGACACCTGTTTCATTACCTGTGCCAGTTGCACAATCGGTTCGGAGATGACCCTCTGCAGACGGATGGAAATCAGGTATGACAGCAGGAAGGCTGCGGTCAGGATCAGCAGCACAAACAGCAGAAACCAAACCAGGCGTCCAACCAATGCGCTGCTGTCAGAAATGACAACAACGGTACCGATGCGCTGTCCATCAAGGATGATCGGCCTGACACCCTTTACATGGGCGCTAAATCTCCAGATTGGGCAGCAGTCACCAACTAATTGCTCCATCAGTTCGGTCGTCAGCTTCTGCCCCAGCGTCAGTTCCGGTATCTTGTCCATAAATGTCGGCCGGCGGTTGACGTGCTGGGCCAGCAGTACACCATCTGCGGTGATGATGAAGGCTGCCACGATGTCCGGCTTGGCCCTTAGCCCGGCCAGAGTCTCCATGGCGTCATTCTGCTCGTTGAAAACCACAGCGGCGGTGGAATTGGCGCCCAGTATGTCGGCGATGGCGGTCAGCTCTTCCCTGGCCGCATGTTTAAAGATCATGGCCTCATTGACAAGAAAAGCGGCTGATGTGGCCAGCGCCACCATGCAACTGGTTGCCAGGATGATGGTAATCAGTTTGTTCTTGATGGACAGGTTTTGGAAGAAGCTGAGCATGGTGTCGACCCTGTGGATGAAGCATCCGGCTGTTTGCAGGCGGCTAGTTGATCACAATCCTGGCTAATTTGAGCAGTTTTGAGCTGATACGGATGCGGGACCGTTGTGCAGCGCCGTTGTTGACCTCAAAGGTAACGCGATTTTGCTGCACCACCAGGTTGACCATGCCGCCCAAACGGCAGAAGCCGGGAAAATCGGAAACGGTCAGCACGGGACGTCCTCGCAGCTGTTTGAGAATCTGCTGCAGATTGGCCTTCTCCGACGGGCTGATGTAGAGCACGTCGCTTTTTCCCGCATCTTCAAGCCTGCTTAGCCGCCTGATGACAACCGGTCGTCCGCGCACGGTTTTACCCTGCAGGTCATCGAGATGCTGCCCGAAAGGGTCACTACCCAGTACGGCGATCCTCAGCGGGGTGCTGGTGCCGGCTGGTGTGCCGGGCCAATCGACAAACTTGGTTACGGCAAAGACAAATGCCGCCTTGACCTGGTACTCCCCGGGCAAACGGCTTTCAGCGGACAGGGCCGCCGGGCGGCAGAGCAGCCAGAGACAGGCCAGCATCAGCAGGGCGGACAGACGCACAAGCTGCTTGTGCATGGTTGGCTGTAGGTGGTTCGATGGGCCGGCCAGCTGTATCCGGGAGATGTGGATCGGCGCTGTGGTCATGACGGTCTCAGAACCTGTAGGTCAGTTTGATACGGAAGGCGCGGCCGTCCTGGTCAATTACATCCTGGATATGGGTGGAACTGCCGGAGCCCGGGTCGCCGTAGGTCTTGTCGAACAGGTTGTAAATGGCGGCGGAAAGCTCCAGCCCGGGGTAAAGCCCCCGGCTGAAAAGACTCACATTGGTGGTGAAGAAGCCGGCAATGTGGCTGCCGGCGGTCGTGGCTCGGCGGCCAGTGAACTGTTCCTCGATGCCGGTGAACAGCTTTTCTCCGAATACAGGTATATTCAGGGCCGCCTTGGCCAGGTGCTGGGGAGAGTTGGTCAGAATCACCCCGCTGGACTGGTCCTTGGCGTTCTGGAAGGTGTAGCTCAACCGGCCCTGCAGGCCATGGGCCCATTTTCCCTCCAGTTCGGCCGTGATGCCCCTGGCGTCCACCTTGCTGATGTTGTTGAACTGGATCACGCCGGAAGCATCGGTCTGTGTGATCAGGTCGTCAATCCGGTAGTAGAAACCGGACAGGGTGGCCTTGATGTTGTCGTTGAACTGCTGCTCGTAGATCAGCCGGAAGGTGCGGATCTTTTCCGGCTGCAGCGCCGGATTGCCTGTCTGGCTGCTGCCATCGGAGTAATACAGCTCGTAGGCATTGGGGGCTCGGAAGGCCTCGCCGTACAGCAGCTTGAAGGTGGTCTTTTCAAACGGCCTGTAAATCAGGCCGGCCCTGGGGTTGGTTGAGCCGCCGAAGGTGTCGTAGTGGTCGTAGCGCAGACCGGCATTGAGGGTCAGTGTGCTGCTGATCTTCAGGTCGCCCTGCAGATAGAGCGCCCAGATGTTGGAGTGGCGGTTGTCATTCAGATTACTGATGCCGCCGTCGTCATAGTTCTGCTGCTGTATCTGGAAGTTGTTGCGATATTCAACCCCGCCGGTCAGCCTGAGACGATCCAGGAAGGTGCGGCTGGCCTGGACCTCAGTGCCCCACCAGGAACCGAAGCTGGTGTCTTTGTTAAGGGTATCGCCCGGAAACAGGTAGTCTCCGTAATAGCGGTAGCGGTCCAGGAATACACGCGCCATGACGTCCATCTTCCCGGCAAACTGGCGCTCGTATTTGAGGTCCAGATAGGCGCGCTCATCGGTAGATCTGGTGCGGGTGGTGTTGAAAACAGTGCCCCATGGCGCCGTGGGGATGCGTTTTTCACGGGAACTGAAGTTGCCGCTCAGGGTGAGATGCTTGTACCTGATCTTGCTGAAAAACTGGTAATTGCCGTCCCGGTCGGCATTGAAGGCGGTGCCGCCGTATTCCTTGTAGTATAGATCCTGGCCGTGGCTGCCCATGATGGAACCGGACACGATCAACTCCAGATCGTCACCCAGTTCCTGGCCGTAGCTGATGCGGCCATTGTAGGTGTTGTAGCTGCCGGTGGCGCCGGAGAGTTCCGCGCCTTCCAGGTCAGAGCCATTTCGGGTGATGACGTTGATCACGCCGAAAAAGGCATTGGCCCCGTAGAGGGATGAACCGGGACCGTGCACGATCTCGATCCGTTCAACCAGGTCCATGTCCAGTGGAAAATCCGTGCCGATAAATGTCTGATCGTAGATGTTGTCGTTGATGCGATGCCCGTCAATCATCAGCAGTATGCGGGTGTTGTAGTCGCCTGGGCGGTTGAAGCCGTGTGTGCCGATATAGCTGTAGTTACGGTCGTTGGTGACGTACATGCCCGGCACGCTGCGCAGGGCGTCAGCCAGGGTGCGGTAGCCGAATTTGCTGATCTCGTCGCGGGTGACGATGTTGACCAGCGCCGGCGCGTCGGTCACCTTCTGTTCATACCTGGATGCGGACTGTACGCTGGCCACCTCGATATCCAGCAGCTGCTCCACACTCAGATCGGTCAGATCGGCAGTAATGGAGCCTCCCGGCAGAAACTGGGCCAGGGCGGTATCTGCCAGACAGAGCAGCGTTGTCAGAACCGCCAGAACCAGGTATCTGCGCAGGCGATTTGCAGGCGAACCGGATAATGCTGCGTGATTGGCTGTGTGCATGGCAATTGTCCCGGCAATAAAAATTGGTTGACAAGCGGCTAATTGTTCTTAAGCTTATAGCAGATTTTTGGGAAAATAACAGGGGAATGCCGTTGCGAGACGGTATTGCGACCCATGCAATCACAGGAGCCTGCTATGAAATGCCTTATCGTTGATGATGAAGAATTGGGACGCGAGCTGATTAGGTGTTTTCTGGCGGAATACGCCGATGTAATCGATATGGCCGCTGATGGCGCCGAGGCAGTGGGTCTGTTTGAAAACGCACTGATGGCCAAGGCGCCCTATGACTTTATCTGTCTGGATATCCTCATGCCGGTCATGGATGGGCAGGAGGCGCTGAAGAAGATGCGCAGAATGGAGATGGAGGCCGGACTGACCGGTGGCCGGGAAGCGGTTATCGTCATGACGACCGCCTTGAACTCCTTGCAGGATATCCAGGAGGCGTTATGGCGGGGGGATTGCAATAACTACCTGGTAAAGCCGGTATTAAAGGATGATCTTGTCTCGCTGCTCAGGAAGTATCACCTGATCCCGGCTGAATAACGCCGGTCTGATCTGTTTTTAGCTGGCGGCATCAAAGCAGATGCCGATGCCCGGAATCCTCTTGTTGTTGCCCCAGGGCTGCCACCAGCGCACCGTCCCGGTGACTACCCTTTCATTGTCTGCGAACTTTAGCCAGACGCGGTCGCCCACCTGCCATGTCCTGGTGCTGTAGACGAAGCAGCCCCCCTCGGAGATGTTCATTGTCACGGTTTTTTCCTGATCAGCAAAGTGTTCATCTGCAGAAAGCAGGAAAGCGATGTGGCGGATGCGGCGTTCGCTTTTGCGGATGGTGCGCGGCTGAAACTGCTGGCACTCGTTGATGAATTCCTTCAGGGTTGAGGCATTGCCGAGTATGGCCAGTTCACTGCCGATACCCTTTATCCGGACGTGGGGATAGAACTGGATCATCTCGTGGGTCTGCTGTTTTTCAGCTGCAGCGGCTTTCGTGGCTGCAACAACACCAACCATGATGCCGCTGACTGGCACGGTTCTGAGCACCTCCGGCAGGTCGGCCAGGCTGGTCAGGTTGATGGTTTCCTCACCGGCGGATGCAATTGCCTCGGCGATCATCCTTCTTGTTTCGTTGTCCCTGATGACGATTACAATCTTCAATACGGCCCTCGTTATATGGCGTTGAACGAAACAGCTGGATGGCTTGTCCCGCATATTTAATGATGATTATACACACTTTTTTGATTATGGCAGTGTCATTTGCACGAAATTTTTAAAGGACCCGCTGCTGCAACCGCAGCACGGCTTTTGACTAAATGATCTGACGGCCCGGAGGGGGCATGCACTTCGATATCGACGCTTATTTTCCCGATGACATACATGCAGCCGGCGACAGTGGCATGGCTGGCTTTGAGGACAAACGACCGCTCTATCTTTCAGGCTGCAAGCGATTTCTGGTGCACTGTCGCGAAGAGATCAGGGGCATGCACGCACAGGGTGCCTCGGGAACCACGGTAACCCATTTATTGTGCAGGATGATGGATGAACTGATCAGGCGGCTGTTCCATTCCATAACTGACGATCTGGATCACAGCGGCGCCATGCTGGAGAGGATCACCCTGGTCGCTGTCGGCGGTTACGGACGTGGCGAACTGAATCCGTTCTCCGATATCGATATCATGTTTCTGCATGACGGCGCGCTGGCCGTCAGCAGCGTGGAGGATGTCGCCCAGAAGCTGCTCTACTTTCTCTGGGACATGCGACTGGATGTTGGCTATTCGGTACGTGTGATCTCCGATTGCATCGAGATGGCCGAGGCTGACGGTACCGTCAAGACGGCGCTGATGGACGCCCGTCCACTGATCGGCAGCCAGACATTGTTTGCCACATTGCACAGGGTGATTTTTACCCGTATTCTGCCAAAATCAAGCGACAGATTCATCAGGGAAAAACTGCAGGAGATGGGGCAGCGCCGTGAACGATACGGTTCCAGCGTCTATCTGCTTGAGCCCAACATCAAAGAGGGTGAGGGAGGCCTGCGTGATCTTCAGACGGCCTTGTGGGTTGCCCGTGTAAAATTCAAATTCACTGATCCCCGAGAACTCGTGACCAAGGGGGTCTTGTCCGAGGATGATCTGGAGGCGTATTTTGCCGCACTGGATTATTTGTGGCGCCTCAGGAACCAACTGCATTATTTTTGTGGCCGCAAGAACGAACAGTTGTTTTTTGATGCCCAGCAGCACCTGGCCCACTTTATGGGCTACCGGGACAGGGGGCGTGTGCTGGCGGTAGAAGACTTCATGCGCGATTACTACCGACATGCCATTCGGGTGGAGTATCTGGTTTCAACGATTATTTCCAGATGTGTCAGCAGTGATGAGGGGGCGCAGCGTATACTGGGTTATTTTGTCCGTCGCCAGGTGGCTGAGGGCTGTTTTGTACTGAAGGGCGAGCTGATTGTGCCGGATGAAGAGGTGCTGCTGAGGGATCCGGTCATGCTGATGCGTGTATTTGAGCTGGCGCAGAAACATGGTGTGCGTTTCGATACACGGCTGATGGGCATGATCCGCAGGAACCTGCACCTGATTAATGACAAATTCCGTCGCAACAGGGAAGTGAACCGGTCATTCATGAATATCCTGCGCGCAGTCAAAGGGGCGGCAGACACGCTGCGTATGATGCACCACCTGGAGTTTCTCAATCTCTTTATCCCCGAGATGGAACACATCTATTGCAAGGTGCAGCACGACCTCTATCATATCTATACGGTAGACATCCACACGCTGTTTGCCGTTGAACAGGCAGAAAAGATGCTTGGCGGTGAGCTGCGTGATGTGCTGTGGTTTCCCTGCGAGGTTGCGGCGCAGGTCAGCAAGCCGGAACTGCTGCTGCTGGCGGTTTTGCTGCATGATGTCGGCAAGGGCGGCGGAGGCGGCCACGCTGACAAGGGGGCCGACATGGTGCCAACCATTGCCAGGCGGATGGGACTCTCCCGTGAATGCTCAGAGCGTCTGGAATTCCTGGTCAGGCAGCATCTGCATCTGGCCCACATTGCCCAGCGCCGCGACCTGAACGACGAGAAGATGGTCATTCAGTTTGCTCGGCTGATGGGCACCAGCGAGAACCTGCGGATGCTTTATCTGCTTACTGTGGCCGATGTCAGGGCGGTGGGTGCGGACGTCTGGACATCATGGAAGGCGCTGCTGTTTCAGGAGCTGTATGAAAAGGCCTTCAGTGTGTTGGAACGGGGTGACTTTCACCTGGAGGCCAGCAGTGAACGGGTCAAGGCGGTCATCAAAAAGGTGCAGGCCCTGTTGGCGGACGACTATCCTCTGCAGGCCGTACAGGCTGAGCTCAAGGCCATGCCGGTCAGATTGCTGTTGTCGGGGCGGCCGGAAGTGATTGCCGGTTATGCCCGGCTGCTGCTCAGTCTCGGGCATTCCGAGATCCGCATGCAGGTGGATCATCGTTTGGAAAGCGGCTATTCGGAATTTACCATCTGCACTGTGGACATGCCAGGCCTGTTTTCACGCATCACCGGCGTAATGGCCGCCAACGGAGTTAACATCCTGGGGGCCCAGATCAATACCAGCCGCAACTCCAAGGTGCTCGACATATTGCAGGTCAATGCCTCCAGTGGGGAACTGATCACCAGTGAGGCGCGCTGGCGTAAGGTGCAGGATGACATGCGCAGTGTCCTGTGCGGGCAGGTAAACGTGGCCGGTCTGGTTGAAAAACGCCAACGCCCGTCAATGCTGACTGTGCGTCAGGCGCAGCACTTCCCGACGGTTGTGGAGTTCGATAACGATGTGTCCGATGGCTATACGGTGATTGACGTTTACACCCATGACAAGGTCGGATTGCTCTATCTGATTACCAGTACGCTGACCGCCATGGGTCTGTACATCGGTGTTTCCAAGATATCCACCAAGGTTGACCAGGTGGCGGATGTGTTCTATGTGCGTGACATATTCGGCCACAAGATCCGTTCGGAGGAAAAGCTGAACCAGATTCGGGAGCGGCTCTGCAAGGCGATCGAAGAGTGGGTCTGAAACGGACTTCGCTCATGGGGGCGATTTCAGCAGTTCCATGAACTCGTCCTCGCCCAGTACGGTGATGCCCAGCTCACGTGCCTTGTCCAGTTTGCTGCCCGCCTCTGCCCCGGCTACCACATAGTCGGTCTTGCGGGATACCGACCCGACCACGCTGCCACCCTCGTTTTCCACCATCCGTCTGGCCTCATCGCGTGAGAAACGGCTCAGCGCGCCGGTGAACACAAAGCTTCTGCCGCTGAATCGGCCCCCCAACTTTTTCTGCGCCACTGCTGGTGATACGCCGGCGGACAGCATGCGGTCAATCACAGCCAGATTGTCTTGATTGTCAAAGAAGGTGCGAATGCTCTGGGCAACGGTCTGACCGATGTCACGGATGCTGACCAGTTCATCTAAGGAGGCCCTGCGCAGGCTTTCCAGGCTGCCGAAGGACTGGGCCAGTGCCCTGGCGGTGCGTTCACCCACATGCCTGATCCCAAGTGCGAAGATCAGGCGGCCTAGTTCCTGCTGTTTGCTGTTCTCGATGGCGGTCAGCAAGTTGTCGGCCAGTTTGTCACCCATGCGCTCGAACTGCATGAAGTCGTCCCTGGTCAGATAGTAGATGTCGGCGATGTTGTGAACCAATCCCAGCTCCAGCAGCTGAGCCACATACTTTTCTCCCAGCCCTTCGATATCCATGGCGTTGCGCGAGGCAAAGTGCCGGATCGATTCCCTGATCTGGGGCGGGCAGGACAGGCCCATGCAGCGCACGGCCACCTCGTCGCCAATGCGCACCACCAAAGCACCGCATTGCGGGCACCTTTCCGGCGGCGATAGCGGCTGCTGGCTGCCGTCCCTCTGGTCTGTCAACACCCTGACAACGGCTGGAATGACATCACCGGCCCTTTCCACAATCACGCTGTCGCCGATGCGGATATCCTTTTCGGCAATTTCATCCCAGTTGTGCAATGTGGCTCGTGAAACGGTTACCCCGGAAATCTCGACTGGCCTGAGCCTTGCCACTGGTGTGATTACACCGGTTCGCCCCACAGAAGGGATGATATCTTCCACCACGGTCTCCGCCTGGCGGGGCGGGAACTTGCAGGCGACGGCCCATCGCGGAGAGCGGCTTTTTTCGCCCAGTTCCTGCTGCAGGTCGAAACGGTTGACCTTGATGACCATGCCGTCAATCTCGTAGGGCAGGCTCTCGCGCATGGCCTGCAATTCCTGAAAAAACGTGATGGCTGGCTTGATTCCTTGAACGGTGCGGGTTAGCGGGTTGACCGGCACGCCCCACAGGCCGGCTTGCCGCAGGAAATCCTGCTGGGATTCGAAGCTGATACCCTGTGTACTGCCGGGTGCGTAGCAGAAAAATGATAATGGTCGTTTGGCGGTGATGCGTGAATCCAGCTGGCGCAGTGAGCCGGCAGCCGCGTTGCGGGGATTGGCGAAGGGCGGTTCTCCGTTCTCCTCCTTTTCGCTGTTGATCCGGCGAAAGGCCTCCAGTCCCAGGTAGACCTCGCCGCGCACCTCGATCAGTTCCGGCGGCTGATCGGTGTCAAGCCGTAGTGGCAGTGTGCGGATGGTGCGGACGTTTTCTGTCACATCCTCCCCGGTAATGCCGTCTCCGCGCGTGGCAGCTTTTGTGAGGGTCCCGTTTCTGTATATTACTTCGACCGCCAGGCCGTCCATCTTGGGTTCGCAGATGTATTCGACTGTCTGCCCGGCCGGCAGGGCCAGCAGTTTTTTGATCCGCTGGTCAAATTCCTCGATTTCCATTTCATTGACGGCATTTTCCAGCGACAACATCGGCAGTGTGTGCGTATGGGAGCCAAAACGTCCGGAAGCTTCGCTGCCAATGCGCTGGGTGGGAGAATCCGCTGTGACGAGTTCGGGGTGCTGCTGCTCCAGTGCCTGTAGCTGGCGGAAAAGCTGGTCATATTCGGCATCGCTGATGGCAGGTTGATCCAGCTGGTAGTACAGCCGGTTGTGGTGCTCAAGCTGCTGGCGCAGTTCCCTGGCGTGTTCAGCGACAGTCTTGCCGTGATCGACGTTGTCAAGAAGCGACAGTTGCATGTCTTGCCCCCGTTGATGTGATTGACTTCGAGGCAGACTACAGTATTATGCATACAATTTCAACGAGCTGCTGCCTGCATGGCTTTTGTTTTCCGGCTTTGCGGGTTTTTCAGCTACGGTTTTCGGGTGGACAGGCATGGAACAGTTACGGCTTGATGATCTTTATGGCTGGTTTGAAGCATATGCAGGATCTTACCTGGAGACAGACAGCGAGGCGCAGGCTAATATCCGCCTCAAGATTGAGCACACCCGTCAGGTTTGCAGGGTTATGGGACAACTGGCGGATGGGGAGCAGCTTGAACCGCAACAGGCACGCATCGCTGCGGCTGTGGCGCTGCTGCATGATGTGGGGCGTTTCCCCCAGTACCGGCGCTGGCGCACTTTTCGCGACCGGGATTCGGATAATCATGGCCGTCTGGCGGTGGAGGTGATCAGGGAACAGCAGCTTCTGCGAGGCCTTCCAGCTGAGGAGACGCTGGTGATCGAGGAGGCGGTTCGCTTCCACAATCTGCTGGAGCTGCCGCGCAAGCTGCGATCGCCGACCGACATGTACCTCAGGCTGGTTCGTGATGCGGACAAACTTGATATCTGGCGCGTCTTTGTGGAGCAGTTCCGCGTGCCTGCTGCGGAACGGGCCTCGGCCGCCTTCCTGGGTTTTCCGGACGGCATGGCTGTAACGCCGGTTTGCCTGCAGGCGTTGGCCGAACGTCGTGTTGTGCGCCTTGAGACGGTCAAGTCGGTGAACGATTTCAGATTGCTGCTGATCTCCTGGGTTTTCAGCCTTAACTATCCCGCATCCCGCCGTATCTTGTGGCATAATGGATATGTAGGCCAATTGGCTGCAGATGTGGCTGATGATGCTCCCGAGCGTGGAGCGATCGATTCCGCGCTGGCGTTTCTGGCCGACCAGGCCGGTAGTAAAGACATCCATCCTTAAGGAGTGCTTGAATGGTCCACGACAGACACTGCGTATCCCCGGAACAGTTGAGATGGACCTGTGATCCGGCAGAGCTCGATTTTGAAACCACCGAGGAATTGCCCGATCTGGATTGTGCCATCGGCCAGCAGCGGGCGCTGCGTTCGATCGATTTTGGTCTGGGCATGGAAGCGACCGGTTTCAACATCTTTATCGCCGGTGAAACCGGTACCAGCCGCACATCAACTATCCGCAGCATTCTTAAAAAACGGTGCCACGATGAGGCCCAGCCGAATGACTGGGTCTATGTCAAAAATTTCAAGGACAATGATTCCGCCATCTCGTTGTCACTGCCGGCCGGCAGGGGAAGTGAACTGGCCAGCGACATGAAGGAGCTGGTGGAGGCTTTTCGCAAGGATATCCCCAAGGCCCTGGAAAGTGATGAGTATGAGGCCAGGCGGACAGAGATTCTGGAGGAATACCAGAACAATAGTAATGAACTGTTTCAGGCGCTGGAGAAGGAGGCCGCCAAACACGGCTTTGTCATGCAGCGCACCGTTTCCGGGCTGGTAATTGTTCCGCAGAAGGATGGCAGGAACTACACCCAGGAGGAGTATGCCGCGCTGACAGACAAGAAGCGCGAAAAGCTGGACCAGGCAGGCCGCAAGCTGACCGAGGCGCTGAACGAGGTGCTGCGTCAGGTGCGTGAGAATGAGAAGGTGACCAAGGATGCGCTCTCCAGGGCCGACCGTTCCCTGGGGATGTCCTGTCTCGGGCATCGTCTTGACCCGCTGCGCCAGAAATACGAAAACATGGACAAGGTGCTCGGCTACCTGGATACGGTGCAGGAGGATATCCTCAACAATCTGGACGACTTCAAACCGCAGGCGTCGCAGCAGCAGATCCCGGGTCTGAAAATCCCCCGCGAAGAGCCAAGCTTTGAACGCTATCAGGTCAATGTGCTGGTGGACAACAGCAGTACAGCAGGTGCGCCTGTGGTGTTCGAGCCCAATCCGACCTACAATAATCTGTTTGGCCGCATCGAGCATGTCATGCAGTACGGCGGGGTGGCGGTGACCGACTTTACCATGATCCGCTCCGGCGCCCTGCACAGGGCCAACGGCGGCTATCTGGTGATCGATGCCCGCGAGGTGCTGATGAATCCCTTTGTCTGGGATGCCCTCAAACGCTGTATCCGTACCGCCGAGATCCGTATTGAGGATGTGCTGGAACAGTACCGCTTCATGACCATGGTTACGCTCAAGCCCGAGCCGGTTCAGCTGCAGGCCAAGATCGTGCTGGTTGGTACCCCCTGGATCTACTATCTGCTTTACTATCTTGATCCGGATTACCGCAAATATTTCAAGGTCAAGGCCGAGTTTGACAGCCGGATCAACCGCAGCCCCCAGGTCATGCGCGACTATGCGCTCTTTGTGGCCACCCACTGCCGCGGTGAGAAACTGCTGCACTTCGACCGGGGTGGCATTGCCCGCCTGCTGGAGTATACCGCCCGTATGGTCGAGGATCAGCACAGACTCTCATCCCAGTTCATGGAGATCGCCGATTTCATCCGTGAGGCCAGCTATTGGGCCAGCCAGGACGGGCACACGATTGTGCGTGCTGCCGATGTGCTGCGGGCGGCAGAGGAACGGCTCTATCGCTTTAACCGCATTGAGGAGCGCATGCACGAGCTGTACGAGGATGGCACCATCATGGTGGATACGGAAGGCGCGGTGGCGGGACAGATCAACGGCCTGTCGGTTATCTCACTGGGCGACCACATCTTCGGGCGGCCTTCCCGGATCACCGCCAGTGTATATATCGGGCAGGCCGGCATGGTTAATGTGGAGCGCGAGGTGAAGCTTTCCGGGCCGATCCATGACAAGGGGGTCATGATCCTGACCGGTTACCTGGGCCGGATGTTTGCCGTCAACCGGCCGCTTTCTCTGTCGGCCTCGATCTGTTTCGAGCAGTCCTATGAAGGGGTGGAGGGGGACAGCGCCTCGTCAACCGAGCTGTATGCCCTCTTGTCTGCGCTTTCCGGGGTGCCGGTAAGACAGGGGATTGCTGTGACCGGCAGTGTCAACCAGCGCGGCATGATCCAGCCGATCGGCGGGGTTAATTTCAAGATCGAGGGCTTTTATGCGGTCTGCAAGTCCAAGGGGTTGAATGGTCAACAGGGCGTACTGATTCCCAGGGCCAACGAGCGCAATCTGATGCTGAATGACGAGGTGGTCGCTGCCGTAACGGCCGGACTGTTCCATGTCTGGAGTGTGGAGACCATCGAAGAGGGGATTGAAATCCTGACCGGCATGCCGGCTGGCGTACGTGGTAAAAACGGACGCTTTCCCAAGGGTACGCTCTATCATCTGGTGGATGCCAGACTGGACAAGATCGGCGCTGTAATGCAGGCACAGGGGGTGGAGAAGGCGGGCAGAAAGAAGCGGCGTCACGCGTCTCAAAAGACCCTCTCGCAAGGGTGACATTTCAGCTGTCGGTTACAGGTATAAATGGCGGGGAGCTGCAGCCGGACTCCCCGCGGTTGTCCGGGCGTGACTAGTTGCAGTCTTCACGCCAGATGCAGTTTTCCTGACCGCATACATCCATCTTTCCGGTTTCAAAGCAGGCATCATTTTTTTCCGATTCCTGGATGGCCCTGATCAGCTCGGCCTTTTTAAGTTTGCCGGTCTTGATGTTGTGCTGTTTGGCGATTTCCTTGATAACATCGATTTTCATATTTCGGCCTCCTGCCTGATTTGGAATTGATAATTGGATGCAACTTGGAAAAGCATAGCCGATAACAAAAAAAAATCCAGCGTCCGTACGAAAAAAAAGGCAACCCCTTTATGGGTTGCCTTTTTGCTGTCTGGATTGAAACTCAGATTTTTATGCCGGTAATGCGGAAGAGTGCCTCCTGGTATTTCTCGGCGGTTTTCTGGATGATCTCCGCCGGAAGCGTCGGCGGCGGTGCACATTTACCCCAGTCCAGGGTTTCAAGGTAATCACGCAGAAACTGCTTGTCAAAGCTGGGCTGGGCGCCTCCCGGCTGGTATTGATCCTTGGGCCAGAAACGGCTGGAATCAGGGGTCATGCACTCGTCGATGATGATCAGCTGGCCGTCATAGACACCGAATTCAAACTTGGTGTCGGCGATGATGATGCCCTTGCTGTCGGCCAGGTCCCTGGCGCGGGTATAGATCCTGATTGTATAGTCACGTGCCTGTTCGGCCAGCTCACGACCGCAGATCTCGGCCATGCGGTCAAAGGAGATGTTCTGGTCATGTTCGCCCAGTTCGGCCTTGGTTGAGGGGGTGAAGATCGGCTCCGGCAGGCGGTCCGACTCCTTCAGTCCGGCCGGCAGCTGTATGCCGCAGATGGAGCCGGTGGCCTTGTAGTCCTTCCAGCCCGAGCCGGACACATAGCCGCGTACGATGCACTCCGCTGCCAGCGGCCTGGCCTTCTTTACCAGCATGGAGCGCCCCTTGAGAATATCTGCGTAGGGCTGGCATACTGACGGGAAATCGGAGACCTCGGTGGACACGATGTGGTTGCTGACGATGTCCTCCATCAGGCGGAACCAGTAGGCGGAAATCTGGGTCAGCACGAACCCCTTGTTCGGTATCGCCTGGTCCATGATCACATCAAAGGCCGAGATGCGGTCCGATGTGACCAGCAGCAGGTGTTCACCCAGATCGTAAATGTCCCTTACCTTGCCGCGGGCTACCAGCTTGAGATTCGGAAAATCGGTTTGAATAACGGTTGGTGACATAGTGATATCCCCTTGAACGGTTGTGATCAGGGGCTTCAGCCCCGATCCAGTTTATCGGTCGGCAATCAGCGCCTGGTTGATGTCGATTTTAGCCTTTTCCCTGAGCCCTTTGATCCAGGCCGTGATGGTCTCCTGCTGTTTTGCCGGCAGCATGCGTGCCTTGATCTGATCCTTCTGCTTTTCAAAATCGCTTTTTGGTGCTTCGATGCGGTTTTTCAGCCGGATGGCGTACCAGCGGTTGCCCAGCCGAACCGGTTTGTCGGCAGCCGGCAGTGTGGGGGTCAGTTTGAAGGCGGCTTCCATTAGTTCCGGTGACGATCCGATCCCGGGCAGATCCCCTTTTGCGTTGTAACCGAACGGGCCGGCGGATTTAGCCCCGGCCGGGGCCTTGTCCTTCATGGTGTTCAATGCGGCTTCAGTCCTGGATTTGGCCAGTTCTGCCGCCTTGGCAGATTTGACCCGCTGCTCCACCTCGTTTCTGACGTCCTTCAGTGGTGGAACAACAGCCTCCTTGCGCTCACTGATCAGGATGACATAGATCCCGCGCGAGGTCTCGACCGGGCCGCCCAGTTCTCCCTGTTTGAGTTCGAAGGCCTTTTTGATGACAGCCTGCTCGTCTTTCAGGGATTGGGGCGGCTGTTTGGCCGTGAACAGCCCGCTGGTCTGGATGGGCAGTTTGAGTTGGGCAGCTATCGGCTTCAGATCGCCTGATTTGATATGTTTGAACAGTGTGTCGGCTGCCTGTTCATAGGCCTGTTTGGCAGCCTTCTGACGAAGTGCTTCCGCCTTGACCTTGTCCCTGACCTTGTCCAGCGGCAGGATGCCATCCTTGCCCTGCCAACGGTCGATGTTCTTGTTGTAATAGGTGCTGATCTCTTCTGCTGTGACGCTGACTCCGGCGGCGTGTTTGGCCGGGTCAAGCAGGACATAGGAGATGGCTGTTTTTTCAGGTATTTTGAAGTCCTGCTGGTTCTTCTGCAGATACTCATTCAGGTCGGCATCCGATGGTTTCACCTCTGCGATGACATCAGCCGGCGCGAAGGACACATAATCAATCTCAAGCCGGTCGTTTTCCTTTTTGAAGCGTGCTAGAGCCTCTTCGTCACCCACGCTGGCCTTGTCCCTGATCATCTGGCGTGCCCGGGTGATCATCATGTCGGAGCGCTGTCCCTCTTCAAAGTCCTTGGCCGTGATACGGTTGCTTTTGAGCAGATTCTGGTAGAGGTCAAAACTGAAGGCGCCGTCCTTCTGGAATACCGGCATGGCGGCAATGGCGTCGGAGAGTTCTTCCTTGCTGATCTTGATGCCCATCTTGCGGGCTTCCATGGACACCAGCACGTTGTCGATCAACTGTTCCAGGGCTGCTTTTCTTATGCCGAGCGCCTTTTCCGCCTCGGCCGGCAACCCCTGCCCGTAGATCTGCATGTAGATGTTTCTCAACCGCTCGTAGGAGTGGCGATACTCCTCCAGACTGATCTTATGGCCATTGACTTTGGCGGCGTAGCTCTTGTCGGCCCTTTTACCCTCCATGTACGAAAGCCCGAAGGCGAGTATGAATGAGAGGATGATCACCGCAAATACAATCTTGATGATGACCGACTGCTTTTTCTTTCTTATGAAGTCCAGCATGCGGTTGCTGCTCCTTGTTATGTGTATTTTGACCGGAAAAGCCGCACAGGGCGGCGGCTGGCGAATATTACTATACAGAACGGGTGATTGCAAGCCGTAGTTGGTGCCCTGTCAAAGCGCTTTGCAGCCGGATTTGCATGGCCCTGTATTTTGTGTTACACCAAGCCTTGTCTGTCATTTGCCATGTGAGGTGCCCATTGATTAAAGTCAGTTTTTCCAAGCCGAATCCAGAACTTGAACAGCAGATCAGACAGCTGATGGATATGGTCGGCGGCATCAGTCGGCCCGAGATGATTCGGGATATGCTCATGAATGTGCTGCTGACCGGCCAGGAGATCGACTACCCGGCCGACCTGCGCCTGATCAACCGCACCCTGCGGGAAATGCGTTATACAGCCAGGATCTTCGGCCCCTACCGGGGCAAAAAGAAGGTCACCATTTTCGGTTCGGCACGCACCGCCCCGGATGAGGAGATGTACCAGAAATGCATACGTTTCAGCCGCCTGCTGTCGGAAAAGGGATACATGATTATCACCGGCGGCGGACCGGGCATCATGCAGGCCGGCAACGAGGGTGCCGGCAGCGATAATTCGTTTGCCGTCAACATCCGGCTGCCATTCGAGCAGAAACCCAACCCGGTTATGTACCGCAATCCGCGGCTGATTACCTACAAGTACTTCTTCAACCGCAAGGTGGCCTTTGTCAAGGAGGCGGACGCCGTGGTGGTGTTCCCCGGCGGCTTCGGCACCCTGGACGAGGCCATGGAGGTTTTTACGTTGGTGCAGACCGGCAAGACGTCACCCAAACCGCTGATCCTGATCGATGACCAGGATGGCTACTGGGAGCAGTTCTTTGATTTTGTCAAAGAGAGTCTGCTGGTCAAGGGCTTCATTTCGGGCGAGGACTTTTCCATCTTTACCATCACAAAGGATGAAAACGAAGCGGCCGAGGTGATTGAGGGATTCTACAGGGTCTACCACTCATTGCGTTTTGTCGACCACCATCTGGTGATTCGCCTGAACAAGCCGCTCAACGCCGGCCAGATTGCCGTATTGGAGGACGAATTTCCCGAGCTGGTCAGCAATGGCGGTCGAATCCGCTGCTGCGGCATGCTTGAGAAGGAGGCCGACGAGCCGGATCTGGCCGATCTCCCCCGCATCGCTTTTGAGTTTGATCACCACCACTATGGGCTGCTGCTGGCCTTCATTCACCGCATCAATACGTTCTGAGCTGCTTGCCGGTATGCGTACCCAGCGGTTGTTTGCCGCGATGGGCGCATGCCGGCTCATTCATTTTGACATTGATTTTGCCCCGTGCTATTTTTATCCAATTTTTTCCATGAAATCACTTGCTTCATATTGCAGAGAGGAATCCTATGAACCATTTCCAGTATAAAGGGGACGAACTTTTCGCCGAGGACGTCTCGATCCGGGAGATTGTGGCCAAGGTCGGTTCGCCGGTCTACATCTATTCACTTGCCACTCTGGAACGTCATTTCAAGGTGTTTGATGATGCCTTTGCTGCCATGCCCCACACAATCTGCTACTCCGTCAAGGCCAATTCCACCCAGTCGGTGCTGAAAACATTCATCAGGCTGGGCGGCGGTGTGGACATTGTTTCCGGAGGTGAGCTGTACCGCGCACTCAGGGCCGGTGTTGACCCCCAAAAGGTGGTATATTCCGGCGTTGGCAAGAAGAATGAGGAGATCGAGTATGCCTTGAATAGCGGCATCCTGATGTTCAATGTGGAGTCGGAGCAGGAATTGACGCGCATCAGCGAGATTGCCAGCCGACTGGGCAAAAAGGCGGGCATTGCCATTCGCGTCAATCCGGACGTGGATCCCGGTACCCACCCGTATATCACCACCGGTCTGAAAAATGCCAAATTCGGCATCACCATCGATCGGGCCATGGCCGAATATGTGCGCGCTGCCAGCCTGCCCGGTATTGAGGTGCTGGGTATCGACATGCACATCGGATCGCAGCTGACCAAGGTTGCGCCTTTTGTGGATTCCATTGAAAAACTCAAGCTGATGATAGCCCGGCTGCGCACACAGGGGATTGATCTGCGCTACTTTGATTGCGGCGGCGGTCTGGGGATTCAGTACAATGACGAGGAACCGCCCATGCCGGCGGATTATGGCCGCGAAATCGTTAATGCAACCAGGGAGCTTGGGCTGCACCTGCTTTTCGAACCGGGCCGCAACCTGGTCGGCAATGCCGGTATTCTGGTGGGAACCTGTCTGTACACAAAGCAGCGTGACGACAAGAACTTCATCATGATCGATGCCGGCATGAACGACCTTGCCCGTCCGGCACTGTATGGCTCGTTCCATGGTGTGCGACCGGTGGTCAAGGATCAGGACGGCATGATCGTGGCCGATATTGTCGGACCGATCTGCGAGTCCGGTGATTTTCTGGTCAAAGACCGTGAGGTGCCCATGTTCAGACAGGGCGACCTGGTCGCCTTCATGTCGGCCGGTGCTTACGGTTTTGCCATGAGCAGCAGTTATAACAGCCGTCCGCGCGTGGCCGAGGTTATGGTCAGTGGAGATCGTTTCGAGGTTGTCCGCGAGCGTGAAACCATGGAAGACCTGATCCGCGGAGAGCGGGTCGCTTCTTTCCTTTAAACCGGTTTTATC
>ENA-UPXM01000749-UPXM01000749.1-activated-sludge-metagenome-genome-assembly--contig:-NODE-749-length-45467-cov-14.909627_pt1 | contig 45467 bp, 42 predicted proteins | sample MGYA00238178_ERZ772708 | MGnify/ENA primary metagenome ERZ772708 (study PRJEB29002, sample SAMN05720212) | activated sludge metagenome | isolation source: anaerobic digester from wastewater...
GTAAAATAATGGAGAATAACAAAGTAGGACTTACCTACAAAATTAAAACGCTACCGATCTATTTTCAGATGTAACTATTTAATGTTCTATTCACAATTTAATTGTTTTGTTCAGCTAACTGAGCCTCATGATATTCTTTCATGATATCCAAGTGGTGCATTAAATCTGCATTGTAAGTATTTACTGTGCCATCAGTAATAACGGCATTGCCTGTTTCATTAAAGTTTTGTAAATACTCGCTATTTGTGTTAAATTCACTATTAAATGGCATTACAACTGTATGTCCTAATTCAAATGTAACTTTTTCATCTTGTTTAGTTGCCTGATAAATTCCGTTTACTGTCACACTTCTGTCACCATTTGTTAGTGTTGTTACAGAAGAATTTGTTTGTTGCAACATTGAAATATTGTAGCCATTATTTTTGTATTCATTAAAAGTGTTTGAATTTCCAAGCAATAATCCTGAAGTCATATTTGTATATCCTGCAGTATAATCATATGATAGTGTTCGGGAATCTTCTATACTTGTTGTAAGTATATCAATTGTATCTATTAAAGTAAAGTCACTTATTTCTTTTTTAGAATTAGATGCTATATTGAAATAAAAATTTTCATTAAGATAATTTTTTGCCTGCCCTTTTACATAAAATTTGTTATCCTGATAATTAATTGTATCCAAAGAAGTTAATTCTATATTACCAAAAATACTTTTATTAACAACACTTTCAATTACATCATAAAAAGATGTTGTATATGTGCTATATAATCTTTTCCGTTTCATATTGTAATGTGTAATTATAAACAGCGGGTTCTGAATTACATGTTTTAATTCCATCTCCAATTGCTTCAATAGTAAACAATAATGTTTGACCTGTTATAGAGTTTTTTGGTAATGAAACCTCTAAATTTCCGCTTGTTGCAGTATAAAAATAAAGTGAATTATTATCTAAATTCTTTTCATAAATTTCATAATTAGTCGCACCTTCAACTTCATCAAATGTAAGCATTCTTGTTTCTTCAACAAAATTGATATTACTTACTTTTTGTAAAGGTGTTAAATCATTGTTCGTGTGATTGTCAATAATGATATTGGTAATGATATTTTGAACGTCTTCTTTAATTTTGGGCCACAACAAAACACCTGTTATTGTTCCACCAGTCAAAACTAATCCAACGATTGATAAAATAATTATTGTTCTTACTGATTTTTTCATAAATTATATTTCTAATACAAACTAATCAATTACCATAATTATAAATCTTTGTGATGTTTGAAAAGAGCATCGCGCCATCGATTTGAAACCATTCATTTTGAGTTCCAGAATAATAAATAGTGGTAATGTTATTGCATTGATAAAAAGCTTTTTCGTCAATACTTTTCATCGAAATTGGAATAAATATAGATTCTAAATTGTAACAATGGGCCAACTCATTAACTCTAACGTTTTCTCTGACTTGCTCTGGTGTCACCAAATTACTAATTGCAGCTTTGTATTCAGTATTCCAGTCGCAAGTGAGCCTATTAACTTGATCAGTCAAAACATTAACTGCATAGTTAGATTTATTCTTATACCTAGGAACAAAATAGTGCGTGTTTCTTGGAGCAGTGAAAAGCTCTTTGGGAAAGCACCCATCACAATGGAGCATTTTTAATCTTTTAGTATCAATGTGATATCTTCCGTTTTTGAGATGGAAGCCATAATATTCATAGTCATTCGGATTTGACTTGCTATAATCAAAAATTTCTCTAGCCATACATAAATCTCGCCTTCTTTATTTGTTTACTTAAACTAAGTGCAGCACACCACTCCTTGATAAATCAACATAGGTGTCGCATTAAACAACGCGTTTTATGCTCCTGCTGCGAATTAATACTATCATATCAGCTAATCAACTCCAACTTTTGTCCCCAAAAATGTCCCAAGCATAAGTAAAAAAGAAAACCATAACAATATGTGTTATTTATCCACAACCCTCCTCAATGGTGCCCCATGCTTTGGCAATGTTGTTCTGGGTGTAGAAATCTATCACATAGGAAGAGGATGTACCAGGATCAGTCGCATAGATGTTGGTCGGATTACTACAATCACTATAGGTTGTGTAAGTCTTATGCGTGGTACTAATTAGGTCATGTAGTTGACCAATCAAGGATGTTCCGCTTGTGGCAGTGATGCCGTTTTAGTAAGTGGAGGCACTTGTGGAATAATTACCAACTGAAGCATTCGTTGCTTCAAACATTATTCCATCAGCGGCGGAAGCTATCAAAGACGTTGCAAGTCCAAGCACAGCGAAAGTCGACAGGAAAATAATTTTTTTGTGTTTGATAGTCACTCCTTTTTATTATTTTCAATCTCATTATTCGCTTTGTTCTTGGCTTTTACAAAACTTTTTCATCGTTAATATCGTTTTTCGTTTTTTGTTCAACGCTATCTATAAATATTGAAAATGATTTTTACCTGTTCTTTTTTCAGCAAATAGAGATAACATCCGAGAGTAGGAATGAAATCGATTGCCATACCAATACCAAACATCAAGGCTATGCCAGTTAATGATGGAATCCAAACACCTGTTTTCCATAGTATAAACATCGTTAAGTAGTAAATACCATTGGTGAAGATACTTTCAATCATCATATATATTGTTTTGCCGCGTCCGTATATTGTTCCATCACAAATGCAATTAAAAATATAAACAACATAAAAACCAGACTGGATTAAAACAACATAAAAAATAGCTTCATAGGCATCGCTATTAAGGACATATTGTATGAAAGGTTTCCACAAAGGTATTGAAATAAACCAAGCCAAAGAAAACAAAGTTGAAATAGTGATATATCCAAGTGTTTTGGTTTTAATGTTATCCTTGTTTTCAGCGGTTTCCTTTTTTATAACATCGTATAAGGCGGTTGCTGGGAGCAAAAGCCAGGTCCAAATAAAATTATTTGCCACCCAATATGTGCCTTGTTCAGCAATAACGTTGACGAGGCGAGAGACCATAAGCATAAAAGCAATATTTCTTACAAGAGATTCGAGGCCTGAAAATAATCCAATTTTCCCATATTCTTTAAGCCATCCAAATTCTAGTTTCTTCTTTTTAAAAATATTTATGTCTTCTCGTTTTAAAAATAAAATAGCAACAATAACTAAAACAATAGAAACCGCAATATTCGAAATAGCAATTCCGTTTACTCCCATGTTGGCGGAAAAAGGGAGTTTCGAAATAAGAAATATATCAAGTAAAATGGATAATGCTGTTTGAATTCCTAAGAGGATATACATGTATTTATCTTTGTTAATAGTAATTAAAAGAACGGTGATGAATTTTGAAAGAATTCTAATCGTAGAGGCGACACTTTCTAAACGTATATAAGTTACAGTTGCATCCATTGTTGATGGATCGCTAGCCATCCAAGTACTCAAAGGCCTAGCTAAAGAAATGATAAGAATTGATAAGACCAAATAGGCACCACCACTAATTAATAATCCTGTGCGTGTTTTATTCTCCAATTCACTTTTAAATCTCAATGATTTACCCAACAAAAAGAAAAGAGGAAGGATGAATGCTTCTTCAATGATTTCATAAAGAAGATTAACCAAGATAATTGAGAAGCAATATTTATTCCCCAATCATTTGGCATATCGCCTAAAAAGAATATTCTGATTGTTTGGTACAAAGCAGGGATTAATAATGTAGTAGCCAAGACAAGCCATAATCTCCAATTAAAAGTTTTAATAGATTTAAAGATGGATTTAAAAAACATAATAACTCCTCACAGTGATTAATAATTTAATAACATCAAATCTACATAAAACGTACAGGGTTGATGATTACCAACTACTCTAATGTTCATATTTTAGTACCAAACATCATTCACAAAATCTAAATTTTTGTTTGATGCTGATTGAATGATTCCTTTTCTTTGAAAAAATAGCAGGAACACCTGCTATTTTTGTGAATATTAATGCACTAATTGTGAAGCTTTTTTGAAATGTATTAATTTTCAACGGAAGGAATTAAACCTTCGATTACGTATACTTTCCAAACTGGCTTGCTAGCCAAATAATCTAATTGCCAGGCAGTGAAATATAGTTCAACTGCGATTGGGTAATCAGCATAGTCAGTTAAGACACAGTATTGCTCTAATTGACCCCAATAAACATTCCAGCAGGAAGAGTTTTCAAGATCCACCATCCCTTTTTCATTTTGAGCGGTCGTTCTTGATGAAATAAGAGTTGTATCATTTGAATAATCGGTATCAGCGAGAGTGACATAGTATTTTCCCGCAACAGTGTAGTAACTAACATAAACAGTGGATTTATAAAGATTCCCATAGTCCATAATGAATGAATCAAATCTATCAAATGTATCTTCTTGGCTTGCTTGTTTCTTTTTGAAATCAGTAATTGTCGTGCTGACTGATTTTGTAGTATCAACATCGCCAACCACTTCACTACTAAAGCGAACCTTTAAAGCTCTTAAAGCAGGTGAATAGTTTTGAAGAGTAATCATACCAACAATATCGTAGGTACTACCAATAGAGAAAGAAACTCGATCTCGAACGACTTTCACGACCTTTTCGCCATCAGTGAAGAGATAAACATCACCACTCTTTTCTAAGCATTTAACTCCTGTAACAGTGTAGATACCTTCGTATCCATGTCCAGCACAATTGTAATTATTATCTCTAGCTAAGGTATAAAACTCGTTGATGTCAATTTCATCTTCCGCGACAGTGAAAGGATCATAGTTGACATTTAAGGATGAGTTAAAAGTATAAGTGTTACCTGGAACATAGATTTCAGGTTGTCCTAAGTAGATGGATAAATATCCAGTGACAGTATATTTAGAAGTAGATTCACCCGCGTGATCATCAACTTTGTAAAACAAAGAACCTTGGCCAGTGGAAGAAGCGCAAGCAATATATCCAGTGGAATCCGCCATGATGACTTTGCCAGGAGCAGAGACATTTAAGCCAAAAGCAGACTTGGTTTTAACAAGAGAGAATCTTTCAATCGCCAAAGAGGTGATTGTGACTGTTCGAGTCATATCAACACCGATATCGGCGACATTCGTTTCAGTTACATATGTTTCGCATAATGTTCTAACTTCTTCAATTGTCTTATTGCCTAAATGGGTTGGGCTAGTTTGGCCACCCACAACAGTGATGCTTAAAGAAGTTGTCTTGGTGACACTGCCTTCAGTGTATGAGAACACAACAGCGGTGTTATCAACAGTTAAAGTACCTGTTGGGTTATAGGTATAGTTGGTAACTTCTTTAATTGAAGCATCATCATATGTGGCAGTGATTACAACACCACTGGGATCAAACAGATCACCCACACTATATTCGGTTCTCACATCACCACTAACAGCGATGCTAGTTAGTACTTTGTTGCTGATAGCATCAACAGTAATAGCAAGAACATCACTCTTGGTAACTTCATTCTCCGTGTAGTAGAACGTTATTTGAGTATCAGAGACTGTTAGAGGACCTTCTGGAAGAAAGGTGAAGTTATTAACGTTCTTACTGGTTTCATCGCTGTAATAGGCTAAAATAGATATTCCTGTTTCATCAAAAGATTCGCCTTCAACATAACTTACTTTAGTATTTTCACCAGCGGTGACTTCAATGGATTCCAATGAAGCAGTGGAACCACCACAGGCTGTAATCATAGATAAGAATACCATTGCTAATGATAATAGTTTGATTGGTTTCATAGGGTTTACCTCGGGTAGATTATACCAAATATAGTTTTTTACTCAATGAAAAGAAGGTCTGTTATGACTGGGAACTAAATATTTTCATCTTCTTCGAGAATGTCAATAACAGTTGTCTTGACAATCTTTCCATTTGGTTTAGTAAAGGTAAGATCTTCATTGCATAAAAGATGGGTTACTTCCCAAATGTTTCGCTTGTTGATAAAATAACCAGCCAAATAGTCTAAATACCTTCGAATGGCATTTTTTTGTTTTTCAGTCAGAAGAGCATATTTTTCTTTCTCTTGCATAAATTTGCTTTTATAAGTTGAGAAGATATTTATGTTGTCAAATAGGAAGAAATTGTTGTAACTGTAATTTGTTTTCGCCATGATACGATTTACTGCTTTAAGGCCTTTTACGATTCTTTCACTTTTTTCCATGTCAAGCCCCTTGTGTTGCAAATACATTTTAAAATCCTCAATAACACTTTCTTCAAGAGCGATTTGAATTTCCATTGGCTCTGCTTTTGGGGGTTTATGTACAATAAGCAAACAATCGTTTTTATCTATACTATAGAAATCTAAAAGATATTGAACAAACCACGCAGAGTGCAAAGCAGTATAATTAACACTTAAATAAAGTGTTGGTTCTAGTTCTACCATATTCGTAAAACTTTTGATTTCAGAATATATTGAGGCTTTTGACCATTCCGTTCTAAATTCCAGCAACTCTTGTTTTGTCTTTGGATATTTTTGCTGTAAATAGACAGCAAGGTCTTTAATCAATTTTGTCCAAGCTTTTTCAAAAAAGCTTTCCTCTTCGACAATCAACAAGAACGGAGTGGTAAAATCCAGAATCCACGGTCTTGAATCAAGCGAGCAATAATAATATCTTCCAATTACATATTGAACGGCTTGATATTTTTTAAGCAAAGCTTCTAATGACATAAAAATACTCCAATCATTTTTTCTTCTTTTTAGCTTTTCGTTCCTCGTTCATCTCTGCCATCTCTTTTTCAGTTATGACTGAGTAGCCTTTTTGTTCTGCCCATTCAGCACAACCTTTTAGAATTAGTTTGAGGAACGCTCGTGGAGCGCCACTGATTACCATTAATGCATCGTCAGTGAATTTGACATTAGTGTTTAGTCTTAGTGCTGTATATCTTAATGATTCTAAATCAACATTTCTCTTTGGAATCTCTAAAGAGTATGGCTTTTTAAATTTTGAACACCAAAAGTTAGCGCTATCGCGATATCCCCAGTTAGTAGGAATAGGAGCGTAGTTCTTTCTAGTGGCTTTTTCTAAGATGGATTTCTCATATTGTTCTTTAATGAGAATCTTATCGATGATTAAAATGAAGTGAGCACCAAATCTAGAAGTAATGCCGTTAAAGTTATGGAATTTGTATCCTTCATAATCATCTAAGACTTTATCATCTTGAGCGTTATCTAGTTCTTTCCACCATGTGCACTCAAAAACTTGAATAGCTTCATCAAGCACTTTTGGAAATACTTCATTAGGGTTCTCTTTTTGTCTTAATCCATCAATAGGAGTTAGTTTGAAATTCTTCATCTTCTCTTCCGGAGTGTCTCCAGGAAAACCGCAGTTGACTGCTTGTTGGAAACATTTCTTATTCCCTGGGATGAAGTTAATCGAACATTTGCCTGTTCTTAATAGTGACTTAGCAGTATTACTTGTGTTGCGGCATTCAAGCACCATGGCATAGTGTTCTTTACCTGCAATGTAATAAGGAAATATTAAAGAGTAAGATCCGTAACTTGTCTTACCATCTTCAGTTAAAGTGCCAATCATGGTCAGTGGCATTGGAAAAAAACAGGACGATTGATAAAAGTTATCTTTAATAATTATGTTTTTAAATTCATTTTTCATTAGATGATACATCGGAATTATTTCTTTTATTATTACTATTCGTTTAAAAGACTAATTAAATCGTCGTTGTTAAAATACTCACAGTTGGAGCAATCTACATCATATTCAATGTTTGTTATGCCTTCAAATGACTCCTCATCAATTTTCGGCAATTCATCAGCAGAATAAAATCTAATATCCAACATTGCCTTTTCAAAGGAAAAAGCCATCCCTTCTTTTTCTTCTTCGATTCCGCATCGAATCATTAATTTTTCCAAAGCAAAAATAGAATCTGGATTTTCGAATAAAGGGATGACGAGTTCAAACATTTCTTTTAAAGACATTCCTTCTTTGGCTTCTTCAAGTAGAACTGAAGAAACTATGACATCAACATCGCGCCGTTTAATCTGGTTACCTTGTTGCTTTGCTAATAAATTATAAATGAACAAATTGTTAAAATTTTCTCAGATAATATGAGCAAAAATCGGATAGGTAGAAATAATAAGTAGGAAAAGAATCATAACTTGTTATAATTCTATAGTTGACTGTTTAACACAGTTTGAATGAGGATTACGCACTATGAGAAAATCACTATTAATTTTACTTGGCGTTTCATGCCTAACACTTGCGGCATGCAATGGAATACAAGATAACCATTCAATCACACTTAATAAAAACACTTTAGAGTTGGAAGTTAATGAAGTAGAAACATTGATAGCCACTATTGAACCAAATGACATTGAAAATCCACATCTTATTTGGGTTGTTGATGATAGTTCAATTGTTACAGTTAATGAAGGTACTGTCACCGCACTATCGGAAGGCACTACCGATGTTTCGGTCTATTTAAATTTAAATAACAACATGTTCACTGATCCTGGTGAACCATTTGACGTTTGCACTGTCATAGTTCTTGAACCAGTTATTGATCCAGTGCCAGTGAATAGTGTGACATTGAGTCAAACTTCATTAAATATTGGAATAAATGAAGAGATAGCATTAACTGCCACTGTCTTGCCGGGTAACGCAACTGAAAAGACAATCACTTGGGTAAGTAACAACACCACTGTCGCTACAGTGACTAATGGAAACATTACTGCTATAAATGCAGGAAGCGCCACTATTACTGCTTATGTAGATGAAAATTTAAACTCTCAAAGAGATATAAATGAAAAATACGCAACTTGTTCGGTAACTGTTTCAGGAACGACTCCAAGTCCAACTATTTGGGTTGCTAGTGTGAGTATCAATGCCACTAGCCTTTCCGTTGAGGAAGATAGTTTTGATATGGTATATGCAACTGTGTTGCCGAACAATGCTACATACAAAACTGTGACATGGTTAAGCTCAAATACATCCGTTGCAACAGTTAGTAACGGAAGAATAACTGGTGTAAACGCGGGAAATGCTGTGGTTACAGCTTATGTCGATGAGAACGGAAATGCTTCATTAGACAACGATGAGCAAAATGATACTGTCAATATCACCATTACTGAAAAGACTGTTGATCCAAATCCAAGCGAAGACCCAATTCCCTCTAGAGGTGAGAGTTTACCTATTGGCAATACTTCTGTCAGTGGTCCAAATAATATCACACCAGTGGATATCACTAGTTGGGTAAATTATGATTTCTTTTCATCCCTACCACCATACTGGTCATTCATTATGGGCAATAATAAAAGAGCCACCTCTTCCGATTTCTATGCAGAATCTTCAGGAGGAGGATTTAAGTTTTCACAGTTATATTATGGATTGCAGTCTCCATTACTTAATTCATGGTTAAAAACCGAGGTAAGATTAACTGTTAGCCAAGTTCATGGAAACAGTCAAAACGCCAATCAATATAAAGACAAACCAATATTCCATATCTATAGTTACGATAGCGAGGGTTATTACTTAGGTATGCAAACCTATGAACAACAGAGTAGCTTTGCTAACGTTACAGAAATCAAATTTTATATAGCCAACCCAGAGATGGCTTATTTCGAAATTCGCCTGAATGCTTTTCCGTATAAGTCATCCCAATGCTATAACTTTGGTGTAAGTCAAATTAGTGTTAAGGGTTGGCCATACGGATTATAAAACGAATTTTGTATCTCTTCTTCGGTTTGTTGTTCAACTATGTTGTTATAAATAAGTTTCAAATTTGACGTGTAGGTATCCCCACACGATATTGGATATGATCATCGATATTAAATCGATTGCTAATTACTTTTTCTAGTTTTTCAATCGCGAAATGTACATATTACTCAAAAGAGTAAGTGTTTGTTGGAAAACGCTATAAAATAAAAGGTTGAATTTGAATTCGGCGTTTTTAGAATAATAATTATTTCATGAAACAAACAAGTTTTATGAAGGTTGTTTGATTTTTGATAGTTTATGACATTTGCGGGATTACATTATTTTTATTTGATAACATCCTATTAATTGCTATTATTTATTTAATAAAAGAGGTTTTTGATATGAAAAATCACAAAGCATTGTTAACTGTCGGCTTTGTCGGATTGGGTCTTTTAGGTTTTGTTTTCCTTTACGACTTAATCTTTGCTATAGCGGCCAACATGAATCCTGCCATTCCTATGGAAGCCATGGTCTTCGCCTTGCCCCTCGCTGTCGGATTGTTGCTTGTTCCATATGCCGTTAAATCGGAAAATCGCAAACTAATCTATATCGGCAATATGATTAACATCGCTTCTTCGCTTGCTTTTGTTTACCAAACTGCAAGCCTTTGCCTTGCTGGAATAAGTGGTGCACTTGCGATCGCTTTGTTGATTTCGATGATTTGGCCGCTTCTGGCTTTAGCTACTTCCCTAACGATGATGGCTTTTATTAAAAAGGCTGATTTCAAACGCATCCATAATATTGTATTGATGGTCTCCTTAATTGGTGTCCTCGTCAGTATCTTAATTACCGCTTTAACAATCACAATATTTTCCATTACCCTATTAAATGGCGCATTAATATTTGGGTCATTATTGCCCACTATCTTCGTTTTCATGTCGGTAGCCCCTGCAGTCTTTATGGCTTTTGCTTTGAAAGATAAGGCTCGTCTTGTCAAACTTGAAGTTGCAGAATTGGTGAAGCCTGTTAAACCTTCGCCCGCTCCTAAAGAGGAACCAAAACAAGAAGTGAAAGAAGAAGCTTCGCAAGAACCAGTTGAACAAAAAGAAGATACGCCTGAAGAGTAACTGATAAATGTTTAAACAAAAGACGGATGCTTGTCCGTCTTTTTTATTGTCGAAACTTCACGATGGAGGTCAGATTATAAACAATAAATTAAGTTATAAATCAGAAGTTTTAATGCTCTTAGTTATTAATGTCTAATCTAATCGCTGGAACGACTCCATAGGTTGTGTCGTTAACTTGGTAATCGTAAGCACCGCCATCAAAACTAATTCGTCCGACAGAATACTCAAAATTATGAGGTGAGCGCAACCAAAAATTAGCATAAATACTAGAGTCAGAAACGAAATAATCTTGTAACCCCATAGCTTTTGCGTAGTCAGTCCCTATTTTTTGTCTGGTATTTGAAGAAGTGTATTCAGTTGAGAACCCATAGCTAGAATTAACAATATCTTTGCTAGTAAGCAAGAAAACTTTATCGTTAGTATCATCGCAAGGGTAGAGAGAAAGACCGTATCGATTTTCCGTTGATGCTTGACTGTTGTCAACGAGCGTTGTTGTAATCATTGATTTCTCAAAGGTGGAGAAAGCCCAAGAATAAAATTCATTATTGAGCCAACTTCTAATATCGCTCGCTGAATAGTCGTTAGCGTTGCCTGTCTCTTCTTCAACTGGAGGGTCTTCTTCTGGAAAATATGGATCCCAAGGACTAACTTGATAATCATCGTGATGATAATCATGACTATCAAGAACAGAATGCGACACCAAGAGGGGTCCTTGTAGTTCATTGACTGATAGTAGATCCCAAGTGATTGGTTCAAATTTAAACCAATAAGTATTTAGTATTTCATATCCATTAGCTGGTTGGGCAGTGTAATAATCGATATATGGACCGGAGAGGTCATATGGTTCCATCGGATTTCTCAAACGGTAATTAGTGAAATAAACTCCACGATATTTAACACCGTTGTTTATCAATTAGAATTTAAGAGCACAATCATAATAGATTGTGTTGTCAATTGGGCGATATTTGGAAAAAAGAGTTTTTTTTGATAAAATACTAAATGTATTTACATTAAGTGTTTTTAGGAGGAAGTGAATGAAAATAACAATAGGATTTATTAAGCCCAATTACCCAGGGGAAAAGAGGGTAGCTATCTTGCCACAAGATATTAAAGATTTAGAAAACGATATCGCAATTGAAGGTGGTTTTGGTCTTGAAATGGGAATCCCCGACCAAGATTATCTTGATAAAGGGGCTCAGGTAATGTCTCGAGCCGATATTTTTGCGAAATGTGACTATATATTCTCTCTTAAATTACTCCAGCCATCCGATTATCAATATTTGAGAAAAGGACAAACAATAATAGGTTGGACTCATCCCTATGGATCTGGAAGACCTTTTTACGAAAACGAATGCATTCCTCGTGATATCAAAGTTGTCGATTTAGATAATATTACACCGAGACTATTTTACCACCATCATGTATATGATCTTGATTATATTCCTCGAAATTTCATTTATCAAAATAGTGTGATTGCCGGTTTTAGTTCGACTTATCATGCTTTGATGGCTTATGGAGAGATGCCTACCCACTCAACAAAAGTGGCCATTTTATCTTCGGGAAATGTCTCCCAAGGTGCATTCAAAGCTATAGCCGCTTTTAATCCAACCATAAGAATGTTTTACCGCAAGACAATGAATGAGTTTTACGAAACCATTTCTGAGTACGATATTATCATTAACGGAATACAAGTCGACCAACCGAATATTAATATTGTCAGCAAAGAACAGCTCTCCATGCTAAAAAAGAACTGTCTAATAATTGATGCAGCCGCTCATCAAGGCCGTGCAATCTATGGAACAAAATTTACCTATACAGACGAACCAATTGCTTATACAGAAGGGGTGGCTTACTACTGTCTGAGCAATTCACCATCACTTTTCTACAAAACAGCCAGCAAAGAGATATCTAAAGCTTTTACTAAATACATTTACCAACCTTGCATATCAAATATAATTGCTTACTTAAACAAACCGGGCTTCCATTATGAGTAAGCGTTATGTGCAGCCGATTCTTATTCCGCTTCATTATGGGGCCAATGTTGAAGGCATCCAATATGGGGCAGACTATGTTTTAGAAAAACTTGAAGATTATATTCTCTTGCCCGAAATAATCATTAAGGATAAACAAAACGATCCGAATTTAAGAAATTTTTGCACTGTCATCGCAACTAATAGTGTTCTAGCGACTGCAACTTCTTATATTTACAGGACCGGTCAGTTTCCCCTTGTCATTGGTGGCGATCATAGTGTTGCGCTCGGTTCTATTTCCGCAGTTGCATCACAAGAAGAAAACCTCGGAGTTATTTGGGTTGATGCTCATGGGGACATGAATACTGATGTCACTAGTGAAAGTGGTAATATTCATGGAATGATTCTTGCCTCACTTGTTGGTGAAGGAGATCCGGAGATGGTCAATCTTCATCGCGAAAAAATTAAGCTTAAAAAGGAAAATGTTATCATTTTTGGCGTTCGTGATTTGGATGTGGGAGAGCAAGAAATAATTGAAAAACTCAATATTAAATATTTCTCATATTCATATATTAAACTAGTGGGGCTCTATCAAACACTCGAAGAAATTAGAGATTACTTTGCAGATAAAATCAAAAAACTTCATGTGTCTATTGATTTAGATTCGCTGGATCCGATTGTTATACCTGGTGTCTCCATTCCCGTTGAAAAAGGCTTCAAAAAAGACGATGTAAGAATCATCGTCGACTACTTATTTTCAAACTTTACAATCTCATCAGCTGATATTGTGGAATATAACCCTCGTTATGATGACAATGACAAGACACTAAACTTCCTTATTGAACTAATTGAGAAAATTAAATCTCTAGTCTAATCCTTTTTATAAATGATGTGCTCTGGGTGAAAGAGAAGCAACATCTCAGGATTATAGAGGCTGTTGTTTTGAGCGAAATAAGTAAGCGGATAATCTTTGGAGGTCAAGTAAAACTTGGCCTTTTTTGGAACATAGCGATCGACTTTGACGAGTAAAGAATTCATCGAAATTGCTCCAACAACGGGATAAAGATGATTATTGCAATAAAGCATACTGCCACTGTAGTTTCTTAAGAAACCAACAGCGTAACCTATTGGAAGCTCGGCGAGCAAACAAGATTCGGTTGCTGTAAAGCCGGGGTAATAGCCAAAAGTGTCCCCTTTATGAGCGCGGATAATTCGCGAAGCATAGGTATATAGTTCAATCGCTTGTTCAAATTTTGGGTCAAGACCATCGCCATATAAGTTCGATCCAATACGGATTGCGTTACCAATATTGTTTAAATATGTTTCGGATGAACACAAATGTTTATATTTAACCTCATAATGTGGGAACAATGTTTCCATTACTCCAATCGCTTTTTTATCGCTGTGTAGACGCAAATGGCCATAAAGACCATCGACTTGAATATCATTTTGTTGGCACATTAAAAACGCTTCGTCTAATTTTTCTTTTGTGAAAATATTACTGCGATGGTGTCCGAGATCATATTGAATGTGGACACGTCGATTTTTTAAATGCGAGATTGTTTTGATTTCTTTAATATCATTGAGTGAATAGACAATGTTTGGATGATCAACTAGTCGTTTACGAGGTGTTTCAAATACAAGAACATCACAACCCGCCTTGAGGCGAAGAAACGCACTCGCTTCATCAAGAGAAGAAACGCAAAAAAGCGGAATATCGAATTTCGAAGTCAGAGTCTTAACAACCTCTTTTAAGCCACATCCGTAAGCGTTTGATTTAATGACGGGGAAAACAAATTTTTTTGATTTTTCAAGGGCTCGGCAATAGTTGCGTTCAATAGCAGATAAGTTGATTGTTTTATAAAGCATATCAACGTTCCTTTGTTAGTAAAAATACATAACGTTCATAGTTATTGTATAGTTTTTTCTGCTCATAAATTTTAAAGCCATGCCGCTGGAACAGTTTTTGAGAAGGGATGTTTTGAATGGCGACACTTGCATATATATAGGGAACTTCATTTAATCGTTCCAAAGCCGTCTTAATTAAGTACTGAGCAATACCTTGTCCACGAAACTGAGGGTCTAAAAAAATCGAATCAATAATAGCGCATTGAGAAAACTCATGATTTGATAAGTAGTGATTTTGTTCATCGGGGAATATGACAATGACACCGCCCGCGAGTTGATCTTCAATCTTCAAAAGATTAATGAAACCATGTTTACCAATAAGTAGATGTTTTAATTCTTCGGCGGTAGAGGGAACAAAAAAGTTGCTAGGAAATTCGTTGTGGAGTCGTTCCATAGCTTTAAGAATATCAGGAATATCTGTTTCTTTCGCCTCAATTAGGGCCGAGTAAGTCATCTCTTTCATGGGAATATTTTACCATGAATGGCTTTATTATCAAACATAGTTTGCCGAGCTATTATCTGATCGTTAAGTCCTAAGTTAGTAAGTGCGAGTAATCTCTACAATATCTTTAGTACAAATGTTAAATGAACGAGAACTTTAAAATTTCGGGAGCGACAATCATCAATATTCCAATTATCAACATGATGACTCCACCGATAAGATGGGCGTATTTGCCAATCTTTGACGATAAAGGGCTGACTTTCAACGTCACAACCGCAATACCAAAAACAATCAAATCATCAATAAGGAAGAACAGAGTATAAAGAAGAATAAGTCCAATCGCGGTTTCGCCCGTGAATCCATTAAGGGCCAATATCTGTGTGAACATGAATGGGAATCCTGTCGAGCAAGCCAATTCAATCACGTTGACAATAATTGCTAAGCCAACAACACCTAATAATGCCAAAGGCAACGATGAAGCTGCGGCGATTTTCTTTACCTTGTCGATTAGTTTTTGCTTCGTAGAGACATTAGTGACTTTGCAACCATCTTCTTTTTTGATTTGGGCTTTGATGAATGAATATAAGTTGAATCCGCCCGCTACAAGCGCCAAAGCACCGACGATATATTGGAAAACAACATAATTAACGAGCAGTTGCACTGTTTCAATCCACGCCGTCATCATCAAAAAGTAAAATATTCCAGATGTCAGTAAAAAAGCGCCACCAATTGCCCAAATGCGTTTCTTGGATTTTGATCCGAGCACTAACGTTATCAAAAACAACAACACCCACATGGCGCAGGGATTAATACCATCGAGAAAACCGAGCACAATGGCAAGTACACCCAGCGAAATATCGCGCACATCAACTGTGCCAATCCAAGGAATATCATATTCATAATCAGATGTCGTATCGAAGTCAGATTCCTCTACTTCAATGCCGTTGATAATTTTATCCATAATATCAACATGCTCGTTTTCAGAGTATCGTTCTAAAACACGATTCAACTGGGCTTCAATGGAATCGCTGAAACCAACGTAATATTTACCACCGACGACCGTAAAAGGCGCGGTAACAGATGCATCAAAAACCGAAGCTGTTTCCTCTAACAAATCCATGTTCTCACTAATACTTGTGTCAAACTCGGTGATGTGGAGATTATCCATTTCTTCGATTTTTTTATTCAGGTATGTTTTCAATTGTGCGCAATGGCCACAGCCGGGTGTCGAGAAAAAGTATAAATTAATATCATAAACAATCGCTTCCTCAGCATGAGCCCTAACCGCTTCTTGTGAATGATTTGAAAAAAAGAGGCCAGCGCCTAATAAAAACGATAAAGCAATGGCAATTAATCGCTTAAATTTCATAATTGTTCAATTTTTTCGACGAGTTTCTTCAGCGATATTTCGCCAACCAGGCGTAAAATTTCTCTTCCTTGCTCATCGTAAATAATGGCGACTGGTAAAGTACTGCCAATTTTCTTGCTTTTGACAATTTGCGGATTTTCATCATAGTCAAATTCTTCCATCGTTAAATTAGCTCTGCTTGAAACAACCGTTTGATAACGAGGGCGCATAATTAAACAACTTGGGCACCATAACGCAGTGACTAAGATAATTTTATTCATGAGATATAGCCCTTCAGAACATCAATAAAATAATCAATGTCATTGGTAGTCGTGAGATGTGAAAAACTGAGACGAACACTACTATCGGCGAGTTTCTTTTTTCCCGTTAAGGACAAGACTGTGGCAGATGTATCTATGTTACTATCACATGCTGTATGGTTAGAAATGTAAATTCCGTGATCAGACATGTACTTAACCGTGGAACGCGATTCTTTTCCAAGAATGCTTATGTTAAGAACATGGGGTAGGTCTTCTGGAGTGCTATTAATAATCACGTTTTTGATGTGATTTAGTTTTTCACGCGCATAGAGATTGATACTCATCACATGCTGGCGATTATCATCAATATTAGCTATGGCTATCCGCAAAGCTTTTTCCATTGACATAATCAGTTCAGTTGCTGGTGTTCCACGACGAATGATAGTCGTTGAGTGCCCACCATGGATAATTGGTGTCAATTGAGTCCGTTTGCTTGTGATAAGTAATCCTATACCTTTAAGACCATAAAACTTATGAGCTGACATGCTAATCAGATCAATGTCCGTTAAGTCAATGTTTTCCTTGCCAATGGATTGTGTCGCGTCGACATGAAAAAACACCTTAGGGTGTCGTTTAAGCATATTTTTAATAGCGTCAATTGGTTGGCGAATGCCGATTTCGGAATTGATTGATCCAATGGAAACTAAAACAGTATCATCATCGATGAGCTTGTCCAATTCGTTTACATCGACTCGCCCCCATTGATTGCAGGGTGCGATTTTAACATTAAAACCTTGCTTGGCCAAATAGTTAGCGCATGCAGTGAGCGATGAATGCTCAAACGCGGTGGTAATGATTGTTTTTCCCATTTTACTGTACTGTAAAGCAATCCCCTTTAAGGCAAGATTATTTGATTCAGTAGCTCCGCTAGTTGGGGTTAATTCATATTGACTCGGCAAGCCTAAAAGACGACGGATTCTTTTCAGTGATTTTGCAATTTCATCCGCAGCTTTTTGCCCCAAAGCATGCGCCGAATTCGGATTACCAGGATGCTTAATTACCGCACGTTTAAAGGCCGTTAAGACAAGGGGATGCGTTGGAGTTGTTGCGGCATAATCTAGATATATATATTTCATGTTTTTAGTATAACGATAGGTAAAGATGTTTCAACAAAGGAAATTCCTTAATACGCGAGAAAACAAACTACCTAATTTTCATTTAGTATTTAATGAACTTGCTTCCTGGGACTCCACATATACTGCATCTCTCAGGAACTGACTTTTCGATATTTCCACAGACTGGGCAGAGGAAGTAAAAAACTTCTTCATTTTCGTCGATATTTTCTAATGCTTCTTGATAAAGACGAGCGTGAACTTCTTCAGCTTTCATGGCAAATGTGAAGGTCATTTCAGCAGCCTTGTTGCCTGATTCTTTCGCCTCTTTAACAAAGTCTGGATACATGTCTTTATATTCATAAGTTTCTCCAGCGACACCATCTTTAAGGTTGTCCGCAGTGGAACCAATCTTTCCTGCTATTTCAAAATGTTTTAAAGCGTGAATGGTTTCGGCATCTGCTGCGGCTCTAAATAATTTGGCGGCATTTAATTTTCCTTCTTTTTCGGCTTTTCTTGCATAGGCTGTGTATTTTCGATTGGCTTCAGATTCTCCAGTAAAAGCTGCCATTAGATTTTCATAAGTTTTATCTTTCATATTTTGTTTCTCCTTGTTTTTGCTAAGTAATTCTATTAATTTTTCAACTTTTTCTTTCGGGAAGTCTTTTGATTGATTTTCTTTTATTTGTGATTTTAAGAACGCTAGCGCGTTGTCGCTTTGAGGAAGCATATAGCCTGCTTCGCGGATAATATCTTCGGCTTGAATATGATTAGACATTTGGAAAGCTTTAAATAGTTTTCCTTGCAAACCACTTGATATGCTCTCTTGTTTTGACTTGCTCTGAACAAGGTTCCTAAGAACACTTATGACAGCCTCAGTCTTTTCTTGTTGATCGGGGTAGTCAAAAGGCACCATCGAAATTGCTCCGGAAGGACAAGCTTCTGCGCAATCTCCACAACCGATACACTTAGTAATATCAATAATACTATTCTCTGTATCTGTCGCTCCGGTTGGACAAACATAAAGACATAAACAATCTTTAGTACATAAGCGAATGTTTCTTACGGCATATTTCTTAGGCATATTTATGTTCTCCTTTAATCTCTTCAAACTTGAAATTTGGTACTTTACATACCGGGCAAACATCAGGCAATTTATCGCCTACATAGATAAATCCACAGATGGTGCAAACATAAACACCCGTATTCTCCACCATCGCCTCGCCTTCCTTTTTGTAACGAGTTAAAAGGGAACTTAAAATGCGAGTGACCTTCTCGCTCCATACAAGAGCGCAAAGCGCTCCTCTATCTTTAGCTTTGCCTGTCACTGCATTAGCGTTTACAAAGCCTTCTTCGAGATCTTTTTTAATTAGTTCAATAAGTTGATTAACATTAGGGTTTGTCTCACGGGGAGAGATACTGCGATAGTATTCTGCTAATTCTTTTAACAAAGAGGCTTCTTGAGACTTGTATTGCTTTTCACATCCTCGGGCAAGATTTGTGCAGAGAGCACTTATTTCTAAATAAGACATCTCTTTCATAGAATCGAAATGTTCCGCTATTGGCCCTAAATTATCAGCAGATTTTGATAGTAAATCATCTTCTTTTTTGAAGTCTGTTTTCACTGCACCACAAAGAGGGCATACCCAATCTTCGGGTAAATCTTCCCACTTCGTATTTGGCTTAACACCAGATTCTGGAATCCCTTTAGCTTCGTCATAAACGAAACCACAAATGGAACAAACATACTTTGCCATCCCTATACCTCCTAAATTATATTTTTACCATAACATGGATAAACAAAACGATGTAGTTTTTATTCACCACACTCGTTATGGTGAGAATGTTCATGGCAAACTGAGCCGGTCGTTTTTAATTCACCTTTTAAGTATTTTTCGACGGCTTCTTTTGCGCTGCCGGTCGCTCCCACAATAACTTCTACATTCCGATCATTAAATATTTCGACAGCTCCTCCGCCCATTCCACCACTGATAATCACATTTACACCATGATCAGCTAAAAAATTTGGCAAGAATCCTGGTTTATGCCCTGGATTGGGCAAAGAGTTTTCCTCGATAATTTTGTTGTTTTGAACATTGTAGATTAGAAAACCATTACAATACCCGAAGTGTTCGGTGACGTTTTTGCCATCGCTGGCTACTGCTACTTTCATTTTTTTCTCCTTTTTAAATATTTATTTCATTACCAGTTGGTAAATAAAATACATTATCGCCCATAATTTGTTTCAGTTTTTCATACGCTGTTATTCCTGTGCAGTGACAGGTATAAAATTTTGCTTTTGTTCCTAAAAGATATGAACCAATTTCCGAAATAACATTTGGATTTTCATATACACCCAAAGAATGATTAAACAAATGAAATCCTCCAATCACATGGCTTGGATTACCTTTGTTATTTAAAGAGTAATGTTCAAGAATATTAATGATCCCCTTATGAGCACAGCCTACGATTAGGACAGTTTTGTTGTTTTCTTTAATTATTAAGTTTTGTTCATGAGCAAAGTCATCACATATATATGTTTCATCTTTTTTAACTAACAAATGTTTGTTTGCTGATGGACTGAGTTTGTTTCCTTTAACATTAGAAAATAGTTCAATTTCATCATCTATTATTAATTGATCTTCTACAAAAATAAACCGATTGCACAATAATAATTCTTTATCTATTCCAATGTATTTTTTTTCACCATTTGGTCGATTAGAATAGAACTCACCAAGCGCCATTTTGTTGATATAGATTTTGGCATTATTGTTTAAACCTAAGAAAGTTTTTAGACCTCCACAATGATCATAATGCCCATGAGAAACAAACACTAAATCTACTTTTGATAAATCAACACCCATTTTCTTTGCGTTTTCAGAAAATAGCGCGCTTGACCCAGTGTCAAAAAGTATTTTGTGTCGTTCTGTTTCGATGTACAAACTTAATCCGTGTTCTTTATCAAATGTTTTAGATGTGGATATGTCGTCGATGAGTGTTTTAATTATCACAACATTAATCCTCGCTTTCTTTTAGGAGTAGTTCCATTGTTTTAGCGTAAATACCCTTGACCGCTTCTCCTGCAAAACAATCAAAATCTGTGATACATTTTCCTTCATTAATGGCCTTAACTGCATCAGAATCATATGGTATTTTTCCAACAAATGGCAGAGAAGACTTTTCACAAAAGACTTCAATTTCTTGGGTTTTTGCAAGGTTAATATCATATTTGTTAACGCACACCGCTATTTTTGTCTGAAGCTTTTTAGCTGTTTTAATGATGCGTTCCATATCTTGAATTCCTGACACCGAGGGTTCGGCAACAATTAGCACCATATCAATACCATTTAAAGAGGCTATAACGGGGCAGCCTATCCCGGGTGAACCGTCAATTATAGCGATTGGTGTTTCCTTAATTGCTTCTTTCATTTGCTTTTTCACTTCAGTAACCAATAAGCCAGAGTTTCCACTACCAGTTTTGAGTTGAGCAGTTGAAAAAACTGCATCATCCGTATAAAGCATAAGTTCTCCTGTGACCGCTGGCTTTAAAGATATCGCTTTGGCTGGACAAATAGCTTCGCATACCCCGCATCCTTCGCAAGAAAATGGATCAATTTTTATTTCTTGTTTTTCGCTTATTGCACCAAACTGACAATTTTTTACACAAAGATGACAATGAATACATAATTCTATGTTAACTTCTGCTTTTGGTAACCCATAAAAATCTGTTGTTCTTGGTTTGTTAAAATGCTTCATAACTAAATGCAAATTTGGAGCATCAACATCGCAATCAGCATATGCTTTCGCATTCGATAATTTAATGAATGCGCTAGCAATAGTAGTTTTTCCAGTGCCTCCCTTTCCACTAAGAATCAAGAGCTGTTTCATGTTGTGCCTCCTTAATTATCTTAGTAAGAAGTGAACTGAAAATATTTTTGAATTTTTCGCTTTCTCTGACTGCAATTAAACCATTCGAATTTAAAAAACCAAGTTCATTGTCAAAAGGGATCTTTTCTAATATGTTTATTCCATTTTTAAGACAGAATTCTTCTGAAGGATTATTTCCATTCAAACACTTATTAAGAATCACGCCGTGAGGTTTTCCAAACATTTTAACCAAGTCATAAACCATAGCAAGATTATGAGCTCCAAACAAACTAGGCTCTGCAACCAGAATGCAATAACCTGCGTCTTTAATGCTTTCCATCACAACACAAGCACTACCTGGCGGACAATCAATAAAACTAATAACTGAATCTTGAATATCATCTTTTAAGAGTTTTTTTATAATAGGAACGCCTGAAGATTCTCCAGGATTCAAAATTCCTGTCATTACCGAGACATTTTCTGATACTCCTTTTTGAACGTAGCCGATTGTTTTATACTTCACTGACAAAGCTTTTTCAGGACAAAACAAAATACAGCCTCCGCAAGAGTGGCATATTTCTTTAAATATGCGCAGTTTATTTCCTACGTACGCTAGCGCGTTGAATTTGCAAAAGTTAACACATTTGCGACAACCAGTGCAAAGATTTTCATCTATGACTGGAAGTTTTATTTCAACTTTGTCAGAAACGACTGAAGTTGGTTTGAAAAAAAGGTATCCATTAGGTTCTTCTACATCACAGTCAATATAGAACGCCTTCTTTGCTACCGCAGAAAGATTAACAGACACCATTGTTTTGCCTGTCCCACCTTTACCACTCAGTACCGCAATTTTCATTCTATCGGTTACCATGCCCGTGAAACCCGGCATGAATTTCACCTAGTAAGCTTAATTTTCCATCTTTAAAAGCATTAATATTTTCTTCGATGGATTCATTAATTATTTTATAAATGCGAATACTCGCTGCATTAAATACATCTGCAGCATTTTGACCACATCGAAAAGTAAGCAAAGCACCCACGTGGTTATCTGCAACAAGTTGCGCTGCTCTAATGCCTGCTCCACCTTGAGAATTTGCGGCATCGTTATCTATGAAAACATTTTCATTAGTATCGATATCATAAATGAGAAAATATGGGGCGCGTCCAAAAGACACGCAAACACGACTGTTCATTGATTTTCCATCAACAGGAATTGCTATTTTCATTTTTTAATTTCCTCCGTTTTGGTCTGAAAGTATAACTCGTTGTTCCGGCATCGATATCCTCGGCATCTGCAATAGCAGTTGCCACGTTCGCTGTCACTATAAAGTTGATAATCTCCACCTTCTATTCTAAGAAGATTTCCATTTACTAGAGATTCCGCAATTTTAGCTCTTGCATCTTGGTATAGTTTTTGAACTGTAGCCCGAGAAACTTGCATTTTTTCAGCACACTCTTCTTGAGTTAACTGCTCTAAGTCTATAAGACGTACGGTCTCATATTCTTCAATTTTCATAATCGTTACTTCGTTTTGTATACTTGTTTTTGTTAATGGTCCAAAAATTTCACTTTCTGGTAAGCAACAGACTTTTTTCCACTTTCTTGGTCTTGGCATTTTATTTTACCTCCTGGGTGTTTCTGGCATATGCTAATTATATTATAGAGTGTTTCTGGCATATGTCATTACCTATTAAACGTTATTTCTTATATCCGCATTTTGGACAGACACCTTTCGTTCAAGGCGATTCCACACAGTGGACATCTAACGATGACTTTACTGGTGTCGTATTCTTCGCTAGCGGCATTAACTCCACTGGCGAAGGTAAGCTTTGCAAAGCGAGGTTTAAAAGGCTGGGCTTTTCATCTTGTTGGTGGTTGCGCCATTTCTAATTCCTTGCTTCTCTTATACCGCTAGAACGGCCAGCAATAAGAGATCGTCCTCTCTTACTTCATACCAAGGCTTGATCAAAGTTTTTTAAAACTTCCCGGGCAGTTTTTTGAATTGCAAATATTTCTAATATTCATATCCCTTTTAATACAAGCTATTGGGAATTTTCTATCAAATGAGATGCATTTAAATTCAAAATAATCACCAAAGGTGTTAAATGAGTAATCACTGCCAAAAATGTTAAAGTTTAAATCTATTGGTTGAATGGCGACAAAATCCACAAGTTTTTAACAGGCTTGCGTATTATATTGGTCATATTATGTATCAGTTCGTGTGTTTTAGCAGAAACCACTACGATTATTTCACACTAGGTTTCTGCAGAAATGGGCATCTAAAGCCGATGCATTCCTTGTTCCTTGAAGAGAATTCACAAGTGAAGTTTGAAAGTTCCATATTAACCCCATATTTCTTATTCACAAATATGACGGCTTCGCTTAATGATAAAAAGGCATTTCTTTTGCAGCACCGAGGCCCTCCTATCTTGCTCATTTTGCCAATTACCGATGAGGTGTATTCCATATTATCTTTATAGAAATCATTATCGGAAAGAGGACCTGTCTCATGAATAATCGAGAGACTAGCTCCAACTGAAGCTGTTGAGCCACAAACTCCCCAAAACCCACACATGGCACCAGGCATAGTGAGGGCTCGTTTTGCTAATGAGTCTAATGCTTCGTTAATATCAATCTTTCCTCCTGCGTTTTTATAAGCCACAAGAAAGGCAGCGCCATCGAGAAAATGATGTTCTGGGCCATGAATGTTAACATAGTCTTTGCGCATTATCTCTTTTGCCACAACAATAGGATCTTTGGATGTTTGTTCTAAAATATCCTTTTTGATCAATTGATATTTTTCTTGAAGTGTATATTCCATCGTTCTCAACTCCTTTATTTGCCTTGAAACAAAAAGCTAACTAATTCTTCTTTTAGTTTTTCATCTAATGAATAATGAGTCCATTTCCATTCTTTTCTTTCGCATACAAGCCCAGATTTAATTAGGACCTTCATGTGGTGAGATAGCGTCGGTTGTGAACAATTAACCACATCTAAAAGTTTACATGCACATATCTCTTTATTTTTTAACAATGCTTTAACTATTTTTAGTCGAGATTCATCTGACAAAGCCTTAAACAATACACAAGCATCTTTTGTTTCCATGAGCATCCCCAATCTTCATATCGATTACTATCAATATGATAAGGCAAAATAAACGAAATGACAAATTAAGTTATGAATAAAATGTTTCCTGCCATTAGACAGGAAAGGAATGTCAATTTCTCTTAAATTGTGAGAATTACCCAGACTTTTCGCCAAATATCTATTTTTTGAGTTCTAAAGCGACAATAGTTTCCACATGGGTAGACACAAATGTTAGCGTAGCCAATTTTTACCATTGAGACTATCTAAGTAACATATCTCAGAAAGGAAAAGATGACCTAGGCTATCATCTCTGCTTACTGATCACGGAAGTTAGATAATTTTTACCCTTTCTAGAAGAAAATCTATAAGCCTACAATTGAGAATTCCTTTTTCGTCATAGAAATTACTTACTATATCGTTTCTAATAAGAATCTTTTTGAAGTTATCACCAGTTAAATTTAATGACTTTGTTTCTGAATTAGCTTTCTTGTTATCTTCGATTTGATAAGCGGATTGAATATAAATTTTTTGATCTAAATTATTGACGATAAAATCAATCTCTAAATAGTCTTTGCTACCATCATCTCGAATAGAAACTGCCCCAACATCCACTAGATAATCTCTTCTAATCAATTCATTATAAATAACATTTTCCATTAAATTTCCAGTATCTATTTGTCTAAAATTGAGTCTAGCGTTCCTTAATCCAATATCTTCAAAATAGAACTTGCTTGGGTAATCAAAATAAGATTTTCCTTTGACATCATATCTTTTAGCCTCACTAATGAGAAAGGCATCCAATGAATAGTTTATGTAATTGGAAACCATTTCATAATTGATCTTTTCATTTCTTTTAGAAGATATAGCGTTTGCTACATTATTCACGTTTGTAAGGGTTGAAGTTTGTGATGCCAAATAATTCAAAACATCAGATAGAATGTCTTCTCTAGCAACGCGTTTTCTTTCAACAATATCTTTAATGTATGTTTTTTCAAACAAGTCGATTAGATATTTCTTTTTATCAGCTTCATCCTTTTTAACGATTAGTTCTGGCATGCCACCTAAAAGAAGATATTCATTAAGACACTTATCTTCATCGCCACCACGATAGGTAAGATACTCTTTGAAAGAAAAAGGATGAACTCTTATCTGGGTCGTTCTACCTCTGAATTCAGTAATGATATCTTTCGAAAGCATCTTTGAATTGCTTCCTGTGACATAGACATCAACATTCTTATTATTATTTAAACCATTTAAGACATCGAAAATAGATAGTTTTATACCACTAGCGCGATCCACCTTTGGAGAAGATAATTGAATCTCGTCAATAAAGACGTAAATTTTATCATAAGATTCTTTATTGATTAAAGATTTGAGATATTTTGACAAAAGAATTGGATTTCTATATTTGAAATATTCATCTTCATCCAATTTAATTTTAACAATCTTGTCTTCTTTAACACCAATAGATAAAAGATAGGAATTAAATAAACCAAACAACAAAGTAGACTTACCGCATCTTCTTATGCCTGTAATAACTTTCACATTGTTGTCCCACATTGATTTTTTAATCTTTTCGATGTACTCATTTCTAGAAATCATGTTATTTTTCTCCTTAATCTTTTACCTTTTATGTCAAAACTTTCAAGTGTATTTTAACATATTGCTGTCGCTTTTCAACCTATTTGTAATACATTATTCAAAATTTCTATGTGGCAATGGATAAAAAACGATGAATGCAGTTTAAAGGTGCAATTTTTAGGTTTTTCTTCTGCGTAATTCGTTCCATATATCTTGGAAGCATTGTTCATATAACCCTCTTTGATAATAGTTATGCTGAACGGATTGACCAGCATTTTCGTTTTGCAAAGCAAACTTCTCATCGGCATGCATATATTGAATTAATTTATTTTCAATATCTAATGTTGCAGATTTATTAAATGAATCATTTAAAAGGAGAAGGATGTTATTCATGACAGCGCGTTTGTTGTTTTCTAAATGCTGTCCCATTCTTTTATAAGCATTATTAGTTTCACCAACATAGGCTTCTTTTTCTCCACTCAAAATATAAACAACTGGCCAGTTTTGACCTTTGTTTGGATCGCTTTTAATTTTTGAAATACCTTCACTATTAAATGTGTATTTCTTATACTTTGTGTCTGAAATAGCCATACCGTTTACTCCATATCAAATAAATTCATTTGAGTGTACGCTTCCTCAATATCAGGAAGATCTTTTACAACAAATTCAAACAAACTAATAATTGACTCATAGTCTTTAACAGCACTATTTGGAATTCTTATCAATTTAATTCCATAGTTTTTACAGATCTGTTCTTTTTGCCTATCAAGATTTGCTGTTCTTTTGCTTCCAATATGTTCACCACCATCAATTTCGAAAACAACAATTGTGTGATATTGGCGGTTCATTAAACCCATAGTAACTTGTACAACAACATCGAATTCTTTTTTACCGATAAGTTTTAGATCATCTGGATGTATTGTTTTAATGGCATCTTTAACTGGAACATTGCGTTCAATTCTAAACTTACTACCGCGCCTATTAAAATATGGTTTAACAGTATCAAAGAAATCCTTTTCATTTTTAGAATCATTCGAAAAATCGTATGAAATTACAGCATCACTCTTTGGAACTACAATTTCACCGTTCTTAAAAATATAGTCAGATAAAACCTTAATATCATTGGTCTCATCACCACTTAATTTATCAATTGCTTCTTTGTCTCCAACAAAAATAAATTTGTCTTTGGCTCTCGTAACACCAACATTAATTAATTCATGATTGTTTTTAATCCAATCCATTGTTTTCTTGCCGGTTTTAGGTGATAAGGCAGGAGACATAATAATTACAGATTTTTCTGAACCCTGTAATGTGTGAATTGTACCGGCTTTTACATTTGTTACACCAATCTTTAATAGATATTCGTTAATCAATGCGGCTTGATTAACAAAAGGAGTAATAATTCCTACATCCCTATAATGATTATCTCTAATGATCTTAGCTATTTGAGAGGCTTCTTCTTTGAAGGAGTTTCTTGATTGCGGATTATATGTATTTTTAACATTGTAGTAAACAAGATCACCAGATGTGTCGTTCAACAGCTTTAATTGTTGTTCATAAAATCTCTGGTTAACAAAGTTAGCAATCTTCTTACCACACCTATAGTGATATCTCAAAAGAATGTTCTTCGAATTATTATCTTTTCTAAGCATTGTTGAAAGGATTGAATTGTGAACATAATCGTATTCCTCTCCAACACCATATTTTGCCATCAAATCTTCATTAACATTTTGTTCAATTACTGTGACTGGTTGTAATTGGTTTGTATCGCCAACCAATAGTAAATCTGTTCCTCTAACGATTGGAATTAAAGATGTGGCCGTATTGCATTGGCCTGATTCATCCATAATTACTAAATCAAATTGAGGTTTAGCAGATCCTAGTTTTTCACAAGATAAATTTGTGCAGATAACTAATGGGAAAATAGCTAAAAGACGCCTTAGATTTGTGTCATCTTTAAGATATTTATTAAATTGTCTAACCCCTTCTTCTAAATCGTCTACCGCAATAATATCGCGAAGGTCTTTATAGGTGTCGTTTGATAGTCTTTTAAATCTCATCAAAGATGAATAATAAACATAATTTTGGAAATTCTTATCTTCTGAAGCTGAAATAGCATATTTAAGAACATCCTCATCTTTGATTGTTCGTGACATTCTAATTTTGGCTTGATAAGCGCCAATCTGATCATCTAACTTACCATTAATTTGGCTTATTGTGGTTAGCTGTCTAATTTTAGACAATGTTTCCACTCTTTCTTTTAAATCAACTTGAGCTTCGTATTCCATAAGCAAATCTCTAAGCTCGTTAAAGCCTGATAGTGACCTGTTTTTGCTTGTTTCAGTTAATTCCTCTTGGACTCTTGATTTCTCGTGCTTTGAGACGAATTCCATTATTTCTCTGAGCTTTTTGATTGTCTCAATCATTTCAGAATTATTTCCAAGACGAATCATTGGAAAAATAATCTTCTCTTCTTCTTTAGAAAACGGCTTCTTAATAGTTAAAGAATTGTCCATTTTCTTAAATATATCATTTACAGGGTGATTGTTATTTGAACAAACTAAAACAGTCTTATCGTTTGCATAAGCAGATAATAATACATTAAATATTGTTTCTGTTTTGCCTGTTCCTGGCGGACCTTTCACATAAGTAACATGGTTGACCATAGAGTTATAAACAACCCTCATCTGATCTATATTAATTTTGTTTCGATTGAAAACAACAACATTAACTTCTTTAGATGTACCGCTTCTGCTCTTGTTTCTGCCAAAGAATGCTTTAATAGGAATTGGTAATTTATTATCTTCATCCATTTGGTGAATTGCTTCAAAAGCTTGATCTACACCATGTTGAGAATTTCTCATTAAAAAGAAGATCGTTGGTCTTGTATTAATTTTTTCATTAATATGAAAATTACTCTTAGTCAGTTCAATATATTCTTCTTCGTGTTCGTCATAATTAGCACAAAATTCATCTGGATTCATGTCCAAATACATAGCCAAAGTAACTTTCTTTTCTTCTTCAATTAAAAAGGATTTATTGATAGATGATTTATCTGAAATTTGAAGCGTTCTATCTTTAAAGTTTAGTGTCAATACTCTATAAGCAACGACATATTGCTTATCATTTATATCAATTGAAAATTTGTTAATCGCTAATGTTTGATATCTATTAATAATTTCTGCTTCATATTTTGGCTTTTTGAAAACTTTATCAAGAAGAGCGTTAAATTGTTTATCGTCTAATTTGTATTTTTTGGTGGCCAAAAGAGTGTGTGTGTCAATACCGTCAACCATCACTATTTCCTTTAAAAAAGGATCGTTGTCTAATCGATAACAATCTGATAAATATCTCAAAATATTATTATCAAAATTTACTACATCTAGGAATTCGCCAACTCTTTTATCGGTTGTAACTTTCGTTACTAATTCTTTTGGAACATCATAATAGCTTTGCTCTAAAATTGAGGCAGATTCTATTCCACTTATATAAATAAAGGTATCTTTGTTTCCATCTTGAATCACATTATTACTTTTAAATGGATTAAAAATGTCACAGGTAATTGTCCCCTTATCAATGTTGATATCCTTGATTCCAATATAATAATTGGTTGATTCTTTCTTTTTGTTTACATAAGAAACATCCAACCACTTACCATGGATGATGGCTTGATATATTGAATTCTTAACGGACAGTTTCATAGTAAATTCTTTCTCTTGGATTTATTTCAGTTTCCAAGTGAAAAAGATGTCAGATACAAACTTATCTTTATTTGCGTATAAAGTTTTATTAATTTCTTTCTTGGAAACGCCTAATAAATCTGAGATCTTTCCAGATTTTAAACCTTTTTGGTTTTCTTCTAAAAGTTTCACGATTCTATCAACAAGCGGAGTTTCATCGTCGGCCTCTTTAGAAACTTTTGGTGAACTGAATTCTACGGCTTCTTCAAGAAGTCTTGCATCATATCCAATAACAATTTTATTAGGTTTGTTCTTCTCCCATAGAGAATCATCAGAAATGAGATCTTCAATTGAGCTGTATGATTTTGAATTATTTTTATCTGTAACATACTGAACCATACTGGTTTTAGAAAATCTAACATCTTCTAAATTAATCATTCTCTCCCCTTCGATTTTGAAATCTTGGTGATGACTGTCAGTAATAAATAATGAAATTTTAGGCAAAAGCAATTTAACAGACTTAAATGTAATATCTGCGCCATCAAACTTTCCACCATGAATATCCTTCAAAGAAACACCGCCATATTTAATGTCATTTAAAGAAGCATATTCATCAAGCTCCATCTTGCATTCTTCGATTCTTTCTAATCTCTTATTAAAGTGTCTATATGTAACCTGACTATTCTTATCAGTTAAAGCAATTCCTAAAATTTCAAAAACACCATTTTTATATAAACGAGTCAAAACAATAGCTTCAACTGTATCATCATACTTTGGATTAATAAAACCGTAAGGGCCAACAAAAATGTAATTATTATTGTGATCGTCATGCAAAAGATTAATAGCCTCACCACCGAGGTTATCTTCTAAATAAGAACCAGCATACATTCTAGCAATTACGTATGTTTTCATATTTTTCCTTTAATACTTTGTATTAACTCTCTTTTGAACGCAAGTAACTGTAATTAATTGCGCTTCGATAATTGCATTTATTTTAACACAATTAATGAAGTTTCATTAGTCTAAGTGTACAAGCGTATTCAAACATGTTCTTTGTTGAGCCACAAAAACTGATATGTTTCCAGCCAATACCCTCACACCATAGACTTCGTATGTATTTTGGCCTATTTTCGCCACAATATATCAAAAAATAACGCCCCTATATAGAAGTGCTATTATTGAAATTCTTTCGATGTAATCGACACTTTTTCGCTATTCGCTGTATCTCTTATTAATAAGAGATACAACTGTCTCGACGTGCCTTGACACGCGCAGGTGCTCATGTGTACGCATATAAGTGTAAGCGAAGAGGCTATTGCGGAACCATGCATATTAGTACTAGTCTTTTAGACTAGACTAATATAATTGCTACTTCTCTATTATAGATTTAAGCCATTTCGTGTCAATCTATGATTAACTCGACTATGTTTGTGTGACTACTTTGTGAAGACTAAGCTTCTGGAAATTTATATGGATGCTCTTTCATGTCCTTTAACATCATTTTTGAAAGTTTGAATTGTCTCCACGCACTGCGTCTAAGACACTTCATAGACCATTCGTAATACTCATCACCTAAATAAGCGAAGATACCGCTAGCTTTCCACAAACCAAAGCCGTTGGAATGATAGAAGAATTTGGTCCACCATTCCTCTGCGGTTTTTTCATTATGTTTATATAGTAAAAAATATAGACCATAGCTAAATTCGCCAAGTGGCACACCATCCTCTGCTCTGAGCTTTAAAAACTCAATTTCCTCTGATGTTAGTTGCTCATTAGTCCTGAGCATTTTTTCTTCGATTCGCCACGATTCTTTGAGGTCGAATTCGAGTGTTTTTAAATCTTTGTTTTTGACTGTTTTCATAAAAAGTCCTCCTACTATATATAAGGAGATACATAGTATCTCCGTAGGCGACTTTTCTGATTTTTTTACAAACTTTTTTTATTAATATTTTTTAACTCTATGAGTTACTTATTATTAAAATTTTTTACTTTTTCTCAGGAACGTACTCTTCCTTATGTTTACACCTTGGATAATTGTGGCAACCATAAAATGCGCCCCATTGCCCTTTTCTAAACACCATGAAATCACCACACTCACGACATCTCATGTTTCTTGCAACAGCTCTAAAATCATTAATGGAATAATCACAATATGGATAATTTGAACATCCGTAGAATTTGCTACCATCAGCGTCATTCGTTCTTAAAACCAATCTTCCAGTTTTGCAATGAGGACAACTAATTTCTGTTCTCTTTTCTTCTGGAGCGTAATCAGTATTCATAACAACACACTGATTTTCTATTTCCTTTAAGAATATTGACGGGTTTTCTGAATTAGCAATGATGTACGTATAATTTCTAGTTCTTGTTAAAGCAACATACCAAAGACGTCTCTCTTCCGCATATTCATATTCACTTTTGTGGCTCAACACTAAATCGAGAAGTTCGTCATCTTCCATTTTGTTAGGAAAGCCAATTCTGTTATCGTCTGCATTTATAAGAATGACATAATCATCTTCAAGTCCTTTTGATCCATGGACAGTACTATAGGTCAATTTCATTTGTGGGAAACTTGTGCATCTTACTACCGTCTTAGTCTCATCAGAAGCTTTGAAATCAATAAAAATTCTATTGTCTAAGGCAATGTCCTCAAAATCCTTATTATTCCTTCCAAGAATCAACACGCTTGCAGCCTTATCCTTTTTAGAGATTTCACGCAAAGTATCCAAGAAGGCATAATACTTCTTCTCTGTGTAATACATGATTTGAACTGGGTTTTCTAAGTGTCTCGACGAATTAATGCTCTTATTAAATTGTTCGGGATTCTTTCTTATAAAAGGACCAGCAATATCTTGCAATTCTTGTGAGTTTCTGTGTGTAGTAGTAATTTTTGTAATTGCTGAATCACCAAAATACTTTGAAAACTCTAAGAAGATATTTAAATCACAGCCAGAGAATCTGTAAATAGCTTGCCAGTCATCACCAACAGCAAATAACTTAGAATCTCCTTGTTTGATGAGCCTTTTAAGGAATTTCATCCTACTAATAGAAATATCTTGGAATTCATCAACAATGATGTATTTAAACTTAAATTTGTCCGTTTGGTCTAACCCTTCTATCGATTGAAGAATCATGTCATCAAAGTCGATTTTTCCCTCTTTGGTGAGGTAATCCATATAGTAATGATATAGGTCCTTAACAATGTCTAAGAAAAGACTTCCGCGATTCTTTTCGTAATTATTCCTGAAGGAATAGTTTTTCAATTCTTCAAACCCAGCATCACTGCGATATGAGGCTTTATATAAGCTAAGGAATGTCCTAATAAGATTGATAAACGATTTAAAAGCTCTGCTCTCATATATTGAATTTAGAGCATTCATTATTTCATCATCTGAAAGTGGATGGAACTCCACTCCTCTCTTTTTCAATTCTTTTTCTAACTTGTCAAAGACGGTCCCGTCATCAAATTCGTAAGAATAAGTTTCAATACAGTCTGTTTGGTTCGTTTGATGGATTTGTCTCTTCCATCTCATACCCTGAACATAATCGTTTCCTTCAGCACCATCAAATTGAGACGCTTTACCGTCTTTGTTGATACCATAGTGCTCATGATAAATTGGATAATTCTTCAATTTAAAATCAGGCATATACTGACGTTTATCAAAAGTTGATACGTCGACTTCATAAGGTGCTTCATATATGTAATCTATGCCGTTAATGAAATACCAGTTTGCAATTGCCATTTCTTCGAATGATTTGACAAGTTCTTTTTTTAGGGTTTCTCGAGCATTAAAATCGTTTGTTAATGACAAAAGCTGATTCTTAAGCGTTGTAAAATCCGACTTTCTCAAGTCCTCATATAAGTCGCCTTCATTTTTATATTTTTTATCGTGCTTAGTGCTAGAAAGGTATAGACCATAATAGGTGAGAATTGTTTGAAGCATATGGGGCCTTTTTCTCATTTCTTCACGGAAGTATTGCTCAATTATGGCTTTATACTGGTCTTCAACCATAAACAGCTTATGTTGAGTTTCTTTTAATATATCTAGACCAATCTTATGGAATGTTCCAACGGTCAATTTGGAACTAATTTTAGATATTTTGGTTTGAAGATCATCGGCCGATTTTTTTGAATACGACAAAAGTAAAATATCATCAGGTTTAACTTTTTGTTCTTTGAGAAGATATTCAACCTTTCCACAGATGGTTAGCGTTTTGCCGCTACCAGCACCAGCTACAACAAGAACCGAATTCTCGTCTGTTAGAACAGATTTTCTTTGTTCGTCATCTAAAGAACGCCCATTAATATCGTTAAATAAAGGGAGACCAATAACGGTGTCTAAATACTTGTCATTATGCTCTTTAGCTATTTCATCAATTCTGGTGTGTTTGTTAAAAGGATAATATAGATTATCGCTTCTTTTTAATTTGGCTAGAATTTGATTGCTTTTTGCTTCTATTTCGTGTTTTTGTTTGCAATCAACATATTTGCATTTTGCCAAATCAAATAAGGCATTATATTCATCAAGCAAATCAAACTCTAAACAAATTTCATCATAATCATCTTTAACGTGATTTATTTCTTTTTGAAACGCTAAATATTGTTCAGATAGTTTTCTATATTTTTTAAGCAGTTCTGCAACTTTAGCGCACTCTATAAAATAGTCTGACGTAACTGCGTGTGGGTTTTCTAAAATCTTTGGAAGATTCCAAGATTCCACTACTGAATTAATATAAGCGACTTCTTTATTGTGCTCATCAATTTTACCGACGTATGCATCGTATCTTGCCTTGTCCTTTTTATATTTTTTGGGAGGCAACTCCATCATCAAATTGTAGATGGCAATGATGTCTTTATCTACGTCGTTATCAACGATTTCTAAAAAGACCATATGTTTTTCTTTGTTATTGAAATATGGCCTGAAATTATAGACTACTTTTGAATGAAGAGCGATTCTCTTGAATATATTCAAAGCAATCACCTCTATTATTCGTTAATTTGTCCTTTTTTATAGAACTTAAGCTTACGACTTAAAGACGCACTGATATCCATTATGTCTTTTTCCTCAAGACAAATTACAGTAACCTTAAGTCCTTTATAAATTTTCATTTTGTAGTTCTTCGATTTTGTGTATTCGATGTTCTTTTCGTTATATCCCCAATATTCAATGTAGATATCATCTGTGTCCTCACCATATCCCGGTAAGCAAAAATCAGGATGTAAATCATGGCTTTCATCGGCATCGATTGGAAGCTTCTTTTCATAGGCATGAGGGATGTTATGATCAAATAACCAGTTATCAATAATCATTTCTGATTTAGATTTAACAATGTGGCCATCCGTACATGTAAATTTCCCTTCATAAGAATCGTCCAGGATTGTAATGTCTCTGCATTTATTAATCTCAACAAGCAACTTTTTGTCTGCGTACTTCTTATAGCAAGATGGGCAAAATAAGAAACCTGGCTTTGTTTCTTTACCGCAAGCAATACACTTAGCAACTCCTTTTTGTTCCACTACTTTTTCAGTTTTCGGTTCAACGTAATCTTTGTTGAGAATATTGCCAGATTCTTTATCAACAAAAAGTCCTTTATCATTAACTTCGATTTTGCCCGCTTTCAACATTTCAGCGTGTTTAGCACACAAACCATCTCTACGAGCATTGCCCATATAAACTCTAGTTGGTTGCCCACAAATTGGACATTTTAATTTTTTTTCCATACCTAACTCCACAATTACTTGATTAATTCGTACTTAAATAACTTTGGCTCTATGTACTCTTTATAATATTTTTTGAGTTTACTCTTTAAAGAAGTAAGATCACCATTCAGCTCAGGATAGTCATATACGTTTTTATCTAGTTCTTCATCTCTAACAAAAGTATTGAGTTCCAAGTTAATCTGATAAACTCCATATTTTAAGTCTGACTTATAATTTTTTGTTTCTTTTGCTTCATTGAGTATTTTTCTAAATAGGTCAATTAATTCTTTTTCATCAGAATTCAATTTTTGTTTAGATAGTTCTTCAGAAGCAACTGTGCCATCTTCAAAACAAAGTTCGTTTTGGTAGAACCTCTTATCTGTCCCTATAAAAGAAAGACATTTGTTGTATTGAGATAGACAAGCAAATATCAATGATTCTTTAATCAATTCGTCATCTTTTAAATATTCTTCACCTTTATCAGCGGTGTTGAAATAAACATCTCTCTCGTACCAGTTATCTTGCGGATAAAGCTTGGCAGCAAATAAAGGAAGTTTTTTTAGATAATAATCTTTTCTTAAAATATATCCAAACGACTGTTCTAATCCTGTGGTATATGGCATCCTAAGCAAATTGATGTGTTTCATATCAATAGAAAAGCCAAGGGTCGCCAAATAGCCTACAATATTTGTATTGAAATACGATTTCCTTCCTTTTTTGTAAGTCCAATCTTCGTTTTGATATCCATTTGACTTACAAGCAACATTTGTTTCAATATCTGATTCATCAGAATCTAATTCATTATAGAAAGCAAAATTCTTTTTACATTTTCTAACGGTGACAGTTTTAACAAATTGAACATCACCGTTTTTGTCAATGTCAAAAGCTTTTAAAGGGAATGATTCTCTATTCTCTTCATCAATATTTCTCCAAAGAATACAAGAAATAGCACTTGGTGATGCATGAAAATGTTCTCTATTAAATAAGAACCCATCAACAAATTCCTTTTTGCATAAGCCAATTGTTTTAAAGTATTTAACAGGCGAGAACAAAATATAAGAGTCTGTATCTTGCCTTAAATAATATTTAATACCTGACCAAATAAATAGATTCGAAATATCTCTAGCGGCACCTCGTTGTTCGTTTAATAAATTCAACTCTTTTTTGAATTCCGCTTTTACGTATGATTCGTTTCTTGCGACAGAAGCCCTTTTTGTAACATCACCTTCGTTAAATGTTATCGTGCTGCTATCCTGATAAGGAGGATTTTCTAAAAGAATAATTGTGCATTTTGGATCATCAACGTATTTCTTAATAATTGGATTATCTAAATACTCTTTAGACATTGCATCAGCACACCTAACCAAGCCACGATCATAAGTGTCTTCCATTTCAATCGGAGGAATTATTGTTAAGACTTTATCAGCTAATCTTTCAACAAGAACTTTATACTCGTAGTATTCGTATGTAGAAAGAATACAATGGGATAACATTTCATCACTTAAAACAGCTTCTAGATTACCAGTCCCAGCACATCTATCGAGAATAATATAATCATTGCCCTCTGGAACTAAATTAATGGCCTTTTGAATCAGCTCAATAACTTTTTTACAATAAGGTATTGGTGTATAGAACGCTCCTAATTCAGACTTCTTAAGCCTATCGTTCAGCTTATCCATCAGATATTTAAATTTTTCGTTTGTTTCTTTTGTATATGGATTAATTAATCCAGCAAAATGACGTGGCTGACGAATTTCGCCAATTACTTTAATCTTTCCTGTGTTGTCGCCTAAAAAGTCTCCTTTTGTGGCCTTTGGATTCTCTCTGTAATATCTTTCTGCCCAACCAACAACGCAATTCTCATCTATATCAATCGGAAGGTATTCCGTCTCTCTTAATATTGTCAATAAATCAAAAACGCCTTCTTGCTTGCTGTAATCGATTTTTTTATACTCCGCGCTAGAAACAAAAGCATCATTGTGTTGACTTGCCGCACCAATGTAAATCTTATGAATATCAGTATAGAAATCTTTTGATTTATAAATGTAAGCGAGGCTCTCGTTTAAAGAAACTAATACTATGTTTGAAGGAATAGATTCACCTTTCACCCTCATTTTAGAAAGGTATTTTATAGCTTGAAAAACAACAGCATTTAAATTAGAAATTTGCAGTTTAAATTCTAGAAGATTACCCTTCCAAACGCCATCTGTATTATCAACTAAAACAGGGTAGTTTTTATAATCAATTCTAAAAGTATCAAAGAAATCAATTTGCCCTGTTTTTTCAACTGTATATTTCTTCATAATAGATCCTCGTCTATGTCAACTTATAATATGCTATCACAAAATGATTTTCTTATCCATTATTGGAAAGAAAAAAAACCACCCTTTTTGGATGGGGTGGATTCAACCGCTACCGTTTCCGTAGCCGAATGTGCGCTATCTTTTAACGAGCCATAGGCACTACGCTAATCTCGGTTCCACAATAACTTAGGAACACCTATGAAGCATTCGCGACTGCTTGCGATAATTATATAAAGTAATTGACTGGTGATGCAATTAAAATTGCAGAAATACAATTAAACGATTTAATGATTCCAAGTCAGTCACGCTGCGGACTATTTTGCTCCTACAAAACCCAATTTTTTGAGAATTCTTGCCTCCCGTATTTCTGAGGTGGGGCCGACGGTACTATCAAAGATAGTCGATTTTCAAGACCGGGGGGGATAGACATTAAAAGGTTAGGTCACGTTAGGTCCCAGACTACCACTGTTGTAATAAGGACAATTAAATAGTTATTTCCTTATACGATTAGTGGATAGAAACCTAACAGCCCCTAACCCTGTTAATTTAGAAAGTCATCCTCAGGAACAGCAAAGTCGTTCTCTGCACTAGTGAGTAATCTAATGCCATGATAGAAAGTTTTGTTGTGTGGATGAGTGCTTATGAATCCAGCAGCTTCCATTGCTTTCTTAAAGTCAGTGCTTGGTCGAGCATATTCATTTCTCTTCCATGCATAGGTTCGATACTTTTCATAAAGTTCTCCAGCACCCACTTTAGCGGTTGGTTCTCTCTTACAGCATTCACTGATGAACTGTTGAAGCCAGTCATTATCGTTTTTATATTGTTTTTTGGCTTCTGAGACGACTTTTGGCTCATCAATGTGGAATTTATTGTCATAGACAATTTTCGCGCCTTCCATGACCCAATAGAGGATATATTCCCTACACTGCTCAAACAGAACATCTGAGAAATTCTTGGTGTCGTTCTTATCAGTGAACTTATTGTTGAATGGAATAATAACCACTCTTCGCCATAAGCCATCATCACCAGCGGATACTTTTGGCAAGTGATTTGTGTAAAGAACTAAAGTGTGAGATGGCACGAAATCGAATTCGTCTTTGAACTTCTTTTCACCTTTAATTCTATCTGTGGAACATAGTTGCTTAACCATACCATCATTAAGCCTCGCTCCTAGCTCAGATTCACTAGAAACAATTAGTCTCTTTCCTTTTAGGAAGGCTTTAGCAAATCTCGATGATTTACCACTATTGATGAATAGATTATCGCTACTGAGCATGCCGCCATAATCACCAAATACTTTTAAGATGGTGTTCCAGAATGTGGATTTGCCATTACCACCATCGCCATGAGCAATGATCATCATCTCGACATAAACTCCACCAATTGCAGCTAGTCCACAGCATTGTTGAACATATTTGATGAGTTCTTTATCACCTGAGAATATCTTATCCAAAGTATCTTCCCATAGCTTTCTTCCATTAAAGGAAGGGGAGCATGTAGTCATTTTGGTCATATAATCCTCAGGATCATGTGGCTTTGGATTGATTGGGCCTTTTCTTAAATCGTAGACACCATCAGGTGTTGATAATAAGAATGGATCTCTGTCAAAGCAATCTGTATCCCTATCAATGTAAGGAGTCATTTGTTTTAGAGTTGCGGTAATGTAGTTGGAGTTCCTTCTACTGGTAGCAAACTTTAGATAGCCTTTAGCGTTATCAATTTTGGTTTTATCACCAGTTTTTACTGCTTCTCTGTAGAGTTTCATGGCTTGGAGTATTTGCTTATCAGTGAAACGATGGATGATTTCTAGCGCGAGTTCTTCGCTTTCAATCCACCTGTTGTCTCGATAAACAAGAAACTTCATCGCGGTGTTATAAGAGATGATATTGCCATAATGCTTGACCACCTCTTTGGCTTGGCCGATATCGGACATATCAGTGGGAACATAGGATTCACCATCATCATATTTGTCTGGTGGTACATAATTTGGATTAGTTAATATCTTGTTTTTATAGAAAGATAAGGCACTCCTCCAAATGGAATTCAATTCCTCGTCTTCTAACGGCTCTTCACAACACTTGTCATTCTTTTCGTTAAAGAGTTCTCTAGCCTCATCAGTGTCACCATATCTTTTTAAGATAGCGGCAGCATATTTAGAGAGCATTGAGTTTCTTTGACCACACGGAATGATCTGGTTGTGATCATCCATATTAGCAAACGCGTCATATGAATCTAAGAAGTGATTAATGGTCTCGTTACCATGAGATATCATCACCTCAGGTTGTTCGGTTCCAAAAAAGAACCTTGCTGAGTCTTCAGCGTTTTTATCAAAGTAAGGAAAGTGATAATTAACTCTTCTTTTGAGTTCTGCGTATTTGCTTTCTTCTTTGATTTCATCCATTGCCATAAAGGCATGGAATTTAGGTCTAGCGGCTTTGCCGTCCTTCTCCTTCATGTGATTCCTAGACATGTGGAAGACCATAAAGACACCTTCAAACGTTCTGATAACATCTTCAGGAGTTATCCAACTATCAGGATTGTCGCTGTGGTCGTTATCGCAATCTAAGGCCAAACAATCAGAAACGATATAGTTATCACCTGAGCGTTTATTGTCCTTATACCTAGCGCAGACATAATCCTTATTGAATATATCTTTTAGTTCTTCTTTGCCTGTTTTGTCATCGATTATGAATTCATGAGGATAGCGAGTATTTGAAGCCAAACCTAATACGTTTGATTTGAAAACATGCATTTATGCATCCTCCTATTAATTCAAAACAAGAGAAAGGCATAAAACTAGTTCGAACATCTATTCCTATATAATTTGCAAACAACGGATTCATCGCTAATTCCATTCCTTTCTTTCTTGTTGATATATGAGTTCCTGTTCGAGAATCTCATCTAAACCAAAACCGAGAGCGTGTGCGATTCTACAAAAGAGAAGAAAACCAACCTGATCAATGTTGCCTTGTTCTATTCTGCGGTAATGATGAAAATCCATATCTACTACACGTGACGTCTCGTTCATAGACATGTCTAGCTCTTGTCTTCTTTTAACAAGGTACATTCTCATCAGTTCCATGCTTTGACTTTGGTACTATCCTTTCTTAAGATTTGCTGCTTATTTATTGAGGAACAGCATTACCTCTCAACAGTTAATGGCGGAATGGTTTACGTTCTGCGCACAATTTCTTATTTACTCTTTGAGTAATTTTTGAAAAAGTTCAGATTTGACGTCTCAGACCTCTCCTCCACACGCTATAAGGTCATTTGATAACCATTTCGTTAACCCTATTTCGTAAGATTTTTCTTCCGCCTCTCGTAACTACACACATTTTTAAGGGGTTTTTGGGGTATCAATTTGAAAAAAGTTTAGAAATGACCTCATTGACCTCACCTTATGGAGAAAAAGAGGTCAATTTGACCCCCCTATCACGCGCAAATGCCGTTGACTTATTTGACTTATTATTAAAATTTTCTTTTACGCGCTTAAGCAGAAATTATCGGAAAAATCCTCATTATGGATAACTTGGGACTATGGTCTCTATCGAACAATCAGATTTGTGAATTATTATGATTATGCAAACAACGGCAAAGGCCGATTACTTTCCATACCTTTGCATCTGTTCCTCCGTCGAGGAGGAATTTTCTTTATGTTAAAAAATATTAAAAAACCTATGTTTCTCGTGTGTATCAACAACGTTGAAACAGTCTATGTATTCGTTGCTATTATCACTCTAAAGAGTGATGTATATGTGTAGGAGGATAATTATGGAGAGAGAAATACAAGTTATTGCCCCTACACCAAAACCTAAGTTCTTATTAGATGGCTCAAAGCTTCTTCCGAACCAAAAAAGAGTTGCCGCCTATTGTCGTGTATCAAGTGATAAAGACGAACAACTCAATAGTTTTGATAACCAAGTCGATGAGTGGAGACAAAGACTAGCAAATGATCCTAACGTCATTTTAGTGGATATCTATGCCGATGAAGGTATTTCCGGTACTTCCGAAGAAGGAAGACTAGAATTCCAACGTATGATAAGAGATGCTAAGGCAGGCAAAATCGATAAGATTGTCACTAAATCGATATCAAGATTTGCTCGTAACATACAAACATCTATCAATATCGCTAGGGAACTTAAAGCCATAGGTGTTGAAATCTACTTTGATAATGAGCACATATCAACACTGGACCCATCTAGTGAAATGTTATTCACCATCTCTGCTATTATGGCGCAGGAAGAATCCCGCCACATTTCAGATAACGTTAAATGGACCTTTAATAAAAAGAAGAAAGAGGGCGTGCCTATGGTTAGTTCAAATCTACTTGGATATCGAAGAGACCCAAATAACGAAAAGAACTTAATCATAATTCCTGAAGAAGCCGCAATAGTCAAAGAGATATTTGAACTCTATGTGCAAGATGTCGGCACTAATGAGATTGGAAGAATCATGCAAAGTAAAGGCTATCTCACTAGAAGAAAAGGAACCAAATGGTATAACTCCACCATTGAAGGCATTATCACGAACGAAAAGTACTGTGGTGACTTATTACTTCAAAAAAGTGTTACCATCGATTTCCTAAACCATAAAAGGGTAAGAAACGAAGGTATTGAAGAACAGGTTTATATCAAAAATAATCACGAACCAATTGTTTCTAGAAAGATCTGGGATAAAGCCCAATTAATTTATGCTCGTAATAGAGAAAAGTTTAGAGGAACTAATCCAGATTCCCGTAAATACGCATCACAATATCCATTAAGTGGTATGCTTGTCTGCCTTAAGTGTGGCGATACCTTTAAAAGAAGACATTGGACACAGGGATATTCAACACCGAGGATTATGTTCCAATGTAATGGCTATGTCCTCAATTATGCAGAAGACAAATGCGGAGCCAAGCCAATCAGTGAAGACATTGTTCTTAAAGCCACCACCGAAGTTATCAATAGAGTCTACTTTGATAAGGGCAAAGCTCTAACTAAATTAATGAACAATATCGCCTTACATACTGCGGCTGGCAACATCAAAGAACAGATTGATGACCTCAAAAGAGAAAAAGAGTCTCTAGAAGATGAAATCAGTGATGTCATTACAAAGAAACAAAACACGATGGATGAAATCGAAAAGATAGTCTTAGAAAAACAATATAAAGAACGCATCATCGATTACCGTGAATTAGATATGAAGATTAGCGACCTAGAATGCAAAGCTAGAGAAGCTGAATTATCTAAACTTCGCCTATTGGATATGAGCAAGAACATAGGCGGTCAAAGACTCACAGTAGAAACGCTCACTAAACCAATCGTTAACACATGTCTACAAGCCATTATCGTTGTGAATAGGCATGAGCTCGTGTTCGTCCTTCCGAATAATGAAAAAGCCAACTACCTCTACATCAAAGAGAAGAGAGCAAGTTTGGTTCAACACACACCACTTTTAGAAGGAGATGTGACATTAGAAAGAAGGTACAGAAATGAGCATCTACATTACAAAGTTGTCTTGGTATAGACATTAGAAAACCCTACACTTTCAAGCAATTAATGCAGGATTTGTAGGGTTTTTATTATTGTTTTATGATTAATTGATACCAAAACATTCACACAAATAATCAATAACTAGCTGCCTTCTCTTTGAATGGAAATCTTCAAATCTTTCAATTGAATCCATTTTATATAATTCAGGATTGTTTTCATTTTCGTATGGGTCAAACGGAACCTTGTTTTTCATTTCAACAACCCATTCGTATAACGACACGTCACTTTTATCTGTTCTATTTTGTCTGTATTCCAACAATTGAAGATTCACTATGTTGTTTTTCTTTGATTCGAGTTTTTGCCTTGTTTCTCCTCTTTGATAATTAAATAACTTCTTTAATTCGTTTTTAGAGCAAACATGATCAACATCGTAGTAATTACCACCTAGGACAATTTGAGGTTGCATCAAAGAAAGCATGACATATGATTTTTTGTCACCATAAGAAACAGAATCAACAAGTCTTTCTACCTGTTCTTTATTGATTTTAAAAGCGTGGATTCTACCAGCAGATAAATCTATGTCATAAAGGTTGCTCAATGCAAATGGTGTTAAAACCTTTCCTAGCTCTTCGTTTGAACACATTTTCTTTCGAATTAGATCCAATGTTGTAGCACTACTGCCGCCAAACAAAGAAAACATTTGCGAGATAGAGAAGAAGTACATCAGTTGTTTTTCTGCATCCTTATAGTTTGTTTCTTTTGAGTAATAGTAATAATAAATGATTGGTAAGAGCGCATTATAAGAAAGAATCGCTTCGTCGAATATGTTGTTTTGTTTAAGGAAGTTCTTCGCTTTCACAATGGCTTCTTTTATTTGATTCCAATTCTCTGAAATTGATTTTACAACATCTTCTGTAAGAACTTCTATTTTTGCAGCAGCAGGTTTGTTCATTAAATAAACACACGTTCTAACAAGGAAGTCTTCTCTGATTTTGATAATGTTTTCATTATTAATGGTTTCAATAAAACTATCCATTTCGTCACGTCCTTTTTCCCAAGACGTAATAACGGTTGAGAAAAGAAGGTTTGCTGGCGATAATTTTGTTCCGCCATTATTAATCCTTTTGAATATTTCTAAAACATCATCAATATTTTTGTTTTCAATGGTGTCAAAGTTAATAATTTCCGCTTCATTAATGTAATAACGAAGGTTCTCCAAAATTCGTTTCCAAGATTCTTTGTTGTAAGTTACCTTTTTGACACCGAGTTTTTCGTATAAATCTTTTTTGGATAACCCATAAAAACTTGAAACAGCATAATACTTTTTAGATGGATCGTTGATTAGTTTGTTTTGTTCTTCTACATAGCTGTCTTCAAGGAAATAAAAACGCCAAGGTGTTTCGTCTTCGTTTCTTTCATCTGCAGAAACCAAAGGCACTATATACAAACACTTCTTTTTCCAGTTTTCAGCAATTCTGGTTTTCTTACGTTTTTCAATTGTTGTAAGGCTGCCCTTGATTCCAATATATAAGGATGTGAGTCTTTGTTGGCCGTCTAGAACAACTTCAATCTCAGGTTTAGCTACTTTACCTGCCGAAGCATTAATTGTGTTCTCACGGAAAGAATAATGTTTGATGAATTCATAGAAACGATATTGATGGATTTCTTCTTTTTTGTTCAAACTCCAGAAAATGAAATTGCCAAAAGGATACCCTTTCATAATTGAATCAAACAAATTAATTATTTTATCTTCTGACCACACAAATTTTCTTTGAATGGAGGGGAGAAACATCTCCCTAGATTCTATTTGTTCTAATACGCTAAATATTGTTTCTGATTTATCCATCTTATATGCTCCAATTTATATTAATTCTACAATATTTGTTTTACAAAAACGATGGCTAATCAATTAAATCCCATACTGATAGATGCCAGAGTCGTTGCAACAAATTGATTTATAATGATGTCTCCTGCTGC